>Ga0164241_10004389_pt1 | contig 13694 bp, 11 predicted proteins | sample OricomyardsoilBY_FD_108780 | JGI IMG/M metagenome (GOLD analysis project Ga0164241, IMG submission 108780) | Backyard soil microbial communities from Emeryville, California, USA - Original compost - Back yard soil (BY) | ecosystem: Environmental > Terrestrial > Soil > Unclassified | place: USA...
CTGCGATATTATTAGTGAAAAAAATTAAAGGAGCCATACTCATCGGCATCATTGTTACCACCTTGCTTTCAGCGGGCATCGGAAGATGGTGGGCCGAAGGTGCAACGGTAGTAAGTTTTAAAGGCGTTTTTGCTGCACCTGATTTTAGCTTAGTGGGCAAAATGGATATACCGGGTTCATTAAAGTTATCGGTGCTGCCGGTAATATTTGCGTTTGTATTTACAGATCTGTTTGATAGCTTATCAACATTGGTTGGATTAAGCGAAGCAGCAAATCTTGTTGATGAAAACGGTGACCCACGCAATATTAAAAGAGCACTTGTAACAGATGCCGTATCAACTACCCTGGCAGGCATTGTAGGCTGCAGCCCGGGCACAGCGTATATTGAATCAGCGGTAGGCATAGAAGAAGGCGGGCGTACAGGCCTCACTGCTGTTGTGGCTGCATTGCTCTTTTTACCGTTTCTTTTCCTGGCGCCATTGTTAAGCATGATCCCTCCTGTTGCTACGGCACCCGCGCTTGTATTGGTAGGGTCGTTCATGCTAAGGCCCGTAACAAAGATCAACTGGTTGACGATAGATGAAGCAATACCTGCTTTTATTGCAATGGTAGTAATACCATTTACTTATTCCATTACACAAGGCATCATCTGGGGTTTCTTAAGCTGGACGATCATTAAAATAGCAGCCGGTAAAAGGAAAGACATATCTGTAACACTCATTATTATTGACCTGTTCTGTGTGCTGGCCCTTGCAATGGGCTAGATCAAATAAATTAAATTCGCTGTTGTAAGCAAACTAAGCATTTTATACCGGGCCTGATTATAATCATAAGGCCTTTGAGTAATTGCCTATCAAAAAAGTTACGCCGCCACTGGCAAAATTTTCAAGATCATCTACCGCATCCTTTCCTTCTGCTGAAGTAAGTGCAGCCTGCATATCTTCAGCCGTTGCAAAACACAATTCGGCCATCCGGTAGAAGGCTTGTTCCCCATTAGGCGTATCTATAAATTTGGTCAACTCAAAATTTATGAGTTTTGGTATTTTCAAAGCGATTGGCGTATGCGTTTCTTCATAATATTTTTCAAAACTGTCCGGATCAACCGGATGATTGTAGAGTACAGTTACTTTATACATGGCAATTAATTTTTTAAACAAGGTAACTTAAATATTCTGCTCACGAATATCCTTGCTTACGCTAATAAGATTTGGAAGATACATCACTGATAAAAATTAATGTCGTAAACAACCTTATGTTTTTCGCGTTGATACCTTATCAAATATTATCAGGCTAATTATGTTTGCACTTCACATAATGCTTCGATATGAAAACAAAAGTTTATCTATCCACTTTTTTTCTGTTGCTATTTGTATTTAATGCATTATTAAATACCACCACTGCACAAGAAACAAAGTCAACCACTCTGGCAACTCCAAAAACATCGGGCTACGCACCCGTTAACGGGCTCAAAATGTATTATGAGATCTACGGGGAAGGCAAACCCCTGGTATTGATCCATGGTAGTTATATGGGTATAGACCTTAACTATGGCCAACTAATTCCGGAGCTTTTAAAAAACCATACCCTGATTGCATTAGAATTGCAGGGGCATGCACGCACTGCAGATATTGATCGTGATTATAGTTTTGATGCAATGGCAGAAGATGTTGCCGCGCTGCTTAAATACCTTAACATAAACAGCACGGATGTACTTGGATACAGCCTTGGTGCAACCATTGCGCTAAACTTAACTATTAAGCATCCTGAATTAGTAAATAAACTTGTGTTCATTTCATCAGTATACAAATATGAGGGATGGATCCCCGCAGTAAGAAACCTTTTTCCGATGATAAAGCCTGAGTTTTTTGAACATACTCCCTTAAAAACAGAGTATGACAGGCTTGCGCCTGACACGGCTCACTGGAAACCATGGGTAATTAAACTGGCAAAATTTGACGCAACTCCATTTGATCTTGGCATTGAGCAAATAAAGAAAATAAATTGTCCTGTGCTTATCATAAAAGCGGATAACGATGGGATTGACCTTGATGAAATAAATGAGATGTATACTGCTCTTGGCGGCGGTATATCAGGGGATATGGCGGGCATTCCAAAGTCTCAGCTGGCAATAATTCCCGGCACTTCTCATGTAGCACTAATGATGGCAACGGCATCTTTGTTAAACGTGATAAACCCTTTCCTGCAAAAATTATAAATTGAATAAAATAAATAATTATTTAAAAAGAGGTGCAGGGTATGCCTATTTGCAATCGTTATTACGTGACCTGGCAGCTTAGTTGTTGAGGTATTGGGTGGAAATAATTTGAAGATAAAGCGGTTGAAATCACTTCAACCGCTTTACTATTCCAACATAAGGTTTATTACGAAGATTTGTTCCCTGCAACCTTAAATTACTTTTACGTCAACAGCATTCATCCCTTTCTTACCACTTTGCAGGTTGAATTCTACATGGTCGCCTTGTTTGATCTGGTCAATCAAGCCGCTGACATGTACAAAGGTTTCCGTGTTGCTATCATCATGCTTAATAAAACCGAAACCTTTGTCTTCGCTAAAAAACTTAACTGTCCCTGTCTTCTTGTTATCCATTGTTTTAATTATTAAGTGGCAAATATAGGCATAACAATAATCCGTTATTGTTGATTAACTATCTAACAAATTCCTTTCTCAAATGTCTCCCGGCTACCTTTGTCCGCAGCAGGCACATTCGCAGGGAAGGGAAAATCGTATCACCATGTTTCAGCAAATCAAACCAACCCGGGCGGACAATGGTACTGTTGACAAAGAAAAGCACACTCATCGTGCATTAGTTGCTTTGTTCTTCGTTGAAAAACTTGTCACTAATCCAATTACTCCTGTAAGAATTGAAATGACGCCAAATATGTTAAATATAGCGCTGTGACATGCTATGCATATAATTTTTATTTGGCCATTTTCGGTGACACTGATAAGAATACCACCAACAATAATTAGAATAACATAGGCAAAAGCCTGTAACGTGTATCTCATAAAATAATATTAATTGCCTACTCTTGAATCCCCTTTTCGGCTAACGGGTTTTATTATTTGTCGTCATTAGTAAATAAAAGGATAACGGTGCTGTTTTTTTAAAAAAATCCCTTACCGGAATGACCCTTGCCTGCGCTCATGGCTTTTTGAGGTGAGGTTGAGGAGAAGGGATATATATCAACCCAAAAATCCTGATGGGTTGTTTTGCATTATATTTTTTATTTTAGCGACTTCTGCTATGAATATTTTCAAACTATTATATGATGAATTGATTTCCTTTTTTGGAATAGGCCACATAATAGATGTTATAAAAAGCGGTGACTACAGCAGCCTGTTAACTTTTGATGGAATTCTTTCTGTAGTTGGCCCATTCATACCTTTTTTGCTGGTAATAGAAATTGTGCGGGCAGTAGTTTATAAAAGGTTCAGGATAGATGATTACCGTGTTCCTTTTTTCATTTTTGTAATTAACAGGTTCATCTCAAGATTTATTGCCATTGCAATGGTTGCGTTATGCATTGGCCTTTTTGAAAAACATGCCATTTTTAAAACAACATTTACATGGTATTGGTTTATTTATGGATACATCATTTGGGAGTTTGCACATTTTATTTACCATTTCCTTGCACATAAAGTAAGAATTCTCTGGTGCCTGCATTCAACGCATCATGCACCTGAAAACATGAATCTTTCTGTAACCTATGCACATTTTTTTCTTGAAGCGCCGTATGCAGACTTTATAAGAACCACCATTTGCATTTTGCTGGGTGTAAATGCGCCGCTGTTATTTTTTATCATGTTTATTGATGGCACCTGGGGTGCATTTATCCATGTTGGTGAAAACATTTTAAAAGATGCACGGCTTGGTTTTATGAACAGGTATATTTTAACGCCCTCGCATCACCGTGTACATCATGCAAAAAATATTGAGTACATGGATACGAATTTTTGTAACCTTTTAAATATCTGGGACAGGGTTTTCAATACTTTTCAACATGAACAAAAAGATATACCCATTGAATATGGCATTACAAGAAAAATAAACCCACGTAATTTTTGGGATGTTTATTTTGGTGAGATATACTACCTCGCAAAAGATGTGAAGCATGCACCCGGTATAAAAAATAAATTCCTGTACATTATCATGCCCCCGGGCTGGAGCCATACAGGTGAACACAAAACTGCAAAAGCAGTGAAGAAAAAGTTGAAGGAATCGCCGCACCAGTACTAGCGCGGGGTTCACTTCCCTGAATGTTCAGCAATTGTTTTCATTCCTGGCAGCATTCTGGGTTGTGATACTGATAAATCTTTGGTGGAATAAGCAAAACAGGATTCCTGCAGCTATTTAGCAGATGAGGTTATTTCTCTTTTGCTGCTTCCTGGCTAATACACAAATCTATTAAAGAAACATCCGGGTATAGAGAGCCAATAAAACATTCTATCCCGAACTAAACTGAAAAGAAATTTATTGTAGCCCCCTTCCTTCTCTCACAATAATCTCTACCAGTTCATGTATATCTTTTTCAGTGGTTCTGAAGTTTACAATACAGGCACGCAAACAATATTTACCATTAATCACAGCATTTGAAAGAAACGCTTCACCATTATGCTGTAATGCATTCAATAATGCCTCATTTAGTTTATTGAGCGCATCATTATCCGCTTTATTAAAGCCTTTTGGTATGTATCTGAATGTTGCAATACTTAAATTTTGACTGATAGCTTCCAGTTCCGCATGTTCATCGGCTAATGCATACAATAATTTTGAAAGTTGTATATCATCGCTGATCATTTTTTCATAACCACTTCTTCCAACATACTGTAAATTGATCCACACTTTTAATGCGCGAAAACCACGCGAATTCTGCAACCCATATTCATAATAATTTAATGTTGCAGGCTCATCATCATTACTAAAATTATAATACACAGGATGTGAGCTGTATGTTTCTGTAAGATGGCCAGGATTTTTCACCAATGCGCAACCTGCTTCCAGTGGGCTATATAACCACTTATGCGGATCAAGGGCAATGGAATCCGCTTCAGCAATGCCTTCAAATAACGGTTGCAGTTGCGGAATTATAGCAGCAGGTATACCATAAGCGCCATCAACATGAAACCACAGATCGTGCTTTTTGCAAATGGCAGCAATGCCTTTCAGATCATCCACAGCGCCGGTACTAACATCGCCTGCATTACCAATTACCATTAATGGTGTAAACCCTTTTTGCTTATCATCACCGATCATCTTTTCTAACACATCGTTCTTCATTTTATTTTGTTCACCTGTATCAACCCATCGGATAGATTTTGTTCCCAGGCCAAATAAAACTACGGCTTTCTCAATCCAGGTGTGCGTTGTTTTCGGGCAATAAACAATTAGTTTTTGCACATCGTTATTAATACCATTTTCTTTAATACGCTTCGGCGATTTAATAGTTCTTGCCACAAGAAAACAGGTAAAATTTGCCATGTTGCCTCCGCTTACCAACAACCCGCCACAACTGGTTGAAATACCTATAAATTCCGCCAGCCATTGTATGGTTTGCTTCTCAATAGCTGTTGCCATCGGGCTTAAAATATTGGCACCAACATTGGGATTAACTGCAGCGGCCAGCATATCTGCCAATGCCCCTGCAGGCGCCGGAGATGAAGTGATATACCCAAAAAATTTTGGATGGCCATTGAATAAAGAATGATTGAATAAAAGTTCTGTTGCATTTGCAAATATTTTATCTATAGGCATACCATTTTGCGGTAACGATGTTTGTTGCAGCAATGCCTGTAATTGCTTGGGTGATTCGCCTGTTGTAACAGGCCGTTGCCGGATGGTATCAAAGAATTCAGCAATTTCATCCACCAGGCGATAACCCACTTCTTTAAACAATTTTTTATCGATAGCAAGCGGGGTAGTGCGGTCATTCATATGCTTAGCTTAATTGGAATATAAAATTATTGGAATAAACGCTTGTATGTAATAACTAAAATCTTTATTCTGAATTTAGCAGCATAAAATTAATCACTGACAGATAAAAGGCTTTACTTAAAGTTTTGGTGTAGTCACAGGCACTACGTCAAACGGTTAACATTCTATCGCTGATTTAATAATTGAAACAACAGCTTTTCGTACGCTGATTCCATTGTGAGCAGCTATTATCTTTATGGCTTATGATACAATAAAGCAGTATTTTAAAAATCACTTCTCTTGCAGTTTTTTGGCGTAATAATCAACACCTGTTTCTATCGCCAGGTTTTCAATAAGATTACCTGGTACTAATGAAAGTAATTTTTCAATGTTCATCAATCAAAACAACTTACTCATTTATATCAGAGTATTAATGTTGAAAAAAATTCAGCCATTGCTGAAGTTATCCCCATATCTCTTCCGAACACCTGTGGTGACAATACCAATAAAGGTGAGACTTTATACAGATAAATGACAATAGATACTTACTTTAAAACTCACTATAATTGATTATATTTCCTCATGAAAGCTTGCAATAAATTTATGATGCGGCTATGATGGATATGAAAGCATATTTATTTAGAACATGCCTTGCAATTTTATTGATGTTTGCGGCAGGCTGCGCAAAAGAATATAGCTATGAATATAAACCCGCTAACAGTTTAAAAGACGCACAGGGTATATGCCTGCCTTCTGTAATTCATGGCTCTTTTTTTAAAAATACAAGGCTGGATAATGACACCGTTTATATTGAACTGCAGGTTAACGTAGCAGTTACCGGTTCATATTTTATAACTACTGATTTGCAAAATGGGTTTCGGTTTGCTGACTCCGGAACTTTTAATACCACCGGCTTGCAAAACGTTCACCTGAAACCCACCGGTGATCCGGTTGATACAGGCTATACAAATTTTATTGTTTGTTACGATACAAGTTGCTGCCCCTTTAGTGTATATGTTAATGAAGCCGCAGCAAACGAACTGCCTGATAACGCCTGGCAATACACTGATATTTCAAATGGCAAAACATACACAGGCAGTTTTAATGCTACAAATTATTTAGCCACACCTATCTCTACATTAGTCTCCTTGCGCAAGCAAATAATTACGCCTGCCGATACCAGTTTTGAGATCAGTTTTGTTTTTCCTCCAACTGGTATTGAAACAGGCTATTTCACAACAGAAGAGGACAATGCATGGTCTTACACGCACAGCGGTGTTTGTGTTAATTGCGCCTGGGGGGTTGCTTACCAGTTATACGGCGCCATTACCAACATTGTAGTTACAGATTATGATGCGCTCACTAAAACGATCAAAGGAACTTTCAGTGGCACAACAATAAACGGGGAAAATAAAGTGGTGCCCATAAAAGATGGAAAGTTTAAAGCTATAATAGAATAACCATACTGGTTATAGTATATTCTTTTTTTGCCTTCTTTGTTCTTGTGACCAACGAATTCAATTGTGCAAAAATGATATTGATTACGTTTATAGAACCCTTGTTGGTGACCACATTAACAAGGCAGGAAGTATTTTCATTAAAACAAAAGGCAATTGCTTTTATTAAATGCGTACTTGCTGATTTAATTTCAAGTACGCATTAACATAGATTATGATGATGCCAAAACCAACAGCATTGCATTAGTAAGTATAACTGCCTTGCCATCCCGGTTTGTTCCGTTGTAAGCGATAGCATACAAGGCATTACCGGTTATTTCATCAACAGTTTGGGTGAACAGCGTTAACGAATTTGTCTTTACAGCAAACTCATTGCACACAGGTGTTTTTTTATTGCAGGCTATCATAAATGCCTGCGTAGCTGTTCTGTAGCCATTGCCACAGGTGGTACTATTGCTCCAATGCACATTGCTGTAATCAAAGTTTATTTTTTTTGCCGAGGCGATATATGTGTTCACCAGGTCTAAAAGTTCATCATATCCGTTGTTCAACCCAACATAATATGTCTGTTTCCATTGTTCTTGCGCCTTAGGGTTTAATTGCGAGTATGTCCATCGTTGTAATGATGCATAAGTAATTCCACCATCCGCGATCTTAAATCCATACTTATGCCCCACGGAAGTTAGTATAGAAAGTTCATTGATATAATCCTGGAGCTTGTAGCCACTCTGCACCTCGTGATCCCATTCGTTTTCAATACTCACAAACGGTATTTGTTTTTTACGGGCTGCATAATATTTAAAGAATGCTTCTGCCTGTGCTCTTACAGTGCTTGTATCTTTCGGAGTGGGAAAACCCCTGTTTGTAAGGGAGCCTGTAAACCAGCTTATACAGATCTGCACATTATATCCCTTTGATAAATAATCATCGATGAGCCTGTTCACGCTTGTTTCAGATAGAAATATGGTAAGCCTTATTATATTAACATCTGCAGTTTTCATGTCTGCTCTTTTTTGCTCGTCTGTTGTCTTCTCTTCCGCCAATCCGAATACTGTTTGCAACGGCACCTGTGCCTGCACAGCCGCGGATGAAGTATTAGAAATTGGAACAGATGATGCGGAAGAAGGAATAATTTCTTGTTTGGAGCAGGCTGTTACAGCAATAAGCAGCAAAGCATTAAGATAAAGTTTACGGAGGAACATAAAATTAGAGTTCTAAATAATAAATTTTAATAAGTGCGTATTGACATAGATTATGGTGTTGCCAAAACCGACAGCATTGCTTTAGTAAGCTTAATTTTGTTGCTTTCAAGGTTTCTTCCGCTGTAAGCAATAGCATACAGGGCATTGCCATTTATTTCATCAACAGTTTGGGTGAACAGCGTTAATGAATTTGTTTTTATACCAAACTCATTACATACGGTTGTTTTTTTATTGCAGGCTATCATAAATGCCTGCGTAGCTGTTCTGTAGCCATTACCGCAGGCCGTTTGATTGCACCAATGCACATTGCTGTAATCAAAGTTTATTTTTTTTGCGGCGGCGATATATGTGTTCACCATATCTAAAAATTCATCATATTCCTTATTCAACCCAACATAATATGTCTGTTTCCATTCCTCTTGTGCCGCAGGGGTTAACTGCGAGTATGTCCATCTTTGTAATGAGGCGTAGGTGATTCCGCCATCCCCGATCTTAAATCCATACTTATGCCCTACAGCGGTTATAATAGCAAGCTCATTGATATAATCCTGGAGTTTGTAGCCACTCTGCACCTCGTGATCCCATTCGTTTTCAACATTCACGAATGGTATTTGTTTTTTACGGGCTGCGTAATATTTAAAGAATGCTTCCGCCTGTGCTCTTACAGCGCTTGTATCTTTCGAGGTGGGAAAACCCCTCTTTGTAAGGGAGCCCGTAAACCAGCTTATACTGATCTGTACATTATATCCTTTCGATAAAAAATCATCGATGGTTCTGTTCACACTTGTTTCAGATAGAAATATGGTGAGCCTTATTATATTAACATCTGCAGTTTTCATGTCTGCTCTTTTTTGCTCGTCTGATGTCTTCTCTTCCATTAATCCGAATACTGTTTGCAACGGCACCTGTGCCTGCACAGTAGCATATGAAGTATCAGAAAGAGAAACAGACGATGAAGAAGGAATAGTTTCCTGTTTAGTGCAGGCGGTTACAGCAGTAAGCAGCAAGGCATTAAGATAAAGTTTACGAAGGAACATAAAATTAGAGTTTTAAGTAATAAACAGTAAGGTTACATTACCTGGCATAGCCCTGGTGGTAAGCATAAATTCAATCAGTCAATTTGTAAATTGGATCAGCCAGGATATACCTGTAAGGCAGCTAATGGTTTGTAACATTTTAATGCTGAACTGTACACAGTTACCTGTATCAACTGAACCGGAAGGAGTTTTTTGTCATGCAGGAAGGTCTTCCAGCTTTGTACAATCTCCTGAAAAAAAGCACATTAATGCATAAGGAATTACTTTGTCGGGAACCATAATAACTTTTTAAGTGTCAAACAAAAAAGGTTAACATTACCGGAGTAGAAGCCTGGTGTATTATTATACATAAGCAAGTGCTCGCCTTGTACATACAGGCCAAACAAAGAATAAAGACTTTTCAGATACCAGGTTTCTTTTGTTGTCAGATTTTCTCCTTGTAAGTTGCGCGATATGCACAATTACTGTGCCGAAAGTTTATATTAAAAAAATATGATTTTTGTACAGTTGTTTACGCAAAACGGGGAAATAAAAAGAAATTTTCAAAATGAGCAAGGATTAAGCAATCAAGTTTCTTCACAGATTTGATGTAACTAAATATAAACAAATTGCTTAATTAATTTATCCAAAATTATCAATGCCGGTATCGTAAAATTTTTGTTTCCCGTTAGGCAATGAAAGCCGGTTGACGCATGTAAATGTTATGTAGCAGCCTACATCTTTTCTGCTATGGCCTTGCGAACAGGAATGAATTGAAGCTACGGAAATGATAGGCTTTGTGTCCCGTAGGCTGCAAGGTCACTGCCAACGCTCTCTGTTTTGTAAGGAGGATCTGCAAAGAAGGGATATGTGGGAGAATATTATTTAGGTTTACTCCAATTGCTATATATTAGCCCATAATCAATGCCATATATGTCCCCACGATTTAGGTTAAAAACACTATCAGCGATTGCCAGGCAAACCACAGCATGGTTCCTGCTTTTTATGTTACAGTCAAATTATGTAAGCAGCCAAAATGCAACAGGAAAATTGTTGTCGCCGGACAATAAACTTGAAATCAATTTCCAAACAGGCCAACTGGATAAAAATACTTCCGCCAACCAGCTATTTTATACGGTGTCTTTTAAAGGAAAGCAACTATTTAAGCCTTCCGCCTTAAGCCTCGATATTAAAGGCGCTCAGCCGTTGGGCGCTGATGTGCATATCACTGGCAGCAAAATAATTACTACAGACGAAACCTATCAGTTGGTTGTAGGCAAGGCATCAACGGTTCATGACCATTATAATGCATTGCAGTTAGAACTGGAGGAGAATACAGCTCCCGGCAGAAAATTGATAATAGAAGCAAGGGCGTATAATGATGCTGTTGCTTTCAGGTATATAGCCCCGCCACAGCAAGCCCTGCAGGATGGGTATGAATTGCTAAATGAAAATACCGAGTTTCATTTCGGTTCAGATGCCACTACCTACGCGCAGGTATTACCGCATTATAAGTCTATGTACGAAAGTGAATACCTGAAATTGTCAGTAAGTGCATTCTCTAACCAGGGAGGCGTAAAAAGTAATGTATTGATCGGCTTGCCCATGCTTGCCGAAGTTCCCGGCGCGGGTTGGGTGGCCATAGCAGAATCGGAGTTACAGGGTTATAGTTCGATGTATCTTACCAACCCCGCCGGCGGATGGTCGGGCCATACCATGTTGTCCAGGCTGGCACCCAGGTTGGATAGTTCAGGCACTGCGGTAAAAGGGAAAGGAAGCATTCGTTCTGCCTGGCGCATTATCATGGTGGGCGATGACCCCGGGAGAATTATAGAATCCAATGCCGTCATGAACTTATCCAGTCCTTCGGCTATTGGCAATACAGACTGGATCAAAGGCGGCAAAGCTTCGTGGGATTGGTGGAGCGGTAGCCTCGGTGCAGATGGCAAGCCTGCTTTTACCACAGCCAACATGAAATATTATGTTGATTTTGCTGCTACATCCGGCCTTGAATATATGTTGGTGGATGCCGGCTGGAGCGATTTCAGGGACATTACCAAAATGAGTGGCAAAGTAGATATTCCTGAACTGGTTAAATATGCTGCCGCAAAAAACGTAAAAGTATGGGTATGGTTATATGCTCCAAGCGTGACTAAACAGGCGGAGGAGGCTTTTGCGCTGTATGAAAAATGGGGAGTGGCAGGCGTGAAAATTGATTGTGTTGAAAGGGATGACCAGGATGGAATTGAGTTTTATTACAACACTGCGAAAACAGCCGCAGACCATCATTTGATGATAGATTTTCATGGATGTACAAAACCATTTGGACTGGAAAGAACCTATCCCAATGTAATGAACTACGAAGCTGTACTGGGTATGGAACAATCGAAAGGGGGTACAAGAGATAACCCCGACAACCATGTAATGCTTGCCTTTACACGTATGCTAACCGGGCCTATGGATTACACGCCGGGCGGATTCGATAATGTAACAAGGGAGCAGTTTTTTGCCAGGAGCGATTCACCTATGGTGATGGGCACAAGGGCACATCATCTTGCATTATATGTAGTTTACCAGGCACAGTTTGAAATGGTTTCAGATTATCCTGTTGCTTACCAGGGCCAGGCTGATTTTGAATTTATTAAAAAAGTACCGGCTTCCTGGGATGAGATCAAAGTATTGCAAGGTGTTCCGGGCGAATATATAAGCATTGCCCGCCGCAAAGGAAATGACTGGTACATAGGAAGTATCACCAACTGGAATGCCAGAACCGTGAGCATACCACTTTCTTTTTTAGGTAACGGCAACTATACAGCAGAAATTTATAGCGATGCTGCCGATGCAGCAACGAATCCTAAACATACATCCTTTGCAAAACAAAAAGTTGACAGCAAAACCGTGTTGCAGGCCAGCCTTGTAACGGGTGGTGGCTATGCTGTTCGTATTACAAAAAACGAGTAACTACCGGCATGAGATTATAGGAGATGCATTGATGGTTCATGGTTTTGGCACATCCCTTTTCCGAATGTCTCCTGGCCTTGCCTTGTGCATTGAAAGGGCATTACGGTTTTATATGATTGCGTTAGATCAATGTCTCTTAACCTTATAAAATTCATAACAGGATAGATATCTTGTTCAGACAGTTTTCGTTGGTCTTCCCGAAAACGGGACAAGTTGTGACCAACGAATTCAATTATATGAAATGATGTTGATTACGTTTATGGAATCCTTGTTAGTAACACACCCAACAAAGGCGAGGGTGTTTCAGGCCAGGCTTGTAACGGGTGGTGGCTATGCTGTTCGTATTACGAAAAACGAGTAACTACCGGTATGAGATTATAGGAGATGCATTGATGGTTTATTATTTATAGTTTCGGTAGCTGTAAATAGGTTGTCAACATAATGGGGTACAACAGGAATCTAAAAAATCCTTGTTGGTGACCACATCAACAAGGACTAGAGCTGACGACTGATTATTTTTATTCTGTAAGTACAAAACGACTTTGCGCCAACAGCCTGTTATGCTGTTCCATCGTTATAAAATAAGTACCGGCAGTAAGTGCATGATCGGTGCTTAAAGGCAAGCTGTAACTTCCAGCAGTCTTATTGCCAGTACTCAACGTCTGCAAGGTACGACCGCTTAAATCTGTTATCCTGATAATTACCGTTTCCGCGTTCATAACCGTGTAAAATATCTTTGCATCCGCTGCTTTTACAGGATTAGGAGCAACCATGATAGTGGCTGTTTTGCTTTCTTGCATAACCGGTTTTCCAGCTTGCAAACCGGGCGTTAATACCGGTGGTAAAATATTAACTGTATAATCCTCCACTTCGCCCGAGGTAAAAACAGCGCAAGGATCTGTAACGCTGCCGCTTGGAGTCATTAATATGCGCAAACGGGTAGTGCCGGTTGGCGCCGTGAATGGGATCTGTATTTGTTTTGACATAAAGCCGACACCGTCCATAGTTGCGATTAATTCACTTACAGATAGCGTATTGCTAAATACTTTGTCTTTGTTGTAATCAATATATACGCGAACATATTCGTGCCGCAACGCGTCGCTATAACCTGGATATAAAGACAAAG
>Ga0164241_10004390_pt1 | contig 13691 bp, 12 predicted proteins | sample OricomyardsoilBY_FD_108780 | JGI IMG/M metagenome (GOLD analysis project Ga0164241, IMG submission 108780) | Backyard soil microbial communities from Emeryville, California, USA - Original compost - Back yard soil (BY) | ecosystem: Environmental > Terrestrial > Soil > Unclassified | place: USA...
AGCCGGCGGCTCCATTCGGCCGTCTGCTCGCGGGGACGGGTGACAACAATTCTGCACCCGGCCAGGGAAGGACTGCTCTTGCTTTTGGTCATTTGCCCATCATGCAGCAGAAGAGGTCCTTCCCAAGGCAAGCTTCATTTGGCAAGTCGTGGCGACCGACACCGCAATATCCTCCGGCTAAATCAAGCCGGTCTCCCGGAGAACCCGGGCCGCCGTTTCGGCCGGATGCTCAAAATCAACCGCGGCGAGGGCAAAGGTCAGGACACCGATGCTTTCGTGAAACAGGTGAAGTTCATTCGCCGCGACATGCGCGCCGAACGCAATCTGGCAGCCGCCGCCCAATCGATGCTGGAACGCCCGCTCCACATTGACGCTCCGGGCGGTGGCGGCATCAAGCGCCGGTTCAAGCGTCCCGGCCAATTCCCGACGACATTGGATGGCGATGGCACCCTGCCCGACCGCCGGAACACTGTCCTTCAGCGACAGCGGCTGAAACACGACCCCCGGCCAGCTCCGGAAACCCAGCCGATTCAAGCCGGCTTGCGCCAGGACGGTGGCATCGGCCAGGCCCGAGGCGATCTTCTTCAGGCGGGTATCCACATTGCCGCGAATTTCCGTGAAGGTTACCCGAGGGAAAAGACGCTTGATCTGCAATTGCCGGCGGGGACTTCCCGTCGCGACCGTCGCCGGCACCGCGACGCCTTCGCGCATCACCAGCACATCGCGGACATCTTCGCGCGGCAGAAAGCCGGCGACCACCAGCCCGGGGGTATTGTCCCCGGGAAGATCCTTGCAGCTATGGACCGCGAGATGGGCCTCGCCACGCAGTAACGCCTGCTCGAGTTCCGCGGTAAACAGTCCTTTCCCACCCTGTTTGCTCAATGACCACTCCGCCTGGCGGTCGCCGGTGGTGACCACCTTCAGCAATTCGCATTCGGCGCCCGCCAGCTTGTCACGCAGCCGGGCCGCCACCATTTCCGATTGGACCAATGCGAGCGGGCTCCTGCGGGTCGCGAGTATGAACTTCATGAAGAATAGGCAAAAATCACCGGATGCCGCTCCCAAAACGGGAGGACAAAGGCTGGTGGACGATGAGGGACTCGAACCCCCGACCCTCTCGGTGTAAACGAGATGCTCTAACCAACTGAGCTAATCGTCCGGAAAAAGCCAACAAACGGAAAGGTCCATCCTCCCGCAAGGAGAAAGGCTGCGGCGCCAAAGTCAGCCGCACGGGGAATGAAATCCCGCTGCAGATCAAGCCTTCAATGGCAATCCCATCCCGATCATTTTCTCGGCCGTCTGAATGGCATTCAGGGCGGCACCCTTCCACAGGTTGTCGCCGCTGACCCAAAGGGCCAGGCCGTTGTCCAGCGCGGTATCGAGCCGGATGCGGCCCACGCCGCACCTTTCCTTCCGGCTGTAATCGAGCGGTGTCGGGTAAATGTTCTTCGCCGGTTCGTCAGCGAGTTCCGCGCCCGGGAAGGCCGCGATCGCCTGCCGCGCACCTTCGACGGAAACGGGCCGTTCGAACTCGGCGTTGATGGAAACCGAATGAGCGTGGACGACGGGCACACGGACGCAGGTGGCCGAAATCTTGAGATCGGGCAGTCCCAGGATTTTGCGGCTTTCGGCGCGCATCTTCGTTTCCTCGCCCGTATAGCCATCGGCGCCAAACGCATCGATGTGCGGAATCAGGTTTTGGAAAATTTGATGGGGATACACTTCGCGCGGCAGCGGCCGGCCGGCGACGTACGCCTGAACCTGCGATTCCAATTCCGCGACCGCGTCGGCGCCCGTGCCGGAGACAGACTGATAGGTGGAAAAGAACGCCCGCTTCAATCCAAACGCACGGTGCAGCGGATACAGGGCCATCAGCGCGACCGAAGTCGAGCAGTTCGGGCTGGCGATGATGCCGCGATGCGAGCGCAGCGCGTCCGGATTGATCTCCGGTATGACCAGGGGGACATGAGGATCCATCCGGAAGGCGGAGCTCTTGTCGATCGCCAGACAGCCATGTTTCACCGCCTCCGGCGCAAGCACTTTCGTGACGGAAGTGCCGGCGGCAAAAAAGGCGAGATCGAGACCCGCAAACGCTTCGCCGGTCGCTTCCTGCACGACGATCTTTTTATTCCCGAAATCAATACTGCGGCCAGCCGAACGTGCCGACGCCAGCGGTCTGAGTTCAGCGAGCGGAAATGAGTGCGCCTGCAACAGGGCAATCAGCTCTTGACCGACTGCTCCCGTGGCACCGACGATGCCGACCCGATAGGATTTATTGCTCACAGTGAATGAAATATTGAAACGGTTCAAAGAAAGGTGTGCTGCCCTGGAAATCAAGCCGGCAGGACGGGTTATGACAGTTTCCATTGCGCGGCAACTGCTTGGATTTTATCGCGAAGAAACCCTCGTCCAATCCTACGTGGTTTCCACCTCCCGCCGGCCTCCCAGCAATATAAGGGATTCGCTCGGCACCCCCCGCGGCCTGCATTGTGTGGCGGAGAAGATCGGCGCCGGGGCTCCTCCCGGAACGGTCTTCAAGGGCCGGGTCAATCTTGGCAAGCATTTCAACGAATTGAGTGACGAGGAAAACACGAAGAACCTGATCACCACGCGAATCCTATGGCTGCGCGGTCTGGAGCCCGGGGTGAACGCGGGCGGCGAGGTGGACACGTACGAGCGTTACATTTACATCCATGGGACAAACCACGAGGACCGCCTTGGCACGCCTTCGACCAGCGGCTGCGTCCAGATGAGCAACCTCGAGATCGTCGGGCTGTTTGACCAGGTTCGTGGCGGCGACCACGTGTGGATCGAGGACTGACCGGAGCCGGCCCCTCCATCGTCTTCAGGAATCGGGCATCACCCGCTGCAATGCGCCGATCAATTCGACACCGGTCATGGGTTTGGGCAGGAAGGCCAGCCGTCCCGCATCCTCGGGCATTTCCGAGCGTTCGCTCACCACCCCGCTCATCGCCACAATCCGCACATCCGGGTTGACGGATCGCAATTCCCGCACCACCTCCACACCCTGCATTCCGGGCATCATCATGTCCGTGATGACAATCCTGATTTCCTCCCTTCGCTCCCGGTAAAGCGCCAGGCCCGAGGAGCCGTCGCTGGCGGACAATGGCGCGTACCCGTAAATCTTGAGCAAGGAGCACACCACGTCCCGCACGGCCGGCTCGTCATCGATCACCAGAATCATCTCTCCCCGGCCGCGGATCACCGCACGTTTTGCGGACGTTGCCGGGACCTCCGCCTTTGCCTCCGTCGCGGGGAAATACAGTTCGAATTCGGTGCCGCGTCCCGGAGTACTCTGCACCTGCAGAAATCCCCCGTGACTTCTGATGATTCCCAACGTCGTGGAGAGGCCCAAACCGGTGCCTTTGCCCGCCACCTTGGTGGTGAAGAAGGGATCGAAGATCCTATTGATCAGTTCCGGCGGAATTCCGATGCCGGTGTCCGCGACGGTAATCAACACGTGCGGGCCGGCATGCGCTCCCGGGTTTGACTGGGCCCGGGTCTCCGGGACGGTCACGTTTCGCGCAGCGATGCGAAGTCCCCCGCCCTCGGGCATGGCATCGCGGGCATTCACGCCCAGATTCATCAGCACCTGGGACAATTGGGTGGAGTTTCCCTTCACCAGCCACAGGTCGTCCGGGATCTCCATGCTCAGCGCAATGGCGCGCGGCAAGGTTTCCTTCAACAGGGCGAACACATCCTTGATGACCGACATCGGCTGCAATTCCGTCAGTTCACCTTCCGCCCCGCGGGCAAAAGTCAGCACCTGCTGGACCAGACTCGCGCCCTGCCGGGCGCTTTTTTCGATTACTTCGATCAACCGCAGACTCTCGGTGTCGGTCGCTTTCGGCCGAAGCATGTCAACGGCCATGAGCACCGGGGTGAGCACATTGTTGAGATCGTGCGCGATGCCTCCCGCGAGTGTCCCGATGCCTTCCAGCCGCTGGGAACGCAAAAGCTGCGCCTCCAGTTTTTTTTCCTCCGTCACGTCGGTGTTGATCAGCAACACGGACTTCGGCCGGTTCTCCGCGTCGCGGACCAGCGTCCATCGGCTTACCACATGGCGGATGGTCCCCCCGGCGCCCACCAGCTGAAGTTCGCGCGTCCAGGCGCCGGAGGCGTGCAATTCCCGGAGCGCCTCGGGAATGACCGCCTGGTTGAACAAACCGAAAAGTTCGTGCAGTCGCCGGCCCCGCCCCTCGTCATCTTTCCAGCCGAACAATCCATTGGCGCTCTGATTCCAATAGGTGACGCTTCCCGCGAGGTTGGTCACGCAGATGGCATCGCGCGCCTTGTCGAGCACCTCCGCCTGTTCGCGCAGATGCTGCTCCGCCCGACGCCTCAGCTGATGCTCGCGCCGTTGCTCCAGCGCCGTCCGGATGGCGGAAATCAAACGGGCCGGGCGGTCCTTGATCAGATAATCCGCCGCGCCCCGCTGAAGCGCCTCGACCGCGTTGTCCTCGCCGATGGTTCCCGAAAGAAACAGAAAAGGCGTGGTCGATCCCTTTTTGCGCACCAGGTCGAGTGCCTCCAGTCCGTTGAAAGACGGCAGGGAAAAGTCCGACAAAATCAGGTCGAATTCCTCCCGCTCAAGGGCCGCGATAAATTCGTCACGCGACGAGACCAGCCGGATTTTGCAATCCGGCCATTCCCCGGCGATCTGCATGCTGATCAATTCCGCATCGGCTGCATTGTCCTCCAAATGGAGAAGGCGCAGTGAAGGTAGAAATGGAACACTGGATAACATGGCGCTCCTTCAGTTGCCCGTGTTGCGCGGCGGCGGCTCGTTAACGACGGCCCAGAAGACTCCGATTTGCCTCACCGCATCGACGAATTGCTGAAAATCGACCGGTTTCACGACATAGGCATTGGCACCCAACGCATAACTGGCGGCCAAATCGGGTTCCTCCCGGGAAGAGGTCAGCATGACCACCGGGAGATTGTTCAGGGCAGGATCGGATTTCATCTGCCGCAAAACCTCGAGCCCGCTAACCTTCGGCATTTTGATATCGAGTAAAACAACCGCCGGAAGTCCATCCGTGCGACCGGCAAATTTCCCCCGGCAATACAAATAATCGAGGGCCTCGGCCCCATCGCGGACCACGACAATTTCATTGGCGAGGTGAAGCTCTTCCAAAGCCGCCAGCGTCAGGTCGATGTCGTTGAGGTTGTCCTCCACCAGCATGATTTGTCGCAGAGTTCTCATGATTTTATTTCCCGGTTCCGGGGCATGGAAAAATAGAAGGTCGCCCCCTGCCCCAACACGCTTTCAGCCCAGGTTCGTCCGCCATGACGCGTAATGATCCTGCGGACATTGGCCAGACCAATGCCCGTCCCCTCAAATTCCTCGGCGCGATGCAGCCGCTGAAAAACCCCGAAAAGTTTCTGCGCATACTGCATTTCAAAACCAACCCCGTTGTCCCGGACGAATATGATCCATTCGTCCGTCTCGTCGACGACCCCCACTTCGATCTCCGCGGGGTCGCGGGGCCGGCTGTATTTCACGGCGTTGGAGAGCAGATTGACGAATACCTGCCGAAGCATCGGACGGTCTCCGCGAACGACGGGCAGCGAACCCAATTTCCAGTTGACGGACCTTTCCGCCAGCTCCTGTTTTTTGAGCGTTTGGATCGTTTCCTCCGCAATTTGCTGCAAATTGACAGGCCCCAGATTCATCTCGCTCCGTCCCATGCGTGAAAAAACGAGAAGATCGTCGATCAATGCGCCCATTTGCTTCGCCGAATCCGAGATGTGCGCCAGATGACCCCGCCCCCGCTCCGAAAGCTGTTTCCCGTCGGATTTTTCCAACAGCCCCGCGAACCCGTCGATATGGCGCAAAGGCGCGCGGAGATCGTGGGAAACCGAATACGAAAAAGCCTCCAGTTCGGCGTTGGCGGAACGCAGCTGCAGGTTGCTCGCCTCGATCTTTTGCGAACTCTGGAAGATCTCCGCCTCCATCTGTTCCATTTTGATCCGCAACTCCGCGGGTTCGCCGCTCGTGAAGGGCTTTTGCCGGACAAAATCGGTCACGTCTTCCACCCGGTGAATCAGGTATTCGACCCGGCGATCCACGCCGAGCAACGGCGAATTCACGGTGCTCCAATACCGCTCCTCGAAAACGCCGTCGGGGCGCCGGATGGCGTATTTGTGGATCGCCATGTTGTCCGTCGTACCCGTTGCCAACACGCGTTCAAGGGAGGTGCGCAGGTTGGAGCTTCCGCTGGCGTCCGTTGCCTCGGGATGATCGGGAAAAAGGTCGAACAATTTGCTCCCGATGACGTCGTCCCGCGTCGTCATCGTCGCCTTCAGATACGCGTCGCTCGCGGTGACTATCTCAAAGTCGGGTTTGAGCACGAGAAACAATCCGGGAAGCGATTCAAAGAGGCTTTCGAATACCGCGCGGCTGCGATTCAGCTCGATGTTGGCGGTTTCAAGCTGAGCCGTGCGCTCCGCCACGCGGCGCTCCAGATCGCGATTGAGGGTCTGGATTTCTCCGAGCATTTGATTGAACGCGTCGGTCAGCCGCCCGACTTCATCGGAGCCCGATTTGACGGCGCGAACGGAATAATCCTTCCGCTCGGAAATCGCACGGGCGGTTTCAGCCAGGGCCAGAATCGGTTGCGACACTTGTTTTTGAAGGGACCGCGACAGCAGGTAGGCAACGCCCACGATCACCGCCATCAGGGCCAGCGCAATTTGCAGCGAAACCCACAGCCATTCCCGCATGACGATGCCCGTATCCAGCTGAAGATAGAGCGTTCCCAACCGGCGTTCCCCCTGGATGACCGGTTGAAACCCGGAAAGGGAGGATTGTTCGAAGTGAAAGCCTTCGCCCCCCGGCGCCGCGGGAAACGGCGCTGGCGGTCGGTTTGCAGGATAACCGGCAAAAAAACGCCCGTTACTGTCATAGAGCGCGGCAGCCACGATGTGGCGGTTGGCTTTGAGCGCGCCCAGGATTTCCCCGGCGTCATCCCTGTTGTCGAAAGCCAGGGCCGCGGTGCTGTTGGTCGCGATGATTTCCCCCATCGCTGAAAGCTGCCGGACCGTTTCGCGGCGAAACGTCAGGTATTCGTAGGTAAAGAACGAGGCGCGCATCAGCAGCATCACGACTGCGCTGGTCAGCAACAGGATCAGCATCAATTTCCGCCGGATGGGAAGGTCGCGCAATGACATCTCTAGTTCTTTTCCGTGCTTACGATTTCCGTCGGCCGGAGCAGCTTCGAGCTGATGGTCAATCCGGCGAGTTTCGCCTCATCGAGGTTGATCCTAAGCCGTATTCTTTTTTTCTCGGTCACAAACCGAACCATCACCCCCCGCAGGGCGGCCCGGTTGATGTCACTCACCGTCAGGATGCTGCGCCCCTTCAAGGCGGAAAGAATCGCTTCCAAGTGCGTCGATTCCGACCGGCTGATAAACAATATGTGGCAAACCCCGACATCCTCGATGCGGCGAAAGCGCCGGACGATCAACCGCCGCCCGCCGGCACGCTCGTCCCGAACGGTTTCATCCAACACCACCCCGAGGGGATCGGTTCCCAAAATCCCGATGACGATGGGCGCGCCGGCGTCGGTGAATGCCTTTTCCGGCCATTCGACAAACTGCGCGAAGTTAAAAAGAAAAACGGACTTGAGTTGATACTCGTTAAATTCGGACTGGCCGAATGTTCGCGTCGTGAAGAGGGCCGATACCGTCAGCACGGCCAGCCACAAACCACCGCGGCATTTCGGGGGCGTGATGACCGGGCGTGGAAAAATTGTGCTCAGTAACGCCATGCAATCTTTGCATACAAATTCCGCCCGACTTCTTCACGCGTGGAACCGGGGAACCCATATTCCGGATGATGGTCGTGCAAAAGATTCTGTCCAACGAGCGATACCTCCATTTGCGGTGCGGGATGCCACGCGATCCGGAGGTCCAATTCGAAATAACTTGGGACCGTGCCGGGAGTCGGGCCGTTATTGTTGTGCAAGGTGTCAACCCAGCGCAGACCGGCGTCGAATTCGACGTTTTGCGGAAGATCCACCGACGAGCGCAGCGCAAATTGATTTTTCGGATCCGCAGTTTCGTTGAGCGCATTGCTGAAATCGACCTTACCCGGCTTGACCCGCAGTTTTTCCTCCAGCAAACCGTAGGAGCCGCGGATGCGCCAGCCATCGAGGATCTGATAGGTACCGTTAAACTCGAGACCCCAGGTTTCGCCCTCGAGATTATTCGCGAAGGTAAGGGGAAACCCAAAGGACGGGAATTCCGCCGGTCCGGGTGTGGTGCTTCGAATGTCGTCGTAGTCGTTGTAGAAGGCCGCCAGTGAGACCATGGCCTTTGCCCCCAACTGGGCCCGGTAGCCGGCTTCATAAGCGATCACCGTTTCCGAGCCGAAATCAGGTCCGCCATTCAGAATGCTTTGTGGAAAGGGAGGCGGCAGCCCCGTCGGCTCCGTCAAATCCCGATCGATCCGCGAGGGGGTTCGCACCGCGCGTGAGATCGCCGCCCACAGCATTTGCTTCGGGCTGTAATTCCATTGCAACCGCACGTTTGGCTCCGTCTCAAACCCCGTATAATCGTTGTGTTCAAGTTTCGTCCCGACCGTGAGGGACACATTTTCGCCCAACTTGATTTCATCCTGGGCAAAGCCGCTGAACAGCGACCGGTCGAGACGCGCAGGCAGAAACGCGACACTGGGCGCGTTTTGAACCACGTCATGCGTAAACCGATAACCCAAACCCCAGACCAATTGATGACGGCCGCCCAAGGGGGACCGATGTTGAAAGTCCAGATCCCAGGTATCGAGATCGTCCTTCAAAATACCGGCCCCCAAGAAGTCGCCGGCCGGTTTTGGCAAAGCCAGATGCGTGCGGTCATAGTAGATTTGCAGGCTCGTGCTCTCATCCTCGGATATCGTCCGGGTCCAGCGTCCCAGCAAATTTCCACCGGATACCTCGCTGGTTCCGCCCGTTTCCTGGCGTTCGTCGCCGCTATAGAAATCCCCCTGCAGGGTTAATCCGGTACCGGCATGGGTTTCCGAATCGATTCGAAAGCCGCCCTGCCTCATCCGCCACGAATTCATCGCCTCGCTTCCGTCGCCTGACTTTCCGTTGTCCCGTTCAAAATATTTGCCATAAACCCTGAAATACACGCCGGGCGAAAACGTCCCGCCATAGCGGACGCCAAACGCGTCTTTTAAACCGCTGCCAGCGGCGGCGTCCAAATACCCCCCCTGGGTTTCTTCAGCACTCTTGCTCGTGATATTGATCACTCCGTTTACCGCGTTGGCACCCCAGAGCGTTCCTCCCGGACCGCTGATCACCTCGATCCGATCCAAATCCTCAAGCAGGTAGTCCTGGACATCCCAGAACACGCCCGAAAAAAGCGGAGTATAAACGGTGCGCCCATCGATCAGGACCAAAAGCTTGTTACCCAAATCGGTGTTAAATCCACGTGCGCTGATATTCCAATCGTGGGAATTTTGCTGCGCCACGTTTAGATTCCCGGCCAGACGGAGGGCCTCGGGAATACTGGTCGCCCCGGAACGACGAATCTCTTCACCAGTCACGACTTGAATCGCCGAGGGCGTCTCAAGAAGCTTTTCCGGGCGCTTCGAGACCGAGGTCACCTCGATTTCCATCAGATCCTCAATGCTCATCTGCTTGAGCCTTTTTACAGCGGTCCCGCTGTCATCCATCGCCGCCACCGGGGAAATCCCCCGGAAGAGAAGCGCGACAATAAAAACGCCATTTAACGAGTGGCGTCGGATCGTCCGGAACGCTCCCGCACCCCCGCCAAATGTATGTTTCATCATCGTCATAACCATGCCACTTGTCAGGGTAGCTTCGCAAAGATGAGGACATCATGGCCTTGCTCAAGATATTACCTCTAGGGATTATGCACTAGATCCCGTAAATAGCCGTCAGCCGACTCCCGGAGCATCAGGAGCACGATTTCGGATTAAACGGTCAAGTTCCCTCGACGACCTTCGGGGCAAAATCGCGGGATATCGTCAGTCAAACTTCCGTCACTGGTCCAAATTGGGATTATCGATGCCAAGCGCGTCGGCGAGATCGGTCAAATGCTCCTGCTCCTGTGCGATGATTTTTCGCAATACTTCGCTGAGTCCGAATTCGCCCATGGCCTCGGCTTGTCGGATCCGCTCGCGATAATTCAGAATTGTCGTGCGCTCGTTCTCCAAGTCGAAGCGGAGCATCTCCTCCGGCACATCCGAAAGCTTCACTTCCCTGGGTGCCACCACCGGCGTCCCATTGAAATAGTCGATCTGCTTCGCGATCTGAATGGCATGACTGAGCTCCTCGGCCGCATGTTTCTCCAATTCACCCGCGATATGGAGGAACTTGGCCCCTTTCATCGTCTGGCTGTACACGACGTAGGCGATGATCGCCTGATATTCCCTGGCGAGATCCTGATTGAGCAAAGCGATCATGTCTTTGCGACGGATGGGGGCTGACGAACCGGAAGGGCGGGATGTTTTTTTCATGGGTTTGATTGGAGTGACCGATAGTGGTTTCTACCTATTTGACATTTCCCGCCGTGGTAGGTTCGCCACTTTCACCGCAAGCCCGCCTCCCCTCCAAGACAGAGACAGGCTGACCGACATTCTGCGACAAAAGTGTAAACGAAAAAAAATGCACGTTACTTTGAACGACATCGAAGTTTTTGCGTCTGTCTCCTCGTAGTCTTCAGGTTTTGTTTGGTGTTAGGTATAGGGCCGTCCAGGGGTGGGCGGCCCTTTTTTTTGCGAATGACACCGCACGTCCCAACGCCCTCAGGCAATGGTTTCAGGGCAGAAGCCGCCCGCCATACGTCCGCCTGAGCCAGGCTTCCGGCACCGGAACCACGCAGATGTTCATCGAACGTTTGTTGTCGGAAAGCATCGCACATTGGATTTCGATCCTCGTGCTGTCCGCGCTGAACGTCGGATGAATGTGGTCGGCCGCCGTGGTCATATGCCCCAGATCGGCAAGCAGGATCATCTCGCTGCTTTTCCGGTCGATGAGCCACAGCCGATATTGAAAATCATCGGCGCACAACCACCGGCCATCGGGAGAACCGTTCACGTGCCAGACCGAACGTCCGGGATTCCCCATCGGAACCTGCCCGGCAATCCGCATCTCCCGCGTTCGAAGATCGACCACTCCCAGCCCGGTGGGATGCTCGTCCGAACCCGACGGTCCCCAGGGATCCGGCGAGTCAACCCCGACGCCGGGTTTTCGATGCGCCAGGATCGCGATCGCCACTTCGTCCTTGGTGATGACAGCTTCGTGCGTCACCCATTCGTACGGAGCTTCCGGATAAAGTGCGCGCAAGCCCGTTCCATCCGCCATGACCGTCCAGGTCCGTTGCGGTGATTTTCCACCCGTCTCCCAGCAAAACACGATCTCGCCGGGCTTCCACGGATTGGTTTGAACGTGCCCGATCTGGAAGGGAACGGCGACGATGAAGCTCACCTCGCCGGTGTTCAGGTTCATTTTACCCAATCCGGTCGGCCCCGCCCCCATGTGCCGCGGACCAAAAGATTCCGCGGGTTTCGTTCCCGGCGGGAGATGCTTCCCCGCCTCTTCCTTGCCCACGCGGAAATAAGCAAACTCCTCCGTGCAATCGAGGGCCATGTCGCCACCGGCACCCCAGCCGATCGGAATGGTGCCACAAACCTTTTCGTAAGCGGAAGCCGCCTCCAGCTTTCCGGCTTCGCTATCGGCAAAAAGTTTTCCGAGGTCCACCTTCATGATTTGCGCCGGTCCCATCGACGGGCGGGATCGCGCGCCCGGACTGTTCGCTCCCTCGGGCGACCCATCGGCGGGTTCGGCCCCCGTCACTGCCGGAGCCGGGCGGGAAGTCGGAATTCTCAGGAAATAAAGATTCATCGAATGGTCGGCGAGGCAAAGCATGCCCGCATAGCCGCCTTCCGTAACCTGAACGATCACGCCGGTCCGCTCATTCACCGCCATCGCCTCGCCGCGTACGCGATTGGAACGGAAAACCACCCATTCGCCGTCGGACGTCCACTGATGATGGGTCTGGTAAATCTTCGAATCCCCGGCGGAAGTGCTCGTCAGGAATGACAGCGGGATTCCCGTCACGGGATCGGCCACCACCTTTTTCTCGGATGGAAACCGGCGCCCGATTTGCGCAGCCGCCGCGGGGGCGAACCACGGGGCGGCACCACCGGCAAGGGATACGAGAAGACAGAATATTTTTATTTTCGACATGACGGTTCTCCTTCGTGGGGATGGGGAATGCCGGACAGGGAAAGTACGGCGGTTTGAAGACGATGGTGAAGACGGCCTCACCGGGTGCGAGTTTCAATATTCCGCGGCGCACAATCCCCGGGCGACACATTTTCTGTCCCCTCGAAATTCAGCGCGAAATTTGTCTGCCCTCCGCCGGTGTTCTCATCCATATGGATGCAACCCATGAAAAAAACGTTCGCTCTGAATTCGCCTGGCAAGGACAGGCGGCGCGTCATCGAGACCGTCAAAAACGACGTGCGCCGATACCTGAAACGCGAACGGAGGAAACCGTTGCCCGAGGGCGTGGATTTCCATGACTTCGATTGCAAGGTCGGTGCGGACAAACTCGCCTGCGAAACGAAGCATCCCGCCGAGGTGATTCCGGCGATTGACCTGATCGCCGCCGGCGAGGCGGCGGAGGTTTACGTGGAAATATTGGCCAAACCAGGGTATCGCACGAAAAAGGCCGCAGCGAAGAATGGCGCCACCGACACGGAGTTCGACGGTTCTGGGTCAAGCGACTCGTCGGAGACCGGCATCGGCTGACCGCTCAGGTAAAGCGAAAACCCAGTTCGGACAACTCGGTCATGGTAAAGGGAGCGCTCATCAACACCTCCTCAAGCTTCCCGAGCGCGCCGGCCATATCGGGCGAATCATAGACGACTCCGCCGTCCCCGCTGTCGTGGAGTTGCACCACCCAGGGACTGTTCGCCTCAGCCCGCAGCTGAAAGGCCGATCCGTAGAGATAGTTACCCGGAAGCCCGGGATGCGGGCCGGTTCCGGGAACAAGAAACACGGTGTGGACCGGATCATGAACCGTGACGACGCCATGCTTTGCCCGGTGATGTGACGCCTTGCCGACAACGGTCAAACGCATGCCTTCCGCGCGCTGGCGTTTCTCATCAGTGAGCGATGCGACGTACCGGTCGAAAATGCGGTCGTTTGCTTCCAGGGCTTCGGGCCCGATTGCGCCGGAAATGAGCTCGTTCAAATTATCCGCATGAAAAAGCGGAAGACGAGCGAGTGAACGCGCCGTCACGTGCCCGTCCTTGTGATCGGCGTCGCCATATACCTGGTGGGACGCGTAAAGCCTGGTTAAGGCATCCCGATACGCGGGAGTGAACGGCACTGCGCCGATCGGACTGTTTTCAATGAGATCAAGCACCGCCTGATCAAACTGGGAATTGGAGTCATGGGGCATCGGCCACCCACTAAACCTTCGTCATCGCGGAACACGAGCACTCACTTTTCACTAGCCGCGCGGCGAACGGCCTCGATAATCCCTTCCCCCTTGATTTGACGGAGCGGCCGGAGCGGCGGAACCTGAAGACGGTGCCGACATCACCGGCGGCTGGAATCGCATTTGCGCCGGAGCTGGAGCTGAAGGTCTGGAGCGAGACGGGGATGTCTGGGGACGAGCGGACTCCTGCA
>Ga0164241_10004391_pt1 | contig 13689 bp, 17 predicted proteins | sample OricomyardsoilBY_FD_108780 | JGI IMG/M metagenome (GOLD analysis project Ga0164241, IMG submission 108780) | Backyard soil microbial communities from Emeryville, California, USA - Original compost - Back yard soil (BY) | ecosystem: Environmental > Terrestrial > Soil > Unclassified | place: USA...
CAGACCCCGAACGCCGCGGCCAGCACCACCTCGATCGGCGCCGCGGGATCGACCGGCCTGAGCTGCACCGGCAGCACCAGCGCCTGCTCGTAGCCGAAGGTCTGCATTCCCTCGGTCTCGAACGTCTCCGGCCGCGGCCACTCGTAGCCGACCGCCGCCAGGTTCTTCGAGGCCGACCAGTCGAAGCTCGGCGGAATCCCCGCCTCGCCCGGCACCCGCCAATAGGTGTGCCAGCCCGGCGCGAGCCGGATCTCGATCGCCGCGATCCGTCCCCCCTCGGGCGTGCGCCAGCCGGGGAGGAGCCGCATCTGCGGCGCGGCGGCTGCCGGGCCCGAAGCCGCCCCGAGTCCCGCGACGGCCGGCGATACCCCGGCCACCGCCGTATCGGCGGCGGCGGGCACGGCGGCGAGGGCGAGGCCGGCGAACGAGGCGGCGAGGACGAGCGGGCGCATGGGGTTCCTTCGAGGTCTCCCCGGTGTGCCGCGAAACCGCCGCTTCCGACAGTCACAACTCGGCGAGCCTCGCGCTCCCGCGAGCCCGTTGCGCCAGAGCCGCACCCGTCAACCCGGTCCGGGCCCGAGCCTCGCTTGTAATCGCCCGCCAACGGGACCATCCTTTGCAGATCATGACCGATGCTCCCCTTCCTGAGGGCAAGTTCCTCGACGGCCACCTGCTCATCGCCATGCCCGGCATGGGCGACACCCGCTTCGAGCGCTCGGTGATCTTCCTCTGCGCCCACTCCGACGAGGGCGCGATGGGCCTCATCGTCAACAAGCCCGCCCCCGATCTCAGCTTCACCGACCTCCTCACCCAGCTCAAGATCGAGCCGCGGGTGGACGTGAAGGGCATCCGCGTGCACTTCGGCGGCCCGGTCGAGCACGGCCGCGGCTTCGTGCTGCATTCCGCCGACTACAGCGTCGAGGAGTCGAGCCTCGCGGTCAGCCCCGGCTTCGCCATGACCGCGACCGTCGACATCCTGCAGGACATCGCCCGCGGCGCCGGCCCAGCGCAGGCACTGCTCGCGCTCGGCTATGCCGGCTGGGGGCCGGGCCAGCTCGAGTCCGAGATCCAGGCGAACGGCTGGCTGACCGCGCCGGCCGACGCCGACCTCGTCTTCGGCCGCTCCGACCCGGAGAAATGGGGCGCGGCGCTGCGCTCGATCTCCATCGACCCGCGCCTCCTCTCCATCGAGGGCGGCCGCGCCTGACCGGCCGCCCCCATCCGATCTCCAGGGATCTCCAAGAGTTCGACTGACGCGCACCGTCATGGTAGTCTCTTGGACCACCATGCTCAAAGGACTGTCGAGTGGCCGCCAGAAAGCAGACCGTGAGCTTCACCGAGCCGGCATTCGCCTATGCTCAAACGCTCGTCGACGCCGGGGAGTACCCGAGCATCAGCGCCGCCGTGTCGGGCGAGATGGTCCGCGCCAAGGCGGCCCGGGACGCGCAAGCGGCGCTGCTCTCGGCAGAGGTCGAGCGCCGCCTTGCGCTTCCGACCGACCAGTGGGAGCCGGTGGGAGAGCTCTCCGAGGTCACCAGGGAGGCACGAGATCACCTCGCGGCGCTCCGCCGGCGGGCGGCCGACAAGGTCGAGTGATCCTGCGCCAGGTCCGCCATCCGCTCGTCCGGCGCGACGTGCTGGGCATCTTCGACCATGTCCTCGGAACCACCGGCAATCTGGCCGCGGCCGAACGGCGGCTCGACGAAATCGACGATCTGCTCCGCGCCATCGCCGACAATCCCACATCGGGCGCTCGCCTCGACGGAGCGCTCGCGGGATGGCTCGCGCGGCACGGTGGCCGCCGGCGGATGATCACCGTGGTGTTTCGGCCCGACCTCGAGGCCCGCCTGCTTTACATCGCCCTCGTCGCCTTCGGCGGCCGCGACTGGCTCGAGGAGGCGGCGAGGCGGCGCAGCGATCCGTAGCGGCGCCCGCAGCATCGAGGCCACCCCTGCGAGTTCCTACGATGAACGCCGGGTTGCGCTCGCCCGCTACCGGCTTATCCTGCCGGGCAAAACCGGCGGGCGAGGCCCCGCCCATCCAAGGGGGGTCCGCCACATGATCCGCACGCTCCGGCACGCGCTTGCCGCTCTCTGCCTCGGCGCGCTCGCCGTGCCGGCCGCCGCCGCGCCGTTCCGGCTCATCACCACCGACCTCGAGCCGCAGCTCGTGCCGAACTCGGTCATGGATCTCGCCCAGAGCCTCGGCTACTTCGCGCGCGAGGGCGTCGAGGTCGAGCTCGTCCGTGTCCAGCAGACGCCCTCGGCCGTCGCCGCGTTGCAGGCGGGCGAAGGCGAGATGGCGAACATCTCGGTCGACGCCACGCTGCAGCTCGTCGCCCGCGACCAGATGCAGATCAAGGCGGTCGTCTCGCCCAACAAGGCGCTCCCCTTCCTCATCGCCGGCAAGGACGAGGTCGCGACCGTCGCCGATCTCGCCGGCCACAGCTTCGGCATCGGCCGGGTGGGGAGCCTCGACCACTCGCTCAGCAGCGAGGTGCTGGCGAGTGTCGGCGTCGACCCGGAGAAGATCGAGTTCGTCGCCATCGGCCAGCCGAACGTGCGGGCGCAGGCGCTCGCCGCCGGGCAGATCGACGCCACCACCATGTCGATCGGCGTCTGGCTCGCGCTGCCGAAGAAGGACGGCCTGCACGTCCTCGTCGATCCGGATGCCTACTTCGCCGCGGCGCCGGTGCTGAACAAGGTGAACGTGGTGCCGGACACCGTGCTCCGCGACCGCCGCGACGACGTCGAGAAGGTGGTGCGCGCCATCGTCAACGCGTCGCGCGCTTTCGCCCGCGAGCCCGAGCTCTGGGTCGACGCCATGGCGAGCGTCCGGCCCGACGTCGATCGCGCGACCCTCGAGACTCTGGCGAAGTCCTTCGTCAACGCTTGGAGCGTCAACGGCGGCCTGAACCGCGAGGAGATCGACGCCACCGTCGCCTGGAGCTACGCCACCGAGGATTTCGCCGGCCTGCGCAAGGTGGGCTTCGACGAGTGGGTCGACCTCTCGCCGATCACCGACGTCCTGAAGACCGAGGGCATCGCCCCCGGCGACGACCAGCCGGGGTTCTGACGCCAGCCGATGCGCGACACGTCCGCCCCGTCGCCCGCCATCGAGCTTCGCGGCGTGTCGAAGACCTTCCGCAGGAAGGCGGCGGCGCCGGTCGCGGCGCTCGCCGGCGTCGATCTCGACATCGCGCCCGACCAGTTCGTGAGCCTCGTCGGACCGTCGGGTTGCGGCAAGACCACGCTGCTCAGGCTGATGAACGGCCTCGTCCTGCCGGACGCGGGCAGCGTGCTGGTGAACGGCGCCCCGCCGAAGCCCGGTCCGAGCACCGGCTTCGTCTTCCAGTCCTTCCGCCTCATCCCTTGGGCCACCGTCGCCGGCAACGTCGCCTTCCCGCTCGAGATCGCCGGCGTCGCCCCGGCGCTCCGCGCCGAGCGGGTCGCGCGCTATCTCGAACTCGTCGGCCTCGCCCGCTTCGCCGACGCCTACCCCGCCGAGCTCTCCGGCGGCATGAAGCAGCGCGCCGCCCTCGCCCGGGCCCTCGCCACCGAGCCGCGCATCCTGCTCATGGACGAGCCTTTCGCCAGCATCGACGCCCAGACCCGCGAGCTGATGCAGGACGAGCTCCTGCGCATCTGGGAGCGCCGCCGCGGCGTCGTCGTCTTCGTCACCCACAGCGTCGACGAGGCGATCCTTCTCGCGGACCGGGTGATCCTCATGGGTCCGCGCCCCGGCCGCGTCCTCGCGGCCTACGACGTGCCGCTGCCCCGGCCGCGGCGCGACTACGACGTGCGCGCCCGCCCGGAGTTCGCCGAGCTCCGTGCCGAGCTCTGGGCCCGCATCCGCCAGATGGTGATTTCGGACCCGGGCTCGGACTTCTTCCGCCGCTCGGGGTGATCGGGATCGTCCGATGCCCCTTTTCATTCCCGCGACCGGCAGGCGAGAAAGGCGAACGAAGAGGACGACCGGGAATGACCAGACCAGGCCTCGCCGCGACCGCGATGCTCCTCGCCGCAGCGACCAGCGCGACGGCAGCGCCGGCGAACGAGTACAACGTCTTCGCCTTCACCGGCCGGATGCTCGACGAGAACATGGGCGACAGTCTGCGGCTCTTCTCCGCCGACTACGAGGACAACTACATCACCGGCGTCGGCGCCCAGGATTTCGTCCTCCGCACCGGCATCGTCAGCATCGGCTACGAGCTCGGCGGCGCCGCGCGCTACGGCCTCAACTCCACCTTCGAGGCCTGGGGCGGCCTCGTCGGCCGCATCGACGACATCCCGCTCCTCGGCCTCTACCTCTCGCCCTCGCTCGCCTTCGGCCTGAGCTACGTGAGCGGCGTTCAGGAAGGCCGCGAGCAGCAGCTCGCCGATGAGACCGGGTGCGACGCGCGCGTCCTCTTCTATCTCAGCCCCGAGCTCGACGTCCGCACCTCGCCCGAGGCCCGCTACAGCGTCTTCTACCGCCTGCAGCACCGCTCGGGCGCGTGGAACACCCTCTGCATGCAGGGCGCGAGCAACGCCAACGTCGTCGGCCTCCGCGTGCGGTTCTGAGCCTCAGCCGAAGAACCGTGGCCCGGCCCGTCCACGCAGCGCCGCGGCCGCCGCCGCCCCGAGCGCGTCGCCGTCACTCACCGCGCCCTCCAGATCATCGGCCAGCCGCTCCGACCCGTCCGGCCGCAGGATCTCGCCCCGGAGCCGCAGCCGGCCGCCCGCGATCTCCGCGAGCCCGGCGATCGGCGTCTGGCACGAGCCGTCGAGCCCGGCGAGAAACGCCCGCTCCGCCGCCAGCCTGAGCCCGGTCTCCGCATCGTGGATCGCCGCGAGAAGCTCCGACACCGCGTCGTCGTCCGCCCGGCTCTCGACCCCGATCGCCCCCTGCCCCACCGCCGGCAGCATCTCGTCGACCGCGATCGGCACCCGCGGCACGTCGTCCCGCCCGAGCCGGTTCAGCCCCGCCATGGCGAGGAACGTCGCGGCCGCCACCCCGGCCTCGAGCTTCGCGAGCCGGGTCTGCACGTTGCCGCGAAACTCCACCACCCGGAGATCCGGCCGCGCGTGCCCGAGCTGCGCCGCCCGCCGCAGGCTCGAGGTGCCGACCACCGCTCCCGCCGGCAGCTCGCCCAAGCCTCCGAACCGGCCCGAGACGAAGGCGTCGCGCACGTCCTCCCGCGGCAGCAGGCAGCCGATGACCAGCCCCGCCGGCTGCAGGGTCGGCATGTCCTTCATCGAATGCACCGCCACGTCGATCTCGCGACGCGCCAAGGCCTCCTCGATCTCGCGGGTGAAGAGTCCCTTGCCGCCCAGAGCCGCCAGCGGCCGGTCCTGCACCCGGTCGCCGGTGGTGCGGATCGCCACGATCTCGAACGCCGCCTCCGGCAACCCGTGTGCCGCCATCAGCCGCGCTCGCACCTCATGCGCCTGTGCGAGCGCCAGCGGACTGCCGCGGGTGCCGAGGCGCAGGGGTCGGTCGGGCGAGGGCATTTCGAGGGCCATGTTGCTTCCCTTTTGGGCGCCGATCTGTAAGGAAACCCCGTCGGGATCACAAGGCAGGCAGGCGATGGCGGACGAACGGCTCCTGATGCGCGCGCTCCGTGGCGAACGCACTCCGGTTCCCCCGGTCTGGCTGATGCGGCAGGCCGGCCGCTACCTGCCCGAGTACCGCGCCACCCGCGCCAAGGCCGGGAGCTTCCTCGACCTCTGCTATACCCCCGAGCTCGCCGCCGAGGTGACGCTGCAGCCGATCCGCCGCTTCGGCTTCGACGCGGCGATCCTCTTCGCCGACATCCTGCTCGTCCCGCAGGCGCTCGGCCTCGACCTCCGCTTCGTCGAGGGCGAGGGGCCCCGCCTCTCGACCGTCACCTCCGCCGCCGACCTCGCCCGCCTGAAGCCCGCCTCCGCGATCCACGACACGCTCGCGCCGGTCTACGAGACCGTCCGGCTCCTGCGCGCCGAGCTGCCGCCCGAGGTGCCGCTCATCGGCTTCGCCGGGGCGCCCTGGACCGTCGCCACCTACATGACCGCCGGCCGCGGCACGCCCGACCAGGCCCCGGCCCGCACCCTCCTCTACCGCGATCCCACCACCTTCGACGCGCTCGTCGATCGCATCACCGAGGCGACGATCACCTACCTCCTCGCCCAGGTCGCCGCCGGCGCCGAGGTGGTGAAGCTCTTCGACTCGTGGGCAGGGGCGCTGCCCGGCCCACACTTCCACCGCTACGCCGTCGAGCCGGCGCTCCGCATCGCCACCGCGCTCCGCGCCGAGCACCCGGGCCTGCCGATCATCGGCTTTCCCCGCGGCGCCGGCGCCGGCTATACCGCCTTCGCCGCCCACGCCGGGGTGCAGGCGCTCGCCCTCGACACCGCGGTCGATCCCGCCTGGGCCGCCGCCACGCTGCAGCCGCGGCTCTGCGTCCAGGGCAACCTCGACCCGCTCCTCATGGTGCTCGGCGGCTATCCCCTGACCGAGGCCGCGCGCCGCATCGTCGAGGCGTTCTCCGGCGGTCCGCACATCTTCAACCTCGGCCACGGCATCACCCCGGACGCGAGCCCGGCGAACGTCGAGATCCTGCTCCGCGCCATCCGCGGCTGACGAGTCGCGGCTGCCGCCGTCGCATCCGGACTCAGTGCCCGGAGACCGCGTCCGAGAACAGGTTCACCACCACCACGCCCCCGACGATCATCGCGAGGCCGATGACCGCGGGCGCGTCGAGCTTCTGCCCGAACACCGTCCAGCCCACCGCCGAGATCAGCACGATCCCGAGCCCCGACCAGATCGCATAGGCGATCCCCATCGGGATCACCTTGAAGGTGAAGGCGAGCCCGACGATGGCGCAGCCATAGAACACCGCGACGACGAGGCTCGGGCCGAGCCGGGTGAACTGCTCGCTTGCGTGGAGCGCCGAGGTGCCGATGATCTCGCAGACGATGGCCCCGAACAGGATCAGATAGGCGGTGGTCAGCGTCATCGCGGCTCTCCGAAAGGCACCGGCGGGGCACGGGCGTCCTGCCATGTCGCGTCCCGCGTGCGCCGTCAAGCCAGGCGTCGCGCCGCGGATGAGCGCCTCAGTGCCGCCGCGCGCTGCTGGCCACGGCGAAGATCCGCGACACCCGCACCGCCACCGCCTCGCGAAATCCCCGGTCTGCGGCGCCGAGCTCCGGCGCCCGCGCCGCGAGCCAGGCCGCCGCCTCGGCCAGCCGCCCGCGCGTCGTCACCATCCGCTCCGCCTCCGACCTGATCTCGCGCCCGAGCGCGATGCGTGCGGCGAGATCCGCCTCCATGCCAAGCCTCCCTCCTCTCCGACGCTCCCGGCCCAGCCTGCCCGCCGTTCCCCCGGATTGCCACCGCCGCGCCAGCTCTTGGTTAACCGCGGCGCCCCTTGCCAGCCTCGGAACCGCTCTCTAGCCTTTCCCCAAAGAACCAGGGGCGCGCCGAACCATGACGGGAATGCTGTCGCTGCAGGCGCTTGCCGACGCCGTCGGCCAAGGCGCCATCGACACCGTGGTCGTCGCCCAGGTGGACATGCAGGGCCGGCTGATGGGCAAGCGGTTCCAGGCGGAGTTCTTCCTCGAGAGCGCCCACGCGGAAACCCACGCCTGCAACTATCTCCTCGCCACCGACCTCGAGATGGGGACGGTCCCGGGCTACCGCGCAACGAGCTGGTCGGCGGGCTACGGCGACCACGTGATGAAGCCCGATCTCGCGACGCTTCGCCGCACGCCGTGGCTTGCCGGCACCGCGCTCGTCCTCGCCGACGTGCTCGACCAACGCCACGAGCCGGTCGCCCACGCCCCCCGCACCATCCTGAAGCGCCAGGTCGCCCGCCTGCGCGACATGGGCCTCACGCCGATGATGGCCTCCGAGCTCGAGTTCTTCCTCTTCGAGCAATCGTTCCGCGAGCTGCACGCCGCCGGCTACCGCGGTCTGACCCCGATCAGCCCCTACAACGAGGACTATCACATCTTCCAGACCACCAAGGAGGAGGAGGTGATGCGCGCCATCCGCACCGGGCTGCAGGGCGCGGGGGTGCGGGTGGAGAACTCCAAGGGCGAGGCGAGTGCCGGGCAGGAGGAGATCAACGTCGGTTATCGCGACGCCCTCGGCGCCGCCGACGACCACGTGATCGTCAAGACCGCGGTGAAGGAGATCGCCTGGGCGAAGGGCCGCGCCGCCACCTTCATGGCCAAGTGGTCGAACCGCGCCGCCGGCTCCTCCGCCCACATCCACCAGTCGCTCCGCGATACGGAGGGCCGCGCCGTCTTCCTCGACCCGGGCGAGCCGCACGGCATGTCGAAGCTGATGCGCCACTATCTCGCGGGCCTTCTCGCCCACGCGGCGGAAGGGACGCTGTTCCTCGCGCCCAACGTCAACAGCTACAAGCGCTTCGTCGCCGGCACCTTCGCGCCCACCTCGGCGGTTTGGTCGATGGACAACCGCACCGCCGGCTACCGCGTCGTCGGCGAGGGCTCGCGCGCGATCCGCATCGAGTGCCGCGTCGGCGGCGCCGACCTCAATCCCTACCTCGCCTTCGCGGCGCAAATCGCGGCCGGCATCGCCGGGATCGAGGCCGGGCTCGAGCTCGAGCCCGAGTTCCACGGCGACGCCTACGCCGAGTCCGGCCTGCGCCGCATCCCGCTGACGCTCCGCGACGCCACCGCCGCGCTCGACGGCTCGACGATGCTGCGCGCCGCCTTCGGCGAGGCGGTGATCGACCACTACGTCCACGCCGCCCGCTGGGAGCAGAGCGAATGCGACCGCACCGTCACCGACTGGGAGCTCGCGCGCGGATTCGAGCGCTCGTAAACACACACTTGAATTTAGTGTGTGTTTACGACAGGCTGAGCGCGTTGCAAGGAGATTACCGATGGGAAAGTATGATCCGCTGCGCCGTCACCTCGAGGAGCTGACACGGTCGTCGGTCCCCATGACATTCCGGGAGATCGAGGGAATCCTCGGCTTCGCGCTACCCGCCTCTGCCAAGCGGCACCGGGCGTGGTGGAGCAACAATCCATTCAACAACGTGATGACCCGCGCCTGGCTCGATGCCGGCTTCGAGACCGAAGCGGTGGATCTGCAGGAGCGGAAGCTCGTCTTCCGCCGCCTGAAAGCTGTCGAGCGAGCCCCGACCGGCCGGCACCCGCTCTTCGGAAGCCTCGCGGGCACGGTGACCTTCGCCCCCGGCTTCGAGGCGACCGAACCCGCCGATCCCGAATGGGGCGCCGCGGCCTACGGCCAGCCATGAACCCGGCCGTGCTTCTCGATACCTGCGCACTGATCTGGGTCGCGGAGGGGACCGATCTCAAGGACGATGCGGCCACTGCCCTCGATGCCGCATGGCAGAACGGCGCTGCGGTCGCCATCTCCGCGATCAGCGCCTGGGAGGTGGGCCTGCTGGTGGCCCGACGCCGGCTCGCCATGAGCGTGCCGCCCCAGGCCTGGTTCCGCCGTGTCGCCGCCTCGCCCGGAGTCGTCGTCGTCGGCCCGGAGCCGGACATCCTGATAGACTCGTCGTTCCTGCCAGGAACGCCTCCGCGCGATCCGGCGGACCGCATCATCCTCGCCACCGCCCGCGCCCTCGGTCTCCCGGTGATGACCCGGGACAAGCTGATTCTCGACTACGCCGAGGCCGGCCATATCGCCGTGATCCCATGCTGAACCGGAACCGGCGACGCTCTCGCGCGACCGCACAGCTCTGCCACCCGAAAAGGCCCTGACCATGCCCGGCCCCGCCACCTGGACCTATCCGACCGCGATCCGCTTCGGCGCCGGCCGCATCGACGAGCTCGCCGAGGCCTGCGCTCGGGCCGGCATCGCCCGGCCGCTCTTCGTCACCGATCCGGGGCTCCGCGACCTGCCGATCACCCGCGCCGCCCTCGACACCCTCGAGGCGGCGGGACTGAAGCCGGGTCTCTTCTCGGAGGTGAAGCCGAACCCCACCGACGCCAACGTCGCAGCCGGGCTCGCCGCGCTCCGCGCCGGCGGCCATGACGGCGTCGTCGCCTTCGGCGGCGGCTCGGCCCTCGACTGCGGCAAGGTCGTCGCCTTCATGAAGGACCAGTCCCGGCCGCTCTGGGACTTCGAGGACATCGGCGACTGGTGGACCCGCGCCGACCCCGCCGGCATCGCCCCGGTGGTCGCGGTCCCCACCACCGCCGGCACCGGCTCCGAGGTCGGGCGCGCCGGGGTCATCACCAATCTCTCGACGCGCACCAAGAAGGTGATCTTCCACCCCGGGATGCTGCCGGCGCAGGTGATCCTCGACCCCGCGCTCACCGTCGGCCTGCCGCCGGCGCTGACCGCCGGCACCGGCATGGACGCCTTCGCCCACTGCCTCGAGGCCTACGCCGCCCCCACCTACCATCCGATGGCCGAGGGCATCGCGGTCGAGGGGATGCGGCTCGTCCAGGAGAACCTGGTCCGCGCCTACCGCGACGGCTCGGACCTCGACGCCCGCGGCAACATGCTCGCCGCCGCCGCCATGGGGGCCACCGCCTTCCAGAAGGGCCTCGGCGCGATCCACGCGCTCTCCCATCCGGTCGGTGCGCTCTACGACACCCATCACGGACTGACGAACGCCGTCTTCATGCCCTACGTCCTCGACTTCAATCGCGAGGCGCTCTGGGACAAGATCGACCGCCTGTCCGCCTGGCTCGGCCTCGAGGACGGCTTCTCGGGCTTTCTCGACTTCGTCCTGCGCCTGCGCCGCGACCTCGGCATCCCGCACACTCTCGACCGCATCGGCGTCGACTCGAGCCGCTTCGAGGAGATGGCGGCGATGGCCGTCGTCGATCCCACCGCCGGCGGCAACCCCCGCGGCCTCACCGAGGCCGACGCCCTCGACCTCTATCAGCGCGCGATGGACGGGCGGCTGGGGTAGGCGGCCGCAACAATCCGTTTCGGACTGCCCGGATTTACTCCGCTCCGGATACGGCTACCCTGCCGGCACCGTAGCGAACAAGGAAACGCGAGATGGCGAAGATTCTGGGGCTCTACTACTCGAGCTGGGGCCATATGGAAGCGATGGTGAACGCCGCTGCCGAAGGCGCGCGCGAGGCCGGCGCCGAGGTGATCGTGAAGCGCGTTCCCGAGCTGGTGCCCGAGGAGGTGGCGAAGGCCTCGCACTACAAGCTCGACCAGCCCGCGCCCATCGCCAAGCCGGCCGAGCTCGTCGACTACGACGGCTTCATCTTCGGCACGCCCACCCGCTACGGCATGATGGCCGCGCAGATGAAGAACTTCCTCGACCAGACCGGCGCGCTCTGGGCGAGCGGCGCGCTCATCGACAAGGTCGCGACGGTGATGTCGTCGACCGCAACCCAGCACGGCGGCCAGGAGGCGACGATCCTCTCGTTCCAGACCGTGCTGCAGCACCACGGCATGCTGATCGTGCCGCTCTCCTACGCCTACCAGGGCCAGTCCGGCACCGACAAGTACCGCGGCGGCTCCCCCTACGGCATGACGCTCCTCACCGGCTCCGACGCCTCGCGCTGGCCCGACGAGGACGACCTCGCCGGCGCCCGCTTCCAGGGCAAGCGCGTCGCCGACATCACGATCAAGCTCCACGGCTGACGGCGCACGCCGTGGCGCGCGCCCGCGTTCGCGCCCCGGCTCACTGGATCAGGGGCGGTGGTCCCGAGGCCGCGCCCGCGTAACGGACCAGCGCCGGCGTCAGTCCTTGACCTCGGCCTCCGGCCGGTCGTCGCCGGGGGCCACCTCGGAGTGCCAGCGGCCGCGCTCATCCTCCCAGGAGATCCCTTCGGTCGCGCCCGGTGCCCGCTGCTCGCGCGCCGCGCGCTCGGCCGCCGAGCGCGCCTCCTCGCGGGTCGGGAACGGCTCGGAGTAGGTGCCGCTCACCCGGTAGGCCCAGCCGCCGTCGTGCTCCACGATCTCATACATCACCTTGGTCATCGGTCTCTCCCGGCTCTTCGCCCAACGTGGCGCCAGCCGCACCCCGACGTCAATGCCGTCCGCCGAAGGAACGCCCCCGGACGACGCGGCGAACGAGGCGGCTTGAACGATCCGGGGCCAGGGGGCATCTACTCCGCATGGATCGCCCCTGCCTCAACACCTCCGAGATCGAGCGGGCGCTCGCCAGCCCGGCGATCGCCTCCTCCGACTACGACCTCAATCCAGGCGTCCGCCGCCCCGACCGGCCGCTCCGACCGGCGTCGGTCCTCGTCCCGCTCGTGGAGCGCGGGGCGGGGCTGAACCTCATCCTGACCCGCCGCGCGGCGCGCCTCACCCACCACCCGGGGCAGGTCGCCTTCCCCGGCGGCAAGCAGGACCCGACCGACGCCTCCGCCCTCGCCGCGGCGCTGCGCGAGGCCGAAGAGGAGATCGGCCTCGATCCCGCCGGCGTGCAGGTGCTCGGCGCCCTCGACCTGCACGAGACCGTCACCTTCTTCAACGTCGCGCCCTTCGTCGGCGTCGTGCCCACGGGCTTCCGGCCGGTCTCCGACCCCGCCGAGGTGGCCGAGGTCTTCGAGGTGCCGCTCGACTTCGCCCTCGACCCGGCGAACCTGCAGATCCACCACCGCCCGTGGCAAGGCCAGTGGCGCGCCTACTACGCCATCCCCTACGGCCCGCATTACATCTGGGGCGCGACCGCGCGGATGCTGAAGGCGCTCGGCGACCGGCTGCGCGCCTGATGCGGATCGCCGGCGACTGGCTGGCCCTGCCGGCGACGCGCGCGGTCTGCGCCGCCCTCACCGCCCGGGGCGACCGCGCGCTCTTCGTCGGCGGCTGCGTGCGCAACGCGCTGCTCGGCCGCCCGGTCGCCGACATCGACATCGCGACCGACGCGCTGCCCGAGCGCACCATCGCCCTCGCCGAGGCGGCCGGCCTTCATCCGGTCCCGACCGGTCTCGCCCACGGCACCGTCACCATCGTCGCCGACCACCGCCCGTTCGAGGTGACGACCTTCCGCCGCGACGTGGAGACGACCGGCCGCCACGCCGTCGTCGCCTTCACCACCGACGTCGCCGAGGACGCCCGGCGCCGCGACTTCACCATGAACGCGCTCTACGCCGACCCCTCGGGCGAGCTGGCCGATCCGCTGGGCGGCCTGCCCGACCTCCTCGCGCGGCGAGTGCGCTTCGTGGGCGAGCCCGCCGAACGCATCGCCGAGGACTACCTGCGCATCCTGCGGTTCTTCCGCATCCACGCCTGGTACGGCGACCCGGCGGGCGGGCTCGACCCGGACGGCCTCGCCGCCTGCGCCGCGCTGCAGGAAGGGCTCGACCAATTGTCGCGCGAGCGGGTGGGCGCGGAGATCTCGAAGCTCCTCGCCGCGGCCGACCCGGCGCCAGCGGTCGCCGCGATGGCCGCGGCCGGGATCCTCGCCCGTATCCTGCCCGGCGCCGATCCCGCCGGCCTCGCGCCGCTCGTCCACGTCGAGGCAGCGGCCGGCCTGGCCCCCGACTGGCGGCGCCGGCTCGCCGTCCTCGGCGGCGATCCCGCCTGGTCCGAGGCGCTCCGCCTCTCGCGCGCCGACGCCCGGGTCGTCGCGGCGATCCGCGCGGCGCTCGCCGACGGCCTCGCCCCCGCCGCGAGCGCCTGGCGCCACGGGGCCGACGCCGCCCGCGACGCCGTCGTCATCGCCGCGGCGATGACCGACGGCCGCCTGCCCGCGGATCTCGGGCCGGAGCTCGCCCGCGGCGCCGCGGCCCGCCTGCCGATCGC
>Ga0164241_10004392_pt1 | contig 13685 bp, 17 predicted proteins | sample OricomyardsoilBY_FD_108780 | JGI IMG/M metagenome (GOLD analysis project Ga0164241, IMG submission 108780) | Backyard soil microbial communities from Emeryville, California, USA - Original compost - Back yard soil (BY) | ecosystem: Environmental > Terrestrial > Soil > Unclassified | place: USA...
TGATTGCGTCGCTCGCCTCTTCAATCAAACCGTGTGCGGGAACGCCGCCGATCTGAGGATCAATCGGTCCGAGGTTCGAGTGCTTGCCCATTACGATGTTCTTACACGCGAGCGCCATCATGGTGCCTGCCGACATTGCAATCTGCGGCACGATGGCTCGAACGTTAGTGCCAAACATCGAACGCAGGTACCCAACGAGCGATTCGGTCGCTGCCATCTCCCCACCTGGAGTGTGAAGCACTAGATCCAAGCCGAGGCTGCGATCTAACTTGTGGATCGCGGCCATGAACCCGTTCTTATCGTTGTCGTTGAGCGCGAAGGTTGCGCGACTCAAACCCGGCATGTCCCCTTTTTGCAGCCAACCGGAGTAATAGATGATCAGATTTCGACCGGTGAGCTGCCGAAGTTCCTTCAGGTACTTCCGACGCACCCCATCGAAGCCACTCCCCGCGATCCTGCACTCGTCTTGAACTTCTAACCAGCCGGGCATAATGCCCCAGCTCTACACCGGTCACACGGTTGCCGACAAGAATACAGGCAAGAACCGCGTCTCGGTTGGTTCGTCGACGAAGGGAGAAAGCGACAACACGCTGGCATCGCACTCGCCGACGACAATGCCGACTGCCCTCAAATCACCGGTCAGGTCGCGCTCCCCGCCGTTCTGCTCGGGAACAACGCGCTCAACTTGATTTACCTCGGTCATGGTGCGTCCTCCACAGTCGGGGCCGATTGATACTCGATTTTCCCGAAAGAGAAGCAGAAATCAAGCCGATCGGGTGCGAATTGACGAATGGCGCTTTTCGCACCCTTCGTTACAAATCTATACAAACGCCGAAATTCTGTCGAATTAAGGACGCTTAGTGATCACTATCTCGAAAACGCATCGGCGGCTGGTCATTTTGTCGCAGAGCTCATGTGGGTCAGCGTACCCGTGGCATTGCTGATTCCCTTGGCCAAGCCCGACGTGCGGCAGGTCCGCGAGTGCACGAACCGTCTCGATCGTCGCCCTAGCAAAACCACGCCGACCCGACGTATGCCGCCCTCACCACACAGCCGGCGCTCGGATGGGCGCGTCCCGCGTGACGGCCCATGGCAATGGACGAGAAAGCGCACCCGGTGTGCTTGACTTGCACGCTTGCCAGCGCGGCTACCCGTCAGACGGTTATCTCAGGCAGTACTTCGGCGGCAGCGCGCAAGCGTTGCTCGAGCTCGATCGGCACCGCGTCCTCGCCGTCGCCTCGTCGCACAACCGCGCTCGCATATTTTGAAAGCATGTCGATCGCGTGTTCGTGCTTCGCAGAGTCGGGGCGACCGAAAACCAGCGCCGCCCGATAGACGTCTCGGTTTTCGAACCTGCGGATTGGCTCGGCAACGCCTACGAGCATGTCGTACGCAAAGCTCACCTGGTACGCACGTCGTTCCACCACGTCAGGTTTCCAGCTTAGATCAACGCCGTCGAGGGCGATCAGATGCTTCGGCGTGCTAACGATTCGCGCGACATGAAACTTCGTGTCTCGAAGTCTCCGAACCACTTCCTCGGACAGGTACTGGTTTGGCTTCGCCTTCGACTTGATCGACGGCCGATCCGCGGGCAAAAAGCGGCCTAGGAAGTTCTCGAGCTGATGCTCGATCCGGCGCCGCTCGATCATCGTTTCTTTACGATGCGTGTGGTGAGCCTTCGAGAGATAAGTCTTTCGGAGCTGCGCCACGAGTTCGGCCGTCACGGGCTGAGTTAGCTCGCGCGTCGGGCCGATCTCAAACTGAGAGGAGGCGCGTCCAACTTCACCGGCAGTCGTAGCGAAGTTTGCTTCCGCAGCAGACGCCACGACCGACTTCAGGTAACGAACCAAGAAGAGCGTATCGACGTGAGGCGCGATGCACGTCAACTTCGGAAAACTGTCGTCGTAAATCAAGCCCCAGCGCCGGTCGGAGAAAAGCAGCGCTACGTTGACGAACTCCGTTTGCTCCGGAATCGGGGAAAATCGGACGACGGAATATTGCGTAGTCATCGCCAGACCTCGGCTACCAGCTTCCTGAAGCTATCACGGCGCGATCGCAAAGCCAGCTCCGAAGCGTCGCCCCAAGTGTAGGTAGGCACCGCTTGCGCCACGCCTCGAACGACGCTACGAAGCGTTACATCGGTAAGCTGTTCGATACGGTTGCGGAAATCGGTCGGCATTTTGCACCGCCCCGCGATCTCCCGAAGTGCTCCTCTTGGCCACACTTTTTTAGGGTCGAGCGTGGGTAGCTCGACGAGCGGGTAGCGCAAGCGGACCACCTTGGACTTTTCAAAGTCCAATGCCACCAAACCCCTCTTCGGGTGCGCGACGAACGCGCCAACGTTGCGATCGTCGTTGAACAGGAGGATGTCGAGCATGATCACCCGGGCGATCGCAGGCAGGTGATCCTCGAAAAACGGAGCGGCGTCTCGAAAGCATCCGTCGACGTGCTGCGAGGCAAACAGTCGTCCGCCGTCTGCCACCGCGAAATCGGGTACCTCAAGGTCCAGCAACTTGGCGAGCGTGTAGCCGATCGCCTCGGCCGCCACCGCGTCCGGATCGTCTGCCCCCTTGACGATGTACGTCAGGCCGTCAGTCGCGTTGCAGAGCCGCGGGGCGGTGCTGTAGACCATGGTGTCGGGCGCTCGCACAGGTGTGCCCGAATCAAGTAGCTCGATCGACCGCGGGATAGCGAAGAGCTCTGACACTAATCTTCACACACTATCTCGGCTTTGATCGCAAAGTCAGTAGCTAGCTGAGCGCGGTCTGCGCCTTCCAGCGCCGGCACTACGATAGCGCTGGTATAAAAATGACTATTGCGTGTTCGCGTCCGCCGAAACGTAACCCAACCTGGGGCCGGTGCTGGCGCTTGGACTCGCTCACCCTTTGGCTCAATCCCGGGACACGAGGTTCTGCTTGAGCCACTGATCGAGGCGCTCGTCGGACAAAGCGTCCTTCTTCACTTGCTCCCAGCGCTCTGACTCTCGGATCCACTGACGGCTCCTGAGTTCGATCTGATCGATCGTGTCGAGGAGCTTCTCGGACAGGCTCGCCCCCGCTCCGCCCTCCTGCTTAGCCCTTGCAGCAACCATGAGATTCATCTCGCGAGCGTTCTCCCAATCCTTGGTCGTCTCACGACCCATGAAATTGAAGTCCACCAAACCCCGAAGCATGATCGCGGTTCCGATGATACGAAACGGGGAATCACCGGCCAGGTTAGTAATGCGCTCGCAGAACGCATCGGACACAAGCGGCTCTATGGCGTAATCACCCGCCAACGTGTCGCCCGGCGCCTGGCCGCCGCACATGAATGCCATATGTCCACGCACCTCGGGAGGCGCCGCGCGGTACCAATCGAGAAACGCTTCGACGGGGTTTTGGGTCATTCTGGTTATCGACCGATAACCTGCCTGCGGACACTGTCAAGCGTTCAAGGCTCGACCACGGCCGCAGCATCAAACAGCCAGGCAGCATCGCTAGCAGCGTAACGCCCCTGTGCACGCTCGGGTTTCGTGTATCACCCGCGCTTGATTCGCCCCTCGCGCCGAGCATTGCGGGCATTCGATCAACGAGCCCTGAACTCGCGATCGCATGCGCTGTGCAGTCACGTCGACGGCGTGCCCGATCGTCTCGTGGCCCATGCACGTCTCGCGCGCGATCCCTTCCGCAGCCCAGTTTGCCAGGTGCCACGCGCGGTGGTGAGCCGTCGGGCTTCCGTCTCGGACAGCGAGCGCCAGCGCTCGGCGTAGGTCTTCGCCGGCACGCTTCAAGCGGGCGGCGATCCCGCGGTTGCCCTTGCGCAAGTGCACGGCGTACGCGGCTCGCGCGATCCCGAGCAGGTCGCGGACGACTTCGATCGGTAGCGGGTAGACGTCGCGTTCGGGCACGTGACCGGAGCAGCGCGGCCCGGCCGCGGCGGGAAGGGGTGGGCGCCGCTTTGGCTCGCGAGCATGCGAACACTTTTTCCCCTGGCCATTGACCGCCGGCCCGGGGTGGCGCGAGTGTGGAGTGCGAATCGAGCCGAGATGACTACTCCGGGTGAGTTAATTGCACGGTACACGGCCGGCGAGCGCTTTTTTGCCGAGGTCCACTTGGCGCACGCCGACCTTCGTGACGCAAGGCTCAAAGAGGCCAACCTTCGAAGTGCGAACTTCACCAATGCCGTCTTGACCGGCGCTGACCTCAGAGGCGCCGATCTCGAAGGCGCTATGCTCGAGGGCGCGAATCTCGAAGGCGCGCGGTTGACGGGCGCGAATCTCGAAGGCGCAAAAATTGTCGACGCCAAGTTAGCTGACGCTGACCTCAGCTGCGGAAGATTATGTGGCGCCATCCTTGATGGGGTGGATCTTTCCGGTGCGGATCTCACCGGTGCGGATCTCACCGGCGCGAGCCTGGTCCGCGTCAATCTTGGCGGCGCCGATCTCAGCTCCGCTGATCTCAGTTACGCAAACCTCTATCTGGCGGACCTCACGGCCGCGAGCCTCAAGGAGTCAACTCTCGATGGTACCACGATCGATCAAGCGAGCCTTGTGACTACGCGCCTAACGTCCGCAAAACTCGAATACTGCTACTTGGGCACGTCGGTCTTGTGCAATGTAGACCTGTCCCCATTCTGCCGAGCGAAGATCAACCATACCGGCGAGAGCTTCGTCGACTTTCGATCGATAGTTCAGTCAGTTCGAGAGCCACGCCTGAAAGATTTTCTCCGAGGTACAGGCATGCCCGATGTCTTCGTCGAGTACATGGTAGATTGCGCCAAGTCGCTGAGCCCGGAGCTCGTTTTCAGCATGTTGCAAAGTACGTTTATCAGCTACGGCGGGCCGGACGAAGCATTTGCGTGGAAGCTGAACGACGCTCTCCAAAAGCGCGGTGTCACGACCTTCTTTTTCAAAGAGCACGCGACGCCCGGAGACAAGCTCCACCGCGTCATGCGCAAAGGCGTGAACGAGCACGACCGGACGATCTTGATTTGCTCGGAGAGTTCGTTGCAACGTGCCGGCTTGTTGAACGAACTCGAAGAGACTCTAGCGCGCGAGGCGCGCGACGGCGGTCGCCCGTACCTGATCCCGGTTCGACTCGACGACTACGTGATCAACGGCTGGAAGCCTAAGGATCCTGACGTCGCGCAGGCCGTGCGCGATCGCGTGATCGCTGACTTCCGAGACCACGAAGACCCCGCGCGGTTTGACGCTGAACTCGCGAAGCTAATCAACGCTCTGAAAAAGCCTGGGCCCTGAGCGTAGCCGCGAAGCCGCGAGCGCGATCGGCGTGACGAACACCGCCAAAACGATCGGCGCGAGCAGCATCGCGACCGCGGCCGTGGACGACGCGTAAGGTCACCAACGCCGCGCCCACCAATCGGGCGGGCGTGATCTCAGTTGCGCCAAATTGTTGAGCAACTGAGATCACCCACGTGCGGGGCCTTCGCGCGTCGCTTTGCCGCTACTCCGCTGCGATTGGCGCCTGAAGCGCCCAATAGAGAAAGTCTTGGCACAGCGCCGTGAGCGCCCCTAGGTGCTCCGCGCTGAGCAGGATCCGGTGGGCCTCCCACATCGCATCGTTGGCGTCGCCGCCTTCCGCTTCGACTCGTGCCTGCTCGGCTTCGAGGAGGGTAGCCACACCGTAAAGAATACCCGCCGCGCCGCTCGTGAAAGCTCGCGCCTGGTTGCTCGTGAACTGGCGGGGTGCTGAGCGCGTGAAGTAGCCGTCCGCGTCGGGCTGCGCGCCGAGCATTGCCTGGATCATCCCGAGCAATGCTTCCAACGATTTTTTTAAGTCCCCTGCGTCTGCCATTCCGCCACGCGGCGAAGCGGGCGCGCCGATCTCCAAAATGGAACAACGGGTGAGACTGCGATTTGCATTGCGCGCGAACTTGGCGTTAGTCGTCGTCTTGGCCATGTGAAATCCCTCATGTGGTCCTGGGGTCCGGCTGTTACCAGCAGCGCGGGCCCCGCTTGTTTCTTCCCTCGGGCAACGTGCCCTTTCAAGAAGTACTACGCGTCATACGCGCTCGAAGCTTCCCCGGCAAAAGACGTTTGCATTGAATAAAGACACTCGCTCACGCGTACCCCCACCTACACCCGACACAGCGGACGAACTTGAGCAACTCGCTCACACGCTGCTCGAGCGCGCGCGATCGATGCGACGGCGACTCGCCCCGCCGAGCGACGCCGACGAGATCGTGCGTATCCTTGATCTCGTCGGCTACGAGATCGTCGAGTAGTGCCAGCGCACCCCAAGCTCGAACCTCTCGCCGACGGTTCCGGGTTCCGCGTCTTGATCCGTTTCGGAACGAAGCAGCGACGGCGGTTCAGACTTGTCACGCCTAGTCGGGCGCAGGCCGAGACACGGGCGACCGAGCTCGCACAGCTCGGTGCGGCGCTTGGCGCGGGCAAAATCGATCCGGAGCTCAGCGCAGCACTCCTCACGCTGGCGGGACAGGGTGAAACGGTGGGGGTATCGTTGACGGTGGGGGGCCTTGTTGCGGGGCTCCGCGTGCGCAAGAAAGCGGCGCCTTTCACCATGCGCGCTCTCGGCCAAGCGTGGACATCTGGCGAGCTCGCCGACCGCTACCCGGATCACGTGAAGCGCAAGCGCAGCGCCGACAAGGACGCTGAGCGCCTCGCGGTCCTAGGCAAGACGATCGGCGACGTCCCGGTACGTGCGTTCGCGCTCGAGCACGCGGAGGCCGCGATGCGCGCGCTTCCAGCGGGACTGTCGAGCGCGACGCGCCGGCAATATGGCCAGCTACTCGCCAAGCTGTGCCATCTCGCGGTGTACCCGCTGCGGTTGCTCGCGGTGTCGCCGCTTCCGCGGGGGTTCCTCCCAAAGGTGAGGCGAACCAAGGCGACGGCTTGGCTTTACCCGAGCGAGGACGCCCAGCTGCTCGCATGTGTCGACGTCGCGCTTGAGCGGCGAATGCTGTACGGGTTCCTAGCGCGCGAGGGTCTGCGCTGCGGGGAGGCGCTGAGCCTGCAGTGGTCGGACCTTGATCTTGTGCGCGGGGTCATCCACCTCGACACGAACAAGACCGACGATCCCCGCGCTTGGGCGCTTTCCCCGGGCGTGGCAGCGGCGCTCGAGCGGTTCGGCGAGCACCTCTCTACATCGCTAGTTTTCCCCGTTCTCAACGAGGGGCGGTTAGCCGAAGCATTCCGCGCGGACCTGGCGAGAGCCCGGATTAAACGGCCTGAGCTGTTCGAGCGTTCGCACACGCGGCAGCCGATCCGGGTGCATGATCTCCGCGCAACGTTCGTCACGTTGTCGCTCGCGAACGGGCACAGCGAGATTTGGGTCTCGGATCGCACGGGCCACCGCTCCAGCATTATGATCAATCAGTACCGGCGAGCAGCGCGAACCGCCGCGGAGCTCAACCTAGGCGAGCTCGCTCCGCTGGACAGTGCGATCCCAGAGCTCGGGGTGCGGAGCCCCAGCACCCCACGCTAGGGGTGTCACAGCGGCACAAATCGCAAGCGCACATCTTCAGAGCCCGCCGGGATCGTGCCCGGCTCGCCTTGCGGAATGTCGTCGCGCACTTGCTGCAAGCTACACTCGATGTCTGCCGGCAACTCGGCGAGTTCGTTACAGCGCAAGCCGCTGATCACGGGCGCGCCTTCGCATGTCACGTCAAAGCGCAATTCGCTGCTTGGCGAGGCGTAGGAGCCACGCGCGCAAAGGACAATGAGCGCACGGGTGGGGGTTGGTTTGGGCGAGGGGTGCCGGGGCTCGGATGTGGGATCGTCGACCACGGCACCGCTGCACGCAGCCACAGCAAAAATCAGGGCAAGGGATAGGATCAATCGGTTCATGGGGCGTGGTACGCGTTAGGGCCGCAAGTTCACGCCGCACCAAGTCACGACGACGACCACACCCTGTGCGCCATTGCCGCCCGCGGACGAAGCCGCGTTCGACGCGCTAACGGAAGTTCCGTAGCCGCCACCGCCCCCGCCACCGCCCGAGGCACTTCCCGTGGTAGAGCAACCGCCGCCGCCACCTGATCCGTAACCTTGACCGCCATTTCCTTGAGTGCCGGCAACCGTCGCACCGCCCGGAGCACCGCCACCGCCATTGCCCACGCCCGCAGCGCCACCCGAGCCGCCGCCACCACCTCCGCCAGCGCCGCGACCGGTCGGCCCGAGGCCAACGCCCCCGGCGCCGCCAGCGCTAGCTGATCCGTTTGCGCCGTTCGCGCCGCTCAGCGGCGTCAAGCTGAGGGCTGAGATCGACGGCGCACCGCTGGTGAAATTGATCGTAAAATTGTTTGGGCACAGCGCCGCGGGAAGCTTGAGCGAAAGCCGTTCACCTGATCCGCCACCCCCGCCGCCGCAACCGACGTCACCTTGACCGCCGTTTCCGCCTTTGCCAACGGCGACAATGTCGACGTAAAGCGCGTGTGCTGGCTTCGTCCACGTACCCGTGTTCGTGAACGTCCGGACGTCCGGCACCAGGCAGGCGGTGCGATCGGCAAGAGCCTCGATTGTTGCGTTAAAGTCTGACGCCGATGTCATAACACGTCTCCGTCATCAAGTAGCCGCATGCTGGCAGGGAACGAGTTTCGATCGCCGCTGAGCACGCGACCGTTGGGAAGCGTCGCAGCCGCGGGAAATGAGTCTTGGTTGAGTTTGGTCACCGGATTCCTTCAGCGCCGTCGCGCGGTTTGAAAACAAACGTGGTCACGACGAGACGATCATCGGGTACGTCACGACGACGACCACACCCTGTGCGCCATTGCCGCCCGCTCCGCCACCGCCCGCTGCTGCGCCATTGCCGGCAATGAACTGAGAGCCAAAGCCCGCGGCCCCTCCGCCACCGCCACCCGAGCCACCGCCACCGCCTCCGCCAGCGCCGTAGCCGCTACCGCCTCCGCCGCCGGCTGTAGGGACGCCAGCACCACCGCGCGCGCCGCCACCGAAGGATTGGCCACCAAGGGAGCCGCTTAGACCCGCGCCGCCACCGTTCCCGCCGACGCCAAGGCCGAGCGTCGAATCGAGGCCGCCCGGATTGCCACCGTTGGGCGTAATGCCGTTAGCGCCGGGTATTGCACTGAGGTCGATACCGACACCGACAACACTGGGCGTTCCGCTGGTGAAAGTGATTATGAGCGTGTCCGGGCATTGTGATGCGGGTAAGCGGACGGTCCGCACCTCGCCAGCTCCGCCGCCGGCACCGCCGCTCGTGGCGCCCGAGCTTCCGTTCCCGCCCTTTGCGACAACTATGATCTCTATGAGGCCGGGCTTAATGCGCGGTTGACCCGCGAGAGAAGGCGCGTCAGGTGTTTTCTTCCACGTGCCGTTGGACGTGAAAACCTCGACTCCAATTTCTGTGTCACCGTTGAAGATCATTACCTGTCTCTTTCAGCCGCACTGCGCGGCACGCTTCTGGCTGGCTTGAGCTGCCTTCGTCCAAACGACTTCGCCGCACCGAATGGCGACGTCGGCGGCGCGCATGCTATCGAAGCGCGAGCCGCGCATGATTATCTCGCGCTTGCCGAGTCTGGCGCTGCGCCAGTTGCGTAGGGCGTCGCTTAGGAACGTGCGGCACATTTTCTATCACTCCAAAGAGAACGTTAGCGACGCCGCCGCTCCGAGCACTACGGCGGGGTCTGTGTCTGTCAACGGCACACGGGACGAAAGATTCGAAAAGCCCCTGCTCGGCGCCGAAAGTGTTCAGTAGGGGACGAACCTGGAAAGTGACCGTTCATAGGCCTTGACGGCTTCGCTTTGGTCGACCGGCTTCGGCAGATCAAGCTTGCTGTCGTCGCACGAAATGCCGAGAGCGCGACACGCCAGGAGCCAGCGGTAAGCTAGGAGTTGCCGCGTAAGGCGATCGGTGAACTTCCGCTCGGCGAGGGCCCACAACCGCATATGTGAAAGCGTGGCGTGCTGGCCGTGATACGTGGCAATCGTGATCGCGTCGTTCGCTTCAGTGTAGCTCCCGTACTTCGCGAGCGCGGGTGCGTGCTTTGCCAGCCGCTCAGTCTCTTCATACACCTGGTAGAGGAGTGCGGGCAGGTCTGCCCAAGGCGGCTTGGGAGGGGGCGCTCGGCGTTCGTTGGCCGCAGCGAGCTCGTCGTTCGCGCTGGCGAGAGCGCGGGACGCTTTAATTCGCGCTAACTCTGCCCGGTCGCGTTGATCTTCGGTCGTCGACCGCGCGAATGCGTCATTGGCCGAGCGAATCGCCGCCGAAGCGGCTTCGCAGGCTTGCCGCGCTTGCGCACGAGCCTCAACCAGGGGGCGGGCGATCTCGTCGATCTCTGCTGCACGAGCGAGCTCGGAGTTCAGCCAATCGCGGCAAAAGTCAGCTTGCTGTCCTGAGGCGTCGCCGAGTTCAGTCAACAGCTCTGTAATGCGCGCAACATATTTCGCGCGCGCGGCGTCCACGGGGGAAACTTGATTCACGTTATGCTCCTTCGTGCTGATGAGTCTCAACCACTCAGCCCTTTCGGCGGCGCATGGCTTGCGCGATCTCTTCGCGTTGCGCGAGAAATTGTTCGACGGTCAAGCCCTTTGCTTTGATCCGTCTGAGCGTTTCCGCACTGAGCTGGACCGGGGCTGGAGCTGGGGCTGCGAATCGTTCGTCTACGAGATCAAACAAGGCCCGCTTGATGTCGTCGGGTGTGGCGGTGGGGGGCAAGCTCATTGCAGCCAGCAAGTCCGTGAGCAGTTCGCTGGGCGGGCCGACTATCTTCGATGTCATCCGATCCACGGCAAGCTTGATCAGATGGCTGACGTTCATGCCGCGCCGCTCGGCGACCAGCGCAAGCTTCCGTTTCATCTCGCCGGGTACCCGCGCTCCAACCATGGTCGTCTTCGACCCTGCCGACGCGGCCAAAAGCGGCGCGTTGCCAAACGTGGCGGGGTCAGAACACAGCGCACAATTTACCAGCGAGACGACGCGCATCGTCGCGGGGTCGTAGTGCGCGGCAGGTGACGTGAAGCGTTGCAAGCGTCCGCGCAAGCGGCGCTCACCTTCTGAGCTCCAGCGCACGGCAGTCGCCCAGAGCGAGCCGTCCGGGCGAACTTCCGGCACGAACCAACCCATTGCATCAGCGGAGTCAGCGCGAAGCAAGCGCTTGTCGCGATCGAGCGAATCGTGATTCAGATCAATCACCATATCGACGCCGCGGCGTTTGAATTCGTTCATTACGTCGGCCGCGCTCTGCGCGTCGAAGACGAACTCACCGTGCAGCGTCTTGTTCGTGCCGAACGAAAACAGTTTGAATTCGGTTGGTAGGGGGGAGGCGGCGCTAGTGCCCGTCAATTCCGTGCGCGCGAACTTTGCTAGAGGTTGCTTGTTATCAGTCATTTGATGTGCGCCGTGTGCGCTGGCAGTTGATAACAAGAGGCCTTTCACACTTCGCGAATCGCGCAAGCGACGTGCGGCGGATACTAATTATGAAAATGCACGCGACGCGTTTAAAGATGCCTAATCGTGATCAGAAAAAAATCGACACGCGATCACTGCAGCCAAATTAGGCTCTTCAGTCTCTGGTCCACTTTTGACTGGCAGCCGGTCCACTTCGAGGACCCAGAAAATTACGCTGAATCAGCCAACGATGTGGACCGGTCCAGAGCAATTGGATTGCAAGCGAATCGCTTGGACCGCCACCAGCGCATTGCGTCGTCAAGTGCACAACACCCGCGACATGTAACGATCGGGCTATGCACGAGGTAAGAACTCAGGTGGTTGTGGCCGTGGCTGCTGGCGAATCGTTACGCTCCGTCGCTAGGCGCTTTGATGTAACGCCTCCCACAGTAATGCGCTGGGTTAGAGAGGCGCGCCCCGACGATCCACCAACGGTTGCTGCAACACTTGCGCTTATCGCGGAAGGCTGGACGCGGCTCGAAACTGCGCGCGCCGCGGGCGTGAAGTTCGAAACGGTCCGTCGCTGGCAGCGCGCAGCGGCGCGGTAGTTGCCATTCGTTACATGCGCCCCCGTGCGCCGTGGTTGTAACGCTAAGTATGCGATATGTGACGGTTTGAAAACCGGCCCACGTGCGGAAGAGGCACCCGGGACGCCAGAGGGGGTCAGCCGTATACCGGGTCACTGCCGATCCGGCTCGAGTGCAGGGCCGGAACTGGCACGGTGCCAAGCCGCTTTGGCACCACCGCATGCACAGCCAATTTCGGCTTTTGGCACCGTTGGCACCGCTCTTTGCCTTGGCAGTAGGCTGTACGGAGCATGAGCGCCGCGCCGCGCCGTTGCGCCACCGTGACGACTAGATCCAAAAACCGTGTGCCGGCCGTGCACACGGACGCCGCAGCCGAATCCGGCTGCGGCACAGGCTCTGCTCGAGTGCAGGGCTCAGGCTCTGCTCGAGTGCAGGGCTCAGGCTCTGCTCGAGTGCAGGGCTCAGGCTCCAAGCGCGTGCCACGTGCGCTCCCGATAATTCGCCGAGAAAAGACCGTTGCTCCAAGCGCTCCACCCTTCTCGGCACACTCCACCCGCGCGCGCGCGTCGCGCGGCCGCTCCGCCTACTATCTTTATCAATGCTCCAGGTAAGAGAAAGAGTGGAGCAACGGGAGTTAGAGCCATTTATACCTGGAGACCCAGTTGGAGCGCGGTGGAGCGCGGTGGAGCGTTCAGGTTTAGCGCCGCGTGAACCGCCCGAACCTCCCTGAGCTGGGGTCCCTTGGCTGCTCGCCACTATCCGAGGCCCCAAGCCTGCACGCGATGGCGTCCCATTCCTCCTTGCCCCAACCGAGCGCAGCCCCGACGCGCTCGGTGTCGAGCACCCACAGACGCGGCTGCCCATCGGTCTTAGGTCGGTAGTCGCGTGTCTTGAAGGGTGCCAGCGCGGTCCGCACTCGGCGCAGGTCCCAGCCCCGTCCGACGTCCTCAAGCGTCAAAGCGAGTTGCACCGTGTTAACGCAAAGCTCCGGCCGGCACGACCAAATGGAGCCCGCCGGCTCGGCGTCGTCGAGCCAATCGATCAGCCGCTCCCAAAGCTCCGCGCTCTCTTCAACGTGGCCGGCTAGTACAGCATCGCCCGCCATGCCACCCGCACCGACGAAGCGCTCGACGGGGAGCTGCACCGTTTCGCACATCCAAGCCATATACGCGACCACCCGATTGCGATCACACTCCCAGGCGCCCGGCAGTCGAAGCTTCCCTAACGCGGACTTGCACGCCTCTGCACGCGACTTGGTGTCGAGCACACACAAACGATCTTCGACCGCGCGCACGACGTCAGGGCCGCCCACGTCCGTGAACCTGAGATCGGTAATTCCGTTGCACGCGACGATCATGCGAAGGCTACCGCGGAGCGTGAGTTTCTCTTGTCCTTTGAGCTCGATTGACCGTTGTTTGCTTTGGCTCACTTCGCGGAAACGTTTGGTGCTGAGCTGCTTGGAGCCGAACAGCTGCGCCTCATCATCGAACACGATCGGGCAGCGTTTGAGCTCGCCGTTGAATCGCTCGACTAGCAGCGACGCGGGCGGGGGCTGCTCCGCCCCCCATAGACCCGCGACGGAAGCGGCGAAAAACGACTTGCCAACATCCGGGGGGCCTAGGAGCACGAGAGCAGATGCCAGGCGGCCGTTGTGCTGTTGAGCGCAGGAGACGACGGCGAGTTTCAGCGTAGTTGCCGCATGAGCTGAATTAGGTTGGTGTCGTCAGTCCACTACCTGACTCGGGTTGAGCGTGACAGCTGGAGCAGGTGACCAGTCTCGCGTTGCGCCGCTCCA
>Ga0164241_10004393_pt1 | contig 13685 bp, 12 predicted proteins | sample OricomyardsoilBY_FD_108780 | JGI IMG/M metagenome (GOLD analysis project Ga0164241, IMG submission 108780) | Backyard soil microbial communities from Emeryville, California, USA - Original compost - Back yard soil (BY) | ecosystem: Environmental > Terrestrial > Soil > Unclassified | place: USA...
AGATTTTGCAGAGCTGAATTTCGGGCAAACCCCATTGGTAGCCAGTTTGGCTACCTTAAGTGAAATGGAAGCAAGGCTTAGTGCCATGAAACTGGCCGCCCTTACCGCTATTTCGGATAGCATAGGGGCAAAGGACTATAAATTTGACCGCTTGGTTCCCATGGTAAGACCCAGCTCCAAAGTGGTAGTGGCGGGGACCAAATACGAGGCACAGTTGTGCATGGCCGCCACTTCTTCGAGCCAAAAACCTCAAATGGAGGCAGAGGGTGAGAAACTTACAGTGGATAACACAGGTATGGGCAAACTCTCTTTTACTGCTTCTGGCGGCAACTATACAGAGGAGGGGTTTGTCAAAAAAACCTGGAAAGGAAGAATTACTGTGAAACAGCCCAGCGGCAAAGACACCACCTATGCTTTTACAGAAGAGTATTTGGTGGCAAAACCTACTCTCCGAATTCAGTCGGGTGTGATCAAGGCCCTGTATCGCAATTGTGGCAATGTGTTGGATATCCAAGTGCCTTCTCTCGGAGCCGATTACCAGCCAAGCATCACGGCCACAGGGTCCGAAGTAGTAAAAGGAGATAAAAAAGGAGTGGTCACTGTCATTCCCAAAAATCCCGAGGCCATTGTGAAGGTGAACAGCAATGGTATGTTCATCGGCGAAGAAAAGTATCGGGTAAAACTGATCCCAGTCCCGAGAATTGAAGCAAGAGTAAAGAACCGTCCCATCAATCCTTTACAAGGAGTAAGCAAAGACGATCTTCGCTTCTTGACTTTCCAGATTATTCCAGACAAAGAATTTGCCGAAACTCTTCCTAGAGATGCCCGTTACGCTATTGCCGCCGGTAAGATCACCTTGGCCAGACTCAAGACTCGCGTAAAAGAAATTGAACTTAAAGGAGCAAATATGGGCACGATCATTAGCGACGCCAATTCAGGAGATCGATTGGTGATAGAGGTAACAAAAGTGTTGAGAAAGAACTACAAAGACGAAGAGGAACAAGTGAACGTGGCGGAGAACATCATCATCCAGATCATGTAATGTGTGGGCAGGCGGCTTAAGGTGTCGCCTGCCCATTTTCGTATGAATTAATCCACTAAATTTCTCACTCTATGGTACTTGCCCTTGATCCTTTTGATGTCAGCTCTCGGTTTTATTTGTGGATGGGCATTTTCTCATCCAAGTACCACAGGGATGCCCAACAAATAAGTGAAGAGCAACGACTCATCCTTGCCGCACAACGAGACATCCGCCGGTTCACACCGCTGTATGAGCGATATTACGAACCGATCTTCTTGTTTATTCATAAACGAGTACAGGAAGAGGAGTTAACGGCAGAGCTCACTTCGCGGGTGTTCTTTCGCTGCGTGAAGAATCTCTACAAGTACGAATTTAAGGAGCTTCCTTTTTCTTCGTGGCTGTACAAAATCGCGCATCACGAAGTGCTCTATCACTTTCGCACGCAAAAGGAAGGGTACCGCTTTGTCAGTTTGGACCATAAGCATGTCGACCTACTTTCGGAGGAAATCGCGATGCTGCGGAATTCGACCGACAAAGAGGCCTTGGTGAGCTATTTGCTGGAACAACTGGAAGAATCGGAGGTACAGTTTTTGGAGCTCAGATTTTTCGAAGAGCGGAGTTTTGCCGAGATTGGATTTATGCTCAACCTCACAGCCAACAACGCCAAGATCAAGACATATCGGGTGATAGGCAAGTTGAAGGAAATTGCAAAAAAAGTACCTTTGGATCGATTTTAAATGGCAAAACTTAAAGTAGTCATCGGCAAACCAGCACCTTCCAAGGAGGTCATCAATCGGTACAAATACCGGTCGAACAGCCAATTGATGAAGGACTACCAGCGTTTGCACACGTACCAAGGGATTAAGCGATTGTTTTATAAAGATCGACTTTTGCTGTATGTGGTGGCTGTAGTGCTCATTATTTTGCTTTATCTTATTTGGGAGTGATAAAGTACATGCGATTGCAAGTGACAAAAGGCACTACTACTATTTCTTGTCTGGCGAATGAGAAAAGCTATCTTTGCGCCCAAATTTTTGAACGATGAAACTTCTGGAAGGAAAAACAGCCATTGTAACGGGCGCTTCGAAAGGGATTGGACGTGCTATCGCCACGCAATTCGCCAAAGAAGGAGCCAATGTGGCGTTTACCTATTTGTCAAGTGTAGAGAAAGCCCAGGCTTTGGAACTGGAGTTGCAAGCTTATGGGACCAAAATAAAAGGCTATCGTTCTGATGCCTCTGATCATGCTGAAGCAGAAACATTTGCCAATCAGGTAGTGGCAGATTTTGGGACGATCGACATCTTGGTAAACAATGCCGGAATCACACGCGATGGCTTGCTTATGCGCATGAGCGAGCAAAACTGGGACGAGGTGATCAATACGAATCTAAAATCGGTCTTCAACTTGACCAAAGCAAGCTTGAAGGTCTTCATGAAAAATAAAAAGGGCTCCATTATCAATATTACTTCGGTGGTGGGTCTACGCGGCAACGCCGGTCAAGCAAACTACTCTGCTTCTAAAGCGGGCATTATAGGTTTCACCAAATCGGTGGCTTTGGAATTGGGCTCGCGCAACATCCGATCCAACGCCATTGCGCCAGGTTTTATCGAAACAGAGATGACTGGTATATTGAACGAAGAGGTGGTAAAAGGCTGGACGGATGCTATTCCCCTCAAAAGAGCCGGCAAAGCGGAAGACGTGGCCAATGCTGCCGTATTCTTGGCTTCTGACTTATCTACCTATGTTACTGGACAAGTTTTGCAGGTGGACGGCGGGATGCTAACGTAAGTAGTTGATAGTATCAGTTGGCAGTTAATTACCAGATTCCGTTACATTTAAGCTAATCGTTTCTCGCCCGGTAAATAAGTTTTGACAACTTTTAAAAAGTTGTCAAAACTATTCAAATCACGCATCTCAAACTCACTTTACCACTGTCACGTCGCCCGACAGGGTTTGTCCGACTTTGTTTCCCTCGTAGGTAGTGCCGCTGTAGGTGATCACGTAGGGATAGGTGCCGATGGGCACAGTCTGGTTGCGGTAGGTACCGTCCCAATGGAAGCGGAAATCGGTACTATGGTAAATCAGCTCCCCCCAGCGATCGAAGATTTTGATGTCGAAAGTAGAGACCTCATGTCCGAACACTTGGAAATAATCATTTCTTCCATCACCGTCTGGAGAAAATGCATCGGGAACGTGTATTTCGGGGTCGCATTTGTGTAGCACCAAAATCGAGTCTTTTACAGGACATCCATCCAAGGTTTTTCCGATTAAGATGTACTTTCCTGCGGAGGTGACATATAGTGGATTGCTCGTGTAGCCATTAGGCAGCCAGTTGTACTCTTTCAGTTCGATGGCTTTTATATCCACTCCCGGTACTTTTTTGTAACAGATTTTTGTCTCTCGGTCAGGGATGGCGTCTTGTATCAAATAGTTGCTGTATTTGAATGAACCACTTGTTTGACAGCCAACGCTATCTGTCACCAAAATATAGACAGTTCCGCTTGAGTCGGGGTGGATTAATTGCTCTGAGGCCTTCGGATTTTGGAACAGATGCCCAGGGCTCCACATATACGTATTACCCGCTTCCCCGATTACCTTGACTAAGGCGCTACTATCAGGACACAGTTTTATATCGCTCGGAAAAGTGACATAGGGAAAGGAGATGATCACTAGCTTCTCCTTCTCAGCTGTCTTCTTGCAGGCGGTGTCCAGCACATGAAGTTTGTATTTGATCATCCCAAGTTGGTTGAAGGCATAGTAGAAAGAATCCACGCCAGCTAGGATAGGAGCATTGTTCTCCTCCCACCACAAGGAATCATAATCAGTTGAATAACTTTTAAAGAATCCAGTAGAGGGGAAGCAAAAGGTGTATTTCTCCTGAATTTTGAGAGAATCGAATACTTTAAATTCGGCTTTCGGATCGAACACGCGCGTTTGCACGTGAAAACTATCGATCTTGGTACAAAGCGTGTCGTCATTGACCGTGATTTTGTAGGTAATGCCACCAGCGGTAGGAGTAATGATGGGGTTGGGGATGTTTGGGTCAGACAGTCCGGTTGCTGGTTCCCATTTTACCTTGGCCCAAGGAGTGTAGAGTTGCAGATCTGCGGTAAATGGCTTTAGCCCGCAGTTGATGCGGTCGTTGGGGAAGTCCGCTCGGACATCGCCCGCATTGATCACCGCCCTTGCTGTATCCACTAATCGGCAAATGGAAGTATCAAAAGCGATCAGAGTCAAATTTTTTATTCCCCTTGTTTTGAACTTGACAAAAATAGAATCGTCTTTGGTGAATATTTCGGGCGACGTTTCGCCCTCTATTTCCCATTTATAATTGGTTGCTCCTGAGCTTTTGTTCTTCAACAAAAAGGTGATAGGCACACAGCCGTAGATCGAGGGTATATCTGCTAAACTGTCGATGGTAGAGAAATCTGCGACCACTTTTCCGAGGTCGAATTTCAATCCGGCGTTGTTACAATTGGTACTCTTATTTGTTACAGACCACACACTGTCAATAGGCGTGGGGAAATTAGAAAGGCCATTGCACCCAGCGCAGACCGATTGGTAAATAATCCCCTTTTTGTCAAAACGGCTCGTCCCTCCATCCACGTGTTCTTCATTGGCACCATCAAGTCCGCCAAAGTGTGTGGCATAAGCTAGGGTTTTTGCGTTGGGATGGAAGATGATGAAGTAAAACCCAGACCCGTCACTCACCTTCTGGTACGCATCTTTTGTAAGGGGCATATTGGTAGTAACACCTCCCACATATCCTGTGGTATACCTACAGCCATTACCACAGGGGTAGAATGTTCTATTTGTTTCGCCGCCCCAGCCCGAAATGAAGATCTTTTTGCAATTGTTGACTAAGAAGGCTGTAAGTGAGATATCTGGAGAACCAGTACCTGAGCCAAAAACGGTAGAGAAAATGGTGCTTTTCAGATTGTTGTCCAGTTTGTGTAGAAACTGACCACTCTTTGGATTTGTGTAAGTGCCCGCAGTGACGGGGTATGCCCCTTGAGTCTGTCCCACAACATACACGTCGTAGTCAATGTCTAAATCGATAAAATAACACTGGTCGTAACTTGAAGTGCCTAAATAAGTGCTGGCAAGAAGAGTGCTCCCATCTGAAGATATTTTGGCAATATATCCATCCACATTCCCTGAATTGGAATTTTTAAGTCCGGTAGAAGTTGGAAACATTTGGATACTTGAAGTGCCTCCTGTCACATACACTTGCTTCAAACTGTCCACCCTAATTCCAAAACCACTGTCGTAGCCCTCCCCTCCCAAAAACCGTACCCAATTGACCGTAGACAGATCCGGACTCAGTTTGGCCACTAGGGCGTCTTGTTTGCCGTGGTTGCGGAACCTCTCGGTGCCATCTCCTTGTGCTAGTGGAATAAAAGGAGAATAACTCTGACTTGCGATGTAGACATTGTCATCTTCATCTATCATGATTTCACCCCTTAGCTGGTCGCCATAGTTCTTCACTGTCGGCGTATTACAGATAGAAATCCCATCGTTGCCAGAACCTCCCAAAAGTGTAGAGCTAATTGGGCTGAAATCCGAGGTATTCAGTTTGGTAATATAGATATCTGAACCATGGTAAAAATAAGTGGTGCTCCAGAATCCAATGTCGTTGACTGCGATGGAATCAAAAAAAGGATCAAATTCTGTTCCACCCTCAAATTGTGTGTCAAATGCTCCTGATGTAACCGGAAAGTCGGGTGAGCCAGTCGTTCCTAATATAAGGAGTTCGTTCTTATGATTGACCACCATGCTGATTGGAAACTCATTCACCGAGCCACCCAAGTAGGCTGCTGCTAAGAGATTTCTGCCATTGGGGGAAAATTTCAGAATAGAATAGTCAATTTCACCACCTGGGGCAGGATTACCGACAAAGGATTCAAATGGACCTGGGGTGACAGGAAGCTGCGCGTCTCCAAACACAATCCCTCCCAAATACATGTTCCCTGCATCGTCGTAGGTGGCCGTATTACCAAAATTGTCAGCTCTTGATCCTGAATAAGTAGAAAAGATCAACTCTGGGTCGATAACGAGAGGTTTGTTTGCCTGGTAGTTTTTGCGAAAATGGAAGCTTATCACTTCTTTATCCAAGTGGAAGGAACAAGGAACCTCTTTTTTCCCTTTTCCATCCCATTGGTAGGAGTAAGGCGGTCTTTCATATACTTTACCTAGAGAGGTATAGATGGCCAAGTGTCCATCTTCCACCTTTAGGCTGTCTGCCCCTTCGTAGCTCAATTTGATCTGAGAAGGGTTGGCGTAAGGAGCAACATAAAAATCATACTTCAGTTGGCCCCGTTCAAAATAGAGTGCCAAATCAATGCCTGGATAAAGTTGCTTTAGGTGGACACGTTGAAAAGCCTTGACGTCTTGTGTCCAATTGCTTTGTGCGCCTTTAATGTATTGAAAGGTGGCTTCCGTAGGCTGTTTCGTTTCCCACGATTGCCCAAATCTTGCTTGCAAGAATTGTATCTGAACAACTTGTCCTCTTATCTTTTTCGACTTATTACCAAAACCATGGGATAAAGCATCGCCATGGGATGCATGTTCTGGTTCATTCGATATCAATTGGTAAAGCAGACCCTTTCGAGTAATAAATATGTTTCCCTGTGGAATCTCTGCCTTGAAGAGAATGTTTTCCTCCCATTGTCCTTTGTTCTCGATGAAATAATGAGGATTGTGGCTTGGTTTTGCCCTGGGACCTTCGTGCGCCAGCAACCAAACAGGTAATAAGATGAGGTAGAGTATAGAACTATATCTAGGCAAAATGGTATTTCCCCCTTCAAACAAAGGTACGTATTAATGTCCTTTGTTTAGAACAAGTAACCTGTGATAAACGTTTGGAAAACACATTCAAAAAATCGTACTTCGCAGCCCCGATTGACATAGTTGTCAATATTCCAATTCCATTTAAATGAATTGGGCTGTTAGCTCAGTTGGTTCAGAGCACCGCCTCGACAAGGCGGGGGTCGCTGGTTCGAGCCCGGCACAGCCCACATTCCTTTCGCTAAAACTCTCCCTAAGAACGCATATTGTCTAAATCTCAAACCTGAACTGGTTTTGAACCTTTGAATGGTTTCGTAGAAATTTTTTCTTCATTCACCTCAGTGCTTGCACTTTAAGCAAAATGTCGTATTTTCGGACATCTTTATGTCGAATATGATGGAATCGAAAGTGGCGACCGAACCGGTACACAAGAAAAACTTAGTATACCTGCGAAAAAAACTTGGCATGAGCCAAGAACAATTGGCCAAAGAATTGGGCTACCTGCGCAGTGTCTACAAAGAATACGAGTACGAAAAACAATTTGACACGGGCTTTCTTCTTAAAGCAAGCAAGTTTTTCGGTATTGGAATCAATGACTTTCTGGAGAAGGATCTGGAAGACGAGCTTAAATGGAGGGAAGACAACAAGCTTGACATTTTGCAAGCAGGCAACTTGAAAGTGCTCACTGTTACCATCAATGAAAAGCAACGCGAGAACATCGAGTTTGTTCCTGTAAAGGCGAAGGCAGGCTATTTGGCCGGTTATTCAGATCCACAGTTTATCACCAGTTTAAAGCGTTTCCATTTGCCCTTGGTCAGCTCGGGCACTTTTCGGGCCTTCGAAATCGATGGCGATTCCATGCCGCCCCATCAAAGCGGCTCTATCATAGTAGCCAAGTACATTGACAGTTGGAACGATGTGAAGAACCTGAAGACCTATGTGATCGTGTCCAAAGAAGAAGGAGTGGTGTACAAAAGGGTGTTGAATAAAATCCGTGAGAAAGGCCATTTGGTATTGATGTCAGACAATCCTATTTATCAGCCCTATATTAAGAACGCCTCTGAAATTTTGGAGATCTGGGAATACCACTGCCATATCGGCTTCCACGCTACAGATGGATATAAGCAACAGGTAGATGAACGTCTACTAAACAAGATCGATGAGTTGAGTTTGGAGGTGGCAGAGTTGGGCAATATCATGAAAGGAAAACTGGGCGTGGCCTAGCGAATTGGCACCTTATTCGTTACCGGAAGAAGCCATCCAAGTACCTCGATTCCATGAGAGCAATGGCTTTTATACCACCACTAGGCTTTCCAAGCAGATGGGAAAGATCCGGTCGAAAAATACACGGCCCGAGCTCCTGCTTCGCAAAGCACTTTTCGCCCATGCCATTCGCTTCCGTTTGTACGACAAAAGGCTGCCAGGTCGGCCCGATATCAGCATTCGCAAATACAAGTTGGCTATTTTTATTGACGGAGAGTTCTGGCATGGCTACGATTGGGCCATTCGTCGGGAACAGGTAAAGAGTAACCGAGGCTTTTGGTTGCCCAAGATAGAGCGAAACATGCAACGCGACAGGCAGATCAATCAAAAGCTAGTGGAGGCAGGCTACACGGTCATTCGCTTTTGGCAACAGGATGTAACCAAGAACTTAGGCGCTTGTGTGCAGGAAGTGCTTTCGCTTGCCGCAGAGAGGCAGGAGCCTGCGCAGTTCTTTCCTCCCGACATAGGTTCTTTGTACCTTAGAGGTGAATAAAAGAAGGAATGCGTTCAAAAAAAAGCCTATCGGATCGACAGGCTTTTTTTATTCTTGGACAAAAATCATCTTATAAAGTTGGTCTCTCTGTTGGAGCTTTTTCAGCTGCTTTGTCTGCACTTTCGCTGTCGCGATATCCGTGGCAACCACCTTCGTGGTGGTTCCAGCGTCCTTGGTAGGAAGTATGGCAAGGGCCATGTCCATGATGTTTAGGGCCTACCACAGCCCATAGACTGCCGAATGATAGGGCTGCCGCAGCCAGCCCTATCCCAAATCTTGTTCCTCTTCTCATGATCGTTTAATTATTAGCTTGATTGTTTTTGTCTTTGGGTACGTTTTCATAGGGGTGATATTCTCGGCCACCGCAGCCCCCACGACCTTGGAAACGCTCTTTGTATTTCGCGTAGTCGTCCTCGCTCATGTTGCGCAGATGGTCGGCGTAGACAACATGCATGTAGTTCCCGTGGCCACCCCAGCCCATTCTTCTAAAAAAGAAGAAGCGGAATAGACCTGCAATAAGAAAGAAGAACAAGAAGCCCTTCAACATGAAGAAAGGCATAAAGTAAGCCGCGGTTCCTACTAGGACGCCAATGGCAATGGGTCTCCAAACAGATCTGTTCATAATTATGTGACGTTGTTTGATCAGGAAGACGCAGGAGACAAACAATTACTTTACTCTTTCAAAAAAAATAAAAAGCCCTTCTGTCAATCAGAAGGGCTTGTCCTATAACGAGTCCCCGTCTTTGGGTCCACAGCGATCGCGCCATTTGCTCTTGAAGGCTTCCTTTTCTGCATCGCTCATGTTGCCCCATTTTTCTTTCATCCGCTCTCGAATAAAAGGAGGGGGACCGCCCCCAAAACGGAAACTGCCAAACAACAAGCGACAGAGGGCAAACAATCCTAAGGCTTGCCAGAAATGGATTCTAGGGAAACCGAACAGTTCGGGCATTAACCAGTTCCACAGGCACATCACCAAACTGGCAAGTCCAACAATGGCAAGTGGGATGAGGAGAAGGAAAAACGGTCTTCGCTTTTTCCAAGAAGAAGGAGAGTGCATATGGTTATAGATTATTCAGTTCATTATATAAATATTCCAGTCGCTTGCGTAAATGCTTCACTGCGTATCCTTTGCGGCTAATGATGGTCTTCAGGTTTTGGCCCTGAAGGTCGGCAATTTCCTGCAAGGTCATGTCTTCCAATTCGTTCAGCACAAAGACTTGCTTTTGATTTTCGGGTAGTTCATCCAGGGCCAGCATTAGCTCCTCCCAAAACAGTTGGTTGAATTGTTCCATCTCCGGGCTGCCGCCCTCCGCCCGAAAAAGATCCCGAAAGAATGTTTCCCCTTCTTCGTTCACTATCGCTAGGCTTTCCAAGGACTCTGGTTTCTTTTTGCGGTAAAGGTCGGTCACCTTGTTGCGGGCCACTTGGTACAGCCAGCCGCTCACACTTTCCAGTTCAGATAGGTCGGTCAAGTGGCTCAGTTGGTACCAGACCTCTTGTAAGATGTCTTCGGCGTCTTCATCGCTTCGCACCTTTCCCCGGATAAAGCCCAACAAGCGTTTGCCGTAGGCCTTTATCGTTGTACTGACATCAGGAGCGGGAGTATGGGTCATTGAAAAAGAGAGCAAATCGTCCATGATAACACAGGAGACGAGCGAAAAGTCAAATTACTTTAGCGATCTGGCAGAAAATTGGATGTGTATAATCGTTATTCTCCTATTCCATAAGGAATGGATACGATAAGGCAGGATTGTATTTAGGCAACGGAATACGTACTTCACTTTGATCATTCAAGCAGAAAGTCTGCTCGGTCTGTGCGCTCCGGAAACTGGACACTACTTGGTTTAGAGGGACAAACTCAACTTGATCTAGAAGTAATGCCAGCCTCTTTTCTGTACTTTCTAAATTAAAATAATGAGGGAAACGAATGCGACTTGCCAAGCGGTTCAAATAAGGTTGTTGGGGATCCATCTCCCATGGATGCAAATAGAATACGCCAGGTGCTTGTCGAAGGCATTTTTGCATGTGATGCCAAAACACTGAGAAAGGAAGAATGCGAAAATATGCCCCTCCTAGGCCCAGATCGTAGTGAAGGAAGGAGAAGGTGCTCACAGGAGCTTCTACTAATGAATCGCAGAGAAAATGTAGATCTTTCCGATAACCTTTGATACCTGTGCGCTTGTTATCACCTGGATAAATACTGGAGTCATAGTCAAAATGCTTTTTTAAGAGCCCAATTGCCCACCAGCTCCTCTGTTCCAAGGAAAAATAAGGTGCACGAAAGCCGGTATAGGTGGCTCCAAAGGGTGCTATCAAATCTTGGCACTGCTGTAGGTCAGCTTCAAACGACAAAGGACTCATTTTGTACAATTCAAGGTGAGCGTAGGTATGGCAACCAATCTCATGCCCCTCCTTTAAAATCTGCCATATTAAATCAGGATGCTCTTCAATTGCTTTGCCAAGAAGAAAAAATGTGGCTTTCAACTTTCTTCGTGACAATAGGGTAAGGATGCGCTCTAGGCCGATAAAGAGCCTTTTCTCAAAGAGGTGCCAATATTCAGAAGGAAGAGCAATACCCTGATACCAATCTTCCAGATCGATAGTCAAGGCACAAGGGTGCAGCTCTTTCATTAGGATATAATGGAGGTAAGGGACGATAAGGTAGGCGCTTTGGGCTTGGGGCGCCTGCCAAGGTAATCCTCTGCCTGCCTGAAGCATTCTTCAAACGTGTTTTCAACTCCAAAATTAAAGACTCCTGAGTTGTTTCTCCCCACTAGGTAGAGTTCCTGTACAGTTGCTAAATAGTCTGTCACGACTTTTCGAGCGGCAGGGAAAGACGTGTCAGGAACGGGAAAGGCTCGCTGTATCTTTAGTACGTGGCAATCTAAAATTTCTATGTGAGTACAGAGTTCGGCAGTTTGGATGTCCTTTTTTGCTTGGTCTAAAAGCTCCTTTTCCTTGTAGTGCCAAAGAGCCTCCTCATCCCCCGTCCAGTATTCTAAAAGCAAAATAGTGGTAGGGTATACGTTTGTGGTAAAATGATTGAAATTGGTGATGCGGGCTGCTTTGATTTCGGGTGAGGCCATATAAAGGCACTGGTCTTGAGGAAAGCCTTCGATGTGAACGTTCAGATAGACTAAGGTGAGATTTCGAAAGGTCATGCCTTTGTCCTTTCCAAAAAGAGAAGAAGGGGTGTTTGGCAGCAACGTGACCAGTTTCAAAAGTGGAATCGTTGTGAAAATGCTTTCACAGGGATAAAAAGAACCGTCTGCCAAACGGATTCCCCTTACTTTGCCACCTTCCACCACTATGTCTTGGATTGCCGCTGAGAGATGCAGGCGAACTCCTTGATGAGACAAAGCGTCGGCCAGTTTTTTACACAAGTTTCCAAAACCTCCATGTGGATATAGACAGGTCCTGAATCTTGCCTGCTTCTTCCGCAGGTTGTTGGCCAACATTTTCCAAAAAGAAGCGCCCCTCTTACCCAACCCAATCAGTGTTTGCGCATATTCCTCACTGATGCGTGCACAAGAAACCCCCCAAAGCTTTTCGTTGTATGTGCGAAAGAATCGAAGGTATAAGGCCTTACCCATTTTAGAAACCATAAATGACTCCGCATTAGGTCGATAAGCCTGCGGAAAGAGCTTTTCCCAAAGAAGGCTACAGACAAATACCAAAGAGTTAAAGGGCCCCGATTTTTTAAGGATCTCAAGGATTCCTGGTGGATAATTGAAAAAGAGACCTTGTACCACCATATGGCTATGGCGATGGTATACCTCATACTCATCTCCCATGCTGTACTGAAGCAATTCCTGTATCCGTGGAGTCAGGTCCTGTACAAGGTAATGAGGGCCAATCTCCACTTTTCTGCCCCAAAGGGACAATGAACGTGATAAGCCGCCTACTTCGGGGCTCGCTTCGAATATCTGAACCTCTTCTCCTGCCTTGGACAAGGCATATGCTAAAGAGAGACCAGCGGGGCCTGCGCCAATAATTATGACCATGATTGGAAAAAAGATAAGTAAAGGAATGGCTGGATGTATAAAAATATAAAATATACCTCAGAGTTATCTAATGAGGAGAGGAAAAAATGACACAGGAATACCTTATTCCATAAAAATGTGCGAGCCAGTCACAGAATTCTTGAAAAAATCAGTGATTAAGACCCACTCTCGATTGAACGAAACATGGCAAGTGCGGTTAGGGCGATCCCATTGGCAGGATATTCTGATACGATCTCTTCATACAATCTTTTGGCAGTTTGGCCGTTGCCGAGTTGGCTTTCGCAAAAGGCAATGTTGCACAGGCCCATTTCCCGATAGGTCATCTGGGAGGAAGCCAATAGGGTCACATAACGGTACCTGTCCAGCCAGGCATGGCGTGTAAAAAACGTCACGCTTTGCTCAAAATGGGGTATCGCCTCTGCAAATAGGTGCAGATGGATCAATTTCATGCCTTTGCGGTGATGACTGGCTAAGAAAAAGCGGAGTCCGAAGGAAAGTGCGAGATAAGAAATAAACATCCAAAGGACTGCTTTGTCGGGATCTAGAGCATCGAAAAGAAAAAATAGGCCAAATGCCACTCCAACATGAGGCACAAGCGAAATCCAAGCAATTTGCTTAACAACGGGAACATTGGACATAGTGATACTGCGTTTAAACGTGGATATTTCGGATGGCAATATAGGGTATGGATGGTCTGTATCCACATCTCCGTATCCTCATCTGTTTTATTTGTATTTTTGGGTCATCCATAGAGTTTCCGTTTTCAATTTCAGTCGCCCATGCGCTTCGATATCATCACCTGTTTGCCCCGTTTATTGGAAAGCCCTTTTTCTCACTCTATCTTAAAAAGAGCGATCGACAAAGGCTTGGTGGAGGTGCACGTGCACGACTTGCGTGACTACGCCACCAACAAACAGCGCCAAACCGACGACTATCAGTATGGTGGTGGTGCGGGAATGGTCATGATGATCGAACCGATCCACCATATTCTCACCAAGCTAAAGACAGAGAGAGAATATGACGCGATTGTTTACATGACCCCCGATGGCAAAACGCTGGATCAGGCTACTTCCAATAGTTTTTCGCTCTTAACCAACGTGATCGTGTTGTGCGGGCA
>Ga0164241_10004394_pt1 | contig 13683 bp, 11 predicted proteins | sample OricomyardsoilBY_FD_108780 | JGI IMG/M metagenome (GOLD analysis project Ga0164241, IMG submission 108780) | Backyard soil microbial communities from Emeryville, California, USA - Original compost - Back yard soil (BY) | ecosystem: Environmental > Terrestrial > Soil > Unclassified | place: USA...
CAGGACTACTTCGGGTCGGCCGTGGCGATCGGTGACATGAACGGCGACGGCCACCCGGACGTCGCGGTCGGCGCGCAGTACGAGGGCATAGGCGATGTCGCGCGGCCCGGGGCGGTCACCGTGTTGCTCGGTGGCGTCGACGGCCTGACCACCAGCGGCACCTGGTACACCCAGGGCGAGGCCGGCATCCCAGGCGCACCTGCGTCCTACGACCAGTTCGGCTGGGCGACCGGATTCGGCGACTTCGACAGCGATGGCCGTGACGACCTGGCCATCGGTTCTGTGGGCGAGAACGGCACACAGTCCTACCCCTACTACGGCGACGGCGCTGTCACGATCCTGCCGGGCACCGGGCAGAACCCCGTCGTCCTGCCAGGCGGAACGGGCGATCGCCTGGGCTGGACCTTCGGCCTCTGAACCCGGATAACAACAGGCCCACCGCCCGCTGAGACCGCGCGCCAATCGGGGGCTCCGGTGACACGCCGGAGTCCTCGACTTGCTGGGGTTGCTGCGACTGGTGTGGCGTCCTCCCGTCGGCGGTCGACGCCGGGCTACTGGTGCTGGAATCCGAGGTCGGGGACCTCGACCGGATGATCGGCTTCGCGGGGCTGGAGGGCGGGTCGGTGATGGCCGAGAGGAGATTGATTGGCTGATGCACTGCTCGTGCTCGCTGGGGCTGCCAGCGCCGCGCAATCTGCTCGCGGTGCCGGTGCGGCGTGGGAGCCCGAGGACTTCGCGTCGTTCACCGACGCCGCGGACCTCCTGCAGAGAGCGCAGAAGCAAGGTGTCGACCGCGCTTGGTTGGGGAGCGGGGAGTCAATTGGGAGGATTCATTGTGCGACAACGGCGCTAGATTGCATTGAGCTGCACTCGACTGCACCGCGTGCACCTGCGGATGCGGTGTTTCCGCAGGTAGAGGGCTTGTCTGGTCGTTAAGGCTGCGACTTGCCGCGTGGTCAAGGGGTCGTCTCTTCGTGCATGGCCGAATCGGCGACTCCGTGTTGGGTCAATGTATAGGACTCGGCTTCCCTCCGTCCGCAGCCGGGAGACCGCGATCGCGGGCTGCTCGAGGGGCGGCGCTGTGCTCGCCACCGCCGGCGTTCTGCAGGAGCTGGCCATCCAAGCCACGGCCGGCCGCGTCTTCGCCCACATCTGGGCAGCGACCGGTTCCCCGGTGCAGGCGATGAACTGCCACCCGTTCCGCTACGGCCGATGGCTGTGGATGCACAACGGCTACCTCGGTGATTTTCTCCGGGTGAAGTGCTCGCTGGTACTCGCGGTCGACGACGACGTGCTTGCCGCCTATCTCCAGCACACCGCCCGGCCGCGTGCCGCCGCTCTTAACCGGGAACTTCTCGACAGCCATCGCGCCGACCTGCCCATCGTTGACGACGACCTGCCAACCGCGTGGTGGCGCCTGCCCGCCGCGGAGCCGTACCTGTGGCGACACCTCGCCCACCCCCTGCGTGCCGCACCGAACCGACGAGCCCATGGCGCTGCTCGCAGACCTGCGCTGGGCGAGCAAGAAGATCCACCAGACCGGCTCGGCAAGCGTGGAGTCCGACGCCGACGAGCTGCCCGGTGACCCCACGCGCGAGCGCTGGCCAAACTGCTGCGCGGCACGAGCGTGGACTCGTGGACATGTCGCCAGGCCGTCGTGACGCCGACTTGGAGCTCTGCGGCCAGGCGGGTCAGGGTGTCGCCGATGCCCGGTGGGTCGGCACGACCGCGCGTAGTTCGTCTTGTCGCCCCGGCTGTTGGGCATGTAGCGGAACGCACTGCGGCCATCTTTGGCGAGCCTGCCGGTCAGCCGATGCGGACCTCCGGACGGTAGAGGTCGATCCAGTGGTACAGGTCGAGCACCCGGTCGATGCCGCGTCGCGCCGTGCTCGGCTTGCTGACGTCCAGGTCCACGATCGAGGTCAGCCAGTCCTGGTCGAGCAGAGCGTGCACCGGGTGCTCCTCGTCGGCCAGCACCTCTTTCGCCTGCTGCTGCAGCGCGGCCGCGTAGCCAGGGTCCTGCGTGGACGGGTACGGGCTTTTGCGCCTGCCTAGCACGGACTCCGGCAGCACGTGTGCGGTCGCCGCGCGCAGCAGGCTCTTTTCCCGGCCGTCGAACGTCTTGAGCGACCACGGCGTGTTGTACACGTACTCCACCAGCCGGTGGTCGCAGAATGGCACTCGCACCTCGAGTCCGACGGCCATGGAGATCCGGTCCTTGCGGTCCAGCAGCATCCGCACGAACCGGGTCAGGTGCAGGTTGCCGATGGTGCGCATGCGCCGGTCGACCTCGTTGTCGTTGTCGGAATGCTCGACCGCGGCGAGCGCCGTCGCGTACTCGTCGGCGACATACGTCTCCAGGTCGAGCGCACGGCGCAGGTCCGGGTGCAGGGGCGCCGCGCGCTCGCCGCTCATCGGGCTGCGGTAGGCGAGCCACGGGAACGTGTCCGCGTGGACCGCGGCCGGGTCGTGGAACCACCGGTAGCCGCCGAACACCTCGTCCGCCGACTCGCCGGACAGCGCGACCGTCGACTCCGCCTTGATCGCCTTGAAAAGCAGGTATAGCGAGGTGTCCGTCTCGCCGTAGCCGACCGGCATGTCCCGCGCGGTGATCACCGTGCGGCGCAGTTCGGGGTCGGTCAGCTCGGCGGGGGACAGCGTGATGAACCGGTGCCGCGAACCGACGAGGTCCGCCACGTCGCGGATGTACGGCGCGTCCGGTGAGTCCCAGTTCTCGTCTGCCTGGAAGGACTCCTCGCGGCCGACGAAGTCCACCGAGAACGTGCGCAGCCGCTCGCCGTGTTCCGCCAGGCGCGCGGCCGCGAGGCCGGTCACGGCGCTGGAGTCGAGCCCGCCGGAGAGCAGCACGCACCGGGGTACGTCGGCGACGAGTTGGCGGTGCACGATGTCGGTCATCAGTTCGCGGATGCGGGCGATCGTCGTGTCCAGGTCGTCCGTATGCGGGGTCACACTCAGCGTCCAGTAGGTGCGGGTGCGGATCCCGGTGGCGTCCACCGTGACGACGGTGCCCGGCCGGACCTCGTGCATTCCTTTCCATAGCGCCCAGCCCGGCGTCATGGTGAAGCCGATCAGCTCGCGCAGCCCGTCGGTGTCGACCACGCGGGGAACTCGCGGGTTGGCCAGGATCGCCTTGGGCTCCGAGCCGAACAGCACGCCGTCCGGGGTCGGGTAGTAGTAGAACGGCTTGACGCCCAGTCGGTCGCGGACCATCACCAACTTCGCGTCGCGCTCGTCCCAGATCGCGAATGCGAACATGCCGTTCAGCCGCTCGGCGACGCGCTCGCCCCACTCCAGGTAGCCGCGCAGCACGACCTCGGTGTCACTGGACGTGCGGAAGCGATGTCCTTTGGCGCGCAACACGTTGCGCAGCTCGCTGAAGTTATACGCCTCACCGGAGTAGACCATCGCGACGGCGCCGCGCGGCGTTCGCACCTGCATCGGTTGCCGGCCGCCGGGCAGGTCGATGATCCCCAGGCGGCGGTGGCCCAGCGCGGCGTGCGGGCGCACCCAGATGCCACTCTCGTCCGGCCCACGGCAGGCCATGGTGCCGGTCATCGCGTCGATGACCCTGCGCTGTCCGGTTAGGTCGGACTCGTAGGCCACCCAGCCCGCGATACCACACATAATTTCGCTCCTGACGCTGTCCGACGACGATGAACTCACCATTCTTCCGGTCTCCGGCAATTCCACGGACCATTGTCGGATAATTGGTGAATATTCTCTGGAGATTGCCTGGAGAACTTTGTGAATCGAGTCGCTACCGTTGTCAGCGGCCCCGTGTGTGGGCACAATCGGCTGTCACAGCGCGTTGTTCGCCCGCTCTTCCCGGTGCAGACGAATGCGGGCCCGGCGTGGACCGGAGCCGATCACGAGGGCAGGAAATGACTGAATTCGCCGTTGATGTCCCGTGCTCGGAAATCGGTCCGGTGTGCACCGTCGCGGTCGCGGACCTGCGAATATCCGGGTCGCCGCGCAGCGCGGGCGAGAACATCGAGCACATCCGGACGCTGGCCGAAACCCCGGCCGAGCTGCCACCGATCATCGTGCACCGCGCCTCGATGCGGGTCATCGACGGCGTGCACCGGTTGCGTGCCGCGCGATTGCGCGGGCAGCAGGGGATCGCCGTCCGCTACTTCGACGGCGAAGACGGCGACGCGTTCGTCCTCGCGGTGCGCGCGAACGTGGCGCACGGCCTGCCGTTGTCGCTCGCGGACCGCAAGGTCGCCGCGGCGCGCATCGTCGCGTCGCACCCGCACTGGTCGGACCGGATGATCGCCTCCGTCGCCGGCCTGTCCGCGGCGACCGTCGCGCGCATCCGCCGGGACCGTGACGAGCCTGCGCCGGCCAGCCGGATCGGGCACGACGGCAAGGTGCGCCCGGTCAACGCGCTCGAACGCCGCCGGCTCGCCCGGTCGGTGCTGCTGGCCGAGCCCACGCTGTCGCTGCGCGAGGTCGCCCGGCGGGCCGGCATATCCCCGGAGACCGCCCGGGCCGTGCGGGCCCGCCTGGGCGCCGAGACGGCTACGCCCGTTCCCGCCGAGCCGATCCCGGACCAGGGCCGCCTGGTCCGGCAGCTGCGCAACGACCCGGCGCTGCGGTTCTCCGAGACCGGCCGCGAACTGCTGCGGCTGCTGGATGTCCGAACCCTCTCCGCCGAGCGGTGGGCCGCGATCGTGAGCGGCGTGCCGACGCACTGCCGCGACTCCGTCGCGCGGGTGGCGCTCGAGTGCGCGCAGGCGTGGCGCACGTTCGCCGAGCGGCTCGACGGCGACGCCGAGTCCGAAGCGAGCTGACCACGCACCACCGCACCCCGAGGAGGAAGCATGGGAATCCCGCCGATCGCGCCGTACCCGCTGCCCGGCGCGGGCGAGCTGCCCGACAACGTCGCCGGCTGGGCCGTGGACGCGACGCGCGCGGTCCTGCTGATCCACGACATGCAGCGCTACTTCCTGCGGCCGTTCCCCGAGGAGATCCGCACACCGCTCGTCAGCACGGTCGCGGCCCTGCTCGACCGGTGCCGTGCCCAGGGCGTGCCGGTCGCCTACACCGCCCAGCCCGGCGGGATGACCGCCGCGCAGCGCGGCCTGCTCAAGGACTTCTGGGGCCCGGGCATGCGCGTCGACCCCGTCGACCGGGAGGTCGTCGAGCCGCTCGCGCCGCGGCCGGGGGAGTGGGTGTTCACGAAGTGGCGCTACAGCGCGTTCTTCGCCTCCGGCCTGCTCGACCGGATCCGCGCCGCCGGCCGCGACCAGCTGATCGTGTGCGGGGTGTACGCCCACGTCGGGGTGCTGATGAGCACGGTCGACGCGTTCAGCCACGACATCCAGCCGTTCCTCGTCGCCGACGCGACCGCCGACTTCACCGCCGAGTACCACCGGCTCGCGCTGGACTACGCCGCCGCCCGGTGCGCGGTTGTGTGTGCGGAGAAGGAGGTGCTCACGTGAGCGCACTCGACCGGATCCTCGGCCCGCAGCCGCCGCCGTTCGCGATCCTGCACCGCCCCGAGACGAACGCCTGCGCGGTCGACGTCCTCACCGGCGAGATGTCCACACCGGACACGTTCGCCGAGATCGCGCTGGCGGCGGACGGCCCGCCCGGCCACGACGTGCTGGTGCTCGTGCCCTACCGGCAGCTCGCCGAGCGCGGGTTCACCTGCGTGGACGACGGGTCACCGCTGCTCGCCATGCGGGTCGCCACGCAGGACGTGCTGCCGAAGGCCGACGTCCTCGCCCGCATCGCCGACGAGCCGGTCCGCCTCACCGGCCACCGCTTCGACGTCCCCGACGACGATTACGCCGCGATCGTCCGGCGAGTCGTCACCGACGAGATCGCCCAGGGGGCCGGGGCGAACTTCGTGATCAAGCGGTCGTTCGCCGCCGAGATCACCGGCTACCGCCCGGCCGCCGCGCTGACGCTCTTCCGGCGCCTGTGCGAGCGCGAGTCCGGCGCCTACTGGACGTTCGTCGTGCACACCGGCACCCGCACGTTCGTCGGCGCCACCCCGGAGCGCCACGTGAGCCTGCACGACGGCCACGCCGTGATGAACCCGATCAGTGGCACCTACCGCTACCCGCCGACCGGCCCCACCCTGTCCGGGCTGCTCGACTTCCTCGCCGACACCAAGGAGAACGACGAGCTGCACATGGTCGTCGACGAGGAGCTGAAGATGATGGCCCGCGTCTGCACCGGCGGCGGGCGGGTGGTTGGTCCATACCTCAAGGAGATGGCAAAGCTCGCGCACACCGAGTATCTCATCTCCGGCGAGTCCACGATGGACCCGCGAGGCGTCCTGGCCGAGACCATGTTCGCGCCGACGGTCACCGGCAGCCCGCTGGAGAGCGCGTGTCGCGTGATCGGCCGGTACGAGCCGCACGGGCGCGGCTACTACAGCGGCGTCGTCGCGCTGATCGGCCGCGACGAGGGCGCCCGCCACACGCTCGACTCGGCGATCCTGATCCGCACCGCCGACATCGACGACCGCGGCCGCGTGCGCATCGGCGTCGGCGCGACTCTCGTGCGGCACTCCGACCCGGACTCCGAGGTGGCCGAGACGCGAGCGAAGGCCGCGGGCCTGCTGTCCGCGTTCGACGGCGACGGCCCGGCCCGGTTCAGGGAGCGCCCGGAGATCCGCGCGGCGCTGAGCGGCCGTGGCCTCGAGCTCGCCCGGTTCTGGTTCACCGGCCCACGGACCGCGGCACCGCCCACCGGGCTCGCCGGCCGCTCGGTGCTCGTGGTGGACGCCGAGGACACGTTCACCGCGATGATCGCCCACCAGCTGCGCTCGCTCGGCCTGGCGGTCACCGTCCGCCGGTTCGACGAGGAGTACACATGGGACGGTCACGACCTGGTCGTGATGGGCCCCGGCCCCGGCGATCCGGGTGACACCGCCGACCCGCGGATCGCGCACCTGCACGCGGCGGTCGGCGCGCTGCTGGACCGCGAGCTGCCGTTCGTCGCGGTGTGCCTGAGCCACCAGGTGACGTGCCTGCGGCTCGGGCTGCCGGTCGCCCGCTGCCCGGCGCCGAACCAGGGCACGCGCGCGGAGATCGACCTGTTCGGCGAGCGCGAGGTGGTCGGGTTCTACAACTCCTTCGCGGCCCGCTTCGCCGACGACAAGTTCGACCATCCCGAGGCCGGCCTGGTCGAGGTCAGCCGCGACCCGCACACCGGCGACGTGCACGCCCTGCGCGGGCCGCGCTTCGCGACCATGCAGTTCCACGCCGAGTCCGTGCTGACCCGCAACGGGCCAGGGATCTTCGCCGCACGGATCCGGGAGGTGCTGAGCGCATGCGAGCCACCATCGCCTGGTGGGACCTGACCGCCTCGGCGCAGACCGTCGACTCGCTGCGCGACTACCTGCGCGACGGTGGCGTGGCGCCGTGGCGGGACGTGCCGGGGCTGCGGCTGAAGCTCTGGATCGCCGACCGGACGGGGAACCGGTGGGGTGCGGTCATGCTGTGGGAGCCCGGGCATCCGGGCGACCAGCCGCTGCCACCGCACCGCGCCGCGGAGCTGATCGGCTACCCGCCGACCGAGCGGGTGGTGTTCGACGTCGAGGCCACTGTGGAGGGCCGCTACACGGCGGCGCTGCTGTCCGGGCTCGGCCTGGCCCTGGAGGGAACATGACCGACACGCCGCCGTCCGACCCGATCGCGCTGGTCCTGCACTGGTTCAAGGCCGCGATCGAGGCCGGAGTCCGCGAGCCGGGGGTGCTTGCGCTCGCCACCGTGAGCGCTGCGGGCCGCCCGTCGAACCGGATGGTGCAGACGATCCGGATCACCGACCGCGGGCTGGTCTTCGCCGGTTACACCACCAGCCCCAAGGGCCGCGACCTGGCCGCGACGGGCCAGGCGTCCGGGGTGCTGTACTGGCGGGAGGTGCGCAGGCAGGTCATCTTCACCGGCACGGTCGAGCGGCTGTCCGGCGAGAGCGACGAGCTGTGGTACGCCCGGCCGCCGAGCACACACCCGATGTCGGTGGCCACGAACCAGAGCGCGCCCCTCGATGACGAGGCCGCGCTGCTGGCCGAGGTGCGGCGGCTCGGCGTGTCCGGCAAGGCGTTGCCGCGCCCGCCCGCCTGGACCGGCTTCCACCTCGTACCGTCCACAGTGGAGTTCTGGGAGGACCGTCCGGAGCGGCTGTACTGGCGGGTGCGCTACGACCGTGCCGGCGGGGAGTGGACGCACACGCGGCTTCAGCCGTAGAACGTCCCGCGCGCGACCACCACCGCCGACCCGGCGACCTCGACCCGGTCCACGTTCCCGGCGCCGCCCCACGCGGTGGCCCGCATCAGTGACGGCCTGCCCATCTCGACGCCCTGCCAGATGTCGATCATGGTGCCGAACGGGACCAGGCCGTGCCGCGCGAGGTGCACGGCGAGCGGGCCGGCGGCCGAGCCGGTCGCGGCGTCCTCGGCCACCCCGTAGGCGGGCGAGAACATCCGGGCGCGCCAGGAAGTTGCGTCACCGGCGAAGCAGTTGGCCGCGACGTCCGGGTGCTCGGCCAGTGCCCGCTGGTCAGGCACCAGCGCCGACAGGGCGGCCACGTCCGGCAGCCCGACGTAGACGTGCCGCGGCCCGTTGCGGTACACCTCCACCGGAAGTGTCGAGTCCGTCACCCCGAGCGCGGCGAGCAGGTGCGCGGACTCCGCGTACGGCTCCCACGTCGGCACCGGCTGGCGCATCGTCGCGGTCAGCGCGCCGGGCCGCGCCCGGTCGTAGCGGAACGGCACGGTGCCCATCGCGGTCTCCATCGCCAGCGTGTCCTGCCCGTTGGCCAGCACGATCGCGGTGCCCAGCGTCGGGTGCCCGGCGAAGGGCAGCTCGTTGACCGGCGTGAAGATCCGCACCCGCACGTCGCCGTCGCGCTCCGGCGGCAGCACGAACACCGTCTCCGACAGGTTCATCTCGCGCGCGATGCGCTGCATGCGCGCGGCGTCGAGCCCGCTGCCGTCCAGGTACACCGCGACCGGGTTGCCCGCGAGCGGCTCGGCGGTGAAGACATCCGCGATGACGTATTCATGCATAGTTCCACGATAAAGCGGATCGCCAACCGCGAAAAACACGCAGTTGGACATTTGACACTCTCCGTGCCGGTCGGGCTCAATGTTTTCCGGCAAGGAAACCGGATTGGCGAGGTTCACCATGACCGAAGTTATCGCGCAGCGTTCCGCCTTCACCGACGACGTCGACGCGCGGCGGCACAACCGCGCCGTGGTGGCGGACTACATGAGCCGCCGCGGGGAGAACAGGCTGACCAGGTACCAGCTTCTCACCGACGACGCCAGCGCCGGACTGTACACCGGGGACACGACCGAGCCGATCATCTCGGTCGGCCGGGAGAAGCTCAAGGCGCACGGCGAATGGTCGCTGCGGATCTTTCCGGACTGGGTCTGGTACAACGTCGAGATCTTCGAGACCCAGGATCCAGATCGATTCTGGGTGGAATGTGACGGAAAAGGCAAGATCCTGTACCCGGACTACCCGCCCGGCTATTACGAGAACCACTTCATCCACGCGTTTCGGTTCCGCGACGGGAAGATCTGCGAGCAGCGGGAGTTCATGAACCCCTACAACCAGATGCGCGCGCTCGGCATCGACATCCCGGTGATCAGGCGAGCGGGGATCCCGACGTGACGGCCGGCGTGCCGGCCGCGAGCAGGGTCGTCGAGCTGATCACCGGCGGGTGGCGGGCGCAGGCCGTGCACACGGCGGTCAAGCTGGGCCTGCCCGACCACGTCGAAGCCGGCCACACGACCGACGCCGGGCTGGCGGCGGCGTCGGGCGCCAAGGAGGAGGGCATTCACCGGCTGATGCGGCTGCTCGTGGCGATGGGTGTGTTCGCGGGCGACGGGAGCGGCTACCGCACCACCGAGGTCAGCCGCGCGCTGCTCGACCGGCCCGGCTCGCAGCGCGACATGTGCCTGCTCTACGGCGAGGACTTCTACACCGCGTGGGGCCACGCCGCCGAGGCGATCAGCACGGTCAGCTCGGGGTTCGAGATCGCCTACGGCACCCCGCTGTATGCCTACCTCAAGACCGACCGGGCCGCGTCGGACCGGTTCCAGGGCGCCATGCGTGCCGGCAACCTGTTCTTCGACGCCGTGCCCGGGGTGTACGACTTCGCCGGCAAGCGGGTCGTCGACCTCGGCGGCGGGTCGGGCCAGCTGCTCGGCGCGATCCTCGCGGCCACGCCTGGCGCGCGGGGCGTGCTGCTTGACCTGCCGAACGTCGTCGAGGCCGCCCGCGAGTACCTCGCCGACGAGCTGGACCGGGTCGAGCTGGTCGGCGGCGACATGTTCGCCGACGTCCCGCCGGGCGGCGACGTGTACCTGCTGTGCCGCGTGCTGGCCGGCCACTCCGACGACGCGGTCGTCGGGCTGTTCGAGAACATCCGGCGCAACCTGACCGGCCCGTCCGCGCGGTTGTTGCTGCTGGACCGGCTGGTCGCGGACGAGGGTTCCACCGTGCTCCCGGCCCTGTGGGACCTGCACCTGCTGATGACCACCGGCGGCCGGCACCGTTCACGCGCGGAGCTGCGCGTGTTGCTGGACCGAGCCGGCCTGGAGATCGAGCGAGCCGCCGACCTGCCCGTGGAGACAACCGCACTGATCGTTCGCCCACGGTCGCACGACGGATGAGCCCGCTCCCGACGGTAGGGAGAACTCAGTGCTGGTGAACATTCCGACAGCGGCGGCACGGCAGCAGCCAGACTGGTGCGACTCCGGCCAACTTGCCGCCGTGCGCGCGGACCTCGCCGGGCGCACGGGACTGGTCGACGCGGACGCCGTCCGGCGGTTGAGGTCCTGGCTCGGCATCGTCGCGACGGGCGGTGCCCATGTAGTGCAGGCAGGCGACTGTGCGGAGAGCCTCGCCGAGTGCACCGCCGACTACGTGGTCCGCAAGGCAGGCCTGGTGGACGTGCTGGCCGGTGTGCTCAAGATGATCACGCGCACCCCGGTCGTGCGGGTCGGCCGGATCGCCGGCCAGTTCGCCAAGCCGCGGTCGAGCGGATACGAGCGCGTCAACGGCCGGCTGCTGCCTGCCTACCGCGGCGACGCGGTCAACTGCGCCGAACCCGACCCCGACGGCCGGCGGCCGGACCCGCGCCGGCTGGTGGTCGCCTACGAGGCGGCAGCCGCAGCGGTCGGTCACCTCGGCTGGCGCACGCGGCGCGGCCTTGAACATCCACTGTGGACCAGCCATGAGGCGTTGCTGCTGGACTACGAGGTACCGCTGCTTCGCCGTACCCCGGCCGGCGATGTGTTCCTGTCCTCGACGCACTGGCCATGGATCGGCGACCGGACAAGGCAGCTCGACGGGCCGCACGTGGCGCTGCTCGCTGGTGTGCAGAACCCGGTGGCGTGCAAGGTCGGCCCCGGCATGACGACCGGCGAGCTGCTCGGGCTGTGCGAGCGCCTCGATCCTTGTCGCGCCCCCGGGAGGCTGACTCTGGTGGCACGGTTGGGTGCGCGGGAGGTGGCTGCCGCATTGCCGCCGCTGGTGGCCGCGGTGCGCATGGCCGGGCATCCGGTCGTTTGGCTGACGGATCCCATGCACGCCAACACGGTCCGCACTCCCGATGGCCTGAAGACCCGATATCTGGAGGCGATCACCGAGGAGGTGCACGCGTTCCAGGAGACGGTCCGCGCGGCGGGCGGTGTCGCGGGCGGCTTGCACCTGGAGACGACGCCGGACGACGTGACCGAGTGTGTCCGCAACGCCGCCGAGGACGATCACGTCGCGGACAAGTACACGACGCTGTGCGACCCGCGCCTCACCGCCCGCCAGGCGGTCTCCGTAGTGGCGGCGTGGAGCGGCTGAACGCGCGTCCGGTCACCGGACCCGGGAGGCATCGGCAGGAATCCCGCCTCGTGCTGCACTGGGCCCAGCGCCACCTCGAGCAGTTCCCCGATGGACAGCTGTTCGTGGACCTGCGGGGGCTGCGGCTCGTCGGCCTCAAAGTTGTACTCCGCGGCAACAACCGGGAGACGCGATCGGCTCCACGAACGCCCCGGTTTGGAACGGTGCTGAGACCGAATCGGACGTGCTCCTTGGTGGCGGTGCAGGTGGTGCCGCACCAGGCGTAATGGTCGGTGTTGTTGGGTCCTGTGGTCATGTGCTGAATCCGACCGCGTGATCGGGCTTTGTGCAGTTGGCTATCCACAGCCCTCCGGATCGCGCGAGCGCTAGTTGGCGGACTTCACCGAACTCGGGCCGCATCAGGCGGGTTGGAGACGCGCGGGAGCCAGCTGCGGCGCCACAGGAATCCGGCGGCTGCGTTGGGAACAATGGGGAGTGGTCGTGGATCTCGAGGTGGTTTCGCAGTAGCACGCGAGGAACGCGCGCAAGGTGATGGTGCGGACGCTGGCGGCGGTTTGGGTGGGCGAGCCATCGGTGGCGAGCGCCTGCAACCCGGTCCGGCAACTCGGTCTCACGGTCTCGGCTGGACTCCGAATTCCGCGCATTGGGTGCGGACTCGGACGACGTCCGGGTGGTCTGTGCCGAGGCCGAGGCTTCTGATCGCTGCCATCGCGGTTCGCATGAGCGCGGCTGCCTCACGCGGCTTTCCGGACGTCACGCATACTCGGGCGAGATTCGACAGGATCCTGGGCACATCCGGATGTGTCACGTCGGCGAGGTGTTCGTGGATGGATGCGGCGCGTCGGTAGAGGACTTCTGCTTCTGACAGCTGGCCTTGCAGCTCTCTGACGTATGCGAATTCGTTGATGCTCGCCGCTGTGTCGGGGTGGCGATCTCCCAGGCGGCGTTCGCGGATGCCGAGCGCTCGCGTGTACAGCTGTTCAGCGGAATCGAGACGGCCGACGCTGGCGGCATGCAGGCCCAGGTCGTGAATGGTGGCGGCCGTGTCCGGGTGATCGGTGCCGACCAGCTCCTCACATGCTCTGAGCGACTCGGCCAGGAGCTGGCGGGCGGTTAGCGCTCGGTCGGTGTGCAGAAGTATCCAGGCGAGGTCGCGGCAGCTCGCTGCAGTCTCGAGGCTTGTGTCGCCGAAGATGTCGCGGCGGACATCCAGAGCACTCCGGAAGTAGCGCTCCGCGGCTCCGTATTCGCCCATTCGCCGGTAGACCCAGCCGAGGTCCCACAAGCTCGTGGCGGTATCCGGGTGACCGTCTCCGAACAGTCGCTTCCGCATGTCGAGCGCGGCTTCGTACAGCTCCCGGGCCTCGGCATATCTACCCATCTCTTCGAGTAGACAACCGAGGTCGTTGATGCTCCGCGCGACGGTGGGGTTCTCGGTTCCCAGCGCAGACTTCCGAATGTCGATGGCGCGCCGGAACAGGGGCTCGGCGGGCTGGTACCGGCCCTGTTTTCGCAGGATCCAGCCGAGGTCGTTGAGGGTCTCTGCGATATCGACATCCTCGACGTGGTCGCCACCTCGGACGTGGATCGCGCGTCGGCACAGCTTCTCGCCTTCCGCAAACTCCGCTCTGGCCGTGCGCAAGCTGGCCACGGCCTTGAGGGTGCGCGCGATCTCCCGCGGCTCGATGTCGTTCTCACGTTCGACCAGCCGCATGGTCAGCGTTAGCACCCGGTCCGCGTCGTCGAACCTGCCGAATCGGACGAGATACCGGCCCGTACGACGGAGCAACTCTGCACCAACCGAGGAGAGCAGGTCGTACTCGGAGATCCAGTCGGCGCA
>Ga0164241_10004395_pt1 | contig 13680 bp, 10 predicted proteins | sample OricomyardsoilBY_FD_108780 | JGI IMG/M metagenome (GOLD analysis project Ga0164241, IMG submission 108780) | Backyard soil microbial communities from Emeryville, California, USA - Original compost - Back yard soil (BY) | ecosystem: Environmental > Terrestrial > Soil > Unclassified | place: USA...
ATGAAATATCAGGGCATCCCTCTCGAACTCAAGCGAAAGACACGCCACATCAAACCATGTCTTGTCCTGATTTGCGATGTGAGTACGTCCGTCCGCTACTGCGCCGAATTCTTGCTGACGCTGATTTATGAGTTGCAAGACCAAGTGGCGCGTACCAATTCGTTCATCTTCATCGGTGATTTGGTAGACATCAGCATGGACTTTAAGGAACACGAACCGTTAAAAGCCGTCCAGCGAGTCCTGAGCGCCAACCCGCCCGGCTACTACAGTACAGACCTCGGCAACGCGCTCAACACCTTCAAGCGCGACCACATGGGCGTCATCACTGGCAGAACCACCGTGATTATCCTCGGTGACGGGCGCAACAATAACAACGACCCGCGCATTGATGTCGCGTCGGAACTTCACCGTAAGAGCCGCCGCCTGATATGGTTCAACCCTGAACACCCCTCGCAGTGGGGTGGTGGCGACAGCGATATGCTGGAATATGCGCCCGCCTCGGACGGCGTGTACTATGTCCAGACCTTGCGCCACCTCGCTGATGCCGTCGATAAAGTTTTGGCGGACGGTTAAACCATCCGCTATTTGTCGGCAAGGGTTTGACGTGCCAAACCCTGTCTCTGCCCATTCCTACGCCGCGCCCGCTTTCCTTCATTTTTTCTGCACACGGGGTCGGCGCGGCGCGGCTGATGGAGCGATGCCGCCCGTCCGATGAATATTTAACCAGCCTCTGAGGGGAAAACGTGGGATTCTGCCCGACTCTTGGGTATACTCGTCCGATGAAATCCATTTTAATCCTCCCGAAAGGACTGGTGACGCTGTGCTGCTGCTGATTGGGCTGCCCGTGGTGTTGGCCGTGCTGTTGTTGCTGCCTGCTTTACGCGCCGCCATCTTCACTTACGCGCCCGCCGTGCTGTGTGCGGCTTTGTTCATCGCTTTCGTCGGCTATTTACCGACCATTCAAGCCGCGTCGGTCAGCGAGACGTGGACTTGGGTTCCCGGCCTCGGCCTTGACCTCGCGTTTTACGCGGATGGATTATCGCTCCTGTTCGCGCTGCTCATCACGGGCGTGGGCGTGGTGGTTTCCATCTACGCGGCTGCTTACTTTGAGGATGCCGCTGAACGGACAAATTTCGCGGTACTGTTGATGGCCTTTATGAGCGCGATGCTGGGCGTCGTGCTGGCTGGTAATGTTTTGACGCTGTTTTGCATGTGGGAATTGACCAGTGTCACCAGCTTCTTTTTAATCGGATTTAAAGGCGCAAAAGACGCCGATGCCCGCCAATCGGCGCTGCGAGCGCTGATTGTGACCGGCGCAGGCGGTCTGGCGTTATTGGCCGGATTGGTGCTGATGGGGACGGCGGCGGGGTCATTCTCCCTGACCGATGTCTTGGCGTCCGATTTACGCACGCACCCGTGGTACGCGGCTATGACCGTCTTGGTCTTGTTGGGCGCGTTCACCAAATCTGCCCAAGTCCCGTTCCATTTCTGGCTACCCGGCGCGATGTCCGCCCCGTCGCCCGCCTCAGCGTACCTGCACGCCGCGACGATGGTCAAAGCGGGTGTCTATCTGCTCTTGCGGATGTATCCGGTCTTGGGCAATACCGAATTGTGGACGACGCTGGTCGTGACCGTCGGATTAGTCACTTTCGTTTGGGGCGCGTATGTCGCCAACCGTCAGCGCGATATGAAGGGCTTACTGGCCTATACCACCGTCAGCGCCTTAGGGTCGCTGGTCGCATTGGCGGGTTTGCCGGACAATCTTGGCATAAAAGCTGCGCTGGTTGGGATATTGGCACATGGCGCATATAAGGCGGCGCTGTTCCTCATCACTGGGGCGGTGGAACACGCCACTGGCACACGCAACCTCGACCAACTCGGCGGCTTACGTCATGTCATGCCCGGCGCGTTCATCGTGGCGGGGATTTCTGCCTTATCGATGGCGGGTCTGCCGCCGTTGCTCGGTTTCATGGCGAAAGACGCCTTCTTAGAGGCCAATTTCCCGCAAGAGCTGGGGACGAGTTGGCCGTTTTGGGCGGCCTTCATCGGCAGCGCCCTCATGGTATCTGCCGCGCTGACCTTTGTGCGGGATGCGTTCATGCGTAAGCCCGCTGAAGCCTATCATCACCTGCACACCGTCCGGCTGCTATCTGCCGCGCCGGGTATTTTGGCGGCGGTCACTGTGGCGCTACCGTTCCTGTTGCCCTTGCTCGACCCGCTTATCAGCGCGGCATTGGGCAAAGAGGTGCATCTGCACCTGTTCCCTGAGCATATCGAACCGCTGCTGGTCAGCCTCACGGCGTTGGGCATCGGTTGGGCATTGATGCGGAGCCGCCCGTATTGGGCGAACGCCGCGCCGCCGCGCCCGTCCATTGGCAGAAAGCGGAAAAAATCCGCTGCGGGCATCCCCATCCCCTCATTTACCGCCTCCGGCATGTATGATGGACTCATCAGCACAGTTGAGCGCACGGGTGATGTGGCGTTGGGCTTACAATCAGGCCGCATCCGCTACTATCTGGTGATTATCTTAGGGGCGCTGGCTGGGTTAATCCTCGCACTCGCGCCCGGGGTCGGCACAATTGAGGTGCTGCAACGCCTGAGCCTGACTCTGGACAGTTCCACGGACATCCTCCGCGTCGCGCTGCTGGGAATCTCAGTGGCGGGGACGCTCACCTCGGTCTTGGTTAAAAACCATCTGGTTGCGGCGCTGGCACTGGGCGTATCCGGTTATGCGTTGGGCGGCGTGTTCTTGCTCGAACCCGCGCCGGATGTCGCGCTCGTACAAATTTTGGTCGAGACGCTCGGCACAGTCATGTTGATGCTGATGTTGTCACGGATGGACAGCACCAACAAAAAACTGCGGTTTGAAGCGCAACGTGATGTATGGGGGTCTACCTATATCGGGCGCGTGCGGGATGTGTTCATCTCGGTGGTGATTGGGATGGCTGTCGCCACGATTGCGCTGACCGTGGTCGTGCAACGACCAGAACGCGCCGCTGATGAACCCATCGCGGTCTGGCATCTCATTCACACCTACTCCGAAGTCAAAATCACCGATGCCGTCGGCGCAATTGTGACCGATTTCCGTGGTATGGATACCCTGTTCGAGATTGTGGTGTTTTCGGTGGCTGCGCTGGGGGTGTTGACTTTGTTGACCCCGCCCGCGATAGATACAGCTGCGCCCGCGATGGCCGACTCTGACGAGATAGACCTCAAGACGCTGCGGCACGATTCCAGCATCGAGTCGCCTTTGACGGCGTATGTCTCGCGCTTGGCGCTATTTTTCGCGCTGATGATTGCCTTCTCACACTGGTTATATGGCGGCGGACAGCCCGGAGATGGCTTCACGGCTGGCGTGATTGCAGGGTTAGCCGTGTCGTTAAGCTATATCGTGCGCGGCTACTTGCGGACGCGCCGCGCTTTGCCGTGGCTGAAGCCGCGCTGGTTCATCGTCATTGGGCTGACGCTGGCGCTGGGCAACGCAGGGGTTTACGCGCTGTTTAGAGGATTGCCCTTCTTGCGGGTCGTCGATTTTGGTGACGCGCCCGCTGGTCTGCACCTGACCTCAACCAGTTTGTTTGAGCTGGCGATTGGCATCACGGTATTCGGCGCGGTGACGATGATTATGGACACCATCTCGCACTCGCACACCGACACCAGCGAAGGCTAACCCGCGTCCGCTCGGAGGAAGAAATAGGGTATATCGTGACGGACGCGCCGTTGCGTGTTTTACCATAAGCAGCATTTGTAGGGACGCCCCACGGGGCAACCGATGGGAAACTCGATTCCGTTGATGTTTCCATTTTAGCCCTCATCCTAAATCCCTCTCCCTCAGAGGCTTAAAAGCGCACGTTTCGCCCCTTCTCCATGAGGGACAAGGGGCGGGGGATAAGGGCTAAAATCAGCGAATCATTTCACATCAGACATATAAGCAGCATTCGTAGGGACGGCCAATGGGGCGTCCGCCGAGAGTTGAAATCTGATACGTTTGCCCTGCTTGCCCTGACCTAATGGGTGTTTTTAGCGGGCAGCGTGGCTATAATCCATATCTTCTGAGAACAAAAGAATCGGTGACAGGGTTTTATGGACATCATCTTTGCACTGGTGACAGGCACGCTATTCGGCTTGGGGGTGTTCCAACTCCTACGGCGCGACCTGATTAAAGCAGCCATGGGGTTCTATATCCTCTTCACTGCCATCAACCTGTTTTTCTTGGCGGTGGGCGCGTTCAATGGCACGGTTGCGCCGTATGTCGAACACACCAAAGTCACGACTCTGGCGGAGGCCGTCCCCGGCGGCACGCCCTCCGACCCGCTGGTACAGGCGCTCTTGCTGACCGCCATCGTTATCAGTTTCGGCAGTTATGCGCTGTTGTTGGGGATGCTCAACGTGGTCGCCAAACGCACCAAGTCGCTCAACACTGACCGCCTCAACGCATTGAGAAGGTAACGCTGAGATGACCGATAATGCCTTTTTGCTCGGCCCTATCCTTGCCCCGTTCGCGGGGACAATCATCGCCTTACTGTTGTGGGGACGCACCCGCGCCCAGCGCTGGGTGATGGTTTTGACTTCGCTGGCTGCATTGGCCTTCACGCTGATGTTGAGCGCGCAGGCGCTCGCTGAGGGGACGCAAATCTACCGCGTGGGCGGCTGGATTCCCCCGTATGGCATCACGCTTGTGGCGGATGGCGTGACCGTGTTCTTCTTGACAGCGGCGGCGGTGGTCGGTTTCGCCGTCACGTTGTACACCTTCGGCTGCCACGATAAAGCCATGAACCGTAGCGCGTATGCGCCTATCGCGCTCATGCAATCCGCCGCGCTGAGTGGCTCGTTCTTGACGGGCGACATCTTCAGCTTTTTCGTGTTCATCGAACTATTGGTCATGACCTCTGTCATCCTCGTGGCGATGTCTGATAACCCCGATGGCATTGAAGCGGCGACCAAGTATCTGCTGATTAGCGCGATGGGGTCGTTATTCCTACTGGTCGGAATCGGCACGACTTATGCGGTGTTCGGCACACTGAACATGGCTGACATCGCCCGCCAATCCGCCGAGGCTGGTACATTGGCCGGTGTCGCGCTGGTGATGTTGATGTGCGCCTTCCTGCTCAAATCCGCCGCCTTCCCGTTCCATTTCTGGCAGCCAGATTTCCATACCGCCGCCCCGACGCCGATGTCTGCTTTATTGTCATCGGTGGTGGTCAAGGTCGGGGTGTATGGGTTAATCCGCCTGACGACCTTGCTTTTCCCCGCCCAAGCCGCCGCCGTCCAACCGGCGCTCATTTTACTCGGCCTGATTGGGGTGTTCTTCGGCGGTGTGACCGCGCTCCGCACATATAACGTCAAGCGCGTGCTGGCCTATTCCACGCTGGCGCAAATCGGGTTCATCCTGATTGCGATTGGCTGGGGCGGTGAGGGCGCATTGGCGGCTGCCTTGTTGTTCAGCTTCAACCATGCCCTGATTAAATCGGCACTGCTGATGCTGGCGGGCTGGCTCGCCAGCCAAAACACGACCAAAACCTCGAAAATTGAAAATAGTCACGGGCTGGGTCAGAAGATGCCGCTGGCGGGTGCGCTGTTCTTCATTGGCGGGTTATCGTTGGCGGGTATCCCCCCGCTGAATGGCTTCATCAGTAAGCTGGCGCTGGTACAAGGTGGCGTCGCGGCCTCGCAGACGCAGAGCGACCAGTGGGTCGCGTTAGGGTTGGTGGTCGGGGGCGGGATTCTGACGCTGCTCTATGTGGTGCGGCTCTGGCAAACCCTGTTTCAGCAAGCGCCGGATGACCTCACGGCGGAACTCAAGCCCGCGGGTCAGGGCGATTCAATTTTCGCGCCCGCCTTCCTGATTGGGCTGTGTATCGCGCTGGGCTTATTCGCGCAGCCGCTGGTCGGGGTCGCGCAACAAGTCGCCGCCGGACTCAGCACCTCCGCCCCGTATATCCACGCCGTCTTAGGAGGTTAAGCCTGATGCGCCGTCTTAAAACCACGCTGCAATATGCGTTTTTTTCCATGCTGCTGGGTGGGCTATGGATCATCATGACCAATCAGCCCAATCTGCCCGGTTTTATCTTGGGATGCGTCTTAAGCTATGGCCTGTTGTTCTCGTTACGCGGACGGGCAGGCGTTGATGTCCAATTGAGCAAAGTACCGCGCCAGTTGGTCTGGACGCTGTTCTACGCGGTTGTCCTCAGCCGTGATATTTTGGTCAGCGGGTGGGATGTCGCCCTGCGAATCGTGGGCGTGCGCCCCATCAACAGCGGGATTATCAAGATGGCGGTAGGCGATAAGCGTGCTGTGGTGGGCGCGTTAACCGCCCACGGCATCACCATCACGCCCGGACAGTTGGTGGTCGAGTTTGACCACGAGGAAAATGTCTACGTCCATTGCCTTGATGTCGAGGCGTCTATCGCCAGCATTGACGGTGACCAAGCGAAGCGGTTGAAGTTTTATGTGGGGATGTTGGGCGATGACATGGCTTGATATTGGACTTGGAATTGTGCTGGTCGTGCTGGTGGCCTGTATGGTCGGCGCGGCGGTGCGGGTATTTCGCGGGCCGACCCCGATTGACCGACTGCAAGCGGCGGATTTGGTGACGACCATCCTGACGGCTATTGCGGCTTTGTTGGGCGTGGTACAAAAATCACCGTTGTTGATTGACCTCGGCATTGCGTTCGCCGCCTTCTCATTCATCGGGACGCTGGCGGTAGCGCGATTCATCCGTGAGGGGAAGGTATTCTAATGCAGCTTATCGGGTTGGTCTTTTTGGTGATTGGCGCGGCCTTCACGGTCTTAGGCGTGATTGGGATTCTGTTCCGCTTTAAGGATGTGTATGAGCGACTGCACGGGACAGGCACGGTGGGGACATTGGGCTTGGTCGGCGTGCTGATGGGGGTGGCGTTCTTGCAACCGGAGGTCACGTTTAAGGTTATCGTCCTGATTGTGTTCACAGTCTTGACCGCCCCCGCCGCCAGCCACGCCATCGCGGGCGCGGCGCACGCGCAAGGGTTGAGACCCTCAGGGCAAGATGACCTCGACGCCCGCAAAAAAGGGGTCGAGGAGTCCGAATAGCACTCGTCCGCCCTGCGTAGGCCGTCACAGGGCATCAGGCGAGCATCCGTATGCCCCGCGTAGGGGATATTCGTCATACAATCTGAAATGTAAACCGCGCCTTTAGCCCTTGGAGGGATGTTCATGATGCGCGCAAAAATCAGATTGTTGATGATATTAGCCTTGATGGTAGGGGTCATGGCTCCCCTATCCAACGCCCAAGAAACGTGTGCGCTCGTCACCGGATTAACGAACGCCAAACGCGGACATGTCGCATTCACGAACGGCGCTGACTTGAATGTGCGCGATTCCGCCAGCCGGACAGCCGCCATCGTCGGGCGATTGACCGAGGGGACGAATTTCACCGTCCTCAGCCAACCCGCCACCTGCGCCGAAGGCATCAATTGGTATCAGATTTCATCAAATACCGTGACGGGCTGGGTCGCGGAAGGCACGCAAGAGGATGGGTATTTCATCCTTCCTGAGATAATTGACATCGGCGGCGTTGCCCCCGCCAGCGTCCAGCGCATCTATGTCGATGCCTATAGCCGCGATTCCACTGCTGAGGGCGGGCAGTTGGTTATCCAAGATGGCAATTGCGGCGGACTACCCGCCTTGCCAGTAGTCATATCCGCAGAGTCTGGTGTCGGCTATATCGAATTCGCCCCGGGCTTTATCGGGTTTTACAACGATAATGACGGATTCCCCCATGAGTTGGGGACGAATATCATGTTAAGCGTCCGAAAACCGGTTTGCAGCGCCGGAGTACGCTATTACCCGCAACTTTACCGGTCTTTCGATTTCGTGCCGGAATCGATAAACGGCGTGTATGTTGTCCAGCCCTTCTTGCTCAACCCAGCCACATCCAGCTTGAATGTGCCAACCACTACGCCTCAGATCACCCAATTCACCAACCCACTCCCCACCATCACGCCCGATGAGTCGCTCTATATCGGGGCGAATTGGACGTGGCAGTCCCTTTATGGTGACGATGTGCCAGACCCCTCTCAATTGGTGCTGCCCGCCAGCTATCAAGGCAACATGCCCGACCTCCCGATTGACTTATCAGAGGTCGTCTTTGCTCAAGACACTAACCTGACCAGCGACGGCCTGACCAAACTGGCGACCAATGGGTTTGTCGTCGTGCCGGGCGGTTATGATTACTTTGACCGCGCCTACTATACGAATGACAACGAGTGGGATGTCACCTCCGGTCACGCGACTTTCGTCACCACGGATACCATGCTGAATTCGCTGTACTTGGTGTACGAGAACGCCCAGCACTACCTCGAAGCCGAGGCCTTCTATGGCACAATCAATCAAGTCATCGCCGCCAGCTTACAAGAAGCCCTCGCCACTTATGACGCTTCTATTGGCACGCCTTTGTTCGTCGAAGCCCGTGGCGCAGCCGTATATTATCTGGTGGCTGCGATGGCGTTGAATGATGGGCTGTACGAATATCAGGGGAATTACCCTCGCGAGAACGGGGTAAATACCTCACAGGTGATTGAGACCGCCCCCGTTGAATTGCGGGATGAGGCGCAAGTCATTGTGGATATGATGACCGCCGCGCAAGGCCAATCAAAAGTCAGTTTCTTGGAATCTGATTTTGAGGAGGATTTCAGCCAATACAAGCCGCGTAGCTACTATGCAGGTGACCCCGTCCTAGAATCCTATTTTCGTGGCATGATGTGGTTGGGGCGGATTACCTTCCGCGCCAAGAGCGATCTCGAGACGCGCACCGGTCTGCTCGTGTTGCGGGCGCTGAAAGACAGCGGCCTGTTGCCAGAACTTAACAAAATGGATGACACGCTCCGTTATCTCATCGGCCCCGCCGACGACCTGACCTATGCAGATTTGTTGCCGCTGGCCGCACAAATTTATGGGGACGACTTGGCGCTGTCGTCCATCGTCGATAACGAAAACACGGGGGCGCTAACCGCCTATCGTGACGGCTTGAATGCCCTTCCCGGGCCGCGCATCAACAGTCTCATTTTGCCAGTACGTGTGACCGCTGAACAGGTCGATGCTCTGACGCGTGGTTTCCGGGTGTTCGGTCAACGGTTCACGTTTGACGGTTACGCCATGCAGAACCTGATTTACCCTGATGTCGGGACACAGGAGCTATTCCGCACCTTGCCGACAGCCGTAGATGTGCCTGCGGTCTTGGGCAGCGACCTCGCTTACGCGCAAATTGAAGGCGATTCCCAATTCAAAAACTTTGTCGAAAACATGACCCGATTGCGCGGAGAGGTCAACACCATTTCAAGCGCGGGCTGGAGCGAGACGTTCTACGGCTCATGGTTGCACGCTATCCAACCGCTGTTGGTGCGGAATGAGGCCATTCTGCCGCCGCTGATGTTGACTGATGCGTGGAAGGCGCGTGACTTGAACACCGCGCTGGCTAGCTATACCGAGTTAAAACACGCCACGCTCTTGTACGCCGAGCAGCCGTATGGCGGACGCGGCGGCGGCGGCGGCGTCCCGCCCCTGACGGCTTATGGCTATGTCGAGCCGAATCCGCTGGTGTTTGCGCGGGTTGCCATCCTCGCCAATACCTTGCATCAAGATTTGATTGCACGCGGTTACGTCCCCGTCAATAACACCTACTACTCCAAGTTGGTCATCACGATGGATGCCGCAGACCGTTTGGCACATCTGTCGGCGGAGTTGGCTGAAATCGCCCGCCGCGAAATCGCGGGTGAGCCGCTGAGTGACGACCACTACTATCTGCTCCAAGAGTATTTTCCGGGCGCATTGAACGCGATTCGCACCACCATCCAAGACATGCAAGGGCTACCGCCCCATTGCGCCGCACTGGTGGCAGATATCGCCAGCAATCCATCGACAAATGAAATCTTGTATATCGGCACGGGCGGTATCGACACGATTTACGTCATTACCGATGGGCCTTATGGCCCACAGGTCACACGGGGCGCGGTCTATAGCAGCTATAGCCTGATTGGGGACGCGCAATCCCGACTGACCGATGACGACTGGCGCGTGCGATTCGGGACAGACGCGCAGCCGTCGCGTCCGGCATGGTCAGCCCAGTATTTCGATACGCTTGCCGCTGATAATGGCTTCGCCTGCACGCCGAATGTAGGATAAGCCAAGCCCGCCTTAAAACAACAAAAAAAACACCCCCATGATTATCATATCACGGGGGTGTTTTTGATTAATGAAATCTGATGAAATAGTCTAAAATTATTTATTTCCATGTTAGACTGACATGACACATCAGTGAATAAGGGGGGAAGAAATGAGACGGTTATTATTGGTCATGCTTGCCATTATTTCGGCATTTGGGATGGTTATGGCGGTGGTTGCCCAAGACGAATCACCTGCGGAAAATGCCTGTTATGCGGGCGGTGAGATGGAAGGCAAATGTGATTGGCCGACGGAAGAAGAAACCGAATGGGCGTGGAATTGCGGTTGGTATTATGCCGCTGTCCAGTCTGCGGAAGTCAGCTTGTCACAGATTCCCGAAACCTGTAGCATCTTGTTCGGAAGCGTCGATCTCGGTTGTATTGCGGTAAATGACGTATTTGAAAATGAACCCGGCGAACCCGAATTCACGGTATTGCCGCCGGGCGTGCTTGACAATGACACGTGTACAGAGGTCGTCAGCTATAGCCTTCCGGTTGTTATTGAAGGCGGAGCGATTGTCTCTTTCACGCTGTATACGGACGGCGGGTTTGACTATGAAGTGATGGAACCCGGGACAGTTTTCACATTTGCCTATACCACAGAAAGCGGTTCTGTCGCAAACGTCACCGTCTACCACGACATGGACTATATCGACACAAGAAGCCTCTATAAGTAACCATCCGGTTTCTATGCCTTCTGCCGTCCGTACACTATATTTCGGACGGCAAGGGGGTTTATCCCACTCATCCCAAACGCATCCGATCTGAAATCTCGTCGGACGCGCCGTTGCGCGTCCCTACCCTATTCGCCATTCGTCGGGACACTTCCCGCTGGGAATCCGTCACGATGTACCATTTTCTTCCCTCACCTAAATGTTGATACGTTTACCCTAATCCCACCCAGACGGACGATGCGCGAGAGGTTTAACCAACGGTATACTTAGGGATATACACACATCAAAGTATCTCTGAGGGCAGATTATATGGCTTGGCACACAGGTGGCTGGCGTCATTTTATTGACGGCGGCGATAAAAAGAAAAAAGTGACGTGGCCGCTGATTCAGCGCGTAATGCAATATGCCAGACCATATTGGGGGCGAATCGCGCAGTTGTTGGCGACCATCATCTTCACCACCGGCCTCGGCTTACTCACCCCACAAATTTTCCGCGACCTCATCGATAATGCCATCCCGAACGCCGATACAACGCGCCTGAATTGGTTGGCGGTGGGGTTGATTGCGATTCCGGTAGTCAGTGGATTGGTGCGCGTCATCCAACGCCGACTCAATTCCGCCATTGGCGAGGGCGTGATTTATGACCTGCGCGTGGCGATGTATACCCACATGCAGAAACAATCCCTGCGGTTTTTCACCAATACCAAGTCGGGCGAGTTGACCACCCGCCTAAACGACGATGTGATTGACGCACAGCGGGCGGTCAACGGGACGATTGTCGAAATCATCACCAATTTGATTACGGTGGGCGCAACGCTGGTGGTCTTGCTGGCGATGGAGTGGCGTCTGACCATCCTCGGCGTGCTGGTCGTGCCATTTTTCATCCTCGTAGCGCGGCGCGTGGGCGGGCGGTTGCGCTCACTTGCCCGTGAGCAGATGATGGTCAACGCGCAAATGAACGTCATGATGAGCGAAACCCTCAACATCAGCGGGGCGCTCCTCGTCAAGCTGTTCGGACGTGCCGACGCGGAGGTCAATCGCTTTCAAGACCGCGCCGGACGAGTCGCAGCCAGCGGTGTGCAGCGGGCGGTCATCGGCGCGAGCATGTTCGTCGTCATCGGCCTCATCAGCGCGGTAGGGACGGCACTGGTCTACTGGCTGGGCGGTCATCTGGTCTTGAGTGGGGTGTTCTCCATCGGGACGATTGTCGCGTTCGGCACGTATCTGACGCAACTCTATGGCCCACTTCAAGCATTGACCAACGCGCCAGTCGATTTTGCGACCTCAATGGTGAGTTTTGAGCGCGTGTTTGAAGTCCTCGATTTGCCCATCGAAATCGGTGAGAAGCCCGATGCGCTTGCACTGACGCATGTGCGCGGCGAAATCACGTTCGAGGATGTGACCTTCAGCTACAGCGCGGAGGGCAACGCACTCAAAGAAAATGAGCGCATTTGGGATCAAGACCAGTACACCGCTTCCGGTGATAAGATGCTGGACGGAAACGGGGCGCGTACCCAAGCCCGCGAAACTGCCCTGACCGGCGTGTCGTTCCATATTCAGCCCGGTCAACTAGCCGCGTTGGTCGGCCCCAGCGGGGCGGGCAAGACCACGCTGACCTACCTGATTCCGCGCCTCTATGACCCCACAGAGGGGCGCATCCGGTTGGACGGTCACGATTTGCGCGATTTGACCCTCAAATCTCTGTCGGAATCGATTGGGATGGTGACTCAAGAAACCTACCTGTTCCATGACAGCATCAGAACCAACCTGTTATATGCCCGTCAGTCCGCCACCGATGCCGAGATGATTGCGGCGGCGAAGGCGGCCAATATCCATGACTTCATTATGGGATTGCCCAATGGTTATGACACCGTGGCGGGTGAGCGCGGCTATCGGCTGTCCGGCGGGGAGAAGCAGCGTATCGCGCTGGCGCGGGTGATTTTGAAAGACCCGCGTATTTTGGTCTTGGATGAAGCCACCAGCAGCCTCGACAGCCAATCCGAGGCGCTGATTCAGGCCGCACTCAAGACCGTGATGGAAGGGCGCACGAGCATCGTCATCGCTCACCGTCTGAGTACGATTTTGAGCGCGGATGTGATTCTGGTGGTTGACCGTGGTCAAGTGGTCGAGCGCGGCACGCACGCCGAGTTGTTGGCACAGGCAGGTCTATATGCCAACTTGTACGAGACACAATTCAGGGGACAATTGGCCGAAGTCTAACGATGTGCCGCTGACGCGCATAAAAAAACCGCCCTTCATCCTGTGATGAGGGGCGGTTTTGGCATAGGTGAGGGTGAGATTACGCGGCGGTCACTTCATCGCGCTTGGCTTTGGGGGTTTCGTCGCTCTCATTTTCGCCGTGGCGACGCCCAATGTGGTAGGCGCCGAAAATCGCGCCAGCGACCAGCAAAAACTTGAACGGGAGAACCATCAGCAAGAGCGCGCCGAAAATCAATTTGCCAACCGACAGGCTATAGGTCTGACCGTTGCCCATTTCTAGCTTGATGGCGGGTGAGTTGTGGCTGTGGCGCTTCCAGTTGTGCTTCTTCCACTCGCCCTTCCATTCATTCTTCCACTCGTTTTTCCAGTTTTTCTCCCAGTCGCGCTTGAACTCGGCCTTCCATTCGGATTCCCATTGTTCGCGCTTGTTCTTGAACGAGCTGGCCTCGTTGGAATCAGTGGTGTCGTTGGTGGTGTTCTTTTCGGTGTCCATGATTGCGGTTAGTCCTTGTTCTGTTGATGATGTGATGCCTTGTATGTGATATATCTAGCTACCGGACACTGAACAAATAAGCTAAGGGATGAGCTTG
>Ga0164241_10004396_pt1 | contig 13679 bp, 13 predicted proteins | sample OricomyardsoilBY_FD_108780 | JGI IMG/M metagenome (GOLD analysis project Ga0164241, IMG submission 108780) | Backyard soil microbial communities from Emeryville, California, USA - Original compost - Back yard soil (BY) | ecosystem: Environmental > Terrestrial > Soil > Unclassified | place: USA...
CTTGGCGCAAGAGATACATTGCGTTTGGAAATGGGCTTTTGCTTATATGGAAATGATATTGACGATACTACTTCTCCTTTGGAAGCTGGCCTTGGTTGGATCACTAAACTGACTAAAGATTTTCCTTCGAAACAACTATTGGAAGCACAAAAGAAAGAAGGAATTGAAAGAAAGCTTGTAGCATTTGAAATGATTGATAAAGGCATTCCCCGTCACGGCTATGAACTAAAAGATCAGGGCGGAGTTATAATAGGTGTAGTTACATCGGGTACACAGTCGCCATCATTAGGTAAGGCTATCGGTATGGGATATGTACGAAAAGCTTTTGCGGAAACAGGCACACCTATATTTGTGAAAGTCCGCGATAAACTGCTACAAGCAAAAGTTGTGAAAGCTCCTTTTAGCTAAAAAGATAATATCGGTAAAGTTTTTGCTGGAAAAAGACAACCAATATCTTTTACGAATATGCCACTTATTCATCTCACCACATTTATTAAAGCGCCTGCTGAAAGGGTGTTTGACCTCAGCCGTAATATAGACCTGCATACATCATCTATGCAGAAGCATAATGAAAAAGCAGTAGCGGGAACCCGTTTCGGATTGATAGAAAAGGATGAGACGGTAACGTGGAAAGCAAAACATTTATTCAAAGAGCGCCTTTTAAAAACGAAAATTACCGAAATGAAATCGCCATCCCTGTTTATAGACGAGCAGGTAGAAGGAGATTTTAAGATGATGAAACATGAACATCATTTCAAGCCTTGTAATAATGGAACTATAATGATTGACGTGTTTGAGTTTGAATCGCCCTATGGTGCAATTGGTAAATTTTTAAATACAGTCTGCCTTACCCGCTATATGCGTAAGCTATTAGAAAACAGGAACACAAGTATCCGGGAAGTTGCCGAATCCGATAAATGGAAAAAAATATTGTTGAAATGATTTGCTCTGTCAATATTCATTTCTAAAATATATTTGCGCAAATAATGTAATGGAGACTACCCCGAATTTATATACTGTTCTTTCACCTGCGCTTCTCAATTTATATGACCTCAATAACACAGTAGTTGTAGTAATTGATGTCTTTCGTGCCACCTCAACTATCGCATCGGTATTATACAATGGCGCACGCTGCGTCATCCCTGTTGATTCTGTGCCGAAAGCGATAGAAATTGCAAAAAGTATTGATGGTATTGCCGCCGGGGAAAGAGATGGAAAAATAGCCGATGGTTTGCAGCACGGTAATTCTCCATTGGAATACAGCCGTGAGTTTATAGAAAATAAAACATTGGTATTAACTACTACCAACGGTACAAGATTATTACACATGGCGCTGGATAAAGGCGCTACTACTATTATCTCAGGTTCCTTTCCTAACCTCTCTGCTGTCAGCAATTATATACTGGAAGAAAAAAGAAATGTAGTATTGGCTTGTGCAGGATGGAAAGACCGTTTTAATCTTGAAGACACATTATTTGCAGGGGCCGTTATAGAAAAAGTAAAAAAACATTTTACAATTCATTGCGATAGTTCGCTGATGGCGGAAACAATGTATGCTAAAAACAAAAAAGATTTATTGAAATACGCTCCGAAACTTACACACTATCACAGGCTGGTAGAACGCTTTGGGCTTATTGAAGATATTCGCTTTTGCCTCACAAATGATGTAGCAAATGTCTTGCCTTTCTATATGGATGGGAAACTTGTTGCCCGATAAAAAAATCATACAAGATACTTCTTTTTTTCCGCACTAAGCTGTAATAAAATTTATTTATTATTCTTTCCTATTTACAAGGAAATCTGCATCTTATTCATTTACATTTGTCGATTGTCCTTTTCACAATGTGCAGTTTATGTATACATAATTTCTATGTAGTAAAATAAATAACTGTACACTGCAAACTGTAAACTCGTAACTGAATGGCGCTTCCGCATCTTCTTAAATATGTATATACGCATGGCACGGATGAAGTAATTCGTCGCGGTAAAAAAATTCATGCGATTGGTTTTGTAGAGTTGATTGAATATGATGATCTGTTTGGATCAGCCGTATTCCGCATTAAAGACGATAGCTACGCTACCTATTATAAAGTTTATATACAAAAGTTTAAAGACCCGAAAGGTTTATCCCTCCGCTGTACATGCCCTTATAATATTGGTGATATATGCCGCCACGAAACAGCTTCATTATTTCAGCTACAGGAATTACTCGACAAAGGGCATTTGCAAACCGGTGAACTGGCGTACGACCAACGCCATACTGTAGCCAAGATGAAAACGATTGACCTGAAAACTTTGCGCCTGTTATCATCGCCCGAAACATTTGAAGAAGCAGAAACATATTTACGCACGCAAAAAGCAAATATTGAGCTGGCTGAAAATGAAACAGTAAAAGCAACAGTAACGCTGAATGGTAAAGACTATAAAGTATTAATAAGAAAAAACGAAGAACGCAACTTTGACACGAGTTGTGATTTTGCTGATCCTGAACATCCGTTGTGCTTACCTAAAATAATTGTGTTTTTACAATTGCTGAATACGTACGGCGCAAACTATTTTGAAAGTATCCGTAACTGGGATAAAGAAAAAAATAAATTACTCGAAGCATATGGTTATTCCCTGGCCGACGAGCTTGCGGGAAAATTTGAATTTGCTTATAAAGATGGTAAACCTTTTTTGCGTGTACTCGACTCTTCTATCAAACGGGTAGCTGTTGCCCAACCAACTGCTGCCCCCAGGCCGGTCCTTCTTCCTCAAAAAGAAAAAGAAATAGCAGCAACGGTAGTAGTAGAGGAAGTAAAAACACTACCATCACAAAGGCTCGGCGTTGTATTTAATTTTAATAAAAAAAATTATCCCTTCTTCACCATTGACGCTGTTATTGGAGAATCGGGTGAGAATAATAAAGGCTTTGTTGGTAAAGTAGAAAAGCCAGATATCAGCCGGTATATTGATACTGATAAATTACCAGAAGAAGATAAACAACTGCTGACATTACTAAGGAAATTGCAGGAAACAGAAATCAATAAGTATGTAAGCCGCAACTCACCTTTTTCGGGTATATGGGAAAATATCATTCATCATGAAGAGGATGATTTGCCTGCAGAAACAAAAGAGTTGATGGCGGAGTATTTGTTTCCGCGCATTAAAAAAATGTGCAGCGAACAAAATGAAAATGGCTTATTCTTTTTACTGGAAGAAAAGAAAGCATTTAAAACAACAAACCTGCATCCATTACAGGTATCTGCCGAAGAAATTTCATTGCACTTTGTTGTAAAAAAAGGAACGAACTACACTATACAGTGCCGTGTAAAAGCCGGCGGTATGGAGTATGAGCTTTCAGAGAATGAAAGCAACAGCCCTTTATTTTATTTATACAATAGCCAGCTATTCCTATGGAAGAATAATGAAATAGTACATCTTGTAGAAAAATTTTTACCAGATGGTAAGATGACTGTTTCAGAAAAAGAGTGGCCGGATATACTGCAAAACTTTTTACTCCCACTCGCTAAGGAACATAAAGTAGATTTTGATAAATCTATTATACAGGAAGTAAAAGATGGTGAGCCGGAAGTGAAATTATTTCTTGTAGAAAAAGGGGACTACCTTGTTTTTCAACCTTCATTTAATTATAAAGGCTACGAAACAAAAGCAAAAGACAGGGACGAAGTGGTGGTACCGCAAGGTGATAAAGTAATGATAGTACACCGCAACCGTGAAGCAGAACAGGTTTTTGTCGACAAACTTCAAAACCTGCATTCCGGCTTTATCACCAATGAAGAAAATGGCTCGCTGGCGCTGAAAGGAACAGATGTATTAAAAAACAACTGGTTCTTTTTATTTGTAGATGCAATGAACGATATGAAGACGCCAGTCTTTGGTTTTGATGCATTGAAAAATTTCCGTTTTAATACCGCCAAGCCACAAACCAAAATATTTATCAGCAGCAATACAGATTGGTTTGATGCAAAAGTGGACATCGTATTCGGCGACCAAAAGGTAACTGTTGCGGAAGTAAAAAGGGCATTGGCGAATAAGCAGCAGTTTGTTCAGCTGAATGATGGAACACTGGGTATACTCCCTGAAGAATGGTTGAAAAAATATTCATTGCTCTTTAGAGTAGGAGAAGGAAGTTCGAACAATCTTAAACTATCGCGCTATCACCTGAGTGTGATTGATGAACTATATGAGACAAGGGATGAAGAAGAACTGATTGTACAGCTCGAAGAGAAATATGAAACATTACGCAATTTTAATAAGATAAATGAAATACCGCCACCCGAAGAGTTATCACCTATACTGAGGCCTTACCAGGTGGCCGGATATCAATGGCTCAACTATCTGAAAGATATAAAGTGGGGTGGTATACTGGCCGATGATATGGGTTTGGGTAAAACCGTACAGGCTTTATCATTCCTCGATCATTACAGAACAGAAAATGGTAAACTTAAAGCATTGGTAGTTTGCCCGACTACACTTATTTATAACTGGGAAAATGAAATAAAAAAATTCACACCACGGCTTACCTACCGTATTCACCATGGCGCTACGCGTACAAGAGGTAGAGAAGAAATATTAGATCATGATGTTACGATTACTACATACGGCACTTTGCGCAGCGATATAAAATTATTAGTTACTATTCCATTTGATTATGTAGTGCTCGATGAAAGCCAGGCCATTAAAAACCCGGCAAGTAAAGTAACAAAAGCCGCTTGCCTGCTGAATGCAAAACACCGTCTGTGCATGAGTGGTACTCCATTACAGAATAATACCTTCGATGTATATGCGCAAATGCATTTCCTTAATCCCGGTATGTTGGGTACCATGGAATACTTCCGCCAGGAGTTTGCTATTCCTATTGATAAATTTGGAGAGCAGGACCGCAAGGAGCATTTGAAAAAAATATTATACCCTTTCATTTTACGGAGAACAAAAGAACAAGTAGCAAAAGACCTTCCTGAAAAACAAGAAATGATACTCTGGTGTGAAATGGAAGATGAACAGCGTAAAATATATGATGCGTACCGAAATGATTTCCGTGATAAAATTTTAGGTACAATACAGGAACAAGGTATTCATAAATCGCAGCTTACCATTTTACAAGGCCTGATGAAACTGCGCCAGATATGCGACTCTCCGGCGATACTGAATGAAGAAGAGAAATTTGAAAATAATTCTATAAAACTGGATGAACTGGCAAGGGAAATTGTAGAAAATATTGGTGATCATAAAGCGCTTGTATTCTCGCAGTTTTTAGGAATGTTGGCCCTTATAAAAGCCAAGCTGGATGAGCTCGGTGTAAAATATGAATACTTCGACGGAAGCACTTCTGCGCCTGACAGGGAAAAAGCTATACAAAGTTTTCAGAATACAGATGAAGTGCGTGTGTTTTTGATATCATTAAAAGCCGGCGGTGTCGGTTTGAATCTTACTGCTGCTGACTATGTATATATCGTGGACCCGTGGTGGAACCCTGCAGTAGAGCAGCAGGCTATTGACCGTACGCACCGTATTGGCCAAACCAAAAATATATTTGCCTACCGCATGATATGCCGCGATACGATAGAAGATAAAATTCTGCAATTACAGGATAAGAAAAGGGCGCTGGCAAAAGAACTGATTGCAGATGAAACATCATTTGTAAAAACGCTGACAAGAGAAGATGTAGAATACCTTTTCAGCTAATAATAAAAAAGATCTGCTGCGAAAAACAGCAGATCTCTATCGTTAAGGGTTAGTAAACAATTTTTATTTCTTTCTCCAGGTCATACCAGCTGCAGGAGACGATCCTGATACAACTACTGATAAAACGGATTTGAATAAACGAAGAATATTAAGAGAAGGCCTATAATAACTTCTGTAGATTCTTGCTTCTTCGTGTGAGTGTATAATGTTTCTGTTTTTCATAAAAAGGATAATTAGTATTTATCGATAACGAATGAATATTACTAAAAGTATGTATTCGTTGTAATATTTACAAAATTTAAGCCTGTTTATCAACGCAATCATGTAAGCATTCCGCATTTATTATCGTAATAATACCTTACGCCGCTTCTTTATATGCTGAGCTTTGCATACAATTTAAGCAAAGCGTGGTTAAATACACAGTTGCTATGGGTGATAATTCGCGAAACTTATATAAGCTCAAATAAATATTCCTTTGTTGTAGCATTGGCTACATATAGAATAATACGGTTACTAAGAACATAGTATTTCAATGTATCTGCATCAACACCAAATGTGTGACTGATAAATCGCTGTTTATTAACAGGATCAGTATAAACAAAATAGGAACAGACAACCTTCTCTTCCTTAACAGGATTGTGGAAGTAGGTAGGTATCGGGCTTACCAAATTTAAGGTGCTTACGTTATCGTCTGATATTGTTTGAGAATAGCCCCCACTGAAAAATTCACAATCATCAAAAGTAATTTCAACTTTATGTGCTCTCTTGAGAAAAACCAACCTTCCCTGCTCCATTTGGTGATTAAATCTTTTTTCTGAACTCCGGAATGAGCTGAAGATTAATAACGCAGCAATAATTCCCATACTAAAAAATAGGAAATACCATAAGCCTGGATGAGCGATAAGATTTCCCCTGTAATGGCGAAAATAAATAGTTCCTAAAAAGGATATTATCCCTAATAATAACCCTGCAATAATCTTCATAAATCTTATTTCGCAATTACCAGTTTCTTCGCATTCTTTTGCGCCTTCAATGCTAATTCTGTTGCCAGTAAACAATGCTCTTGCGGCATAGCAGTCTCTGTACGGTTTACGACATCATTTACAAACTGCTCACCAAATGGAAGCACTACGCTGTTACAATCTATGTATTTCGTTTCCTTTTGATTGACAAGGTATAAATGATTGCCGCCTTTATGATCGGAAGCGATATCAATATTCTTGCGGATTTCTATATAGCCATCTGTGCCTAGTATAGTTAAGCGCCCATCGCCCCAGCTTGCAAGTCCATCAGGAGTAAACCAATCGACACGTATATATCCTGCGCCACCATTACCCTGCAACATGATATCACCAAAATCTTCAAAGCCCGGATATTGTGGATGGTGAACATTGCCTACCTGTGATGCCATTACATCTGCTTTGTTAGAACCTGTGAAAAATAAAAACTGATCGAACTGGTGAGAACCAATATCCGTAATAATGCCCCCGAAATATTTTTTATCGAAAAACCATTCAGGCCTTGTGTTCGTATTCATTTTATGCGGGCCCATACCAATAGTTTGTACCACTTTGCCAATAGCACCGGATTGTACCAGCTCGCCCGCCTTTACAGTAGCTTTGTTTTCGAATCGCTCACTGTACATAATAGAGTAAATGCGTTTCGTTTCCTTCTGTACTTTTCGTACCTCTGCCAATTGCTCTAAAGAAGTGATGCCCGGCTTATCTACTAAATAATCTTTTCCATGCTTCATTACTTCTATACCCAGAGGTGCCCTTTCCACCGGAATACCGGAACTTAATACCACTTGTATAGAATTATCTTCGAGAATTTCATTCTTACTCATTGCTTGCTTCGCGTTCGGATAGCGCCTTGCAAACTCTTTTGTTAACTCTGGCTCCTTTGCATAAAAAGATACCAAGTCGCCACCACCTCTTGTTACAGCATCTACCATTCCATATATATGGCTATGATTAATATTGATAACACTAAACCTGATTTTAGCAGCTGGTTTTTCTTTTGCGTTCAATATCGCAGGAAAGGAAGATAGTAATGCTGCGCCGCTTGCGGCAACTCCTGTGTTTTTTAAAAAATGGCGGCGATTCCAGAATGATTGCTTTTCCATATGTTGATCGTTAAATGATAGTTGTGTGAATTTAATTTTTTTTATGGAAAGTTACGGGATCAGAAAAAATGACTGATTTTTTTATAGGAGGGAGAAATGTATATTTAAGTATTAAACCTGAACTAATCCCATAGTTAAAAAATGAAAAATTACTTTTTACTCCTTATCCTCTTTGTCCAAACAAAAGCATTTTCACAATCTCCACAAACAATTGATTCACTTACAAACGAAATCTGTGCTTCTATTACTGAAAAGAAATCGCTTGACGATTCAACAAGAATTGCAAGTTCGATGTATGGACATCTTGAGAAGTATATTGAAAACGTTCCTGAAAATAAACGAGAAGAATTTTTTAATAGTGTGTTTGTACGACTGCAGGTAAAATGTGAAGCCTTTATTACTATACTACACAGGAATATGCCAAAAAATGAAAACTGGTTGGCTGTAGATAAAATGCCTGATTCAAAACTTACAAAAGATGAATGCCTTGCGTTTTTCAAAATTCAAAACTATAAATATGTAGAAACTAACGGAGATACTACAGCTTTAGCAATTAAAAATGGCTACTGGAATGATACAATGAAAGACGGCACCTATTCTAAATTAAAACTGAAGAAAACTTCGGATTCTGATTTTGAAATCACTTTTATAAGCAGCAATAATGAGATCAAAAAGAAACTTAGCCGCCCCGGTGAAAAGTATTATTACAGGCTTATCGAAAAAGAAGAAGGCTATTATGTTGTCTGCGTGGGATTGCCAGCGGTTAATAAATATTACTTATTCAATATCCATTTTTAATAAAAGTGTGTAAGTAGTTTGTAAGAGCTTATTTTGTTGTTGTTCCATTTTAAGTTAACTTTGAAATACACTATTCAATGGAACAGATCCGTGAATTAATATTTTACAGGTATTATTTTCAGAAATTTTTTGACGAACAAACCGAGAAAGTGAAAGAGAAGATAGATTATGTTCTCTTTTTATTAACGCACAGTGAGCGGGTACCAGCGAAATTTCTGAAGCACATTGAAGGTCAAAAGGGATTATACGAAATACGGATTGAGTCGGGTAACAATATTTTCCGGATTTTTTGCTGCTTTGACAAGGGAAACATCGTTGTACTTTTTAATGGCTTTCAAAAAAAGACACAAAAATCTCCGGCTAAAGAAAATCCAAATGGCGGTTAAACTAATGAACGAATATTTAAGTTCTAAATAAATATGTAATGCCCACAAAGAAAAAAAATACAACCACATACAACGACCACCTCACTAGACGCTATGGCAAACGTGGAACTGCAAAAAGAACTGAATTCGAAATAAAAGCAAAAGCGTTTCTTATTGGAGAAGTTATTAAAGAAGAGCGCCGCATTGCCAATCTTACGCAGGAACAATTGGCAGATAAAATCGGAGCTAAGAAAAGCTTTATTTCACGAATTGAAAATGGAAAATCTGATATACAACTATCTACTCTTTATAGACTTCTGGAATTTGGTTTAGGAAAGAAAATTGAATTGACTGTCAGATAATAAAAGGCCCCGGCGTAAATGTGAAATGAAGAAAAAACTCTTATTATAACAGGTATGATGCTGCTTTCTATAGATTTAATAGTTGTCTGATTGTATATTTTCAAAACTAAATCAATACGACGCTCTGCTATGTTAAGCGTCCTTTGTATAAGGTTAATAAAGGTTAATGTCTCCGCAAAAGCACGAAACCAAGTATTACATTTGATTCCATGAAAAAGCTACGCTGGTCCTCCGTATTAATGGTTCTTGCCATACTGGCCGTAACCGGCTTTCAACTGTATTGGCTGAAGAATAATTATGACAGGGAAAAAATGAGCCTGGATATGCGATCTATGTATGCATTCCGGCAAACCATTCTTCGTTTACAAGCTTCCAAGCTGGGCTTTGACCGTATCAACTTTCCGGATTCCACTTTTTTTCCCGATGGCGGCCGCGGCGGAAACAGGGGCGGAGGATATCCAAATGGCAGAAGAAGGGAGCCTACTATTAATGTGGTTTCTGTAGTTCAGGAAAGATTAAAAAGTATGAACTACGGCGACACTACTAACAAGCGCACAAATGATAGAGATAGAAGTAATAACCGCAGAGATTCTGCGGATATACACAATCCCGATACAGCGCGGTGGAGAGGAGGTGGTGGTGGAAAATCGGGTTTCAATGACGGTTTTTCTATGGATGGCGAAAGGCGCAATAGCAACTTCTTCCGTTTTTTATACAGTATCGACTCAATGTCTTTGAAAGACTCAATCACCATAAAAGAAATCGATAGCGCATTCTCTGCACGCCTCAAAGAAGATAATGTAAATGTTGGCTTCGGCGTAACAAAGCTTACTCCTGCAGAAAGAGATGAACCTCATACTGTAGTGATCGGATTTTCTAAACCTATTGTTTACCAGCTGGAATTGGAAAATTTGTTACCCTATATGCTGGACAAACTCAAGATGCCCATCTTCTTTTCTTTACTCTTGATTGGCTTGACGGTTTTATCATTTATTCTTTTATACAGGAATATGCGCAAGCAACAGCGGCTTGCAGAACTGAAGAATGAATTTATCAGCAACATCACACACGAATTAAAAACACCCATCGCAACAGTAGGTGTGGCGATTGAGGCGCTCAAAAATTTTAATGCGATACAAGACCCCGAACGCACAAGAGAATACCTCGATATTTCACAAAATGAATTACTACGCCTGAACCTGCTTGTAGATAAAGTGCTTAAGCTTTCTATGTTTGAGAAAAAAGAAGTAGAACTTAAATATGAGATTGTAAACCTGGAAGACATTGCGAAAGAAGTGATTTCTTCTATGAAGCTACAGATAGAAAAACACAGAGCACAGGTAGAATTGCATTGCAACGGCAGCGCAACCATACAGGCCGACAGGCTACATTTGCTGAGTGTTGTTTTTAACCTGGTAGACAATGCTTTAAAATATGGTAAGAACTCTCCGAAAATTTTAATTAATATTGAAGAGAAAGAACACAATATAGAAATGAAAATATCGGATAATGGTATTGGCATTTCTCCGGAGTATCAATCTAAGGTGTTTGATAAATTTTTCCGTGTGCCGCATGGTGATACACATAATGCAAAAGGCTATGGACTGGGATTGAGCTATGTAGCACATGTAATTAACAAACACAAAGGAACGATAACCGTAAGTAGTGTACTAAACGAAGGAACCACATTTACCATTAGCTTGCCAAAGAAAAAAATATGAACAAAGCCAAAATACTCTATGTAGAAGACGAGATGTTTCTGGGTAAAATAGTACGCGAAAGCCTTGAAAGCCGCGGCTTTGAAGTGATTATGGAAAGTGATGGTGCTAATGCTGTTGATGTGTTTAAAAAAAATAATCCTGATATCTGTGTACTCGATGTAATGCTCCCCAATAAAGATGGTTTTGAAATTGCCGATGAAATACGCGAACTGAATGAGGATGTACCGATCATTTTTCTTACAGCTAAAACACAAACGGATGATGTAGTAAAAGGTTTTACACTCGGTGGCAACGATTATATCCGTAAGCCTTTTAGTATGGAAGAATTAATTGTACGCATTCAAAACCTTTTGCGCAGTAAGGCAAACCCCGATACAAAAGTTACGGGAGATAGTGTGAATATTGGCGCTTATCATTTTCAACTAAACCGCCAGGTATTGACAAAAGGAACAGAAGAAAAAAAATTATCCTACCGCGAAAGCGAATTGCTCCGCCTGCTTTACGAAAACAGGGATAAGATTATTGACCGGAAAGATATTCTTACACTACTCTGGGGCAATGATTCATTCTTTAACTCCCGCACGCTGGATGTATATATTACCAAGCTCCGTAATTATTTAAAAGATGATCCCAAACTGGAGATCATTACTATTAAAGGAATTGGATACCGCTTTGTTACGGATTAAGATTATCGACAAACGGTAAATGGAAATTTAAAATCTTCCCTATTTTTACCGCCGTTACTAAAACCATCTATAAACCTAAGCATTAAACTACCATGAGAAAGCTATGCGCTTTTGCGTCCATTCTCACAATAGCCACAGTTGCTATTTTTTTTACCGCATGTAATAATGAGTCAGAAACAAAACCCGAAGCAACCACTCCAGTTGATTCTGCAAAACTAATTGTAGAAAGAGGGCAATACCTCGCCAACCATGTGGCTGTGTGTATTGATTGCCATAGCAAGCGGGATATTACAAAATTTTCATTGCCAGTAATCGCCGGTACAGAAGGTGCTGGTGGTATTACATTTGGAGCAGGCGATGGTGTGCCCGGAGAAGTAACACCTCCTAACATTACGCCTGCTGCATTAAAAGACTGGGGCGATGATGAAATTGCAAAGGCAATGACAATGGGCATTAATAAAAAAGGAGATACTCTTTTCCCAATGATGCCCTATCATAATTATAGCCGCCTGGCAAAAGATGATATCTATGCGATCATTGCTTACCTGCGTACTTTAAAACCTATTGACAGTACTACGCCGCCACGGAAACTGATGATTACACCTGCACAGTATGGCCCATTGACACAAACAGATCTTACAAAGAATGTTCGTCCTGATACAACAGATATGGTTAAATATGGCGAATATGTAATCACAATGGCTGCATGTGGAGAATGCCATACACCGCGTACACCACAAGGCCCTGATTTTAGTAAAGCATATGCCGGCGGCTTTGTATTTAAAACACCATTCTTCAATGTAGGCGTTGCAAACATTACGCCTGATAGTACAACCGGTATCGGCAACTGGACAGAAGCTGCTTTTGTAGAAAAATTCAGAACCAATAGCAGCGCTGAAGTAGTAAATAAAAATCCGGGTAAGGAAAATTCAATCATGCCGTGGTCGATGTATGGAAAGATGAATGATACGGACCTGAAAGCGATCTATGCTTTTTTACGCACGGTACCATCGGTTAAGAACAAAGTAGAAAAATACCCGAAATAAAATAACTATCGCAAAGGAAACCGGCTACAATTGTAGCCGGTTTTTTATTTTTATAGAAATAAGAATAATGAATATCGAAACATTACGCAATTACTGTTTATCCAAACCCGATGCAGAAGAAACATTTCCATTCGGGCCGGATACGCTTGTATATAAAGTAAATGGCAAGATGTTTTTACTTACGGGTTTTGATAATGAGCGTTTGCAGTTCAACGTAAAATGTAATCCCGATAAAGCATTAGAACTACGTGAAGAATTTCCCTGTGTATTGCCCGGCTATCATATGAATAAAAAACATTGGAATACAATTGTTGTAGATGGATCTGTTTCATCAAAACAATTAAAAGAATGGATTGATGATTCGTATGAACTGGTGAAAGGAAAGAAAAAATAACGCTTCACTTCGTTACTGTTTCTTCTTTACATCATAAAAGATTTCTTTATAGCCAATCTTACCGTTTGCAGTAATGGCTTCAACAATAATTTTCATATTGCCGGTAATATCTCCGTTATAAAAAGAAGCAGACGCTTTTCCCAATGTATCTGTTACGATTGTAGGTTGCCAATGTATCAGCGTACGTAAATCAGGCTTTTGCCAATCTTCCGCTTTTAGTTGTTCATACTTTGGCGCATAAAATTCTCTTGTAGGTGCAAATACTGGTACTTCCATTTTATTCATTCCGATAGTGGGGCTTACTCCGAACAGACCTTTTCCCGCATAGGTGTAGATGGCAATTACATTACCTACAGAAGGTGTATTAATACCACAATACACTGCTTCACAGAAGAGCGCATGAAAGTCATTTGCATACGGTATCAATTCAAAACTTTTTACTTCGCTCGGCGGAATAATGGGAATGGAACTTTAATGTTCTATTCGTAAAGGTA
>Ga0164241_10004397_pt1 | contig 13679 bp, 10 predicted proteins | sample OricomyardsoilBY_FD_108780 | JGI IMG/M metagenome (GOLD analysis project Ga0164241, IMG submission 108780) | Backyard soil microbial communities from Emeryville, California, USA - Original compost - Back yard soil (BY) | ecosystem: Environmental > Terrestrial > Soil > Unclassified | place: USA...
AACGCCCGCGCGCAGCTCGAACGCCGGCGTCACGGCGTAGTTGACTGAGCCGAACACCGCCCAGTCCTTTTTGGTCTGATTGGAGCGCAGGTACTGGTTCTGCACGCCGCCCGCCAGGCTGTCATACGAAAAACTTTCGATGTCGTAGTCTTCGTCGAAGTAGTACACGCCGGTCTGCCACTTGAGCTTGCCGGTGGATTGGGATTCCAGGCGCACTTCCTGGGTGAGCTGGCTGAGCGATGGCACGGCGTCCGCGGTCTCACTGGCGAACGGAATGAAGCCCGGCCCGTTCGGCAGGCCGCAGAATCCGCAGCCCCAGCCGCCGTCGATGTCGCCGCGGCTGTAGGCATCCAGCGATTCGTAGCCGGTGATCGAGTACAACGCCACCGCGCCGAAATTCCATTTGAACTGCACACTGCCGCCGAAGTTGTTCAGCTCCTGGCGGTTCTGTCCGTCGACGGTGATGTCGTCCGGGTCGAAGCCGGAGACCAGGTCGTTGGTGCCGGGCTGGATGATGTTGGCGCGGAACAGGCGCGCGGTGCCGTCGAGGCTGCGGAAGTGTGCGTTGATCAGCGCGTTGAAGTCGTCGCCGCCGTCGTAGCGAAGTTGCAGGCGAGCGGCGCGATCGTCGTAGCCTTCGTAAATATCCTTCTGGTCGGTGAGCGTGTTGCTGACGAAGTCGTCGCGGTGCTGGTAGAGGCCCGAGAGGCGGGCCGACCAGCCCTTGCCGAGCGGTAGATTGATCGCGCCTTCGAAGTTCAGGGTGTTGTACGTGGCATCGGAGAGGCTCGCGTAACCCTCGAGGTCGGTCGAGGGTCTGACCGAGTTGAACTTGACCACGCCGCCGGGCGTGTTGCGGCCAAACAAGGTGCCTTGCGGGCCGCGCAGCACTTCGATCTGGTCCAGGTCGAAAATGGGAAAACCCTTGAGGATGGGACTTTCCTGCACGACTTCGTCGTAGATGAGCGAGACGGGCTGCGAGGCGTTCAGCCGGAAGTCGCCGTTGCCATAACCACGAATGTAGAAGCGCGGGAATGCGCGGCCGAACGATGATTCGACGTTGAGACTGGGTACACGCGCGGCCAGCAGGCGCACGTCCTGGCCGCCGGTGGATAGGACCGCGAGATCTTCGCGGCTCACGGTCGAAATCGAGCTGGGCACGTTGCGGACGTTTTCCGCACGGCGTTCGGCGGTAACGGTGACTTCTTCCAGTTGTCCCTGGGATGGTTCTTCCTGTGCGAGAGCCAGCCCCGGAAGTGTTGCGACGGCTACCCAGAGGCTCGCGATCTTGTTGTTCATGACCTGTCCCTGTTTCGCAGGTCGACTCGCCTGCGCTGTATGGTCGCGCAGCATACGCTTGTCACGCGGGGATCGGCGATACGCACCAAGGTGGATGGCGCGGACCGCCATTGCGTAATCAGCGTGCAAGCATCTCGCCGAGGGCCTGCTCGGATGGCGCGTCGATCTTGAGTGCGAACAAGTGGTCCGCGCGGGTACGCCCACGATTGACGGCGGCGATGGGCTTGCCCGCGGCGGCCGCCGCTTCCACGAAGCGAAATCCCGAATACACCATCAGCGAGGTGCCGACGACGAGCAGCGCGTCGGCCTCGGTTACGCCTTCGAACGCGCGGTCGACCCGCTCCCGCGGCACGTTCTCGCCAAAGAACACCACGTCGGGCTTGAGGATGCCGCCGCATTGCGGACAGTCCGGCACCATGAACCCGCTGTAGTCGCGACCTTCGATGTCGACGTCGCCATCGGGCGCGACGCTTCCTTCGATCTTGGCCCACTCTGGATTGTCAGCCAGCAGTCGGCGCTGTAGTTCGGCGCGCGGCAGCGTGTGCGCGCATTGCATGCAGCGCACCGCGTCGAGCCGCCCATGCAGGTCGATCACGTTTTGGCTGCCGGCCGTCGCATGCAGTCCGTCGACGTTTTGCGTGATCAGGACCTGCACGCGCCTTTCGGCCTCGAGCTGCGCGAGCGCGCGGTGCGCGGCGTTGGGTTGGGCGCGGCCGATGATGGGCCAGCCCACGGTGCTGCGCGCCCAATAACGCTGGCGTACCTCCGGATCCGTCATGAAGGGCCGGAACTCGACCGGCCGTGTACGTTTCCATTCGCCCGACTCGTCCCGGTAGTCGGGAATGCCGGAGCTGGTGCTGACGCCGGCGCCCGTGAGCACCGCGAGGCGGGGGTGACGTTCGATGAATTCCCGCAGCGCAGGGGTGGGCATGGGGATGACTTTACGCGATAACGTTCACTGGCGTGTCGATGGAAACCAATGTCGCGTTTCGGCGAAAAACGGTTTGCGATCTGGTACGCGCCGCACCGGCTCCGCGAGCAGGTAACGGTCTCCGAGCCACGACACCGCGCATTGCAGGGCGGGGCGGTAGTCGTGGATCGGCAGCAGCGGGTTGAGCGCTTTGCGTTTCATGTCAGCGATCATCGCGAACAACAACTGAACCGATGCTGAAGCCGGTTGTTCGGTCATAGCTCGCGATGGCGCGGACGAAGCCTTGGTTTCAGAACTGGTGCGTCGTCGACGCCACCCGCTTTCCCTTGCGCTCAAACACCTCGACGACCATCTTCTTGGGCGTGACCGCCAGCCGCGTGAAGTTGTCGTCGCTGAAACAGTCGCTGACGTTGGCCAAGGTGAAGTCGCCCGCCTTGCCACCGTCGATCGTGCCCGAGGTCTGGAAATTCTTGGCCGAGGGATGCGGATAGGGCCAGAAGAATGACGAGGAAACCACCGAGTAGACATGCACGCCGGACTTGGAGATGAGTTCCGCGGACATGGATGCGTGCACGTCGCCTGAAAGAAAGACGACGGGCGTGATCTTGTTGGCGTCGATGATCTCCAGGATCGCCGCGCGCTGAGCCGGGAATCCCGACCACTTGTCTTCGTTCTCGTCGTCGCCGACGTCCGGGAAGAAAGGCACCGAGGTCACCACGAACTTCACGCGTCCCGAGCCATCGACCAGCCAATCCTTCAGGGCGCCGAACTGCTCGTCGCTCAGCATGCGGCGGTCCTTGAGGGGCCGCTCGCCGATGAGACGCTCGGTTCGCGAGTCGGACACGAAAACGTCCGTGCAGCCGTCGGTGTACGAGTACCAGAACTTGCTGGGTGTTCCGTCGAGACTGGTTCCCTGGACCGGGATGCAAGGACTGTGACTCAGTTGATAGGTCTGGTACGCATGCATCGCGTTCGGATACAGCGTGAGCCGGTCCTGGTCGGTCGATTTTGCAGGCCAGTTGTCTTCGATTTCGTGATCATCCAGCGTCATGTACGTCGGCACCAGGCTCATGAGCTTGCGGATGTGGGGCTGCGTGAACGCGTCGCGGTAGCGCCGGAAGAATTGGGCCACCGTCTTGTCCGGCTTCACCGCATTGAGGTCGTCGGCGTATATCTGATCACCAATCATGAGCAGCTGATGAACCGGGGCGCCGCCCTCGATCTGCGCAACGATGCTGCGAAACGTCTTGTCTCCGCGGTCATCGAAGAAATCGCCGAGAAAGGTCCTGAGCAGGTAGCGGCATGATCCGACCACGATCGACCGCGGTGCCTTCGAATCGTCACTGGCCGTCGTGAAGGTGCCCTTGCTGGCGTCGGTCCAGTCGGATTCCCCGAACTTTGCATCCTTCATTTCGCCGTCGGAAAAGAAGTGACCGACCTGGTATTCATACGCGGTCGCGGGATTGAGCTTGGTGACTATCCCTATGCCCGTCATGTCGAAGTTCGGGTTCATCTTGAACAGCAGCGGCGCCGACCAGGCGGCATTTGCCTTGAGTTCCCTGACACGCACCGCGCCGAAGGAACGCATGGGCAGGTTCTCGAGGAGGGCGACCTCGGATCGTCCCCAGATGCGGACGCGATTCGGAGTGGTTTCGCCGACGATGGGTCCAACGGTGAGTGCTCGTAGTTTCATGATTGCTATTCGAGGTTGTACGAAAATCCGAGTGTGAAAAAGTCATCCTCTTTGACATCAAAAGGGAGCTTTCCATTGCTGTACGCCAGGAAAAGATCGTGCTCGAGGTTCAGCCTGAACGTGCGCAGGAAGAACCTGTCGAGCTTGGCGGACTCGATCACATCCGGCGCGCCACTCTCCTGGTAGTAGCGGTAGTTGAACTCGAAGCTCTCAACCATTTTCCCGATGACGGGAATGGATTCCTTGATCGGAAACATGTAGAGAATCTCGAGCTCATTGCGGTAGTACTTTTCCAATGAGGTCGTGCCCAGAACAGCTTGCCTGCTCTCGTCCTCCTTGGGGTCCACCTGGCCTCGCCGGAGATCGATGCCGAAAAAATCGAGATCGCCGAAGATTGCCAGCTTGCCGTAGGTAACTCCGATTCCGTAAACCAGCTGTTGATCCTCGAAGCTCTGGTCTGATTCAAATTTCAGGAACGCGCCGCCGGTAATCGTTCCGAGGGCGTCTGGGTTGCTCGACTTGTACTGCAGGTCGATCAGGGCATTGATGAAGTCTTTGGGATTGCGATCTTCATCCGCCGCGACGGTGCCAGACACCTTGTAGGTCGCCGCGAGACCACTGTATCGCAGCTTGTCGATGTCTTCGAATGTCGCCGCGTTCGGATCTTCATTCGATTTGGTGAAATGGCGTCCGCCGGAGAATTCGAACTCCAGCCCGAGCGTGGTGCCTTCGCCGTCTTGAGTATCCAACAAGATAGGTGAAATGTTCTCGACAGGAGCGGAGGCCGCGCACGGCAGGGCCATGCTCGCTGCGACTGCGAAGGCAATGACGGGTGCGACGTATTTCATGGCAGCCTCTTTCAGCCTTCGTCTGGAAACTTGACGTTCTCATCGAGAATCTGCGCCAAATTCCGCAGGGTGCCGCCCTTGTTGCTGAATACCGCAGTCAGTTCTTCAACGAAGTCCGCCGTCTTCTTGCCCGGTGTCTGCTTCTGCAGTGTGAAGGTCTTCGAGACATTCTTCAGGAATTGGCGCGCCATCTGATTCCCGAGCACGCCAAGCAGGCTGGAATTTCCCGTGGATTTTGGAAAGTAGCGTAACTTGGCCATCGACACGTCCGCCGCATCGGCGAACGGAATGTCGACATCCTCGAATTGGTCGAGAAAATTGTCGCCCTCGAGTACATTGTAGGTTGCCACGCAGGCGTTGTTCTCACGCCATTCGTAGACCGCTTCTTCCTTCTTTGTCGCCATTGCGTCCCCCTATAGGATGATTATCGACTCGGCCAGGTCCGCGGATACGCCTGAGTCATCGATCACCTTCACCGTCCAGGATCCGGTGGCCATCTCGGCAGGTAGTTTGACGTCGCACTTCACGAGGCCGGCCTTCGCCACCACCCCTGTTGCGGCGAGTTCGTCCTTGCCCAAAACCAGCTTCACGGCATTGACGTTCCCGAGATTGTTTCCGGAGATCTCGAGCGAGAGAGTGGAGCCGCGATCGCCTTCTTGCGGCCTGACCCCGGTCGGTTCGGGTGCGGGGGTGGTGGGGTCCGAACTCGCGCCGTTTGTGGTGCTTGCCGGTTTCGTGGCGAAATAGAAGCTCGTCACGGATGTCATGAGCGTGCCAATCATGACAAGAAGCTGCTTGGCGAAGTCCTCACCAGCGGAACTTCCGTTGTGATAGTAGACCGTGTAATGCGCCTCACTGCCTGCTGGCGAAGTGTTCAGGGTCGCGATGATCTTCTGACTGGGGACGTTCTGCAGAAACCTGTCGAGCTCGACTTGAGTCAGGCCGGCAATGGAGTTCACTGCGGGATGGCTGACGTCCGAATATAGATAGATGGTCAGGATCGCAAACAGCACGATCAGGCTCAGCGCGATGATCGCGCGCACCGAGCCTTCTGGAAGGCCCAGGGCCTCATAAGGATCCGCCAGGTTGAACAGCGTATATGCCCCCGCCACCAGCGCGATGACAACGAGCAGCGCAATCACCCCGCCGATTGCAAGCAACGGCAGCCGTACTGCGTTCTCGGGTTGATTCTGGAACAGGAAGTAAACTCCGATTACCAGGCCTACGGCAGCCCCGAGGAGCGCCACCCCGCCGGCCCAACTGGTAGTAAGACTCTTGTTTATCCGCATGTTCATATGTCGATTTTCTTGTTGTTTGTCATGGCCCGCCCTGTCTTTGTTATGTGGGCCTGGCTCGCGCCAAGTCGGACCCGGGCAGCTAATAGACAGTGTCGCGAGTCGGTGAAATCTCCCACCTGAATCGAGTAATTTTTATGACCGCTTTTTTTTACCCTTAAGGTCCGGGTTGTTTGTTAGAGGTTGGCAGACACCAACGAAGCCTCGCGGGCAGGACCTAACAAATGACTTACGCTCGTGAACCACCCCTGACTCGCGGCTGCGTCATTCAGATGCATCGCATGAAATGCACGCCCGCAATCAGTGGGTTGAGGGCAATCGAGGGTGTTGGTTGGCCGGCCAGAAGGCGTCACCGTGGGCCCGTAGAGCGTCAGGCCGCGGCGGCGTCTTCCATGCGGCCCGGCCCGAGCAGCCGATCGCGCAGGCGATCCAGCGGAAACGCGGGGCCCGGATCGGTTTTCCGGCCCGGCGAGATTTCTTCGTGGCCGACGATCGTGTGGATGCCGTATCGCCTGATCAGCAAGGCACACACTTCAAACACCGCGTCGATCTGCGGCTGCGTGTATGCGTGCCACCAGGTTGGCAGCGTCTCGTTGCGATGGATGCCCTGGATCGCATCCTTCTTCTGGATGCGTCTGCCGAACCAGGTGAGGAAATCTCCAGCCGCGGTCTGGGTCAGGCGACCGGCGTTGTCGATCTCGACGCCGATCGAATACTTGTTCATGCCGGTGCGGGCGCCGAGGGTGCTCGCACCGGCATGCCACGCGATTTCGTTGAACGGCACCAGTTGAACCAGGGTGCCATCCCGTCCCACCACCACGTGTGCGGACGCCTTGGAGGCCGGGTTGCAAAGGGACGTGACCGACGAGTTCAGCGAGGCGCCCGCGGTGAAGTGAATCACCAGTGTGTCGGGCAATGAGGGCGCGAACCGACCGCTCTTGTTCGGCGACGCTTTGAAAGAAACAGCGGTACCCGTGAGTTTGTTGTTCTTGATGTCCACGGCCCACCTGCGCATCTGAATGTGTTGCAGCGCGACTGGTCCACGCCGCTGCCATATCATTCTTCTGTCACGAGGGGCCGAAAACTCTCACTGCTCAACGCATCCGCAGGTCCAACATGAACGGGAACTGCGACTGGCAGGGCTTGCCGCTACACACTGCGGGCTTGAACTTCGTCATGAGCAATATGGATCCCGCGTAACGCGCCATTTCCAGCGCGTTCGCGCCACCGATTCCTCCGAGATCCGCGACCTGTGTGGCCTTGCCGTCGGCGTCGACGGTCACGACGAGATTCAGCTTGCCGCGCGCTTTCACGATCTGCTGGCCCTTGCGAATATTGTTGAATACCGGCCGCAAGCCCGCGGCCGGAAAGGGCGGCTCGTCGCCGGGCGGCAGCGCCTCATACAGAGCATCGAACGCCGCTTTCTCTTCCGGAGAGAACTGCTCGTAGGTCTTGTCGAGCGGGATCTTGGAATTCCACTCGAGGTCGCGGCGGATGATCGTGCCGGTGGTCGTGCTCGCCTCGTTCATCAGGCGCACCGGGCCGCCGTTGGGCATGGGCCCGGGGCCGTTAGGGTTGTTGACCGTCGAATCTCCCGGCTGGAGTTGCGCCATGGCGCAGGCGCTTGCGCACAGCAGCGCCAAGCCCGCGATCCCTTTTTGGAATGCGTTCATTTCAATCTCCCTGACTACCACCGGATTCTCTGTCACGTCCCGAACTACAGCAACATCCAGCCCCTGAGGGTGGTCTGGCGCGATTCGCGGGATGTCTGTCAGCCCCGCCGGCGGGGAGCTTGCTAGTTTGTGCCCATGGCGCTGGAACTTCGACCCAACTGCGAAGGTTGTGATCGCGACCTTGCGGCGGATTCACTCGACGCGCGGATCTGCAGCTTCGAATGCACGTTCTGCGCGGACTGCGTGGAGCGGCGTCTCTCGAACGTCTGCCCGAACTGCGGCGGTGGCTTCACGCCCCGCCCGATACGTCCGGCCACCGAATGGCGCGCGGGGCTCTCGGTGAGCAGTCGACCGCCCTCCGGCCAGCGCGTCCACATGTCGTACTCGTGGGATGAGGTCGCCGCGCACGTGCGGCGGATCAAGGACATTCCGCCGGAACGGCGTTAGCGCGCGCCTGAAATCGGCCGAGTTCTACATTAAGAGAATTTCACCGGAAATTCGTTGGGGCGATCCGGAGAGTCGACGGTCAAGCATTGCGGGCTCGTCCGGGGGCCCGTAGGCTCGCTCGCCATGACACACCTTATTAAACATCCCTATTCGCTGCTTGCCGCAGGACTTCTTTTCACCTCACTCACGTTCGCGCAAGACCCGCCCAGGGTTACCCCGATGACCTCGGATTTCGTGGAGAAGTACGAGTCGACGCTGCCTTCCGCCGACTTCATCCGCCGCGAGGCGATGGTGCCGATGCGCGATGGCGTGAAGCTCTACACCACCTGGGTCATGAAGAAGGGCGTGACGAAGGGACCGATCCTGCTGTCACGCTCGCCGTACGACGCGCACCATTCGGTGCATCGCACCGCCAGCCAGCGTGGCGTCGATATCCTCGAAGTCATGGACGCGGAATTCTTCGATGACGGTTACATCCGCGTCTACCAGGACATCCGCGGCCTGCATCGCTCGGAAGGCGCCTGGGTGCTGAACCGCCCGATCGCGGGACCGCTGAACGACACCGGCATCGACGAAGCCACGGACGCCTACGACAGCATCGACTGGATCGTGAAGAACATCCCGGAGTCGAACGGCAATGTCGGCGTGATCGGCTCCAGCTACCTGGGCTTCACCACGCTGATGACGCTCATCAATCCGCACCCGGCGGTGAAGGCGGCGGTGCCGCAGAGCCCGATGGTGGACGGGTGGATGGGCGACGACTGGTTCCACAACGGCGCGTTCCGCATCAGCTCGCTCGAATTCCCGGTGGGCCAGGGAACCAACAAGGCCAACGGCGGCGGCGAATTCGCGCTGGGCAGCGGCGACGACTACACCCGTTTTCTCGAAGCCGGCTCGGCCGGCGATTTCGCGAAGCTGGTGGGCATCACGCATTTTCCCGGCGTGCGCAAGTTCCTCGAGAACCCGGCGTACACCGAGTTCTGGTCGGGCCAGGCGGTCGACAAGTGGCTCGCCGCGCGGCCGCTTTCGGTGCCAACCATGATCGAAGTGGGGCAGTGGGACCAGGAAGACAGCTACGGCGGTCCCGCCGTCTATCGTGCGCTCGAGCCCAAGGACAAGAACAACGACATGGTGTCGCTGCACATCGGGCCGTGGCGCCACTCGGGCGCGAATCACTACGGCTACGATCTCGGCGCGCTCACGTTCACCGGCGACACGGCGCGCGAATGGCGCGTGGACTACGTGAAGCCGTTCTTCGACCACTACCTCAAGGGCGGCCCGGATCCGAAGACGCCGCCGGTACTCACCTATGCGACCGGCATCAACCAGTGGCAGAAGTCGGAGCGCTGGCCGATGGGCAGCCCGAAGCCTGTCTACCTCGGTGGCAACGGCACCGTTTCGTTCGACAAGCCGGCTGCCGCCGGACACGAAGAGTACGTCAGCGACCCGGCCAAGCCGGTGCCGTTCCTGCCGCGACCCATCGACATGAGCGACGCAAACCAGTGGAAGCCCTGGCTGATCCGCGACCAGCGATTCGTCACCGATCGTCCCGACGTGGCGTCCTGGAAGAGCACACCGCTCGAGAAGCAGGTGCACATCATGGGCGCACCCGAGGTGCAGTTGTTTGCCTCGACCACGGGGACCGACGCCGATTGGGTCGTGAAGCTGATCGACGTCTACCCCAACGACACGCCGGAAGGCGCCTCGCAGGGCGCGAAGCCCAGCATGGCGGGATACGAACTGCCGATCGGCATCGAGATATTCCGCGGGCGTTACCTGAAGAGCTTCGCCAGGCCGGCGCCGCTCAAGCCTAACAAGGTGGAGCGCTTCACCTGGAAGCTGCCGGAAGTGAACCACGTGTTCCTGCCGGGCCACCGCATCATGGTGCAGGTGCAGTCGACGCTGTTCCCGCTGTACGACCGCAACCCTCAGACCTACGTGGAGAACATCATGTGGGCCAAGCCCGGCGACTATAAGAAGGCCACGCAGAGCATCTGGTTTGGCGGCGCCACCGCCAGCGCGGTGACGCTACCCGTGGTGCCCTGAACCCGGCGAAGTCACTGACCGCCGGAAGGCGGCTGCTGCTGATCCGCCGGCGGAGGTGTTTCGGCCGGCGGGTTTTCCGCGGGTGTGCTGGGGGTGCCGGGCGTCGTGGTGGCGTCGCCCGCATTCCCACCGGGGGTGGTCGCCGTGTCACCGGCGGCGGAGGGCGCCGTGTCGTTGCCGGGGTTCGAATCGCCACCCGGGCTCGGGGTCTTGTCGCTATTTCCACAGGCTGCCAGCAGCAGGGCGCCTGCGACCGCGGGAATCCAGATTCTCGAGTTCATGGGTGCTCCGTTGATGACGAGGGTACGCACGGTACTCGCCAGCCATGGCCGCGGCAGTCGGAGTGTGGCCGGCTTTGACTGTCCTGATGTCTGACTCGGAGTCCGTGGTTAACATGGGCTAACTGCCCATGGGAAACGAACCGGATCAACTCAAACTCGTCAGCAGCTTCCAGCGCTGGAAGCCCTGGCTGATCGGCGCCGTCGTGGTGGCGATCTCGCTGCTGCTGGTCCACACGCTGAATCGCTTCCTGTCGGATCTCAGCTATGCCGACCTGGTGGCCTCGATCCGTGCCACGGACAAAGAGTCGCTGCTGTACGCGGTGCTCGCGACGCTGGTGAGTTTCCTGGCACTGACCGGTTACGACGCATCCTCGTTGCGTTACGTGGGTGCGCAGGTCGGTTACCGCGTCGCGGCCGAGACTTCGTTCATCGCCTACGCGCTGGGCAACACCGTGGGCCTGGGCGTGCTGACCGGCGGCGCCGTGCGCATGCGTCTCTACGGCGCCGCGGGCGTGGAAGCCGGCGCCATCTCGCGCGCCATCGCCTTCAACGCGCTGGCCTTCATGCTCGGCATCTCGGTGGTCGGCGCCGCCGCCTTGTTGTGGGGCGCGAACTCGGTGGCGCCGGCATTGCACCTGCCGCCATGGCTGCTGCAGGTCGGCGCGGCGCTGGTGCTGTCGGCCACCGTGGTGTTGATCGCGTGGTGCCGCGACGGCCGCGAGCGACTGTTGTTCGGCCGTTTCCGGCTGCGCCTGCCGTCGGTGTCGCTCGCGCTCCAGCAGTTGCTGTTCTCCGCCATCGACATCGCGGCCACCGCCGCGGTGTTGTGGTTCCTGCTGCCGGGCGGCGCCATCGACTTCGCGGCATTCGTCGGCTTCTTCGCGATTGCCATCGTGCTGGGCGTGCTGAGCCACGTGCCCGGTGGTCTCGGCGTGTTCGAAGCCATCATGCTGGTGGCGCTGCACGATCGCGTGCCGGCCGAAGCGCTGGCCGCGGCGCTGGTGTTGTACCGGCTCATCTATTACATGCTGCCGCTGGTGCTGGCACTGGCGCTGCTGGTGATCCAGGAGGCGCGACGCGGCGCCGCCACGGCGGTGACCCGCGCGGCCGCCAGTCTTTCGCCGCTGCTGCTGACCGCGTACACCTTCATCATCGGCCTGATGCTGCTGATCTCGGGCGTGACACCGGCCACCGACGCAGCCACCGAACTACTCGCGCTGCGCGTGCCGCTGCCGCTGGTCGAGGCTTCGCATTTCATCGGTAGCATCGCCGGGCTGGGACTGCTGTTCGTCGCGCGCGGCATGTTGCTGCGGCTCGATGCCGCGTGGTGGGCCGGCCTGCTGCTGGGCCTGCTGAGCCTGGTGGCCTGCCTGCCGAAAGGCATCGCGATCTCCGAAGCGCTGCTGATCGGTTTCCTGGTGTTGTCGCTGCTGCTGTCGCGACGGCAGTTCACGCGGCGCGCGTCGCTGCTGGCGCAGCCTTTCAGCGGCGGCTGGCTGCTGTCGGTGGTGCTCATCATCCTCGCGCTCACCGGGCTGCTGTTCTTCGTGTATCGGGACGTCGAGTACACGCAGCAATTGTGGTGGCAGTTCGAATTCGACGGCCACGCGCCGCGTTCGCTGCGCGCGCTGGTCGCGGTCGCGGTGCTGGCGTCGGTGCTGGCGTTGCGCCAGCTGCTGCGTCCGCCGGCGGCGCGTTTGCCCAGGCCGGAACCCGCCGATGTGGATCGAGCGGCGAAAATCCTCGAGCGCCAGCCGAACGCGGACGCCAGCGTGGCGCTCATGGGCGACAAGAATTTCCTGTTCTCCGATTCGGGCAATGCCTTCGTGATGTTCGGCCGGCGCGGCCGCTCGTGGGTCTCGCTGTTCGACCCGGTCGGGCCGCAATCCGAATGGCCCGAGCTGGTGTGGCGCTTCCTGGAGCGCGCGCGCGAGCAAGGTGGCCGCGCGTCGTTCTACCAGGTGCGCCCGCAGACCCTGCCTGTCTACCTGGACGCGGGGCTGCGCGTATACAAGGTTGGCGAGTATGCATACGTCGATCTGCCGGGATTCTCACTGAAGGGCAAGGCGCGCTCGGACCTGAGGCAGGCGCTGAATCGCGGCGAGCGCGAGCAGATGTCGCTGGAGGTGCTGCAGCCCGGACAGGCAAACATCGCCGAGCTGCGCGCCATCTCCAACGCCTGGCTTGCCGATCACTCCACGGCGGAAAAGGGTTTCTCGCTGGGCGCGTTCTCGGAGCAGTACGTGCAACGTTGCCCGGTGGCGCTGGTGCGCCTGCAGGGCTTGCCGGTCGCCTTCGCCACGCTCATGGTCACCGGCATGACCGAAGAAGCGAGCGTGGATCTCATGCGCCACGTGGACGAGGCACCGAACGGCACCATGGATTTCCTGTTCGCCAAACTACTGCTGCACTTCCAGGCGCAGGGCTACCGGCGCTTCGGCCTCGGCATGGCGCCGCTGTCCGGCATGGCCGAGCATCCGCTGGCGCCACGCTGGCACCGGTTGGGACGGCTGCTGTTCTCGCACGGCGAGCACTTCTACAATTTCCAGGGCCTGCGCGCCTTCAAGGAAAAATTCGGCCCCGGGTGGGAGGCGCGGTATCTCGCGGCACCGGGCGGCATGACGCCGCTGTTCGTGCTCGCGGACGTGGCGGCGTTGATCAGCGGCGGCATGCGGGGTTTGATCGCCAAATGACCCATCGCCTGAAAACACTGCTTTGGCTCCTGGCCGCGCTGATGTGTACGCCGCTGGCCGCGCAGGAAAAGCTTTCGCACGGCCGTTTCAAGGACGTGGCTATCTACCGCCCGGCGGGCGAGGTGAAGCAGGTGGTGTTGTTCCTGTCGGGCGACAGTGGTTGGGTCCCCGAAGTCTCCGACATCGCGCGCCGGCTGGTCGACCGCGGCGCGATGGTGGTGGGCATCGACACGCCCAGGTTGTTCGCCGCGCTCGAGGCGGATGGCGGCAGCTGCGTGTTTCCCGACGGCGACCTGGAAAACCTGTCGCACTACGTCCAGGGCTATGCGCACCTGCCCACTTACCACACGCCGTTGATGGTCGGCTATTCGTCGGGCGCCTCGATGGCGTACGCCATGCTCGCGCAGGCGCCTTCCGGTACGTTCATCGGCGCGTTGTCGCTGGGTTTTTGCGCGGACCTGGAGCTCGCCAAA
>Ga0164241_10004398_pt1 | contig 13678 bp, 6 predicted proteins | sample OricomyardsoilBY_FD_108780 | JGI IMG/M metagenome (GOLD analysis project Ga0164241, IMG submission 108780) | Backyard soil microbial communities from Emeryville, California, USA - Original compost - Back yard soil (BY) | ecosystem: Environmental > Terrestrial > Soil > Unclassified | place: USA...
CGGTCTCAGATGATGTGTCTGGCGACGAGAGGGGTCGTTAGATAATGCTCGGTTTACCGACTATGAAAGGGGGCTTCATGAAGCCACAGTCATTACTGAGACTCCGCACTATCGCCCAACTTATCGCGGCGCTGTGCTTATGGATGTTGGCAGCAGCGCCAGCAGCCGCCCAATCGAACACCGTGACACTTGCCCTTGCAGCAGAACCTTCGGTGATAGTGGTCAACGAACCCGCGACCACTATCACCGCGTCATTGACGGGAGATGCGTCAGCTTGCCCCGTCGTAGGCAACACCCCGCCCATGGACGCCATCATCTTGCTCGACACCCCGAGCCTTGATGCAGCCTCGTTATCTGATATTCAAGCCGCCTTAGACGGTTTCCTCGGTCAGATGAAATTGTCCATCACCCCCGCCAATGGCGGCGATCAACTGGGTGTCATCACCCTAAATGGAGATGCCCCTGAGTCTATCGCGATGACACAAAACGCATCAGTCATCCGTAGCGCGATAGAAAACGCCAGTGCGGGCGGTAGCCTCACGCTCAGTCAAGGATTACAAGCCGCCGTTAATACAGACTTGAGCGCGGGCAGCATCGGCTTGCTTATCGACCCTGTTACTCAGAACACGTTGGCAGACCGCGCCATTGTAGTCCTTTCGGGTCGCACAGATGACCCTGATATCTCACGTTGGATTGATTTGGCGCGGGCAGCCGGAGCGAGAGTCATCAGCGTTGCCATAGGTACAGGAGCAACCAGCCCCCTACTCTCCGATATCGCGGCTTCCCCAGCGGATTACATTTCGACATCTGACATCAGTGCAGCCCTGAGTCAAGCAGGTCAGCGTCTACAACTGCGTACTGCTGCCACCGACATTCTAATGACCCTACGCTATGACGGGGCATCACTCAATATTGACCCCGCCAGCCTCATCCCACCGGGCGCACTGGATACCGCCAGCAGCACCATCACATGGCGGCGCGGGCGCATCACAGGCGGCGAAACGGCAACCTTTAGTTTCAATGCACAGGTTCGGAATACCGCTTCATTCACAGCCGTTGCCCTAGCGGACGGCACATATCTAGCCTGTGGTGGTAGCCAAACGCCCGTCCCGACACCCGCACGTACCCCACTCAATAGCGCATCATTAACCCTGCAAGGGGTATCGGCAACCGCAACTCCATCACCGACAGCCAGCGTCACCCCTATCGCAGCAACTGCCGTCCCAACAGAAGACACCAGTCCCCGTTTCCTCGCGGATGATGCGCCCACTGCTGTACCCGCCAATCAAGCTACTACAAACCTGCCGGGTTTGGGTCTCAGTTTGTGTGCGGACAATGGATGGAATATCATCTTACTGGTGATTGCCATTGTCCTCTTCATCATTTGGCTGTACTTCTTCTTGAAGTGGCTGGGGGAATACCGTAGCGCGAAAAGAAGCCTACCCTGCTTATTGGGATGGTCTACGTTCCTCGCCTATCTGATGTTCTTCATCTTCTTATTGTTACTCCCGTTGATGGCTTCAGCCTGTGAAGTCCGAGAGATTGTCTACTTCTGGCGTCAAGATAGCAGCACTGGCCTGACCGGAATCTACCAATCCGTGCCGAACCAACGCGCTGCCATCCCCGTCACCACCCTCAATCAAGTGGGCTGTGTAGGTTGCCATAGCACCGCGCCCGGCGGTAGCGTCATCGCAGTCATCGAGGGCGCACCTCCCGGCCCTGTGAACGCCATTCGACCTGACGGCGGCGGAATTGTGATGCCAACGGATTCTCGAGGCGCGCCAATTTCAGCCATGTACATCGCATTTTCGCCAGATGGAAAACATGCCGTCATTGCTGACAGCAATACAGACCTCCTCATCTGGGATACCACAACCGGCATAACCAATCCACTCATCGGAGCATCTGACCCGAATGTGGCCGAGACCATGCCTGCATGGGGGCCAGATGGGCGCATCGCTTTCGTCCGTTCAAGCCTGTCCAATGTCAGCCGTAGCGGTCTGGTCATCACCTCAAGTAGCGACATCTATACCATCCCTGAAACTGGTGGGGTCGCTGAACCATTAGCGGGTGCGAGTGGTGGCGGCCTCAATTACTACCCTGCTTATTCGCCAAGAAAAGAGGGTGTGTCTGCGGGTAAATGGTTAGCCTTCACCAAACATAACAATGAGCGCACGTATGGTGATCCTAAGGCCGAAATTTTCCTTGTACCCGCCACGGGTGGTGATGCGCTCCGTTTGGCCGCCAACAATGACGCCAATGGCAACCCCACCGCGTCTAACAGTTGGGCATCATGGAGTCTAGACGGACGCTATCTGGCCTTCAACTCCCGCCGTACAGACCCCAATTTCGACATCTACGTGACCGAGATTAGGGATGATGGAAGCAGTACCGTAGCAACAGCTTTGCCCGGCGCATCCGACCCGGGGGTCTTCGAGCATACGCCGTTCTGGGGTCTGCCACTGCAACGGGTCGATGTCCTACAGGAATGGAAAGGCCTCTTGCCATGGTTAATTCCATTGATTTTGCTGTTTATTCTGGCGTGGTTGTTATGCAGAAGGAGCAGTGCAGTGCAGATTCAAGTCACTCCCCCAAATGTAACGCCCATCAATGGGAAGATTAAACCCGCCCCACCAGCTGGCGCACTCCCTATCAAAATCGAACATGAAGTTACGCCTAGCCTCATTCTTGGATTTGGTGAGACAGGCCGCTGGGTGCTGACACATATCAAGCACACCCTAAACGAATCCAGCCTCGGTAACCCGCCAGAAGATGTCCGGCTATTGGTCGTCGATACGGGGCGCAGTACCGATCCCAAAGACCGTGTTATTTTCGCGGGGACGGAACTGGCTCCTGATGAGTTGTTAGAAATTACCGACAGCCTCGAAAAATTCCTTCGGCAAGATGATATTGAAGAACGCCCAGCTTTCCGCAAATGGCTCAAGCCCGCCCAACTGTTGGGCATGGGGAGTGATGCACTGGATATGCGGCGTGGCCTGAAACGCCAGCGAGTGCTAGCACGGTTGGGTTTCCTCAAGCACTTACAAGCCGAGGGCAACACCGACGGTTTCACCAACCGACTCAAGCGCCTTATCCCCCTAACCTTACAGGAAGGTCGCCTAAATATCGTTTTAGTCGGGGATACGTCCGGTGATATGGGGTCTGCCCTGCTGTTCGACGCGGCGACTATCGCCCGTAAACTGGGTGATGAACTGGCCGAGGCCACCACCATTCAAGCTCATGTCATCACAGACCGTGAGGATCAAGATCGCACTGCCGCCATCAATACCGCCGCGTTCTTGCGTGAGGCCAAACGCTTCCAGCTCACAGAAGCCCGCCCGGTCAATATGTATTTCGGACGGGATGATCTTGATGGTCGTGTTGATCAACTCCTGTTCGACCAAGTAACCCTATACGACAACCAAGCACTCGTCCAAAACCAGCGCGGACTTGGCGCAAAAGTCAGTACACAGGTCGAACCGCGCTATGGCGTTACGGTCATGGTCGCAGACAGCATCACTCTTGCGATGGATAAGGCCATGCAGGCTACCGACCTCCGAGATGTGGTCAGTAACGAGCGTAACAACACTGTCAACGCCCAGCGCGAAACATACGACCTGATGCTAGCTTCCAACGGTCTGTATCAATACCGTCTGCCGATGCACTACATCCTGCAACGCTTGAACTTGCGTTTTATGGATGAGATGGTACGCGGTCTGTTGGAAGGTGATTTGGTGGAGGACTTCGCAGGTCTCAAAGACCCATCAGAATTGGCGCGTATGTTCCTGACTGGTCAATTGGGTGTGAAAGGTACAAGCGTCAACGACGTACAACAAGTCGTATTCGTTGTCCTTAATGGTGGGCGTCAAGTCAATGCTGCCGAGTTAGAACAAGCCATCGGGTCAATTCATCCTGACGAGGCAAAGGTCAAAGATGAACTGAGTGCGCGACTTCGCCGTACTGTCGGTATTCTGCTCAACGGTCAAGAAAATACGCCTAGCGACATCGCACGGCGGGGCAAAATCGGGTTGGTGCTGAACTTCTTATCCGCCTTACCGCCGTATGTCGAGAGCGCTAAATCAGCCATCGTACAGACCAAAAAGCACGATAACTTGAAAACGAATGTGCTTGCGGCACTGGATTCCATGCTCAAAATTGCTGACGCACTCAAAAACGCGCTATACGCGCAACTTGAGATTCTCACCGGCAAAGATGAGATGCAGAAAAACGCACTGGCTTACCAAATCCGCACCCGTCTTTCACAAGTCAGCAACCGGCGTGAGGATATGGATCGTCTTGCCACTCGTCGCTATCAATGGAAGGTTCGCGGCAATGAGCTGGAAGAGATGTGGTTCCAACACGCCTTTAACACCTATCTAAGTGATGCACTCGGCTTGTTGTATTGGGAAGTCGGTGAAAAAGACATCACACTGACCTTAACCACCTCCGATAGTGAAGTCGTGCGCCTGAGTCAACACAGCGCAATCCCGTTCATGCAGGCGTTAGAGCATATCGTCATGTTGTACTGCACGACGATGGGCAAACCGAATTCTGACCAGAGCGCGATTCAACTGTCCACCATGCTGGCAGATGTCCTACGTGACGGGTTGTTCTCAGAGGATGAACGGAATGCAACCTTCCAACAACTCACAACAGCGCTTCCGTTGCTGGCTTATGAAGAATCACGGGCGGGTAATCCGATTCCAACCGATTACATGGCGGTCAATGTCAATGTCGACTCGTCATACCTACGTCAACAATTGCTCAACCCGTTGACAAATACTGAGCAACTTTTGAGCGTAGCCACGACCGACCCGTTCTCGTTAAGCGTGCAACGCCGGGTGGCAGTTGTCCCGTTGAAATCGCTCCAGATTGAAAATGTCTGGACGGCTTATAACAACGAATACGGACTCGACATCAGCGCCAGCCGCGTAGCGCCCAAACAACCCATCCTCTCTTCAGTTTATGAGGCTGAGAGTGTCGCGCTCGGCTTGGAAGCACGTTTCGTCAATGATTTGAACACCACACCGCGCCAACTGAATGCGCTCATCGCATCGGCGTTGTCTGAATCCGAACGGGTAAAGGCTTTCTGCCTCGCCATTGCAGCGGGAGAGGTCGAACTTCGATCCGTGCGCGGTGAAACTGCCCAACAGCTTTGGCTGTTGTCCGATGAGGTCAGCAATGGTGAAATCCAACTCAAGCCCGTTGGCACGACCAAAGATGCTCGCTTGCATCCGCTGGTCTGGGGCGTCTTAACCTTCGCTTTGAATGAGCGTGCGTTACCCAATCAATTGTTTGAGCAAATGTTTAACCGTTACCGCACCAGTATCGGTATCCAGAAAATTTGGGAGGAATGGCAGAACACGGGCTGGCAGGCCAATCTGGCTCCAAACGATGTACTCAACCAAGAACCCGTGGAAGACCTTATCCGTATCGCACGGTTGTGGGCGCAAGACTTCAGTTAAGAAAAGGAGTGTAAGCTACTATCATGACAACACGCGCCACGCATCAGGTCATCAGCGGCCTAGTGCTGGGTGTAACGCTTCTCGTAGGGGTGCTGTTCATTGGACAGCGCCCCACCCGCGTTCAAGCCCAAGCACCTATTATCCCGATTGCCACAATCTCTCCCGCCAGCCTCAGCGCTAATCTGTGCGAGAGCCAATGCCTGCGTGAAACCGTCACCATCCAACTTCCGCCGCGTGTAGAACCCGTCATCAATCAGATGGATGTGGTGTTTATCCTTGACATCAGTGGCAGTATGAGAAACGTGCTAGACACTGTAACCGAGGAATCATCCAATATCGCAGATAGCTTACGAGCGTTTGTGGATGATACACGCTTTGCCGTTGGGGTGTTTTCGGATTATGTTGACGTGCCGTGGGATTTACCCGTGGACTTCACAACCAATCTTAGCACGCTCAATACTGGCTTACGCGGAATTGACCTGAAAAGGGGCGGTGATGATGACGAGAGTTATGGTCGAGCATTGTGGGAATCTGACCAATTGGCGTGGAGAGAAGACACAGTAAAAATTATTGTGCTATTCACCGATGCAGAACCCCATGACCCTGACAAAGGGCGTGATGGATTGCCCGGCACAGCTGACGACATCCAAATGTCTTCTGTGCTTGCGAGTCTCAAAGCTCATGGTATACGGGTCATCACCATCAAATCTGGTGGGGGTTCAGGGACGACCAGCGCCCTCCAAACCGTGGCAAATGGGACGGATGGCAGCTATTTCGCCATCTCCAACATTAGCGACTTACAAGCAACCGTCACCCGTGCTATCAGCGATGAATTGGCCGAACTTCGCCTGACTTTCCACGTTAAAGACTCCACTCATAGCGGTTGGTTCACTCAAGACCCGGGTTCGTTCAATTACCCTGAAAATAGTGCCCCCATAGATGTCGTGTTGGAATTTTGCCCCGCCAACTTTGAGTTGTCTCGTGGGACGTACAATATCGACCTATTATTGCAGGAATTGACCACAACTTATGGTACGTTGCCCGCGACGGTCAATTATGCTCCGGTCTGCAACGCTTTACTCATCCCTGATACGGCAGAGGATGCAGGCGATGGTTGTGCGACGGCTCCGTTTTGGCAATCACCGAGCATTGTCATCCGCTATGGTGCGGACGGCGGCACGACCAGCCAGCCTATCCGACCTGATTACCCGCATTCGGTCTATGTATCAGTCAAAAATAACGGCTTTGAGGCAGCCAATGGCGTCCGCGTGACGTTACGCCAAGCCGATGGTTTGTTATCGGACACATGGTCAGACCTCGGTCAACAAACCATCAATATCCCCGTTGGAGAAACCATCTGGGCAGGGCCGTTTGCTTGGACGCCAACCTCGACCACCATTGCCCTGAGCGCTATCGCCCAGAGCGATGCCATCCCGCTTCGCTCCGATCTTTCTTACTACTGCGACTCGCAACAAGCTCAATTTCGCCAGACCATTTTGCCGCTGGACAATTTTTCGTTAAATTCCAACACACCAGCTGGTTTACTTCCATTGACTCCCCTCCAAACCAATCAAGGCCTCAAAATCAACACAGATGGCCTGAGCGCAGATGGCTTCATCGGGTGGGAATCAGCCGATGGACAATCCAAAACCGCAACCAATCGTGACCGGACACTCACGATTGGCGCAAGCGACAACGCCACTCAAATGCTATTTTCGACCAACCTATTCCATCAATTTTCGGTGATGATTATGGAAGGTCGCGAGGTTGTGCAAGGTGCTGACATCATCGTTCAACCTCAATCACGCCAATTGAGTGGTGACAATAGCACAATTATCAGCGACGCCGCGCCATCCTTCATCCCGCCTATCGAACTCTTATACGGGTTGATTGGTGTGCTGACGGGCATTGTGGTCATCGTCGCAATTTTCACGCTCGTTAAGAGGAAAGCGGAGTAAACCCCGATTATGGACAATATTGAAAAAATGAGCGAAGCCCTCTTCATCCTTCACAGTCTGTCGGGAGGGGAAGAGAGCAACGGAATCACCCTAAGCCGCTTGAGAAAAGACCTCAGAGATTTATCAGGGATCGCCAGTGCCGAGGTAACCACGCTGTTCGATGCTTTGGCTGAACAGGGTTGGGTGGAACTTGATAATGGTAGCGCTTATCTCAAGGTCAATTTAAACGATTGGCCGTCCTATCCCTTGGCGCAACGGGCAGGGATTATGGCGAGTTGGATGAGTGACAGCGGATTCGTCAATACCCCAGCCGCCGAACCTACCTATACCCCGCCCGCACAGCTAGATACGGTCAGTGAGTATGATGATGCACCACCGCCCCCATATAAGGTAGAGAAACTTGGCGGGGCGATTGAAACCGATGAACACGAAATTATCGGCGCAACAGGCGAACATCCGACCCTTGAGATATTCGCACCAACGACACCATCACACCCTTTTGATGATTCTCCCGATGTCGTTACACAAGAACATCAACGCGCTCATGATGACGATCCTATGATTTCAGATGCCACGACATCCGAGATGCTTCTTGATGAGAATGAACAAATCGCAACAGACTCCTCAGCAGAAACAGGTCTATATGGCGGAGAAGAACAAGGGGATTCCCTGTCCGACTCATCACAACACCAATTCGATAAAGGCGCTGATGCAATAACTGATGTCGAACAGGCCGAAGAGATGGGTCTATATGGTGGAGAAGAACAGGATGATTCCCTGTCCGACTCATCACAACACCAATTCAATCCAGTCGCTGATGCAATAACCGATGTCGAACAGGCCGAAGAGATGGGTCTATATGGCGGAGAAGAACAAGGGGATTCCCTGTCCGACTCATCACAATACCAATTCAATCCAGTCGCTGATGCGATTCAACCTGACTCGATAACCCATATAGAACAAACGGATATTGACGATAAACAAACCCCGCCGTCCAACATAAGCGGCTATGGTAGTTCAAGTGGGTATGGGTCAGGTCATAGCACCTCTCCGAGTGACGACAATAAATCATCCAGTATCCCCAGCACTCAAGCACGGTCTGGGATGCGCGTGATGAATGTCGATATAAATAACGCCAAATCGCTGGAAGAGGAAATGAAAGAACTGAAAGTGAGTGGCACAAATGAGGGAAGCAGTAGTCCGAACACTCCCACTCTGCAAACGCATCGTCAGACATCTGTTTCGCCTACCCTACCAACCCGCCCGGCTGATATGCCGACCAAACCCCAACCCCCAATGACTGTAGAGATGTCACCCTCAGCCCATAGCGAGCCAAAAACGCCCGATTCGGTTTCACCTACACCGCCCGCCATCAAACCCGGTGGGTATGGTAGTGCCGGCAATCGCAACACCGCCCCTCCCCCCGCAAGCAATCAAACCAGCAGTGGATACGGCAACAATAACGATGCAGCATCTCAACCCCCTAGCAAACCCGTCGGTTACGGGTATGGGGGTACACCGTCGCAATCCCCCGATAAACGCGGTGGATATGGATACGGCGGTGGGATGCCAATAACAGATGATAAGCCACCCACAAACCCCAACGTCCCGACGTGGGGGGCGGGCGGTGGGAAAGCCACACCCAAACCCAACGATTCAGAACGCTCATCCAGCGATGGGCCAAAACTCCCTCATCTCACCTCACAGGCCAAAAACACAGGGGGATGGGGAATCTCTGGGCAATCACAATCGCAAGGGGGGAGTAGTGCATCAAACACACACATCATTGAGTTGGCGCTCTTGGAAGCTTACGATGACCAGCAGATAGCTGACATCGCTGACAAAACGCGCCGCATCCGTGATGACATCCGATCTTCACAGGGCGACGTTACCATTCGGCTCGAATTAACGATTTATCATTCAGCAGAAAATGCCGATGTGATGCAAGCTCGTCTTGAGAACTTTTCAAAACGCTCGGGTTTTAATGCCAAAGATAGCTTAAACACGCTAAACTTACGGTTTAAGCTTCAACTTTAACGACCCCACCTCATAGATTAGGACGATACACCATGCGGGTTTTACGTTTTATCCTGATGTCTCTCGGTTTGCTGTTTTGCGCCGGAATAACTTTCGCCCAAACAGACCGCCCCTACACGGGTCTAGACATCCTATTCATCGTAGACCAATCCAACAGCATGAGTGGTACAGCCCCTGCCCTTTCGGCCACAGACCCTGATGGGCTACGTTTTCAAGCCGTCCAATATGCCCTCAATACCTTAGATGATTACCGTGCCGTCGTCCCTGTCGGGACGGAATTTCGCATGTCTGTGATTTACTTTGGCAATAGCGCTAAAACCGTGTTGGATTGGACGACCATCGGGGCAAGTCCGGCATGGCCTGACATCAAAACATCCATGTCTCGGCTGCTCTCCGCAAGCTCTTCGGAAAGTTCGGGGATGGGCAATACCAATTTTCTTGATGCTTTCGAGATGGCACGCGGATTGTTCAGTCGCCTTCCCTCGCCAACCAGTGGTCAGCACTTGCGGGTAATGGTCGTCTTGACGGATGGCGCACCGTGCGCGCCTATCCGTTCCGAGTGGTCAGATAAAACGTGTTCTACCGAGAATGATAAAACAGACCACATGGATGCAGTAGAAGACATCGCCCGTACCAGTTTCTCAGGCAGTGATTTCCAGATTTATGTCACGGCCATTGACCAAACCAACACCTTTTACCCAATCTATAAAAGCAATTGGGAACACATCGTAGGGGAAGCCAGTCGCGCCGTCCAGATTGAAAGCACCGATGACATCGGCCCGCGATTCCTGAGTATTCTGGCCGAACTCACCCGTCGCCTCCGCAGCAGTGGGGAAGATAGCGGCAGTATCATCGGCAAGCGAATCGACTTCCCGGGCGGGACAAATTTCACCACCATCGGCGTGCCTCCCTATTATCAATCAATGCGCTTGACCGTATTCCGTCCAAGCGATAGCGCGGCGATTACGCTCACCAAACCGGATGGCACAAATGTTACTTCTGGGTCACCGGGAGTGACCATCACAACAGACCTCGGCGACATCGAAATTTGGACGATTACTGACCCGCCCCCCGGCACATGGTCTCTCTCAACTTCCGTTGATGCCCAACTGATTGACATCTTCCTCGATCTCATCAGAGTTGAGACCCATTTTAGTTTCACGCCGAATGGTGTGCTACCGCCGTTTTCACACGTACAGTTCCAATTTGATGTGCTGGGGTCAAATCATCTCCCCCTCAAAACCTATACTGACGCACGCTTTGCGTTGACCGTTAACGCTACGCTCACCCTACCCGATGGGTCAGTGAAGACCATCCCAATGAGTCTGACTGCACCGGGTAGCTATACCGCCTTTTACGCCGCAGAACAGGCAGGCTTACACACAGTCAGCGCCACTGCAACCACCCTAGACCTGAACAGTGTGGTCACGACCATCGCTCAAGTCCCTGATGCGGGTAATTTCTCGGTCAGCACAGCCACCCTCGCCCTTACAGGATTCCCCACCGCCGATTTGTTGGTGGGCGACCCCATCACATTGACAGCTCAATACCGTAACACTGATGGCTCAATGATTACGACCAGTGGGCTGGATATCACGATGCAAATGTACGAATCTAGCGGAGCCGTGGTGGTAGATTTCCCGATGTCTCAACAAGCAGACGGCAGTTATACCCTCACTTATCGACCTGACAAAGAAGGGCAAAATCGGCTGGTGGTTCAGGTCAAGCGGGATGGTGTTTTGTTAGAGGAACAACGCTCTAGCTTGTTCCGTGTCGCACCAGCAGATTTGGTTTTGCTACAGCTCGTACCACAGGTGGTCGCCATGACCCATCAGGCCACCACGGGATACCCACCCCAAGACAACCCATTAAAGCTGACTTTACAGACCACGCTGTTCGAAAGTGGAAGTCTCTTTGACCTTGCCTCACTCGCCAATAGACAAGCGCCCTTTAGACTCAACTTAACTCGCAAGTCGGACAATGTCGATGCAGCTACAGGCATCAGCTTCACGCCCGTCGTCGGTAGCACCGGTTTATTTCAAGCGACCTTCCCAAAACTTGAAACCGGTGACTATACCTTACAAATTCGCGCTAACGAGGCCATCTTAAGCCCGACCAACCTCCGCTATCACCCGACAACGCTGACTCTCAATGCCACGCTACTGGTTGAGGTAGACCCATCGGTGGCGCTTATCAATACCGCCTTGGTGATTGCACTTATCATCGTCGTCGTCATCATTATTTTCTGGATTATCAGAACCATCAATCTGCGGAAATATCCGGCAACAGGCACGCTCCAAGTGCTGGAGTACGATTTCAGCACCGATATGAAGACGCCCATTAAAACGATCAATTTCAAGAATTTCAACAGCAACCATATCGTCATTTCCGGCTCAAAGATGCCCAGAACCCTCAACCTCAAGAAAATTGAGATTAAGGCAGGGACGCCCAACCATGCCCGACAAAAATCAATAGACATCTCGTTGTACTTTACAGACGGTTCGCCCATGCAGCGTACCCAACTCACCCCTAACTATGAATATCAAATTCGCGCCGACGAACGCTCAACCCTATCCATTATCAAAGACCCACAAAGCGACGACTACTATTAATCGTCTGACAGCGCGGATTTTACACACGACTCCAGCATCACCCATCTGCACGGTGATGCTGGGGGATTACTCTCCGCCGCCCCCGCCAGTGCTTTGACTGGTCGAAACCTTGACCTCTGCCGTCTCGACGCCGCGGGTTTCGTAGTAGATGTTGAGTTCCGCCGTGTCGCGCAGAAAATTGACACGGCCTATTTCAATCCGCTTGATGGGGAGTCCGGTGCGCGTCTTGAGGTCTTGCATTAATTCGCCCCAATTTTCCGGGCGGATGAGGTCGATTCGTTCATAGGTAATCGACTTGCGCGCCTCATATCGGAATCCCCAGCCGCGCTCCAACACGAACAAAATCAGAATCAGGCCGACATTGCCCACAATCATCTGCGGATACCCCTGCTTGGCAATCAGCAAGGAATTGACCACGGGCAGCGCAATCAAGACAAACAGATAGGTCATCTCGCGGATGGGCAGCGTATCCGTCCGAAAGCGAAGAATCGAGAAGATGGCGAACATCCCGAACCCGACGCCCACGCTGATTTCGGACACATTGAACAGCCCAATCACCAAAAAGACCACGGTGTTGAGCGAGAAGAACGTGAAAATGTAATTCTTGTCTTTCTGTTTGTTGTAATAAATGAAGCGCACGATAATCAGGGTAATCAGGAAATTGACCCCAAATCGCATCAGCGGCTCAGTGAACGGCGACATGCGCGCCCTCCCGCATCAACTTCTCGACTTCGCGCAGATGAGGCTTCATATTGTTGCCCTTCACCGCGTCCTGATACAGGATATAGACACCCATGCAATATTTGCTGAAACCGCCCTCTTGCACTCCCAGTCGTCGCATTTGCGCGCTAAATGCTGACGGCATGGTGAGGTCATCTTGCTTGACCTCAACCACCGCCATGCCGGAGAACGCGGTATGCGCGTTGCGCCATCCAAACCCGACATTCAGGTCAATCGTCACCCGTTCGAGGCGATGTTTCGCCACCAATGTCAGGCGCAGATATTCGTTCCACAATTTCGGCTCGAACAGCCCTGACTCATACGGCATGTTGGTATCGATAAACGCCGTGGTTGCGAGGTCAAAGTGGGTCATGATATAGGGGATGGGCATCCGAGATTTGAGCGTGCGGCTGCGGTTGGTGCGATGCTTGATTTCAAGATAGGTCTGCGCGGAATTCACATAGCGCCGCGCCCTAATCTTATAGCGGTCTGCCCAGCCGTTATGATGCTGTTGATACAACTCGAAATCGGGCGTATCGAAATATAAGGTCTGATACGGATTCAGTCGCTGACCGTTGACACATAACACGCGGTAATCATCACTGACGCGCTCTAAGGCGGTCAACAATTGCCCGACATCCAGCATAAACTTGGTGTCTACACGGTCAAGCAAATTGGCCTCACCTAAATCGTCAAGGCCAATCGGGTCAAATTTTTCCAGCAGCCTATCCGAGAGGACAGGCGGGTTTGGATTGAGAAAGGACATCACTAAAAAACCTCGTTTTTTCTTAATATGATTAAGAATAATCAACACCTTCGCCAATTATGATGAGAGCGTTTAGGTCTGGCATCGTAGCCCTCATCCCCCGCCCTTCTCCCTCATGGA
>Ga0164241_10004399_pt1 | contig 13678 bp, 12 predicted proteins | sample OricomyardsoilBY_FD_108780 | JGI IMG/M metagenome (GOLD analysis project Ga0164241, IMG submission 108780) | Backyard soil microbial communities from Emeryville, California, USA - Original compost - Back yard soil (BY) | ecosystem: Environmental > Terrestrial > Soil > Unclassified | place: USA...
GGGCGGATACCCCGTTCCACCGATGCCCGGCCAGACCAGCACAAAGAAGGACGAGCATGTCTGACGAACAAAAGGGCATCTTCGAAGAGGCGCGCGAGGTTCTCTGGGACCCGATCGCCGGCTTCGGCGTCACGTTCCGCACGATGTTCCGCAAGCCCGTCACCGAGCAGTACCCGTTCGAGAAGGTGCCGACAGCGCCGCGGTTCCACGGCCGTCACCAGCTCAACCGCTGGCCGGACGGGCTCGAGAAGTGCATCGGTTGCGAGCTGTGCGCGTGGGCCTGCCCGGCCGACGCGATCTACGTCGAGGGCGCGTCGAACGTCGAGGGCGGCCGTTACAGCCCCGGTGAGCGCTACGGCCACGTCTACCAGATCAACTACCTGCGCTGCATCCTGTGCGGACTCTGCATCGAGGCCTGTCCGACCAGGGCGCTGACGATGACCAACGAGTACGAGCTCGCCGATGACAACCGCGCGGACCTGATCTACGAGAAGCAGGACCTGCTGGCGCCGCTGCTGCCCGGGATGGAGCAGCCACCGCACCCGATGCGCCTCGGTGATGACGAGGGCGACTACTACCGCGGCACGTTCAAGTCCTCCAGCGCGAGCGCGGGAGAAGGGGGCGCTTCGTGACCACGTTCTGGATCCTCTCCCCGATCATCGTGCTGGCCGCACTCGGCATCCTGTTCGTGCGCAAGGCGGTGCACGCCGCCCTGCTCCTCGCCGTGGTGATGATCGGGCTGGCCCTGCTCTACCTCACGTTGCAGGCACCGTTCCTGTTCGCCGTCCAGATCATCGTCTACACCGGGGCGATCCTGATGCTGTTCCTGTTCGTCCTGATGCTGGTCGGCGTGGACGCCTCGGACTCGGTCGTCGAGACCATCAAGGGCCAGCGCGGCATGGCGATCATCGCCGGCCTGCTGCTCGGGGTCGTCCTGGTCCTCGGACTCTCCCAGATGAGCCTCGGCGCGGTGACGGGTCTCGACACGGCCAACGCGAACGGCAACGTCGAGGCGCTGGCCGACATCATGTTCAGCCGGTACGTCTTCGCCTTCGAGGTCACCAGCACGCTGCTGATCACGGCCGCGGTCGGTGCGATGGTGCTGGCGCACCGCGAGCGGCTGGACCCGAAACCGACCCAGGCCGACCTCGCGGCACAGCGGATGCAGGACTACGCCGCATCCGGCAAGCATCCGGGCAACCTCCCGACACCCGGTGTGTTCGCTCGGCACAACGCCGTTGACACACCCGCCCTGCTGCCCGACGGCACCGCCTCTGAGACGTCGGTCTCGCGGGTGCTGGCCGCCCGCGGCACGGTGCGCTCGGCCCCGGCCATGGCCGAGGACGTCGCCGGCGTCGAGAAGCAGCTGGGCAGTGCGCCCCACGCGGGTCGTGATGCGTCGGCCCCGGCCACGACCGAGGAGGAGGCTCCCGCGACATGACGCCGTACGTAGTCCTGTCGTCGATCCTGTTCACGATCGGCTGTGTCGGTGTGCTGACCCGGCGGAACGCGATCGTCGTGTTCATGTGCGTCGAGCTGATGCTGAACGCCTCCAACCTCGCGCTGGTCGCGTTCGCCAAGCAGAACGGCAACCTCGACGGCCAGATCGCCGCCTTCTTCGTGATGGTGGTCGCGGCGGCCGAGGTCGTGGTCGGGCTCGCCATCATCATGACGATCTTCCGCACCCGCCGCTCGGCCTCGGTCGACGACGCCAGCCTGCTGAAGTACTGAGGGGACTGACCGATGTTCGTTCTCGCCGAGAGCGCCGCTCCGCTGGTGCAGCCGACGTCGGCCGACGGGGTGTTCACCCTGCTCTGGCTGGTGATCGCACTGCCGTTGCTGGGTGCTGCGATCCTGCTGATCGGCGGACCGCTGGCGAAGGGACGGCTGGACAAGGTCGCCCACCTGATCGGCGTCGCGCTGCCGGTCCTGTCGTTCCTGCTGAGCCTGGTCCTGTTCATCGCGCTGCTGGGCCGTGACAGCGACAACCGGCAGGTGGGCCAGCACCTCTACATGTGGTTCGAGGCCGGCGGGCTCAAGGTCGGCGCCGACCTGCTCTACGACCCGCTGTCGGCGTTGTTCCTGCTGCTGGTCACCGGGGTCGGCTCGCTGATCCACATCTACTCGATCGGCTACATGGAGCACGACCCCCGGCGCCCTCGCTTCTTCGGCTACATGAACCTGTTCGTCGCGTCGATGCTGACCCTGGTCCTCGCGGCCAACTACCTCGGTGTGTTCCTCGGCTGGGAGGGTGTCGGCGTCGCGTCGTACCTGCTGATCGGCTTCTGGCAGTACAAGCACTCCGCGGCTTCCGCGGCGAAGAAGGCCTTCCTGATCAACCGAGTCGGCGACATCGGCTTCTCGCTGGCCATCGGCCTGTTCTTCGTCACCTTCGGCACCACCGACTTCACGACCATCTCCGCGAACGCCGACAAGGTCTCCGAGGGCACGATGACCGCGCTGGGGCTGCTGCTGCTGCTGGCGGCCTGCGGGAAGTCCGCGCAGGTGCCCTTGCAGTCCTGGCTGCTCGACGCGATGGAGGGTCCCACCCCGGTGTCGGCGCTGATCCACGCGGCGACGATGGTGACCGCCGGCGTCTACCTGGTGGTGCGCTCGAACTTCGTCTTCGACTACGCACCCCATGCCCGCACCGTCGTGGTCATCGTCGCCTCGGTCACGCTGCTGTGGGGCGCGATCATCGGATGCGCGAAGGACGACATCAAGAAGGCGCTGGCCGGCTCAACGATGAGCCAGATCGGCTACATGCTGCTGGGTGCCGGCATCGGCGTCGCCGGCTACCCGTTCGCGATCTTCCACCTGCTCACCCACGGGTTCTTCAAGGCGAACATGTTCCTCGGCGCCGGCTCGGTCATGCACGGGATGAACGACGACGTCGACATGCGGCGGTACGGCGCGTTGAGCCGGGCCATGCCGGTCACGTTCCTGACCTTCTCCATGGGCTACCTCGCGATCATCGGTTTCCCCGGCTTCTCCGGCTTCTGGTCGAAGGACAAGATCATCGAGGTGGCCCTGACCCAGAACTGGGTCGTCGGCGTGCTGGCGATGCTGGGCGCCGGCATCACCGGCTTCTACATGAGCCGCCTGATGTTCATGACCTTCTTCTCCCAGAAGCGGTGGGCGGACGGCGTACACCCGCATGAGTCGCCGGCCGTGATGACGATCCCGCTGATCGTGCTCGCCGCTCTTTCCGTTCTCGGCGGGGTGATGCTCGCCGGTGACTGGATCGTCAACTTCCTCGAGCCCGTGACCGGCACTCCCCCCGAGGAGAGTCCGCCGATCCCGGCGCTGATGATCTCGGTGATCGTCGTACTGATCGTCGCGGTGGGCGTCGCCATCGCCTACTACATGTACCAGCGGCAGGCGGTGCCGCGCCAAGCGCCGCAGGACGTGTCGTTCGCGACCCGGGCGGCTCGGGCCGAGCTGTACGGCGACCAGATCAACGACGTACTCGTGGTCAACCCCGGTGGCCACCTGGTCAACGGCCTGGTGCAGTTCGACCGGCACGTAGTCGACGGCGTCGTCGAAGGCACTGCACTCGGCGTCGGTGGCACCGGCTCGATCGTCCGGCTCACGCAGACCGGATTCGTCCGCTCCTACGCCTTGTCCCTGCTCGCCGGCGCCGTGCTCGTCGTCGTGGCCCTCCTGGCGGTGAACATCGCATGAACGACTTTCCCTGGCTGAACGTCCTGATCGCGATCCCCCTCGTGGGGGCGGCGGCAACCGCTGCCCTTCCGGCCGGCCACAAGCTGGAGCATCCCAAGCAGCTCGCGTTCGGCGCATCGATGCTGACCCTGGTCGTCGCCGTGGTGATGTCGTTCGGCTACGACCTGAACGGCGGCTTCCAGTTCACCGAGGAGCACACCTGGATCAAGGCGTTCGGCGCCCACTACGCGCTCGGCGTCGACGGTCTCGGCCTGCTGATGGTCCTGCTCACGGCGGTACTGACACCGATCGTGATCGGCGCCAGCTGGCACGACGCCGACCCGGGAGCGACCCTGCGTCTCGACGACGAGCCCGCGACGACGCGGCACACCAAGGCGTTCTTCGCGTGGGCACTCGCCCTCGAAGGGCTGGCGATCGCGGCCTTCGCGGCAACCGACGTGTTCCTCTTCTACGTGGTGTTCGAGGCCACGCTGATCCCCGCGTACTTCCTGGTCGGTGGCTTCGGCGGCAACCGTCGTCGGAGGGCGGCGATGAAGTTCCTCATCTACCAGCTCGCCGGTGGGCTCGTCCTGCTGGTCGCGGTGATCGGGCTCTACGTCGTGTCCGCGAGCCGCGGCGCCCCGTCGTACCTCTTCGGCGACCTGCAGGGCATCACCATCGACCCCGACACCCAGAAGTGGCTGTTCGTCGGCTTCTTCATCGCCTTCGCCATCAAGGCACCGCTGTTCCCGGTCCACACGTGGCTGCCCGACACGACGCAGCAGGCGACCACCGGCACGAGTGTGCTGCTGGTCTGTGTGCTGGACAAGATCGGCGCCTACGGGATGCTTCGCTTCTGCCTCGGCTTGCTGCCCGACGGCACCCAGTGGGCCACCCCGGTCGTGATCACGTTCGCCCTGATCTCGATCGTGTACGGCGCGCTGGTCGCGATCGGCGAGGACGACATCCTGCGGCTGTTCGGCTACATGTCGGTCAGCCACTTCGGGTTCATCGTGCTCGGCATCTTCGTGCTCAGCAGCCAGGGCGGCTCGGGAGCGGTGCTCTACATGGTCAACCACGGCCTCGCGACCGGGGCGCTGTTCCTGATCGCCGGCTTCCTGATCAAGCGGCGCGGCACCGCGTCGATCCGGGCCATGGGCGGCATCGAGAAGGTCGCGCCGGTGCTCGGCGGTCTGTTCCTGGTCTTCGGCCTGGCCGCACTCAGCCTGCCCGGCCTCTCGCCGTTCGTCTCGGAGATCCTGGTGCTCATCGCAGCTTTCCAGCACCACTGGTGGGTGGGTGCGATCGCGGTCTCCGCCATCGTGTGGACCGCCTGGTACATCCTGTGGATGTACCAGCGCACGATGACCGGGCCCGACCTGGTCGGCGGTCGCGAGGCGGAGACGCCCGACCTCGACCGGCGTGAGGTGGGCACCCTGGCGCCGCTGTTCGTGGCACTGATCGTGTTCGGCTTCTTCCCGATGCCTCTGCTCAAGGTGATCAACCCCTACATCGACGACACGCTCCAGCACGTCGGCGTGCACGACGCGGCGCCGACCGTCGCCACTGCAACCCACACGACGCCCGCCCGGGGAGGACAGCAGTGATCGCGCTCGCCGCGAACGACACGTTCGTCAAGCCTCACATCGAGTACGGCTCGCTGTGGCCGATCATCGTCGTGTTCGGTGCGGCGTGCCTCGGCGTGCTGTTCGAGGCGTTCCTGCCGCGCAGGTGGCGCTACACCGCCCAGTTCGGGATGTCACTGGCTGCGATCGTGGTCGCTCTGGTCGGCGTCGGCTTCGTGGCCAACGGCCTGCCACAGTGGGGCCACGGCTCGGCCCGCGGGCTGTTCGGGTCGCAGGGCACGATCGCGCTCGACGGTCCGACCATGTTCCTCTGGGGCCTCGTCCTCGTGTTCAGCCTGTGCGGCGTACTGCTCTTCGCGGAGCGGCACCTCGAAGGCGGCGTCTCGGCGTTCGCGGGCCAGGCGGCGGCCCTGCCGGGCACCGAGTCGGAGCGCCGGTCGGCGGGTCTCGACCACACCGAGGTCTACCCACTCCTGCTCTTCGCGGTCGGCGGGATGATGCTGTTCCCGGCGTCCGGCGACCTGCTCACGATGTTCGTCGCGCTCGAGGTGCTGTCACTTCCCCTGTACCTGCTGTGCGGTCTGGCCCGCCGGCGTCGGCTGCTGAGCCAGGAAGCCGCGATGAAGTACTTCCTGCTGGGAGCCTTCTCCTCCGGCTTCTTCCTGTACGGCGTCGCGTTGGTCTACGGGTACGCCGGCTCGATGGACTTCGGCGCCATCAACGAGTCGGTTGCGAACAACCCGGGCAACCAGACGCTGCTCGTGATCGGCATGGGCATGCTCACCGTCGGCCTGCTGTTCAAGGTCGGCGCCGCGCCGTTCCACGCCTGGATGCCCGACGTGTACCAGGGCGCTCCGACCGCGGTGACGGCGTTCATGGCCGCGGCGACGAAGGCGGCGGCGTTCGGCGCGATCCTGCGGTTGTTCTACGTCGCGTTCGGCAGCGCACGCTGGACCTGGCAGCCGATGTTCTGGGTGATCGCCATCCTGACCATGATCGTCGGCACGGTGCTCGCGCTCGTGCAGACGGACATGAAGCGGATGCTCGCCTACTCATCGGTGGCCCACACCGGGTTCCTGCTCACCGGCGTCCTCGGTCTGCAGAGCGCCGGCGACCTGGACCCGGGGCAGATCACCTCGCTCGAGGCCGTCATGTTCTACCTGGTGACCTACGGGCTCACCACCCTCGGCGCCTTCGCCCTCTGCGGGCTCGTGCGCGACTCGGCCGGCGAGCAGTCGGCGATCCGACGCTGGGCGGGGCTCGGCAAGCACTCACCGGTGGTGGCCGGTGTCTTCGCCCTGTTCCTGCTGGCCATGGCCGGTATCCCGCTGACGTCCGGCTTCACCGGCAAGTGGGCCGTCTTCGAGGTAGCTCTCGCAGCCGGTGCCTGGCCGGTCGTGATCGTGGCGATCCTCGCCAGTGCCGCCGCGGCGTTCTTCTACGTGCGGGTGATCGTGGTCATGTACTTCCACGAGCCGGAGTCCGACAGCGCGTACGTCGCGCACCCGTCGATCCTGACGGCCACGGCCATCGCGGTCTCGGCCGCGGCGACGGTGGCGCTGGGCGTCGTACCGGGCCCGCTTCTCGATCTGGCGCAGTCTGCGGGACAATTCATCAGGTGAACCACGCCCCACCGCGGCCCGACGACGCCGAGCTCGCGATGCCGGTCAGCGACGCGGCCCTCGCCCGTCGGCTCGCCGAGAGGATGCAGGTGGTCGAGCGCGCCCTGACGGGCCATGTCCGCAGCCGTGCGCCGTTCGTCACCGACGCCGCCAGCCACCTGATGGAGGCCGGCGGCAAGCGTTTCCGGCCACTGCTCGTGCTCCTCGCCGCCGAGACCGGAACTCAGGCGGACTCCGAGGACGTGATCACCGCCGCCTGCGTCGTCGAGCTGACGCACCTGGCCTCGCTGTACCACGACGACGTCATGGACGAGGCTGCGCTCCGCCGCGGCGCCGAGTCGGCGAACGCCCGCTGGGACAACCATGTCGCGATCCTCACCGGCGACTTCCTGTTCTCGAAGTCCTCGGAGCTGACTGCCGAGCTCGGCGCGGATGCGGTCCGGATCCAGGCCCAGACGTTCACCCGGCTGGTCGAGGGGCAGATCCAGGAGACGGTGAAGCCGGGCGCGGACGACGACCCGCTCGAGCACTACCTCGATGTCGTTGCCGGCAAGACCGGGTCGCTGATCGCCACCTCCGCCCGCTATGGCGCACGCTTCGGTGGCGCCACGACGGCGGTCGAGGAGGCCCTCACGGCGTACGGCCACATCGTCGGTACGGCGTTCCAGCTCTCCGACGACATCCTCGACGTCGCCTCCGACTCCGTGGAGTCGGGCAAGACTCCCGGGACCGACCTGCGTGAAGGTGTCCCCACGCTGCCGGTGCTGATGGCCAAGGCGTCGACCCGGCCGGAGGACGCGCGGCTGCTGCAGCTCTTGGACTCCGACCTCAGCGACGACGACCTCCACGCCGAGGCGCTCGCGTTGCTGCGCACCCACCCGGCCCTGGATGAGGCCCGCGCCTACGTGATCGCCCGATCCCAGGAGGCCAAGGCCCTGCTGGCTGCCCTCCCGGCCGGTCCCGTGCGCGCGGCGCTCGAGAACTTCGCGGACCACGTCGCCACCCGCTCGACCTAAGCGCTGACCCGCCAGTAGCGTGCGGTCCCGGACCCTGACCCGCCAGAAGCGTGCGTATCAAGCAGCTGTTCCGGCAGCAGGCTCACGCGTCTGGTGGAGCGGCTCCCGAACTGATCTCGTTTCCGTCCGGGTCGCGGAAGGTCACGTGCCGGACGCCGTTGTCATGGGCCTCGCGGACCGCTGGCTCTATTCCGCGCTCGACGATCGGGTCGACCCAACCGTCGAGGGCGTCGACGAAGAGCGTGCACTGGGAGTGCCCGGCGTGGTCGGGGCGAAGATGTCGACGGCCATCGGTCGACCTAGCCCGGATTCAGCCAGGAGCCCGGACGGCGGACACCTCAGCGTCCGCGCGCAGCGCACGGCGACGGTGCCGGAGTGAGTCGGTTGAGAAGATCGCCAGTGCGGTCCAGACCAGTGCGAACCCGAGCCACCGGCCGGCCGGCATGTCCTCGTGGAAGTAGAGGATGCCCAGCAGGAACTGGAGAGTCGGCGTCAGGTACTGGAGGAGGCCGAGGGTGACCAGCGGCACCCGGATCGCGGCCCCGCCGAAGCAGATCAGCGGCACCGCGGTGACGATGCCGGTGGTCGCGAACAACATCGCGTGGGCGACGCCGTGGCCCACGAACGCCGACTCGCCGGTCGCGCCGAGCCAGAGCAGATAGCCGAACGCGATCGGACCGATCACCAGAGTCTCGAACGTGACGCTCTCGATGGCCGGGGCGCCGGCCTGCTTCTTGCAGAGACCGTAGCTGCCGAACGAGAACGCCAGCACCAGCGCGACCCAGGGAAGGCCCCCGTAGCCGACGGTGAGCACCACCACGGCCAGCACCGCGACGGCCATGGCTGCCCACTGCCACGGACGCAGCCGCTCGCCCAGGATGAAGACGCCCATCAGCACCGTCACCAACGGGTTGATGAAGTACCCGAGCGCGGTCTCGACGACGTGGCCGTTGTTGACGCCCCAGATGTAGACCGCCCAGTTGACGGTGATCAGGGTGGCGGCGAGTGTCAACGGCAGCACCACGCGACGCTGCGTCACGACCCTTCTGAACGCAGCAGTGCGCCCCAGCGCCACCACCAGTACGCACATGGTGAGCAGTGACCAGACGATCCGGTGCGCCAGGATCTCGATCGCCCCGGCCGGCTCCAACAACGGCCAGTAGAGCGGGAACAGCCCCCAGAGCCCGTACGCCGCGACGCCCAGCAGGAAACCGCGTCGCGACTCTGACACCGCTCAAGGATAGGAAGCCGATGAACCTCGTCCGCACCGCGGGGGTGCCGGTGGGATCCCTGGCCGCCCAGAGGTCTCCTTCCGGACACAAGCGACGGGTCAGCGTCCGGAACCTGCATGTTTCGGACGGGTCAGCGTCCGGAGCGCGCACCTTTCTGGCGGGTCAGCGCCTGGAGCCGGCACGCTTGTGACGGGTCGGCTAGGCGACGGTCCAGGTGTCGCCGCCGCCGATGAGAGTGGCGAGGCGCTCGGACGGCGAGCCCGCGACGCCGGCCGCGGCCTGGGTGATCTGGTCGCGCGCCTGGTCGTCGTACGTCGGGCGCGTGACCTGGCGGAAGATCCCGATCGGCGCCTGGTGGAGCCGACCCGCGTCGGTGAGGCGCGAGATCGCGAACGCCGTGGTGGCGTCCGGGCTGTACGCGTCATGAACGAGCAGGTCGTCAGGCGAGGCCTGGTAGGGAGCACTCCCGACCTCGACGATCTTGACGCCCCCGGTGGTGGTGTCGCGGATGAGCCCTTTTGACCCGTCGGTCCCGAACCGGACCGGCTCACCCTGCACGAGCGGGATGATCGCCTCGTCGCGCGTGGTCGGCGACTTCACCGCATCGAAAGCGCCGTCGTTGAAGATCGGGCAGTTCTGGTAGATCTCGACCAACGACGCGCCTCGGTGCTCGGCAGCCGCGGACAGCACGCCGGTGAGGTGCTTGCGGTCGGAGTCGATCGTGCGCGCCACGAACGTCGCCTCGGCGCCCAGCGCCAGCGAGACGGGGTTGAAGGGATGGTCGAGCGACCCCATCGGCGTCGATTTGGTGACCTTGCCGGTCTCCGACGTGGGGGAGTACTGCCCCTTGGTCAGCCCGTAGATCCGGTTGTTGAACAGCAGGATCGTCAGGTTCACGTTGCGCCGCAGCGCGTGGATCAGGTGGTTGCCGCCGATCGACAGCGCGTCGCCGTCACCGGTGACGACCCAGACCGAGAGGTCCTCGCGGGTGGTGGCGATGCCGGTCGCGATCGACGGGGCGCGCCCATGGATCGAGTGCATGCCGTAGGTCTCGAGGTAGTACGGGAACCGCGACGAGCAGCCGATGCCCGAGACGAAGACGATGTTCTCCCGACGCAGTCCCAGGTCGGGCAGGAACCCCTGCACGGCCTTGAGGACGGCGTAGTCACCGCAGCCGGGGCACCAGCGGACCTCCTGGTCGCTGGTGAAGTCCTTGCCGGTCAGCGGTGCGGCATCCTCGTCCAGCGACGGCACCGACTCGATGCCGCTGCGCATCACCGGAAGGGGCAGGTCGGCAGCACTCATCCTCGGTCTCCTCCCGTCGACGCGTTCACGGTCTGCTCGAACGGCCCGGACAGGTCCACCTCGATGCCCTCGGCGTCCGCGACCAGGTTGCCGATCGCCTCGGCGAGCTCGGCGGCCTTGAGCGGCAGGCCTCGGACGTGGTTGTACCCGACCGCGTCGACCAGGTAGCGCGCGCGGATCAGCATCGCGAGCTGCCCGAGGTTCATCTCCGGGATCAGCACCTTGTCGTAGCGCGCGAGCACCTCGCCGAGGTCGCGGGGGAACGGGTTGAGGTGGCGCAGGTGCACCTGTGCGACGTGGTAGCCGGCCGCGCGCACCCGGCGTACGCCGGCGCCGATCGGCCCGTACGTCGATCCCCAGCCGAGCACCAGGACACTCGCCTGACCGGACGGGTCGTCCACCTCCAGCGGCGGCAGCGACTCCGCGATCCGCTCCACCTTGGCCGCCCGGGTGCGGACCATGAAGTCGTGGTTGGCGGGGTCGTAGGAGATGTTCCCGTGACCGTCGCCCTTCTCCAGACCACCGATGCGGTGCTCGAGCCCCGGCGTACCGGGGATCGCCCACGGCCTCGCGAGCGTCTGCTCGTCGCGGAGATAGGGCCAGAACTCGCGCTTCTCGTCGCCCGCGCCCGCGTCGCCTGAGCCCGCGTCGGTCGAGCCTGTCGAGACCACGTGATTCGGCTCGGTCGCGAACGCCGGATCGATCGCGGGCAGCTCGACGAGCTCGGGGATGCGCCACGGCTCGGAGCCGTTGGCGAGGTAGCCGTCGGAGAGCAGCATCACCGGGGTGCGGTAGGTGACCGCGATCCGCACGGCCTCGAGCACGGTGTCGAAGCAGTCGCCCGGCGAGCGCGGCGCGACGATCGGCACCGGTGCCTCGCCGTTGCGGCCGAACATGGCTTGGAGCAGGTCGGCCTGCTCGGTCTTGGTGGGGAGTCCGGTCGAGGGGCCACCGCGTTGGACGTCGACGACGAGCAGCGGCAGCTCGGTCATCACCGCGAGCCCGATCGACTCGGACTTCAAGGCGATGCCCGGGCCCGACGTCGTGGTGACACCCAGGCTCCCCGAGAACGAGGCGCCGATGGCCGCGCCGATGCCGGCGATCTCGTCCTCGGCCTGGAACGTGGTCACGCCGAACGCCTTGTGCTTGCTCAGCTCGTGGAGGATGTCGGAGGCCGGCGTGATCGGGTAGGACCCGAGGAAGAGCTTGAGGCCCGACTGCACGCTGCCGGCGATCAGCCCGTAGGCGAGCGCGAGGTTGCCGGTGATGTTGCGGTAGGTGCCGGTCGGCATCGGGGCGGGCTTGATCTCGTAGGAGACCACGAACGTCTCCGTGGTCTCACCGAAGTTCCAGCCGGCGTTGAACGCGGTGATGTTCGCGTCGCGGAGATCGGGGATCTTCGCGAACCTCTTCTGCAGGAACGCGATCGTGGACTCGGTCGGGCGGCCGTACAGCCACGACAGCAGCCCGAGCGCGAACATGTTCTTCGCGCGTCCGGCGTCCTTGCGGGACAGGCCGAACTCCTTGACCGCCTCAACCGTCATCCCGGTCAGGTCGAGCGCGTGTACGTCGTACGCGGCGAGCTCAGCACTGGGGCTCTCGTCCTCCAGCGGGTTGCCGGAGTATCCGGCCTTGGTCAGGTTGCGCGCGGTGAAGTCGTGGGTGTCGACGACGATCGCCGCGCCCCTGGGCAGGTCGCCGAGGTTGGCCCGGAGGGCGGCCGGGTTCATCGCCACCAGCACGTCGGGAGCGTCGCCGGGCGTGAGGATGTCGTGGTCGGCGAAGTGCACCTGGAACGACGAGACGCCGGGCAGGGTGCCCTGCGGCGCCCGGATCTCTGCAGGGAAGTTGGGCAGCGTCGACAGGTCGTTGCCGTACGTCGCCGACTCCTGGGTGAACCGGTCTCCGGTCAGCTGCATGCCGTCGCCCGAGTCGCCAGCGAACCGGATGATCACGCGGTCGAGCCGCTTGACCTGCTTGGACAACCTACGTGCACTTCCTTCTACTGGTGGCGGCGTGTCTTGCCCCTGCTGTCAACAGGATTCCGGTGCTCGACGCAACTCCCCCAACGATAGTCGTGCCGTCGCCCGAAACCGACCCGTCCCACCCTTTCGGACCGTGAGCCTGGCCACCCGGCCCACGCGCGTAGCGACGGGCCGCGGAGCCGCGACACGCATCCCCAACCCCGGTGGCCTTGGCCGCGGAGTCTTTCTGCTAATGTCAATCAAACAACGTGACTTACATTGAGAACCCTAGAACTGACCCTCAGAACGAGAGAGACAACGACCCATGACCCGACGGATCAGGCCCCTCGCGCTGGCCGCTGCGGCCCTTGCCATCCCCGTTGCCCTGACCGGATGTGCGGCCTCCAGTGGAGCCTCCGGTGACGACAACCAGCTCAGCATCGTGGGCTTCTCGGTGATGAAGAACGCGAACGAGCCAGTCATCGCGGCCTTCCAGAAGACCGACGCCGGGAAGGACGTCAGCTTCACCACGTCGTACGGCGCCTCCGGCGACCAGGCGCGGGCGGTGATCGGTGGTCTGCACGCCGACGAGGTGCACCTGTCCCTGGAGCCGGACATGACCAAGCTGGTCGAGGCCGACCTGGTGGACCCGGGCTGGAAGGACAATGCCACCAAGGGCATCCTCACCGACTCGGTGGTGGTGTTCTTGGTGCGCAAGGGCAACCCGCTCGGCATCAAGAGCTGGGACGACCTGGTCAAGCCGAACGTCAAGGTGATCACGCCCAACCCCGAGTCCTCGGGGTCCGCGAAGTGGAACATTCTCGCCGCGTGGGCCCATGCCGCCCACGCGCCGGGCGGCAATGACGCCAAGGCCAAGGACTTCGTCAGCAAGCTGCTGCACAACACCATTGCCATGCCCGGCAGCGCCGCCGACGCGATGGCGTCGTTCCTGGCCGGCAACGGCGACGTCCTGGTGGCCTATGAGAACGACTCGATCGAGGCCCGGGCCTCGGGCGAGGATGTGGACTACGTCGTCCCGAACGACACCCTGTTGATCGAGAACCCGGCCGCGATCACCACCGACGCGTCGTCCGCCGCGCAGGACTTCCTCGACTTCCAGCACAGCGTGGCAGGCCAGACCCTCTACGCGGAGGCGGGCTTCCGTCCGGTCCTCGACGGGGTCGAGGCCGACGTGCCCGGCGCCGAAGACCCGAGCAACCCGTACCCGGAGGTCAAGCAGCTCTACACCGTCGACCAGGACTTCGGCGGCTGGAGCAAGGCCGACTCCGA
>Ga0164241_10004400_pt1 | contig 13676 bp, 9 predicted proteins | sample OricomyardsoilBY_FD_108780 | JGI IMG/M metagenome (GOLD analysis project Ga0164241, IMG submission 108780) | Backyard soil microbial communities from Emeryville, California, USA - Original compost - Back yard soil (BY) | ecosystem: Environmental > Terrestrial > Soil > Unclassified | place: USA...
ATTATGGGCTTTTAACATTTTAATTTGTTTATCCATCAACGATTGCGCTTTTGCAGATTTGTAAAACCAATCGCCATCAAACCACCAGATATCAGGATTGTAATTAACCAAGAGTTCTTGAATTTGTGGAATCACAATCTCTTTCAAATGCTTGACCGTATGCTTTTGAAATTGTCCCCACGAAAAGGAAACGCCAAATCGCAATCCATATTTGTGACATCCTTGTTTAAATTCCATCACCACATCTCTTGCTTTGCTATTAATATCTTCTTTTCCTCCATTGCCATTGCTCGAGGCGGAAGCGGAAGCCGAAGCCGAAGCCGATGCTGATGCCGATGCCGATGTCGATGCCGATGACGATGCCGATGCCGACGATGCAGAAGCAGAAGCAGAAGCAAGAGTAGGAGGATGAAAGGACGAGGTTGCAGTAGGCCAGAGACAAAATCCGTCATACTGTTTGACTGTTAAAATGGCATAAGAGGCTCCAGCTTGTTTCAATGTTTGCATCCATTCATCCACATTAAATCCGGAAGCATTCCAATGATTGACAAGATCGTCATAAGTTTTGCAATTTTGAAAATGTTGTGCAAAATGTTTTCGAGTTTCTTGAATGCCAGAAATTTTTGGATGTTGCCCACTTAAGCGTTGGGCATACCATTCCGAACCTCGAATCGAACCTCGTAGTCGTCGTCGCTGTTTGGCCAGCGCCAACGCATCAAATGCTGTTATCGAAGACAAGCCCCAATTCACCAACACTCCAAGATGTGTTGTTGGTGTTGTTTCGCCAGCTTTTGCTTGAGACGGAAGAATATTAACTTTGATTTTTTTCGCATTCTCAGAAGAATGATAATGATCGTTGTTAGATCCAGTCTTGCGCTTGTTTTTGTTCTGGACTGTAACTGAATCAACAATAACATTCACATCAACAGCAGTTTCGGTGGACTTGTTTGAGGTCATTATATATCTAAAGAGTCGTCGCAAAAAAAAATTATTTTTTTATGGTGAGCAAAGAGAGTTGGGGTGGAAAAAAATAGATAGGTGGGACTACTTGAAAAAACATTGAACCTTTTTTTTATAGATGCAGCAGCACCAGCAACAGCAAGAGAAAAAGCAACGGCATCAAGAAAAGAAGAATTGGCCGACGCGAAATGAACGGATGGGATGGAATAGTTTTGATTATTTGCAAGGAACCGAAGAGAAAAAAATTCGAAAATATCAGCCGGATCAAATTAAAATTGCAGAGTATATGCTGCAACCTCGGATCAAAAGATTTGCGGCATTGTGGGGTGTGGGAAAAGGCAAAACCTTGGTGGCTGTATTGGTGAGTCAAGCGTTACTGCAACAATCCTTTGCAGTCGAAAATCAACGAAGAAAAACGATTTTGGTGTTGGCAAAAAGTCTCGAGGATCGGTTTCGTGATGAATTGAGAAATTATGGACGAAGCGATGCACACATAGCCAAATACTATGAATTTTGGACTTATCAAAAAGCACAAATTCACTGGAAAACATTCTCGAAGGCATGCAAAAACAATATTGTCATCATTGATGAATTTCATTTTTTGCGAACCCATCTCAGTTTTTTCCAAACAACAACAACAGCAGCAACAACTCAACAAGCCGGCAAAAACGTAAAAGTAAAACGAGGTTTCGAATTTCATCACCGACAGGTCAACGAAGGGGTGCGATCGGCGGTTATTCTGAAAGCCGCACGCAAAGCATGGAAACTTTTATTGATGACTGCCACCCCAATGATTAACAGTGTCAGCGATGTCATCAATATGGGTTATTGTTTGACATCCAAGCCGCAAGCGTACTTTCAGCAATTCATGTTATCCAATAAAGCCTATGCACAACTTGATACCACCTCCAATTATCCGGATGAACTCAAAATGTTGCTACAGAAAACATTTCAAAATAAAATTCATTGCCGTCTGTCAACGGAAAAGGTGCTGGATCAGGATCAGGAACAGGATCAAGCTTTTGAAGTGCCATCGAGTTCAGAAATTAATGTGTTAATTGAAATGGATCGCAAATATGCGGAAGCCTACGAAGATATCGAGCAGGCGGCACGTGAAAAATTACAAGATGAATTCAAAGAACTCACGTTGACCCACATCGGAAATTTTTATAATGGAGTGAGACGAGCCGTCAATAAAATTGGAAGTTTGCCAAGTCAAAAACTTTTATTCATTCGCGACATTACTTTGCGCTACAAACGCAAGGGCAAACGTGGGATTATTACGTCCAACTGGCTCAAGCACGGAATTTCGTTAGTGATGGATGCTTTGGGTGAATCGTTTCGTATTGCTGTCATCACGGGCGAAGAAAAACTACAGGCAAGAACAGATGCTGTCAATCGGTTCAATCGTGGAGAACTTGATATTATTATGTTGAGTTCTGCAGGAAGCACAGGAATTGATTTACACGGTGCGGCGTTTCACATCAATGTTGAAGGTCACTGGAATGAAAAAACCAGATTGCAAGCCAATGGTCGCGGTGTACGTGTCGGGTCTCATAAAAACTCTCGTTTGAAACATGTTCAAATTTACAATTTATTATTGTGTAAACCCGGATACGATTTCCATCGCGCTTGTGCGCTCATGAACCATTCGATTGACCAAAAATGGACCGGAGCACCCCACGAAATTTTAAAACTGGAAGCGTCTGTCGTCACTCCAGAAACAGAATTTAGCGCTCCGCTCTCGATATTTGATTGCATTGTGAATCAAAACCAACAAAATCCGCGGGAAACCAACAAATTGGTGAATCTTCTCATGAAAGGATGTTCTATCGATATGTATTTGTGGGTCCTCCAGTTTAAAAAATGCAAAAACATCGATATCTTTACCCAATTTTTACAACAATGTTCCCTCTAAAAAAAATAAGAAAACATAGAGTCTCGACCATTCCACCGACCAACTTTTTTTTTCTTCTTTTTCTTTTTGTTCCTTTTCCTCTCTTTTTGCCAGAAACGGGCCATCCTTTTCCCTTTTCAAAAACGATTATGAACCGTTTCGGTGGAAGTGGTGGTGGTGGTCGTGGTGGTCGTGTACCTATTGCTGCTGCTGCTTCTGCTGCTTCCTTGTCATCGTTTCTTGGACAAGGACAACGAGCATCATCGTTTCAACAACACAGACGCGAAGAAGATGTGTTGGAACCCGTCCTTGAAGAAGAAAATGAAATAGTGGCAGTGGAAGAACAAGAACAAGGAGAAGAAGTTGAGGCCAAAGTTGGTGGTGGTGATATAGATGATAATGTTGTTGTTGTCAATGAACAGCAACAACAACAACAACAACCGATGGATACATTTAAAGCGGCAACGGAACAAACTGTGTCCAATTCAAGTGTGGCTTCTACTTGTACATTCATTGTGCTTTTGTTGTTAATGATAACGATCGCCGTGATTATTATTTGTATTGTGCGGCGGAATGCTCAAATCGAAAATATCAATAATCCAAATGATATTGGCAACAAGATTAATGTTCCTGGAAGTGTGAAAACGCCCGCAGTGAATGTGGGTCCCAAGGCACAAATGGTCGAAGCAGCGACTCCGAAACGCATTATTGGGTCTCGAACACCTGCAAGTGCAAAACTCAAAACCCCTACGGCGGCTAAAACTCCATCTACAACAACAATAACAACGCAAAAAAAAAATCAAAAGCCTGGAAAAAAACTTCCACCAATCACACCCACGCACCACGTGCCAGGATTGATACGCAAACGTCAGCTTTCCGCGAAAGAAATGTTGCGTAATGCTGATGCAACAAAGCAGATGGATCATGTTGAAAAACAATGCGAAATGGCTGCAAATGCAACCGACATTTTACAATCGTCATCGTCGTCGTCCAGCATTGAAATTAAACCGTTGCGGGTGATCGGGATCACAGTGACAGATCTTGTATATGATAAAACTGTTTGGAGTCCGACAATTTCCACACAGGCCAATATTTGCAATAAATTTTTTGCATTGTGGGCTTCAAGTCATACGCACATGGATCGCGAAATGGCCTATACAATGTTCCAAACGGATTTGCAAGCCTGGTTACTGAAGAATCACATGAAGGATGTTTCATTGTTACCACGAAGACAAATTCGTGATGCTGTGGATGATGCCTTTGAAAATTATTGCTTTGAAATTAACAAACTCTCCACAATGCAACATGTTATTTCCAAACATCAGAAATCATCTTCATCTTCTCCATCATCTTCTTTAACATCATCAATGTCAAAAAATAAATATTTTCAGGAACATCGGCGCGCTGCAATTCGCACGTTGATTGAAAATATTGGCAATGCATGTTGTACACCTACTGCTGCTGCTTCTTCTTCTTTGGACGAAAAACATACGACACCAACAACAACATCAAACAGATCCAAAAATGTTAATGGTGGTGGTAGTGGCGATACCAAACTGATGGTGTTATTATCGGACTTGCGTTCGAATTTAGAACATTCGATCAGTGAAATGACGCATGAAGACTATCCCGTTTGGCAAAAATTCTACAAGATGATTCTCTTTGAACACAAGCAAGAAGTTGTTAGCGTGAGTCCCAAACCTCGTACTCATTCGTTACCTTCCTTGTTGACGGAAGAAGCCTTGCGCAATTTAACTCGAGTGTTTATTCATGAAATCCAACAAACCATCGAAGGTGTTTCAAGCTCAGAAACAACATCTGTGGCAATGATGGAACAGAATATCTATTCGAAATATTTATCACCGACGATGCATCGGCAATTGGAAGAACAATGCAATCAACTATTATTAAACCATCATCACCGTCTCATTCAGACCACGAAAAGCATTCTTGAATCCGCAACCTTTTAACTTTTTTTTCTGTTGAACAATCAAAAAAATGCTGCGTGTTAACATGATTTTCCGTTTTCTTTTTTGTGTTTTTGCAAGACGGCGTATGAGCGAAAAAAAGAATGATGATGCTGGTGCATCGGCTGCTCCCATGACGAATATAATGATGGGTGCATCGCAAATTGTCGACTATATTCGATATGTACTGCAAAGTGCACTACAATATATCAACCATGAGCCTAACCATGCATTGATTCATCATCTGATGATTACACCTCATCTTCAAGAATTTGAACGTTCAAAAGCATTTCAGGATACTGTTCAAGCAAAATTATTATCACAACAATCAAAAAAAGAAGATGATGTTTCAACTTTGACGACAAGCACAATCAGTTCACAACAAAAAAAAAAGCAACAAGAACGATTAAACTTGGCGTTGGATCTTAAAATGTCTGCGATGGTGCAACAAATGTCACTGCAAATCATTTACAATTTATCGTGTCTCCTCAGTGAAAAATTCCCCTTTACACCTTCTGTGGCTGTGGATCTTCGTCAACATTGGGTCAATCTCGTTTGTAAAAAAATAAAAGAACAACAGAAACAAGAGCAAGAAACGGCAGAACACCACGCCCGACAACAATCAAAGAAATCGTCAAAAAAAAAGAATAAAGCTCTTTTGTCACCACCAGCGACACCACCACTACGACCACGCTTTTTAAATGATGACGGTGAAGACAATTCAAAGAATTTGGACAACAAAAAGCCTGTGAAGCATTCGAACATTGTGAGTTCCAGTGCTGATGATCGCCTGCAACGTTCTTTCAAACAATTTTTGTCGCGCAAGAGTGAACAAGAAAAAGAAGAACGTTGGTTGTTACAAGAGATACAAGCACAAGCTCAAGCTCAAGCACAAGCACAAGCACAAGCACAAGCTCAAGCACAAGCACAAGCACAAGAACGAAAACGAAAACAAGAGGAGGATCAAAAACTTTTACGTAATCAAAAAGAAAAAGAGCAAAAACTCCAAAAAAAGCTGAAAAAGAGAAAGTTGGAAAACAAAAAGAAAAAAGAACACCAACAACAACAACAACAACAACAACAACAACAACAACAAAAACACAGTAAAATGACATCTCATTTTACCAGTTGGTTAAACACACATGAAACTCCTCTTCCAACAACATCATCATCCACACCGTCCAAAGAGGAGGCAGACTTGTCACAACGATTGGGTAATATACAACAGAAACACGACGCTTTAGAAAAAAATGGCGCTTTAGAAAAATCGACAACCGAAAGCACATTGTCACAGAAAGCGATTGAACAACAGGTGCTCGTAGATCAAGAAGACGAAGCGCAAAATATTCAATTACAAAACAGTCGCACATTTCATCAAACATTGAAACAGCGTCACGAGACCGTTGTGCAACAACCCGTGGATGATGATGAAGAAGAAGGAGAAGTTTTCCATAGTCGCCATCAAAACAGACGAAAACGTTTGAAGTTTATTGATGATGAAGCTGCTGAAGACGACTAGAATAATAATCAAAACGGCTTTTTCTTTTTTGGCTTTGTGTTGCTGTTGTTGCTACGATAATTACTCATTCGTCGTTGTGCATATTTTCCTGCTCCTGCGACTCTTCCTCCCATATAGATGCCTCGATTGAAATTGCTGTTGAGATTGTTTTGCATAAACGTTATTTTATTGACGTTGGCAAACCACCCTGGTAGTTTTTTGAAAGAATGTTCCGCGTTATATCGGTGCATGATTCGTCCAACTTCCGAGTCATTCGAGACGAGTATGGGTTCAAAGGGTTGTGGAAATGGTGTGGTGTTTTCATCGAGCAAGGTTGTTGGGACAATCATTGGCGTCACACGGGTCACAACTGGGGTTGGTTCTGATCCGATGACAACTGGCGGCTGCAGTTGTTGTTGTTGTTGTGTCGGTGCCGGTGTCGGGGGTAAAGGTTGAGTTACAATCGAGGGTGGTGGTAGTAGTGGGGGTTGTTTTTCAAACATTGTTTCATTGTTACTCGGTGGTGGTTGTTTTTCAAACATTGTGTCATTGTTTTCATTGTTATTACTCGATGTTGACATCGCGAATCCTTGAGCAATTTGTGCTTCCAAGGGTGCTAATGACGCGCTGATTTTGAGATATTGATCCATTTGTGTTTTCAATGCGTTTTCTTCAACCATGGGCTCAGCTAAATATGTGATGACTCTGGGACGTACGGTTGGACTAGTAGGTTCGACGGATACCAAAGAAGGATTATTTGTGGGTGTAGGTATGGGTGTTCCTTGCTGATTTACCAATGGATTTTGTAATGCACCTTCAAATAACAAGGCGTCGACCTGCTTTGCATCAAATAACGCTGAATCCATTCGACGAGTCGTCTGAGTGATGGGAAGAGTAGGAGTTGAAGGCGTTAAATTAGGAGTACCAAAACACCATGGATCGGGTACCAAAAGATTAACCGCAGTTTGCAATGATCGAAGTGTATTTTTGTCGGTTTCCGAGTGGCCTCTCCCTTCTCGCAATGTTTGCTTATACAATGATTCCAGCGTTGCCAATGTTTCAAGATGTTTAGAAACGTCAGAAACACTCGTGAATTTGGTTTCACACTTTTTGGCATTATTATCGATCTTCAAGTCGTGTTGTTGTACAATCGAATGTTGTGCAATCGAAAAATTTTGTTGCAGCTGCAATAAGCGTTTACGCAGCTTCCCAATTTGATTGGAAAGAAATAGTGATCGTGTGGTCCAGTCCCCAAAGGGCAATAAAACAGCCCAGGGTCTCGGTGCTACATTGGCCAATTTTTTTTGAATTTCTGTTATGCGAGTATGTACATTGCCCCAAAATTTTTCATCATGCCTGACATGAGATTTGTCCATCACCTTTTGTACCGCATCAGCCTCATTTTTTATTTGTAATAATTCAAACCGAACGATCTGCACTTCATCTTTCGTTTTCTCGATTTGAGTAACATCTCTAAAGGTAGTTTTTGCTTGGATTGGATCGTCGTTTTCAATCGAATAATCGTTTTTTGCGAATCCTTCCTGCAAATGATTTAATTCGGCGATTAAAGTGTTCATTTCTTGTTCTAACTGTTTCATTTGTGTCAGCTGTTGCTCTCTCGATTCTGCATAGGTGACCGTTTTTACCGTTATATCTTGTGTCTTTTGCATCGTTGTCGCACTCGGTGTCAGTAACCAACGTGGTCCAACCGTTGGATCGATCTACTTTTTGGAACAATCAAAAGTTAATACACATACACACACATATATACACTCATATCTTCTACAAGAAATAAAAAAAAGAGAAAAAAAACGAAATCGAGATTTAATGATGCAAAAGGGTCCAATTGCCAATGCCCGAGGGCAATATCCCGTTGGAAACAAATTTAGCAACGCGCCCTTGAACCGTGATTGCAGCAGGTTCGTTGTGAATGGTGTCGCTACCGACAGGTGCAACTTGTAATGATAATCCTGGAGGTTGTTCGTTCACCACCCAAATAAAAAGACCTGGATATTGTGTCGCTGAGGGTAATGTGACAACACATCCGGGTGCCGCAGCTTGATTGACAATAATCAAAGATCGACTACCGTCTAATACCAACGTTGGAGTTGTCACCAAAAGGGGTGGAATGCGCAAGTTATTGGCCGTGAACAAGTGTGTGGTGGTTTCGCCTGCGATAGTGGCGTCATTGCAGATGGTATGGTTCTGGCTTGCAGTGAGATTTTGTACACGAAGATCGCGAAATTCGCAGTCTTTGGGTGATGAACAAGGTCCATACCACGCGACAATGCCGTAAATTAACAGTGCTACGGCAGCAACACAAAGCAGTATAATGAAAATAATACCGATGTGAACCGTGTAATTCTGCTGACTCAATGATTCTGAATTATCATTATCCAACATGAAAATTCCATCCATGTCCTGTTCTCCTTTTGATAGTCTTGAACCATAATCTAAGACAGGATGAGACTCAGTTATATGAGAATTACCATCTTCAGTTGCCATGAAGAACCTTTCTTCGCCTCACCTCTCTTTGTCTACAAAACATATATATTCAGCACCTCGTTGTTGTTCCGCCTCATCGATAGTAAAATTACGTCAATGAATCGATTGTGGTTTGCCGCTGTTTTGACAAATGCAAAAAAAATCAAAAAAAGCTTAAATTTTTTTGCACAAAAAAAAGAAATCACCATAGATCTTTTTTTTCCTCGATTCGAAGCAACAACGCAAAAATGGAAAACGCAACAAAAAAAAAATAAGCGTTTCGTTACCCTGAGAAGGAAAAAAAGACGCGCGACAAAAAAACACATCCATGGATTCGATGCAATACGATTCTGATCGACAACCAATGACGATGCTGTTGCCGGCACATGTGGGTGGTAGTGGTGATGGAGGAGGAGCCGAAGCACATGCGACCCAGAATTTTCAAGAAAGAAATTCAGCAGCCGGCGATGTTTCATTAACAACCGAAGCAGGAACGAAAAAGGCTGCTGAATCCAGCAAAGTTGGTGGCTACCAATCTTTGGGTCGTCCTGGATGGCGCAAAAGTACACACTGGGGCGTCTTTATCTTAATCATTGTGATTATTTTGGTCGCTATCATCGTCTTGTGGACGGTGGGTTCATTGTCAACAATGCAATGGGTGACGACCGCACTTTTGATTGTCATTGGAATTATTGGTGGCGTTCAAATTGGACTGGGTATACCCACTACCTCTGGTTTCCGTCTCATCAAAGACGATTAAAAAACACACAAAAAAAATCTCTATTTTTTGTTCTTTTTTTTGTTTTGTAATGATGATGCACAAAAAAAAGTGTTTTTTTTTTTTGCTACAAATGGATCCATGGATGGGTACATAGACCCATCTATGTAAGCAAGTGATCCCAAGAGGGGCATTGTTTTTGGGAAACGCATCAGAGAAGAAAGAGACAGACCATACCACGAATGAATCCACAAGCTGATTGGGATAGTGGGAGTCCTTCGACAACAACAACGCCACACGGTTTCGAATCAAGAATACAACAACAACAACAACAACAACAACAACCATTCCAGGTTCAACTAAAAATTTTGTGGATATTGTCTTTGGTGATCATGATTGTTTGTACTCTGGAAATTATTTTGAGTTGGACATTACCTCAAATGATTGTTCCCAACAGCGTCGCATTTACAATCGTTGCCATTTTAACTCTTTTATTAAGTGTTGCAAGCATCTATAGCATTACTTCTGCCAACCAACAATTTGTCAATCAACTTGTCAAATAGAAACAATTTTTTTTACTTTAAAGAAGACGATGATGATGATGATGATGATGATGATGATGATGATGATGATGATGATGATGATGATGATGATGATGATGATGAGGAGGAGGAGGAGGAAAAAGATGCCAAAGATGGAGAACTGGCAACAAAGCGAGAAACATCATCGGTAGAGGAGGAGGAGGATGAGGATGAGGAGGAGGAGGAGGAGGAGGGTGATGATGCACGCGCCAGCTGGAAAGAAGTGATCGTGGATTGGATAAGAGGATCGATATGATGAATGTGTGCAATGGTGAACCAGATGGATGCAAATTCCATATCATGCCAGTCGTCGGCTTCTTGTGCAAATTCTTGATTTTGCCAGCTGTGTGTTTTCTCGTTTCGATCTTGACGTAAATAAATTCGTTGAAACATAAATTTCATCCATAATTTCATTCGATCAAATCGAAACGAGGTTTTGTTTGACATCACCCAAACCCATAGATTATCGAGCGTGAAGGGTGATGTTAAATTCAATTCTAAACGAGAATTATCGTCATCGCTTTGTCCTACCCAATGTGGCCATCGATCCATCGTTTTAAACAAGGCCTTTTGCGTTGGGATCGGATAAGTCTCTTCCATTGTTTTGGAAACAAACAATGGTCGTATAAAACGAGGGAACGACGACACACTCAGAAACTCTTTTTTGGTTTCTTTTTTCGCGTCAGAATGTTCCAAAGCAGCAGCCAAATTCAAAACATCTTTGGTGCTACTTTGTTGTGCAATTAAGACACGTTCCACTAAAACACCATATGGTGAAACAATTTCGGTTGTTTCTGACGTTTTATCATCTTTACCATTGCTTTCATTGTTGTAGTTGTTGTTTTCAGGGGTGACAATCTTGTGGATTTTTAATATTTCGCGGGCAGTTTCAGTTTCCACCAAATAAATTCCACCTTTGACAAATGTACTTCGAGTCGAAGGGTGAAATACGATGGTACCTTCATTATCCAAAAATACCATACCATCCATGGATCTGGCCAATTGAATCAAGTTACGGAGATTGGCATAAAAATTCTCTTTGGAATGATAATCATTTGTCAATAAATTAATTCGCTTTCCGATGACAGCATTTAATGATTTTCTTTCATCTTTTTCTTCCTCACTTTCACTTTCATCACTGCCACTATCATCATCATCATCATCATCATCATCATCATCATCATCATCATCATCATCATCATCATCATCATCATCATCATCGTCGTCGTCGTTGTCATGGTAATCGACCTGCTCATCTCCACTGTCTTGATCACTACCGGAGGATCCATCTGTACCAGAACCGCTTTCGCTGCTGCTGCTGCTGCTGCCGTCACTTTGGCTGGCATTATCACTTTCGCTGTCACTACCACTTCCACTTCCAGAATCACTTTCTCTTCCGCTTTCATTTTCATTTTCATTCTTTTTTGCATCGTCATGATCAATTTCAAATACGTCAGTACTATTCTTTTCGCTTTCGTGATCAGCTTTGATCAGTCCATTGTTGTCAGCCGACACTGCTGCCGCTGCTGCAGAAGCGGAAGCAGAAGCAGAAGTCGAAGCCGAATCCGACTTGGGTGACGACATTGAACTCATTCTTCAAAAACAGGTCACACGAAAGAAAAAAAATGTCAGAAGCAAACATGCAAATCTTACTAGTTGCGAGACGCGTCTTTATGATTTTATCATCGTTTCCTATTTTTTTTGAAGAAAAAAAAATACACACACACACACATACAACAATTGAACTTGTGTTGGTAAGAGCATCAAAAAGAAAAAAAATTAAGTGTGTCAGAGTAAAACAACAGGCACACACAAAGAAAAAAAAATGTCGGATGTGTACCAATCACATTATTTGCATCAAATTCATGATCGAGTACAAGAGCAAAGTGGAAAGTCACATGAAGAGTATTATCCGTATTTGTACGAAACATGGGGTCAGTGGTTAACCTTGACGGTGTTACTGACAAGTTTCGGTGCCCTGATTGCTAACACAGGAAATGATTCGCAATTGTCGACATTTTTGGTTGTTTTGGGTTTAATCGTTTTGATTTGGTCAACTCCATTTTATTTTATCAATCGATGGGGAAAAGTCAATTCTTGGATGCTGCTCGGTTCTTTCTTGATTGTGTTGTTGTTAGCCACAGGTTGCATCTGGACCATCGTTCACATCCAAAATAAGTCTTATGACCTTGAAGACGAAGTTGAAACAAAAAAGACAAGGAAAAAATTTCGGTCTCGAGCAACAAACATAGATGAAAAAGACCATTAAAACACTCTTTCCATATCAGTCCGATAATTAACCGCAACAACAACAACAACAACAAATAACACGTCGGTAGCAGCTTACATATTGTTCGTGTTGCGATGAGCTCGGTTGTTGGTTGGTGGTCACAGATTTAGCTTTAAAAAAGTTGATGCTGAAGAAGGAGGACGACGAGCAAAAAAAATTTTTTTGCAAAAAAGATTTTTTTATGGTCGTTCCATTTCCATTGATTTGTTTGATTTTTTTGATTTCATAAAAATTACATGTGTTTTTGAAATTCGCTTTGTGTGTTGGTTATTTTATGTATGTAGATGAAAAAGGTCTCGCATGGAATGTTTCAAAACAACATGCACAGTTTTGGATTTTTATCATCGACTGCTTCTACTTGTGACGTTTCTGAAACGAAACAGTCACATCCCGAGCGTCAACCTGTTGGAAAGCAACAACAGAAACCAACGCAACAACAGAAACAAACGAATGATCGTAAAATCAACTCCCAAACCTATGTGAAAAAAGACATTGAAAACAACATGCATCGAAACATTTGGGACGAATATAAACAGCAAGCCAAAAATATCCAAGAGGGTGATTTTAATGACAAGTTGTTTAAATCGGTTGAACGCGAGATTCAAGAAGTTGAAGCGTTGAGACGGGGTGCTCGACGATTTGTCACAGATAAAAGTTATCAAATCCCAACGCACTGGAATCGCAAAAATAATGAAAAGACTCCCACTTTTCCGCGTCGCAAAGAAGAAGAAATCCCTGTCAACAAAGAATGTCCTTTATTGTTTTCGTATTTCTACTTGCCTTCCTCAAAAAATGTTGATGATTCTGTGGTCTTGGAATGGCAAGGACAACGGGCCATTCGTGAAGAGAGTCAACAAATTCAATTGCCTCATGTCCCCGACCCCGCTTGGATTAAAGCCAAACTGGCCAAGTACCATGCCAAGGTTGACAACAACAAAAAAGATTCTCGCATCTTTTTCATGCAGGGTAACCTTGCCAATAAAACGCTTTATCCTCCCCCATTACAAACCCGAGACGAAGCCTATCAACGCTATTCTATTTTTAAAACAGAAGGTAATTCAGAACAACGACAACAAAAACAAGACCAAATTTCGGTGTGCATCACGCAAATTATTGAACATAATGATGAATTGATGATTATGGGCCACACGCCTTTTCTTGAAACGGTGACATTGAGAGTTTCCAATATGCGACCTTTCTTTTATGTCAATTTCCCAGCACAATTGCTTGCACTTTACAAATATGCAAGTACAACAATCCAAAATACCATTCGGTTTGCAC
>Ga0164241_10004401_pt1 | contig 13676 bp, 10 predicted proteins | sample OricomyardsoilBY_FD_108780 | JGI IMG/M metagenome (GOLD analysis project Ga0164241, IMG submission 108780) | Backyard soil microbial communities from Emeryville, California, USA - Original compost - Back yard soil (BY) | ecosystem: Environmental > Terrestrial > Soil > Unclassified | place: USA...
AATTACGACTACATGCACGAGCTCACCGGCCCGTACAGTTACCCGGTCGCCTTCGCCCTCACGCTTTTCACCACACTCGCGACGCTCCTCTTCATGCGCCGCCGCAAGTGGCTCTGACCGCCCGCGCATCGCCGGCCCGATTTGGAATGCGACGGCTCGACGTCGCTATCCGCGCAAGCCTCGGCTCGCGCCGGAAAGTACGGACGACCGGCCCATCGCCTCCCGCGTCAACCCGTGGGTTCAAAAAACTAACGCCCGTCCGCGATCGCGCGCCAGCTTCGAACCGTTTCCGCTTCGAGTCCTTGCCGCCCGAGCCAGCTTTCCGCCAGCACCGCATCTGTGTACCGAATTGTTTGATACACATTGAACAACGCCCGCGTCCGCTTCTCCGGATCGCGGATCGAGCCGACCACCTGCGTCGCCAGCTCGGGCTCCCCCGCACCCGCCCAGTGCATCGCCGCAGTCACCACCGCCGCATCCCGCGCCGGCCCGGCGGGCAACTGCGCCAGCCACGCCGCTCCCGCCGCTTCGTCTTTCCGCAAATACTGACCCGCGATCTGCGCCGCCTGGTCCTCGGAAATCCGCTCCGGATTCGCCTGCATCCAGCCGGCGACCGACGCCACGTCGCGCTCCATCCACGCGCTCAGCGCTTGATCGATCACGCCTTTCAACGCCGGCGATGCCGCGTCCGGGCTATTCAAAACCGCCAGCGCCGCCTCCGGATCGCGCCGCGTCTGCCAGCCGATCAGCCCCGCTTGCAGTGACGCTCCAAGCTCCGGCTGCGTGACCGTGCCCAACCATTCCAGCGCCGCGCGATGATCCGACTCCAGCCACGCCTCAAAACCGCTTCGCATCGCTTCCGCGCGCTCCGCTTCGGGCAAAAAAGTCCGGACCAACTCCACCGCGCGCATCGGATCGCGCTCGAAATTTTGCCCGATCCACATCGTCAACGCCGTGGACGCCGTCCTCGCCGGCGCTCCCTTCAACGCCGCCAGTCCGTGCAGCGGCGCGTGCTCCAACAGCGACGCCAGTGTCTCGCTATCGGCGTACGCCGCGTCCTCGCCCGCTGGATACCGTTTCAACAACTCCACGCACAGCTCCGGGTGCGCATCCTCTAATCCCTCGTAGAGCCCTCGGCGCACCGACTCATTGCTCATTAAATCCGGTTGCGCCTCGCACCAGGCGACCGCCTCCGCCGCGGAGCCGCGCGCCCACGTCGTCACCATCGCGCGCGCCGAATTCGCACGGCGCTCCCCCGTCAACCGCCCGAAATATCCGAGCGCTTCCTGCGGCGCCTGCGTGATCAACGCACCGAGCGCATCGCCCACATCGCCCGGCCAGTCCGCCGGCGAAAATGAAAACGCCAGCGTCAACGCCTCCCGCGGATGTTCGTTCGCCATCCGCTGATACGTCCACTCCGCCGTCGAGGCCCAGCTCCCCGCGTCGAGATTTTCGCGTATCCACCGACTCGCTTCAGCGGGGCTTCGCGCGCCAAGTTCCGCCAGCGGCAGCGACAGCGCGTTGATCCGCTGCGGAAATCTCCGGGCGCCTTGCACCCACGCCACCGCCGCCCGCGGATCGCGCGCCGACCACTCCCCGAGCGTCTCATAAAGATCGTCCGGTGCCGGCTTCTCCGCGGAAGCAGCCGTCCAGGCGCGCAGAGTTTCGATCCGTTCATCCAGCGGACTCAGCGAGGCTTTTCCCTCGTCCACGCCCGGCCTCGTTTCACTCGGCCCGACTGCCTGGCTGACGCCCCCGCGCGAACCGGCATTCGCCACGTGAATCTCCGCGCTCCAACGGGAAATCGCCAGCGCCGCAACCGCGCCGCAAATGCCGCCGCCAAGGAAAACGAGCCACGACTTCATAAATATTTTCGCACGCTACGCGCACGCTCTCGTTCAAGCCAAGGGCAACGTGCGCCCCACCGCTCATCCCGCTTTTTCCCGATTTATCGAAAAAGTCCGGCCGGAGTCGCGCACGCGTTCGCGAAGCGCCAACTCCCTTGTAACCTTTTATTGCTCGAACCGTCAGGCGAAACAATCGTCTCCACGTCCTGGCTATTCCCAACCGCTGAATTCGTCCATGCCTGCTCCGACCCTGCGCACGCTCGCCAAAACACTTGGCCTCTCCCGCACCACCGTTTCCGAAGCCCTTCGCGGCTCCGCCTGCGTCAAACCGGCCACCGCCGAGCGCATCAAAGCCGCCGCCAAGGCCGCCGGCTATCAGCCCAATCCCCTGGCCGGCGCCGTCATGTCGGAGCTGCGGCGTTCGCGCGGCAACGCCTTCCGCGGCGTCCTCGCCGCCGTCGCCCTCACCGAGTCCGACCGGCCCATGCACGCCGCGCCTTTTTTCCGCGAAATCCTCCGCGGCGCCACCGCGCGTGCCGAAGCCCTCGGCTTCAAAATCGAGCTCTTCAGCGCCGGCGGCGACACCGGCGTTTCGCTTCCGCGTTTGAACCAGATTCTCCAATCGCGCGGCATCCAGGGTCTCATTCTCATGCCCGTCTGGGGCGATCCCGATTTCACCGCCCTCGACTGGACGCGCTACGCCGGTGTTTACGCCGACTACATGATCGAGCGCCCCGCACTCCACTCGATCTGCCCCGACCACCACCGCTCCCTCAGCACCGCTCTGCAACAAGTCACCGCCCGCGGCTATAAACGCCCGGGCATGTTCGTGCAGCGCCACCACGACGAACGCCTCCAATACCGCTGGCAGGGCGCGTTTTTCGCCTTCCAACAAAATCACCCCGGATGCGGCCAGGTGCCCTTGCTCATCGCCGACGAGATCGATGAGAAAAACTTCTCCGCATGGTTCAAAAAACATCAGCCCGACGTCGTCCTCGGCCATAGTTCGCAAGCCATCGAATGGATGCAGGCCTGCGGCGCGCGCGTCCCCAAGACGCACGGCTTCGTTTCGCTGAATTTGCTCAACGCCAACACGCCGTGCGCCGGTCTCGACCAGCAACCCGCGCACATCGGTTTGCGCGCGGCGGAGATCCTGGTGGCAAAACTTCACCGCAACGAACGCGGCGCGCCCCAACCCGCGTCCTTGACGACCATCGCCGCGCGCTGGGTGGACGGCCCGACCATCCGCGAAGCCGCCCCCACGCGCCCGTCGCGTCAGCCCGCCGAACCCGTCCTCGCCTGAGCCTCGGGAGTGCGGTGCTTCGGCACCGCTTTTCCAGGCGGGCCTCGGCCCGCCTGCCCGTATCCTGGCGGAAAAACCCGCGGGCAAGGGGTCAGACCTGAATCCCCACGGCCGCGATCACGCGTCCACTGCGATCACTGCCGCGCCCAGCGGCACCAGCTCCAGCGTGCCCGCCGCGCGGATACCGCTTAGCAAGTCCGTCCCGGTGAAACCCGCCAGCGGCACTTCGACCGGCGCGTCGCCGTGATTGAGGACAAAGAGAAACCGTTTTCCGCCGCCTTCACGCAGCGCCACTTCCACGTTCCCGGGCGTCTTCAACACCGGCGTCACGCCGGCCCGCTCCACTGCTCGCGCCAGCACGCATGCGAGCCCCGCCGCATCCGGTTTCGTCCCAAGATAAAACGCCGCGCCTTTCCCGAAATCGTGCTCGGTCGCCGCCGCATGCCCCGCGAAAAAATCGCTCCCAAACGTCGCCAGCGCCTTCGCACCATCGAGATGGATCACATCGCACCAGTGCTTCGCCTCCACCGTCGTTCCGTCGGAAAACCGCATCAGATTTTTCTGCGCGTCCCCGAGGATCGCCCATTCCTCCACCCAAAGCCCAAGCACCTCGCGCAGCCAGCCGGGATAACCGTCGAGCACCACGTGTTCATTCTCATCCACGATCGCCGAGCAATACGTGGCCAGCAGCGTCCCACCTTCGCGCACATAGGTCGTCAGATTGTCCGCATTTTTCTTCGTCAGTAGATAAAGCGCCGGCGCGACCACGAGCGCGTACGCGCCCAGCGGTTCCTCCGGGTGAACGAAATCCACCGCGATGTTTTGCTCGTAGAACCAGCGGTGAATCTCCTGCGTCCACGCCGCGTAATCGATGCGCCCCGGTTTCGACTCCAGCTCGACCGCCCACCACGCGTCCCAATCGAACGCGATCGCCACGTTCGGTTTCACCAGCGTCCCCGCCACCGCGCCAAGTTTCGCCAGCTCCGCGCCGAGCTGCTTGATCTCGCGAAATGTCCGCGTTTTCTCCGCGCCCGCGTGCTGGATCATCGCGCTGTGATATTTTTCCGCGCCCGCCTTGGACGCGCGCCATTGGAAAAACATCACGCCGTCTCCGCCGCGCGCGACGGCTTGCAAACTCTGCAGTCTCATCACGCCGGGCGCTTTCGTCGCATTCACGGGCCGCCAGTTCACGCCCGCCGGCGCCTGCTCCATCAGCACGAACGGCGTATCCTTTTTCTGGGAACGCTTCAAATCGTTGCCCGCCGCCGCGATCGCTTCCGCCCCGTGCCCGAGCAGCGGATCGGGATAACTGTCCCACGAGACGAAATCCATTTCCTGCGCCCAGCGGTGGTAATCGAGCGGTTTGAAAAACCCGATGAAGTTCGTCGTCACCGGAATCTCCGGCGTGAGCTCCTTCAGGATCGCGCGCTCCATGAGATAACACTCGAGGAAAGCATCGCTGGTGAACCGTTTGAAATCCAGCTGCTGCGTCGGATTGCTGTGATACGGCGCCCGCCGCGGCGTCAGCACTTCATCCCATTGATGATAAAGCTGACTCCAGAACGCCGCGCCCCACGCCTGATTGAGCCTCTCGAGCGTGACGTATTTTTTCTTCAACCACCCGCGAAACGCCCGCGTGCTCTCCGCGTTGTGGCACTCGTTCATGTGGCACGCGTATTCATTATTCACATGCCACGCGACCAGCGCCGGATGATGTCCGTAGCGCCCGGCGAGCTTGCGCACGAAAGCCGACGCCAGCCGCCGGTAGTGCGAGCTCGATGGCGAATAATGCTGCCGCGCGCCCTGATGATACGGAATGCCGCTCGCATCCTCCGGAAGGATGTCGGGATAATTTTTCCACATCCACGCCGGCGGCGACGCCGTGCACGTCGCGAGACACACATACACGCCTTGCGCAAAAAGCGTTTCGAAAACGCGGTCGAGCCAGCCGAAGTCGAACGTGTGCTCGTCGGGCTGAATCCTCGCCCAACTGAAGATGCCCACGCTCACGACATTCACCCCCGCTTCCTTCATCAGCCGCGCATCCTCCGCCCAGATTTCCTCCGGCCACTGCTCCGGATTATAGTCGCCGCCGTAGAGAAGAGTGGAGGGAAGCTTCGAAGAGATCATAAAAGGACGAGACGTGCTCGCACCTGAACGCCTAGCCAATCGCCCGTCGCATTTACAGTCCGAAGCGTCAGCCCACCGCGTCGTTCATACGCGGCTTCCCGTCGCCGGCCAGCCGCTTGCCTTTCGCCCGCGCTTCGTCGGCTATCTCTTCTCATGATCGAAGCGCGCGGGCTCACGAAAACCTTCCGGGATAAAAAACGCGGCGACATCCACGCCGTGGAAAATATCAGCTTCAGCGTCGCGCCCGGCCGGATCTACGGACTGCTCGGCGCCAACGGCGCGGGCAAAACCACCACGCTGCGGATGCTCGCCACGCTGCTCAAACCCACGGCCGGTTCCGCCGTCGTGGCCGGTGCCGATATCCGCGAGCAACCCGGCCGCGTGCGCTCGCAAGTCGGCTTTCTCGCCGCCAGCACCGCGCTCTACGGACGCCTCACCGCGCGCGAACTCATCGCCTATTTCGGCCGCCTCAACGGCCTCTCCGACGCCGAGATCGAGCTCCGCACCGCGCGCCTGTCCCTCGAACTCGACATGGCGGAATTCCTCGATCGCCGCATCGAGAAATTCTCCACCGGCATGAAGCAAAAAACCTCCATCGCCCGCACGTTGATCCACGATCCCGCCGTGATGATTTTCGACGAACCCACCCTCGGGCTCGACGTCATGGCCGCCCGCACGATCGTCCGCTTCATCCGCGACTGCCGCGCTCGCGGCAAAACCGTCCTCTATTCCACGCATGTGATGAGCGAGGTCGAAAAACTCTGCGACATCATCGGCATCGTTCACGACGGCCGGCTGCTCGATGAAGGCACGCTCGCCGAACTGCGCGCCCGCCACGGCGAGCATGACATGGAAGAAATCTTCGTCCGCGTCGTCACCGGTCGCACGGCGGAGGTTCGCTCATGAAGACGCGCAATATCTTCACCGTCTTCGTTAAGGAACTTCGCGACACGCTCCGCGACCGGCGCGCCATCATATCCATGTTCGTCGTACCCACGATCGTGATACCCGCGCTCACGTTCGGCCTCGGGACCGTGTTCGCGAAAGTGGTCAAAAAAGCCGGCGCGGAGAATCACGCGGTCATGATCATCGGCGGCGAAAACGCCCCGCAACTACGCGAGACGCTTGAGCATCAGGGCGGGTTGAAAATCGTTCCGACTTCGCCCGACTACGCCGGGCGCATCTCGGCGAAAAAGCTGCGCGCCGCCGTCGAAATCCCCGACGGCTTTGCGGAATCCGTCCGCAGCGGCGCGAGAGCCACCGTGAAAATCTACACACACGACGGCGAGATGCGCTCCGGGTTTGCCGCCGCCACGATCGAGCGCGCACTGCGTGACTACCGCGAAGCGATTGTCCGCGACCGCCTGTCCGCGAAAAATCTCCCGGCCGACTTCCTCCGGCCGTTCGTCATGAAACGCCAGAACGTCGCCCCGCCCGAGAAGGTCGGCGGCAGTTCCTTCGGCGGCCTCGTCCCTTATTTTTTCATCATCCTCTGTTTCACCGGCGCGATGTATCCCGCGATCGATCTGACCGCGGGCGAAAAGGAGCGCGGCACCCTGGAAACCATTCTCTGCAGCCCCGTCGCGCGCAGCGAGTTGGTCGTCGGAAAATTCCTCGTCGTCCTCGCCGCATCGCTCGCGACGGTGGCCTGCGCACTCGGCTCCATGGCGATCACCGCCTTCGCTGGCGGCGCCGGTTTTTTGCGCGGCGCGATGCACGCCGCGAACGCCCTGCCCACTTTCAGCATCCCCGGCCTGCTCGCCGTCGTTGTATTGGTTTTCCCACTCGCCGTCCTTTTTTCCGCGCTGCTCATGACCGTCGCCCTCTTCGCGAAGAGCTACAAGGAGGCGCAAACCTACGTCTCCCCGCTGGTCTTCATCGTGATCCTCCCCGCGGTAGCCGCAGTCCTGCCCGGTATCGAATTATCCACGACGCTCTCGCTGGTTCCCGTGCTCAACATCGCGCTGGTCAGCAAGGAACTCGTCGCCGGCACGTTTCCCCTTCTGCCGCTCGCGCTCATCTTCCTCTCGACTTGCGCCTACGCGGCCGGCGCGCTCGCCCTCGCGGTGAAAATGTTCAATCGCGAGGACGTGATTTTCCGCACCTGAACGGCGCGCGCCTCTCCATTTCGCGAGGGCGTTCGCGAATCGTTTTCATAGCGCCTGAGGTGTTCTCTCCAGCGCGGGTAAAGAACGGGTAAATAGGCCCGCCCCACTCTCAATAGCGTGGCGGAACAGGTCCCCCAACCTACGGTCCAGCCCACGCAGACGAGAGAGAATTTCACAATGAATCTGGTTAAAAAAATCCTGGTCGTTCACGGCGACGCGAAGATGAAGCGCAAGCTTGTGCTCATGCTCGCTGACGCGGGCTACGACGTGCGCGCGTTCACGGCGGGTGATCCCGCGCTCGAGACCGCTCGCAACGAGTGGTTTGATCTCGCGCTGATCGACGCGCGTATGCCCGGGGCCTCCGAATTCGAATTCGTGGAGTCGCTGAAAAAAATCCAACCCACGGTCCCGGTCATCTTCGTGGTTCAACAACTCGAACTGCCGTTGATCGTGAAAGGCATCCGCATGGGCTTGAGCGACGTGCTTCCGACCGGCGGTGATCTGCGCCCCCTCCTGCGCCGCGTGAATAGCATTCTCCGCCCCAACCAGACGCCCGCCGCCGAGGACCACGCCCTCACGCCCAGCGAACTCGCCGAAGCCGAGGCCGTCCTTCAGGTCCTCGCCAATCCCGACATCGGCCAGAGTAACGATCCGTTCAATACACCCGATTTCCGCCAGGAACTTCTTCGCGGCGCCAAAGAGCGCGCGATGCTCGAACAAAAGGCCGAGCGCCTCGATCACGAGAAGCTCGCCCTCGAGGCCGAGCTGAAAACCCTCCTGTCTCAAAACGCCGACGCCCTCCGCCTCCAGGGCGATCTCGACGAGCTTCGCACTCAGCGCGACACCGCCGCCTCCGCGCAGTCGGTCATCGATCATAAGGCCCGCGCCCTCGCCGAAGCCCGCTCCGAACTCGCCCGCGAACGCACCGCCCTCGAAGAGGAGCGCCGCAAACTCGCGCAATCCACCCAGAGCGTTTCCCCCTTTGCCAAATCGGCCGACGAAATCGCCCGCGAGCGCACCGAACTCGAAACCCAGCGCGCCAAACTCGCCGCCGCCGAAGCCCAGCTCCACGAGGAAGAGACGCGTATCCAACGCGAGGGAACGCAGATCGCCCAAGAGCGCCGTCGCTGGCACGAAGACCTCGACTTGATCCGCGAACAGGAAACCAACCTCCGCGAATACGAGGCCCGCCTCCGCCAGCTTCAGGCCCAGCTTGAGGCCGATCGCGTGCTTTGGTTCAGCTCGCGCCCGCAATCACGCTCGCCGTTTCAAGACGACGCCGCCGTCAAAGCCGCGTGGGAAAAACTCCAGCGCGCCACCGATCTTCTCGAAGCCGAGCGCGCGATCTTCCGCGACGAGCGCATGGCGTTCCGCGAGCAAGAGGGCGAATTCAAGCGCCGCGAGGCGCAACTCGAAGAACTCTCCGCCAAGCTTGATAATCAGGAAAAACGCCTGCGCGGCCTGCCTCCTGCACCACTCGCGCCGCTGCCTTTCATCGGGTCGCCCATTCCCAATCCAGCACAGCCCTCCGGCGCGAAAACCTCGATGAAAACAATCTCCCGCGCCCCCTTCGAAATGGCGAAATCCCTCCTCGGCCGAAACAAGCCCCACCACGACGATCTCTGATCGCGCGGACCGAATCCGCACTTTCCAGCTCTTGCGCGTGGCGCCTTTCAGTCCGCGCCCGTACCCTTGAAACGCGATGACGCCGCCCGGAGCGCGACTTACTTCGCGCCGGACAGGCGTCTCAGATTATCGCATACAATCGCGGCCGCCACGCCCGCATTGAGCGACTCCGCGCCACCATAACGGGGAATCGTCACGCGCGCCGTCACCCGCGATTTCACCTCCACCGAGAGGCCGCGCCCTTCGCTGCCAATCACCACCACCGCCGCCTCCATCCGTGGCAGCGCATGCACATCCTGCCCGTCGAGATCGCAGCCGAGAACCGGCACCGTCACGTCGCTCAACACGTTCGCAAGCGGCGCCGTCACCACCCTCACCCGGCTGAACGAGCCCATGCTCGCGTTGATGACCTTCTGGCCGAAAATATCCGCGCAATCCGGCGAACAGAGCACGCGGTCAAACGCGAACCAGTCCGCAACGCGCAGGAGCGTCCCCACATTTCCCGCGTCCTGCACGCCATCCAAGGCCAGCGTGAAACCGCGGTTCAGCTCGCCGATCACGAGTGAGGCGCGCGCGATACGCCCCACTGCAAGCACCGGCGACGGCGTCGGGAAATGGCTGATACGCCCCATTTCCTCCGCCGAAATCCTCCGCACTTCCGCGTCGCCGCCCAGCCACGCGTCGGTCGCATAAATTTCCACCAGGGCAAACTCCGCCGCCAGCAATTCCCCGACGACTTTCTCCCCTTCGACCACGAAGAGTCCCGCTTCCTCGCGATTCTTTTTCTCGCGAAGGGCACGCAGTCGCTGGATCTCGGCCTTGGTCAGCATCGGGCGACTGAACCGCCCCATCCCGGAAAAGTAAAACCTCCAGCTTCGCCCGCCCGCCCGTCCGCCCTGACAGGTGTCCGCCAATCCGGGGGGCGCGCCTGATACGGCGGTCGCGTATCCATTTTCCGGTAACAAGCCGCGCCGTCCCGGTGGAGTGCACACGCCCAGTTTCAGCTGGGGATTTCCCCTTTCGAAAAAAATCATCAAAGCCGGCGATCTCTAGAACAGGAGTCCGAATACTTTGTCGGGCGGGTCTCCACTACGGAAACCCCGACTGGTCTTCAAAACATGAAATCCACACGTACCGTTCATCATCGTATCGTCGCCGCGTTCGCCATCGCGCTCGCCTGTCTCACCCCCGCTTCTTCCCGCGCCGCCGCGCCAGCCATCGAAGAAATCGACAGCTCCTCGTCCGATGCCAACGCCATCCTCCCCAAGCTCGTTTCCCAGACGGCCGCGCTGTATCCGGTTTCTCATGCCGGCGAATCCGGCGACGCCGTCGTCGTGAGTTTCACGGTCGAGTCCGACGGAAGAGTTAAGGACCCCAAAGTCATCAGCACGCCGTCCACCCAGCTCGAAGGACCCGCCAAGAAGGCCGTGCTCGCCTGGAGATTTCAGCCCGGCACCCGCTTCGGCAAACCCGCCCGCTTCCGCCTCAAGGCTCCCGTCACGTTTTCCGTGAGCGCCGAAAGCATCGACGACGCCCCCGCGGTCAGTCGCAACGTCACTGCCGTGTATCCCTACGACTTGCTCGTCAAGGGCCAGACCGGCTGGGGCGAGGCCAGCTTCGTGGTCGATCATTCTGGCCGCGCCATCCTCGCCGCGCCCACCGCTGCCAGCAACGCCGCCTTCGCTCACTCGGTCATCGCGATGCTCGAAGCCACCCAGTTCGCCCCCGCCAAAAAAGATAAACGCCCCGTCATGGCTTCCTCGACCGACCGCGAGCTGTTCAACCCCGAGGTCTCGCTCGATTCCGTCGCGCGCAGCGTCCTCGCCGAACTTCGCAAACCACAGCCCGCGATCTACGCCGTCGCCGACCTCGACGACCGCCCGAGAGCCGTCGCCCAACACTCCGCCATTTATCCCCGCTCCATGAAAAGCGACGGCCTCACCGGTCAGGCCGAGATTGAATTTATCGTCGATCGCGATGGCCGCGTCCTTTTCCCCCGCATCGTCTCCGCGTCCCACGAAGATTTCGGCTGGGCCGCCGCCACCGCCGTCGCGCAATGGAAATTTAATCCACCCATGCACAACGGCCAGCGCGTGGAGGTTCGCATGAGCGTTCCCGTCATTTTCGACGCCCAAAAACTCGCCTCGTCCGACTGAGCCCGCCCGCGATCGTCACGCATTTACTGCGCTCGCTTCCGACGCGTCTCTTACGGGACGCGTCCTTTTTTCGTCGCAACCCCGCGCCAGGTGTAAAATACCGTGAAGAATGCCGGCCTGAAGCCGATATGAGTTCACCCAGGTTCCGCTCGTCCGCTTTACCCTATGTTCATCATGCGCCCCCTCCCCGCCTTTTTGCTTTCCGTCACGATCGCACTCGGCTCCGGCAACGTCTTCGGCCAGACCGCCGCGCCTTCGGAACGAATCGCGCCCAAATCGGTGCGGGCCACCGCGCCGGTTTATCCGTTCCACTTGCTGATCAAAGGAGTCGAGGGCTCCGCCGACCTGCAGTTCACCATCGGCTATTCCGGCAAAGCCATTCTCGCCAGCGTGCTCAACAGCACCGATCCCGCCTTCGCCAAGGCGCTCCTTGCCGACATCGAGGCCAACGAATTTCTTCCGCCGCGCGTCAACGGCCTGCCCAAGCTCGCCCAAGCCGAGGTTCACTTCAGCTTCAATGGCACCGCCGGCCTCGATCCCACCGCGCGCGAAATCCTCGCCGAGCTTCGCAAGCCCATGCCCGCGCTCCCGCATGTCGAGGAACTCGATAAAAAACCCGCGCCCGTCCGCCAGGACCCGCCGGTTTATCCGTATTCGCTTCTCAGCGACAACGTCTCCGGTCACGCCGAGATCGAGGTCGTCATCGATCGCACCGGCCGCGTTCTTTTCCCGCGCATCGTCTCTGCCACGACCGATGACGTTGGCTACGCCGCCGCCGAGGCCGTCTCCCGCTGGCGCTACCAGGCCCCCGTGAAAAACGGCAAGCCCGTGGACGCGTTTCTGAGGGTCACAATCACCTACGACCAGTCGAAGATGGCCGCGTCCTGGTAACGCGTCGCACCTTCTCCGCGTAGGCCCGCGTGTTCGCGCGAGCGCTCCGTTTTGGACTGCGGTGCCCCGACACCGCTTTCTCCCGCCGCCTCGGCGGCCGTCCTCCGGCTCCAGACTTCCCTCGCCTGTAAAGCCCGCTAGCGTCGCGGCGATGAAACGCTTCGCCCCGACGGTTCTGTTTGCGGTCGTCTTCGCCCTTTTCGCGGCTCCGCTCTTCAGCGCAACCGTCGAAACACCGGCGCCATCCGCCGCCGTCAACGCCGATCAGTCGCCCGCCCGCGGCATCGCCACCGCCATCACCACGCTCACCGGCATTGCGATCTCCCCACTCCTCGGCACCGGCGGCTTCGGATTTTATCAATGGTACCTGGCTGACACGCCGGCGAAAAAATCCGCGCTGCCTTGGTTCGCCCAGCCGTCTTTTTTCATTCCCGCCCTGCTCATCGCCGGGATCTGCGCCATGAAAGATGCCCTCGGCACCGTTCTCCCGCCCGGCTTCAAGAAACCCCTCGATGTCCTCGAAACCATCGAAAATAAAATCTCCGGCCTTGTCGCGGCCGGCGCCATCGTCCCGTTCACCATGAGCGCAGTGAGTTCTTGGATACTTGACGCGGACGCCCCTGCGACCACCGCCGCGCATCACCTTTCCGCGGCCAGCCTGGCCATGCTGCCTTGGGGCTCGGGTGATTTTTCCTGGATGCTGAATGTCCTCACCATCCCGGTCGGCCTCGTGATTTTTGCCATCGTCTGGATGGCCGGGCACGCGATCAACGTCCTCATTTTGCTCAGCCCCTGGGGCGCGATCGACGCCATCCTCAAAGCCGCCCGCACCAGCGTGCTCGGCTTGCTCGCGGTCACCGCCGCGCTCGATCCGAAACTCGGCCTCATCCTCGCTGCGATCATTATCCTTTTCTCATGGTTGGTCGCCGGTTGGTCCTTTCGCCTGATGATTTTCGGCACGTTGTTCAGCTGGGATTTTTTCACGTTGCGGAAAAAGCGCTTTCGTCCCCATCCCGCCTCCAACCGCCTTTTCAGCGGCGGAAAACTCAAGGGCGCGCCCATCCGCAGCTACGGCCGGTTGATTCATCAGCCGGAAAATGGCCGCCTGCTGTTCACCTATAAACCGTGGCTCGTGCTGCCCGAACGCACCGTCGACGTCATGCCCACCGCGCCCTACATCGCGAAGGGACTCTTCTTCTCAAGCATCGGCGACGGCGAGCTGACGCTCTTCCTGCTTCCTCCGCGCTACCGCGACCACGAAGAAGACATCGCGCGAATTTACCAGTTGGAAGGCGGCGTGAAAGACGCCGGCCTCATGAAAGCCTGGAGCGCCGTCCGCGAACTCTTCGGCGGCAGCGCCACCAAATCTCAAATCGTGTAAACCCGGGACGCCAGCGTCGCCCCATGAAGCCCCGCCGGCGCGCGTTCAAAACCGGTCCTGGGAGCGCACGCGGCCCGCGGGTGGTGACCGGCCGCCCACCGGCCACGGTTCGATCTACGCGCTTAAACTCTTCGCGCCGAACCGCGTCTTCACGGCCCGGCCACGGCCCGAAAGAAAACGTTTTCCTCGCGGCCGTGGGGCAGTCCTCGTCCTCAACCGCTCACGCTTAGTGCG
>Ga0164241_10004402_pt1 | contig 13676 bp, 11 predicted proteins | sample OricomyardsoilBY_FD_108780 | JGI IMG/M metagenome (GOLD analysis project Ga0164241, IMG submission 108780) | Backyard soil microbial communities from Emeryville, California, USA - Original compost - Back yard soil (BY) | ecosystem: Environmental > Terrestrial > Soil > Unclassified | place: USA...
CGAGGTCGCGCAGCGGGTTGGCCCACATGTACCTCTGCACGGGCTCGCTCAGCGCCTCGGCGATCCGCGCGGGCAGCGGCAGCGTGGTGTCGCGCAGCGCGGCGGCCGCGCCGGTGAGCATCTTCATCTCGCCGTCGCCGGTGAAGCGCGCCGCGGCCCGGTCGAGCAGCAGCGCGCCGGACTCCAGGTCGTTGGCCAGCTCGTCGGGGCCCTGCGCGGCGCCGACCTTGACCTCGACGGCGTGCCGCCAGGTCGCCCACGGGTCGCTCCACGCGTCCACCCGGTAGGTCCACATGCCGGTGGAGTCGGGGGAGATCGCGGCGATCCAGTGATCGGTGTTCGGGTCGTCGCAGATCATCCGCGTCTGCCGCTCGGTGTCGTCGTGTGGCCCACGCCACACCACGGTGGCGCCGACGGCGTCGTGTCCCTCCCGCCACACGGTCGCGGCCACGGGTATGTGTTCGCCCACCACGGCTTTCGCCGGATAGCGACCACAGCTGACCAACGGGGACACATCGTCGATGCCCAGCCGTCCACTCACCGGTCAAACCCTCCCTGCGCAGGCGCGAACACGCGAAAGATCGTCCCCCATGCCTAGAAGTCTGCCCGGTCCGGCCTGACCCCACACAACGCGGCGGCTTGAATTTCTCCGGGACTGGACCGATAAGGTCGGTCGCCGTGAAAGCTGTACGTCGCTTTACCGTGCGCGCCGGTCTCCCCGAGGCGCTGGCCGAGCTGAGCACGCTCGCCACGAACCTGCGCTGGACCTGGCACCCGCCGACCCAGGAACTGTTCGCGGTCATCGACCCGAACATCTGGGAGCGGCTGGGCAACCCACTGCGCCTGCTCGCGGAGGTGCCCGCGAGCAGGCTGGAGCAGCTGGCCACCGACCAGGACTTCCTGGCGAGAACGACCGCGCTGTCCGAGGACCTGCGGCGTTACCTCTCCGGCGAACGCTGGTACCAGCAGCGCCGCAACGAGCTCTCCGGGCACGGCCCGGAGGGCAACGGGCGGTTCGGCAGGATGCCGTCCTCGATCGCGTACTTCTCCATGGAGTTCGGCGTGACCGAGGCGCTGCCGAACTACTCCGGCGGCCTCGGCGTGCTGGCCGGCGACCACCTGAAGGCGGCGTCGGACCTCGGCGTGCCGCTGATCGGTGTGGGCCTGCTGTACCGCTCCGGCTACTTCCGCCAGTCGCTGTCGCTGGACGGCTGGCAGGTCGAGCACTATCCGGTGATCGACCCGAGCGGCCTGCCGCTCGAGCCGCTGGTGGAACCGTCCGGCGCGCCGATACTCGTGCACGTCGCGATGCCCGGTGGCCGGGTGCTGCGCGCGCGGATCTGGAAGGCCCAGGTCGGACGCGTGCCACTGCTGCTGCTCGACTCGGACGTCGACGGCAACGACGACGACCTTCGCGGCGTGACCGACCGGCTCTACGGTGGTGACCAGAACCACCGCATCCGGCAGGAAATCCTGGCCGGTGTCGGCGGCGTGCGCGCGGTGCGTACGTACTGCGAGCTGACCGGTCACGCTCAGCCCGAGGTTTTTCACACGAACGAGGGACATGCGGGCTTCCTCGGCCTGGAGCGGCTGCGTGAGCTGATGTCCGGCCAGCACCTGTCGTTCGACGAGGCGCTGTCCGCGGTGCGCGCCGGCACGGTGTTCACCACGCACACGCCGGTGCCCGCCGGCATCGACCGGTTCCCGGTCGACCTGGTGCAGCACTACTTCGGCGACGGCGCGCTGCTGCCCGACGTCGACTTCCGCCGCATCCTCGCGCTCGGCGCCGAGGAGAACGCCGGCATGTTCAACATGGCCCACATGGGCCTGCGGCTCGCGCAGCGCGCCAACGGCGTGTCCCGCCTGCACGGCGAGGTCAGCCGGGACATGTTCGGCGGGCTGTGGACCGGGTTCGACACCGTCGAGGTGCCGATCACCTCGGTCACCAACGGCGTGCACGGCCCCACGTGGACGGCCCGGGAGATGACCGAGCTGATCGGCGAGGAGGTCGCGGTCACCAACGGCGAGCTCTGGCAGCTGCGTTGCGAGCTGCGCAAGCGGCTGGTGGTCGAGGTGCGCAGGCGGGTGCGGGAGGCGTGGCTGCAGCGCGGCGCGTCGCCGCTGGAGCTCGCGTGGACCGACACGGTCTTCGACCCGGACGTGCTGACCGTCGGCTTCGCCCGGCGGGTGCCGACCTACAAGCGGCTCACGCTGATGCTGCGCGACCACGACCGGCTGCGCGCGCTGCTGCTGCACCCGGAGCGGCCGGTGCAGCTGGTGGTCGCGGGCAAGTCGCACCCGGCCGACGACGGCGGCAAGGCGCTGATCCAGCAGATCGTGCGGTTCGCCGACGAGCACGACGTCCGGCACCGGATCGTGTTCCTGCCCGACTACGACATGTCGATGGCCCGGTACCTGTACTGGGGCTGCGACGTGTGGCTCAACAACCCCACCCGGCCGCTGGAGGCCTGTGGCACGTCGGGCATGAAGTCGGCGCTGAACGGCGGGCTCAACCTGTCCATCAGGGACGGTTGGTGGGACGAGTTCTACGACGGCAGCAACGGCTGGGCGATCCCGACCGCGGACGGCGTGCACGACCCGCTGCGCCGCGACGACCTCGAGGCCGCCGCGCTCTACGAGCTGCTCGGCGCGCAGGTGGCGCCGCTGTTCTACGAGCGGGGCGCGGACGGCGTGCCTGCGCAGTGGCTCGCGATGGTCCGGCACACGCTGGCCTCGCTCGGGCCGAAGGTGCAGGCGTCGCGGATGGTTCGCGAGTACGTCGAGTCGCAGTACCTGCCCGCCGCGACCGCGGTGGAGCTGGCGCGGGCGGACGACTTCCGCGCCTCGCGCGGGCTCGCGCAGTACCGCGACCGCCTGTCCGGCGCGTGGCCGAACGTGCGGGTGACCAACTGCGAGCTGAGCCTGGACCCGGACGGGCGCCGCACGCCGGTGCTCGGCGAGCGGGTGCGGGTCACCGCGACGGTCGACCTGGCGGGCCTCGCACACACCGACGTGCAGGTGCAGGTCGTGGTGGGCCGGGTGGCCGACAGCGACGAGCTGTACGACGTGGTCACCGCGCCGATGACCCCGACGGGCGAGGGCACGTACGTGGCGGAGATCCCGCTGCCGCACACCGGCGCGCTCGGCGCGACGGCCCGGGTGCTGCCGGTCCACGAGCTGCTGGCCTCACCGGTGGAGCTCGGCAGGGTGGTAGTGGCTTAGGCAGAGCGGCTCAACAGACTTCCAGGCGGCTGCGGGTGCCGGCGACCCGCGGCCACCAGGAGGCGAGTTTTTCCGCCTCGGTGAGCACCGCCCTCGCCGTCCGGTTGTCGCCGGAGGCCATGTGTGCGCGGGCGAGCGTGGCGAGGTCGTCGGCGCGGACGAGGAGGCTGTCGCCGGCCTCGGCGGCGCGGCCGGCGAGCGAGATCGCCTCGTCCACCTCGCCGCGCAGCAGCGCGTGCAGGGCCCGCACGCCGTTGAGCTTGTAGGCCGGGTAGCCGAGCGTGGCCGCGTTGTCGAGCGCGTTGCTCGCGGTCGACAGGCCCAGCTCGGCGTCGAGCTGCCCGGCCTCGACGGTGACGCAGGCGAGCCCGGCGAGCGCGGCGAACGAGGTGGCCGCCTCGTCCGGCTCCTGCCGCGCGTCCCCGGCGAGCTTGACCGCGAGGATCATGGCCTGCGCGTACCGGCCCTGCGCCTCCAGCACGAAGACCTGCGCGGACAGCGACGAGCGCAGGTCCGGGTAGGTCCCGCGCAGCTGTGCGGAAAGCCGCTCGGCGGTCGCGAGGTCCCCGCGGTGCGCGGCCGCGATCGCCTCGCCCACCAGCGGCGCGGCCTCCATCTCGGCGACCTGGTCGGCGCCCACCCACGGCAGCCGGAACAGCAGCCAGCCGGTCGAGGTCGCGGTCGCCGAGCGGTGGGGGAGCAGCGCATGGGTGAACTCCGCGACACAGGCGATGGCGAACCCGTGCGCGAACGCGGACCCGCCGGTCGCCCAGTACGCGGCGAGCACGACCACGACCACCTCGGCCACCGCCGAGCACAGCGCGGAGACCCACATCCGCCTGCGCACCGGGGCCTTCGCCGCCCGCACGCCCACCGCCATGATGATCGGGATCGCCCGCAGCACGATCGTGCGGTCCGGCGTGCTCCAGTCCGCCACCCGCGGCCCGATGCCGAGCACGATCCGCTGCACCCGCACGCCCGCGACCGGCACCGCGGCGAGCAGGCCGAACTGGCTCGCGGCCAGGATCGCGAGGGCGCCGGTCACCGCGCCGCCGAGCCCGGTCAGCACGCCGGCCGGCGTTGTCTCGACGACCACGACGGCGGCGACCACGACCAGCGTCGCGAGCCACCCGGGTGTCAGCAGCAGGCGCAAGATCCTCACGAGCAGCAGACGTTACGCGGGCGTGCCGTGGTTCCCCCGCCCGCCGGGGCAGCCGAAAGGGCGGCCCGCGCTACCGTTCGCCCGTGGACGACCAGAAAGACGTGGTTCGTCGGGGGTATGACGTGCTTTCCGCCCGCTACGACGCGGCGTACGGGTCGGCGGCCAAGTACGCCTCCTGGCTGGGCGAGCTGATCTGTTCGCTCCCGCCCGAGGCCGCCGTCGTCGACCTCGGCTGCGGCAGCGGCGTGCCGGTCCTGCGGGACCTCGTCGCCGCCGGCCACCGGGGCACCGGCGTGGACTTCAGCGCCGTGCAGGCGATGCGCGCCCGCCAGCTCGTCCCGGCCGCCACCGTGCTCGAGAGCGACCTGACGACCGTGCGCTTCTCACCCGCGTCGCTGGACGCGGTGTTCGCCTTCTACTCGATCATCCACGTGCCGCTGCCCGAGCAGCCCGCGCTGCTGCACCGGATCGCCGGGTGGCTGCGTCCCGGCGGCGTGTTCGCGGCGACGCTGGGCTTTCAGGCGTGGACCGGTACCGACGCGGACTGGCTGGGCGGCGGCACCCCGATGTGGTGGAGCCACGCGGACACGGCCACCAACCGCCGCTGGCTGCTGGACACCGGTCTGGTGATCGAGACGGAGAAGTTCCTCGCGGAGGGCGACAGCGGCGCGGTCCTGTTCGTCGCGCGGCGCCCGCTCAGGTGACGGCGGGGCTGGGGCCCGGCCGGACCGGGAGGCCCGCCGCCGCCCACGCGCGGAAGCCGCCGTCCAGATCGGTCGCGCGGTGCAGGCCGAGCGCGCGCAGGTCGCGGGCGGCGAGGCTGGACGAGTAGCCCTCGTTGCACACCACCACGACGTGGGTGTCCGCGGTGAACCCGGTGATGCGGTGGTCGCCGTGCGGGTCGAGGCGCCATTCGAGCACGATCCGCTCCACCGGCACCGATCCGGGGATCTCGCCCTCGGCGGCCCGGTTGGCCTCGGGCCTGATGTCGACGACCAGCGCCTCCTCGAGCGCGGCCGTCTCCTGCGGGCTCACGCGTGCCAGCTCGGCGCGGGCGGCGGCCAGGACCTCGTCAACAGCGCTCACGGTTCCACCGGCTCCTTGCTCAGTTCCTCCAGCGTCCGCCGGGGCGGCAGCGGGGGAATGTGGTCGGGGATGTCCTGCAGGCTCGCATACTCGCGCGTCGGCACCAGCGGCGGCGAGTAGGCGTGCACGGTGGCCGCGTTGGCGAGGCCGGTGTTCCACACCTGGTGCGCGCGCCCGGCGCCGAAGCCGATCGCCGCCCCCGTGTCGTGCACGCGGCGGCCGATCGGGGCGCGTGGGTACCGGTAGGTCTCGGACAGCTCACCCAGCACGACCGAGAACGCGCCGAACGCGCCGCCGTGGTCGTGCGGCTCGGTGTGCTGGCCGGGCAGCCACGACAGCAGCCACACCTCGACCTCCTCGGTCAGCGCGAGCCGGGCCCACCAGCGCTGCGGGCTCGCGAAGCGCACGAGGTCGAGCAGCGTGCCGCGATGCGTGCCGGACACCTGGGTGACCAGCTCGCGGAGCCGGTCGGGACTCCACTGCTGACCGTGCGGCCGAACGAGGCCGGTGAGTTCGGGCAGGACGAGATCGGCGGTGTACGTGGGCATGCGTTAGCTCCGGGTAGGCGAGCGGTCAGGACCTGGGGTCAGTACGTGCGACAACAACCGCACGAGGCGACGAGCAACAGGTCCACCGTGCGGTCGCGCCAGCAGTACAGCGACCGGAACATGCCGCAACTAAAACATGCCGCACCACATTGTGCCAACTCTTCCCACATTGCGAAAGTCTCGACCGAGACTCGACTCAGACTGCCCTCGGGGTACGGAAGACCAGCAGCGTCCGCGGCGGCAGGGTCAGCGTCGTGCCTGGTAGAAGCGCCGCGTCGGACGCCGGAGTGCCGCGGCGGGTGGCGGTGTCCAGCACCGGGACGAACTTCTCGCCGAACTCGCCGCCGGGCAGCGTCACCGGCGCCTCCTCGTCGCCTGCGTGCAGGAGCAGCAGCCACGAGTCGTCCGGGACCAGCTCGCCCTCGCGGTCGCGCGAGAGCGACGTCGAGCCGTCGATCCACATGCCGATCGTGCGCCTGGCCTCGTCGAACCAGTCCTCGCCGGTCATCGGCGTGCCGTCCGGGGCGAGCCAGACCAGGTCCGGCCTGCCGGTGGTGCTCGGCCTGCCGTCGAAGAACTCCGGCTGGCGCAGCGCGGGCGAGCCGGCCCGCAGCGCGATCAGCTTGCGGGCGAAGGCGAGCATGTCCTGTGCGGGCGCGGTCGGGGTCCAGTCCAGCCAGGACGTCTCGTCGTCCAGGCAGTACGGGTTGTTGTTCCCGCCCTGGGTGCGCCACAGCTCGTCGCCCGCGCACAGCATCGGCGTGCCGGTGGCCAGCAGCAGCGTCGCCAGGAGGTTGCGGGCCTGCCGGTCACGCAGCGCCAGCACCGCCGGGTCGTCCGTCTCGCCCTCGACGCCGCAGTTCCACGACCGGTTGTCGTTGCCGCCGTCGCGGTTGTCCTCACCGTTGGCGTTGTTGTGCTTCTCGTCGTAGGACACCAGGTCCCGCAGCGTGAACCCGTCGTGCGCGGTCACGAAGTTGATCGACGCCCACGGCCGCCTCGTGTTGAACGCGTACAGGTCCTCCGAGCCCGACAGCCGGTAGGCGAGGTCCCGGACGCCGACCCGGCCGATCCAGAAGTCCCGCACCCCGTCCCGGAACCGGCCGTTCCACTCCGTCCACTGTGGAGCGAAGCCGCCGACCCGGTAGCCGTCGCCGGTGGCGTCCCACGGCTCGGCGATCAGCTTGCAGTTGGCCAGTACCGGGTCGGTCGTGATCGCGGTCAGCAGCGGGGAGTTCGGGTCGAACGGGCCGCCGTGCGGGCGGCCGAGCGCGCTCGCGAGGTCCAGCCGGAACCCGTCGACGCCGAGCTCGGTGGCGAAGTACCGCATGGAGTCGGTGACCAGCCGGACCACGGTGGGAGAGGCGGGGTTGAGCGTGTTGCCGCAGCCGGTGATGTCCACGTCGGACCCGTCCCGGTCGAGCACGTAGTAGGCGGGCGCGTCCAGCCCGCGCATGGACAGCGTCGGCCCGGCCGCGCCGCCCTCGCCGGTGTGGTTGAACACCACGTCGAGGATCACCTCGATGCCCGCGGCGTGCAGCGCGGCCACCATCGTGCGGAACTCGGCGGTCTCCCGGCCCGGCTCGCTCGCGTACCCCTCGTGCGGGGCGAGGAAGCCGAGCGAGGCGTAGCCCCAGTAGTTGTGCCGCCCCGAGCGCAGCAGCGGCGGCTCGTCGACGAACGTGTGGACCGGCAGCAGTTCGACCGCGGTCACCCCGAGCCGCAACAGGTGGTCGATGACCGCCGGGTGGGTCAGGCCGAGGTAGGTGCCGCGCTGGTGGGGCGGGACGTCGGGATGCTGCTTGGTGAACCCGCGGACGTGCAGCTCGTAGATCACCGTCTCCTCGAACGGCGTGGCCGGCTTCGCGCCGGTGTCCGGCCCGCCCGGCGAGGTCACCACGGACAGCGGCACGTGGCCGAGCGAGTCCACGTGCGACGCGCGGCCGGTCATCGGGTCGGTGCGGTAGCCGAGCGTGGCCTCCAGGTCGGTGACCCGCCCGGTGATCCGCCGGGCGTGCGGGTCGACCAGCAGCTTCGCCGGGTTGCAGCGCAGCCCGCGGGCCGGGTCGTACGGGCCGTGCACCCGGTAGCCGTAGCGCTGGCCGGGCGTGACGCCGGGGACCAGGCCGTGCCAGATGCCGAACGTGCGCTCGGTCAGGCCGATGCGGTGCTCGGAGCCGTCCTCGCCGATGAGGCACAGGTCGACGGCGTCGGCGACGGACGAGGCGACCGCGAAGCGCACCCCGCCCGCCTCGGAATGGGCGCCGAGCGGAAGCGGGTGGCCGGGGAGGACGTGGAGCGCGGGCATTCGTCCATCTTGCCCAATGGAGGTCTCAGACCTGGTACGTGTGCTCCTCGAACGACTCCTCATCGGCGACCGGGGCGTGCCGCCGCCGCGCCGGAGCGGCCGCGACCGGCTCTCTTTCCGGCTCGGGTTCGGGGACCTCGACCGGCGCATCGACCGGCGCGTCGTCCGGCTGTGCCGAGGTGACCAGCCGGGCGAACACCTCCTGGTGGGCAGCCCAGCCGTCGGTGGACGGGCAGGCCAGGGTCAGCAGCAGCATCCGGCCGGTGCCGGGCTCGGGGATGAACGCCTGCAGCTGCACGGTCAGCGCGCGCCGCTCGCGGGCCTGCTCCGGGCCGGGCACCCGCTGCGCCACCACCGCGGTGCCCAGGCCCGTCTCCAGCGTCACGGTCTCCCGCACGTCCGGGCCGCCGACGTCCTCCATCGCGTCCCGCAGTGACTCCGCCGTGTCGGCGTCCCACGACGGCGGCACCTCGATGACCACACCGGTGAGCACCGCCGGGGCCGCGGCGGGCGGGGTCACCACGGCCATCAGGAACGCACCCTCGCGCACCGCGGTCTCCACCGCCTCGGTCGCGATCGGCTCCAGGTCGGCCGTCGCGGACGGCAGGTCCCGCAGCTCGCCGAGGATCGCGGCGAACTCGCGGATCGCGAGCGACGGGTTGTCGATCGGGATCCGGCGGACGGTGTCGGGGATGGCGAGGCGCATGGGGCCCTACTTCTTGTTTCGTTCGTTCAGCTCGTCGCGGACGGTGTTGACCAGGGCGTTCTGCGCGGCGTCGCTGCGCGGGTTGGCGAGCAGCTTCAGCGCCTCCAGCTCGCGCTTGTCGGCCGCGGACAGCTGCCCGCCGCTGGCCTCGATGGTGCGCACGGTGGCGTCCACGGAGTTGCTGAACGCGTCGCCGGCGAGCTTGGCGTCGCCCTTGAGCACGTTCGCCGTGCCGTCGGTGGCGGCCTTGAGCTTGAGGCCGTCGCGCAGCGACCCGGTCCGCCGGGCGTACGAGCCGGTCTCGGCGACGTCCTGGGCCAGCTTGGGCAGCCCGCCGGTCAGGAAGCCGTCCTTGGCGCCGGTGACCACGCCCTTGCCGCCCTGGGCGAGCCGGGTCGACCCGATCACCGGGCGGGCGAGGCCCTTGGCCCCGGCCAGCGCGGCGGAGGTGTAGGTGCGGCCGGGGATCACGGTCAGCGCGAGCGAGAGGTTGCTCGGCGCGTTGCGCGACCCGGCGATGCGCTGGCCGATGCCGGCGAGCGCGGTGACCCCGGCCGTCCCCGCGGAGACCGTGCCCAGCACGGCCGCGGCGGGCGCGCCGACGCCGGTGAGCGCCAGCCCGGCGGCCGCCGCGCCGGTGGCGGCGGAGACGATGCCGGACACCTTGGATACGCCGTCGAGGGTCTGCACGTACCAGGCGTCGTTCTCCGGCTTGAACGCGCCGTCGTCGCCGCTGCGGATGCCGTCGGCCGCGGCGTTGGCCTCGCGCAGGTGCTTGGCCTGCAGCCGCTTGGCGTCGTCGATGACCTGTTCGAGCTGCGCGTCGAGGTCGGCGGCGGCGTTGACGGCGCCGAGGTAGGCGTTGTACCGCGCGTCGTACTGCGGGTTGGCCGTGTCGCGCGGGATCGCGCCAGCAGCCGAGGTGACCGCGTCGTTGGCCTGCTGGATCTGCTTCTTGAGCTTCTTGGCCTTGTCCTCGAGGTCCTCGGCCTTGTCCTGGTTGGCCTTCATCTGACCGCCCCACTTGCCGAGCGCCTCGGCGGCCTTCTGGATCGCCTCGGCGCCCTTGCCCATGCCCTGCGGCAGGTCGTCGCCGTGGTCGGAGAACTCCTCGGCCGCGCTGCCGCCCCAGTCGGCGTCGTCGCCGATCTTGGCGGCCTCCTCCAGACGGGGGAGCACGGCCGCGATCACCCGCAGCGCGCGGGACATCGACATGAGGACGGCCTGCACGGAGGCGGTCTCGCCGGGGGTGGGGTCGAACCCGAGGCCTGGGAATCCCGGGCGGCTCACGACGCCCCCTCGCAGGCTCGGTCGCGCCGCTCGCGGTCGCCCTGTGACATTTGTTCGCTCGCAAGCTCGCTCACGGCTTTCCACCGCCGCCCTGCTGCTGGGCCAGCGTCACGACCGCGGCGCCGCGCAGCACGTTCATCTGGTCCTCGACGACCGCGGCGTTGGCCGCGGCGCGGATGTTGTTCTCGGCCGCGTCCTCGAGCGTCTGGTAGTTGGACAGCGCGTTGTTGACGTTCTCGGCGGCCTGGCCGATCTTGTCCCGCATGTCGCCGAGGTTGTCGGTCCACTGCTGCATGACCTCGCCGACCGCGGCGCTGATGTCGCCCGGTCCGAGGTCGCAGCCCTGCTGACCGAGCACCCCGATCACGCTCGCCACCTCGTCGGCCACCGCGTTCAGCTCTCCGACCCGGGCGGCCAGCCCCGCCTCGTCGGCGACGTAGCCCTCTCCCATCAGCTCCTCCTCGGCTGTAGTGCTCGTGTTCAGTAGACGGTGGTCGGGCCGGGCGCCGGTACTCGCGCTGCGCAGCCGGGCAAGGGGCTCGCACAGGGGGTCAAACCGGTGAGGAAGAGCGGCTCGCCGCTGCCTCCGGGCTTGATGAGTACCAGAACCGGCCGCGCTTCGGGGCGAGTCATGAGGAATGCCCGCAACCCGCCCGCCGGCACCGGCTGCCCGTCCGGGTCGGCGGGCAGCGGGCCGAACAGGAACGCGGACGTGTCGTCGTCGCGGCCCTTGGCGGCGTGCTGGCCCGGACCCGTTGCCGGGGCAGCTTGACGTGGGTTGGGATCCACGCCGGTCGTGCGGCCGGGCTCCAGCCCGCGCGCCGCGTCCGCGGGGGCGGACGGCGGCAGCGCGGGCGTGGCCGGCACGGCGCGGCCCGGGTCGGGCAGGCGGGCGGGCTCCGGGGCGCGGACCGGGTCCGGCCGCCCTGGGTCGATCGCCCGGCCCGGATCCGGCCGTGCGGTCCCGCCGGGATCTGGCGCGGGACCGGCTTGTTGTTCGACGGTCTGGCCGATGTTCTCCGCGACGGGGGGTGCGGGCTGCGGCGGCGGGGTGCCGGTGGGGGTGGGGGAGCTACCGGCCGGGCCGTGGTGTGCGGGTGGGTCGACCACGCCACCTGGCCCGTGCGGTCCGCCGGCGGGCGCGCTTGCCGCAGCGTGCCGGACCGGACCGCCTTCCCCGCCGCCGCGCCCGCCGCTCCGGGCGGCGCCCTCGCGGTCGCCCTCCCGGTGCACGTCGGGGTTGTTGGTGTGCTGAATGACCGGCCGGGCGCGGCTCACCTCGCGGGCCGGTGCGTCGGCCGCGACGTGGCGGTGCGCGGGGCCGGATGCCGGCTCGCCGCGGGAGGTCTCGGTGTGCCCGGCGAGTCCCGGGTCGAGCGGGCGGTGGCCGGGCAGGTGGTCGAGCGACGGCCGCACGGCGGGCGCGTGGCCGGTGTCCAGCCAGCCCGCGGCGCTCGTCGTCGCCTGGCCGTGCACCGGCAGTTCGCCGGTACCAAGGTCCGGCACGGCCGGCACGGTGTCGCCCGGCAGGCCCGGCCACTGATCCGCGACCGTGCCGGCAGGCAGGCCGGGCCACTGGTCCGCCGACGTGCCGGGGGGCAGGAGATCGCCGAGTGGGACACCGGTGGAGCCAGGGTCGTCGGGGCCCGGCATGCCCGGCAGGCCCGCGACGGGAACCGCGGGCCCTCCCTCTTCACCAGGCATGCCGGGGAGCACGACGCCCGGCGCCGGTCCGGCGGGCGGCCACACCGGCAGGCTCAGACCGGCCGCCACCTCGCCGGTCCACCAGCTGACCCGCCCCGCGTGCCGGCCCGTCCCGGTGGCGGGCCACCCGGGCACCGGCCCGGTCGCCGACCGCAGGGCGGCCGCCGCCGCGGTCGCCTGCCGCAGGTGCCCGGCCTGCAACCGGTCGGCGCGGTCGAGCACGCGGTCCAGCGCGGCGGTCTGCGCCGCCTGCTGCTCGGGGGTCCGGCCGGGGTTGGCACGCAGCGCGCGGGCCTGGGCCTCCAGCTCGTCGGCCTCGCGCTGGTTCGCCACCAGCTGGGACTGCCACGCCGACACCGCCCGCGACGCCGTGCGCAGCGCGGTCACGGTCTCGTCCAGCCCACCGGCCACCGCGGCGGAGTCCGATCGGAACGCCGAGGCCGCCGCGCCCTGCCACGAGCCGGACCTGGCCGACCGGCGCAGGCCGTGGGCCGAGCCGTCAACCGACTCGGCCGCATGATCCAGGCGCGTCAGCACCGCCTCGACGTCCGCCACCGAGCCGGGGGCCGGGTCGAAGCCAAGACCTGGGAATGTCCGCGTCCGCACCAGGGGAGTCAATCCGGGCGGGCCGGGGCCGGGAAACCGCCGCTGCGCACCGAGGCAAACCGAGGGCACGGCTGTGCAAAGCCTCCTGTTGAATGGGCACCGTGACGGAACTGGACGATCTGGTCGTGCACATGTCCGGCGTCGGCGTCCGGCGCGGCACCACCCACCTGCTGCGCGACGTCGACTGGAACGTCGAGCTGGACGAGCGATGGATGATCCTCGGCGCGAACGGCGCCGGCAAGACCACCCTGCTCCGCCTCGCCGCCGCCGAGCTGCACCCCACGACCGGCCAGGTGCACGTGCTGGGCGAGCGGCTCGGCCGGGTCGACGTGTTCGAGCTGCGCACCCGCATCGGCTTCTGTTCCGCGGCGCTGCTCGCCCGCGTGCCGCCCCGGGAGAAGGTGCTCGACATCGTCGTCAGCGCCGGCTACGCGATCCTCGGCCGCTGGCGCGAGGACTACGACCAGCTCGACACCGGCCGCGCCCAGGAGCTGTGCAAGTCGCTCGGCATCGCCCACCTCACCGAGCGCGAGTTCGGCACGCTGTCCGAAGGGGAGCGCAAGCGCACGCTGATCGCCCGCGCACTGATGACCGACCCCGAGATGCTGCTGCTCGACGAGCCGGCCGCGGGCCTCGACCTCGGCGGCCGCGAGGACCTCGTCGGGAGGCTGTCCGAGCTGGCCCGCGACGCGGACGCCCCGGCCACGATCCTCGTCACCCACCACGTCGAGGAGATCCCGCCCGGCTTCACGCACCTGCTGCTCGTCCGCGATGGCGGCGTGGTCGCCCAGGGCCTCCTCGACGACGTGCTGACCAGTGAGAACCTGTCCGCCACGTTCGGCCAGCAGCTGGACCTCGATCGCATCGGCGACCGGTACTTCGCACGCCGCAACAGCGCGGACTAGGTTGTCCGAAGACGACTTCAGGGAGGCAGCACGTGGGTGAGTTCGTCAGGCTCGAGGTGGACGGGGGCGTCGGCACCATCCGGCTGGACCGCCCGCCGATGAACGCGCTCAACAAGCAGGTGCAGGAGGAGATCCGCGC
>Ga0164241_10004403_pt1 | contig 13672 bp, 12 predicted proteins | sample OricomyardsoilBY_FD_108780 | JGI IMG/M metagenome (GOLD analysis project Ga0164241, IMG submission 108780) | Backyard soil microbial communities from Emeryville, California, USA - Original compost - Back yard soil (BY) | ecosystem: Environmental > Terrestrial > Soil > Unclassified | place: USA...
ACATGAGCGTCGAAGTGGTGTTCTGGTGCGTGGTCCTGGCGCGGTTCGCGCTGCCGTTGCTGATCCCGCTGTTCCCGTTGCCGGCGATCGTCGGCTGCCGGCTGCTCGACGGTGTCGACCAGACCATTTTCCAGACGTTCGGATACGACCCGCCGAACTACCAGAGCTACGACAAGGCGATGGACGTGTTCTACCTGTCGATCGCCTACCTGGCCAGCCTGCGCAACTGGACCAACCAGTCCGCCGTCAAGGTCAGCCGCTTCCTGTTCTTCTACCGGCAGGTCGGTGTGGTGCTGTTCGAGCTCGCCGGCGCCCGGTGGCTGCTGATGGTGTTCCCGAACACCTTCGAGTACTACTTCATCGCCTACGAGGCGATTCGCAGCCGGCGGAACCCGCTACGCTACTCGCTCAAGTTCTGGGTGCTGGTGGCCGGCGCGATCTGGATCTTCGTCAAGCTCCCGCAGGAGTACTGGATCCACATCGCCCAGCTGGACCTGACCGACACGATCCGGGACGTGCCCTGGTTCCTGCCGGCCCTGATCGTCGCCGTGCTCATCCTGCTGGCCGTGGTCTGGTTCGTCGTCCGCCCCCGGTTGCGGCCGGCCGACTGGCCGTTGCGGTTCCGGGCCGACCCGCTGCCGGCCGCGATCGACGAGGCGCACGAGCGGGCCGCCTACCAGGCGGCGCACCGCAAGGTCTTCGACCTGACCTCGGTGGAGAAGATCTTCCTGATCGGCCTGATCAGCGTGATCTACGGACGGGTGCTGCCCGGGGTCGAGGCGAGTGACCTCGAGCTCTTCTTCGGTATCGCGATCTTCGTGGTGATCAACGCCGCGATCGGGCTGTGGTCGGCCCGGCGTGGCTACGGGTGGGACTCGGCCGCGGTCTCGTTCGCCGTCGTCTTCGCGACCAACGTCGTCCTGGTGTTCCTCGCCGAACTGCTGCTGCGGCGGCGGAACAACGACCTGGAGCTGACCGAGACGTTGTTCTTCGTCTTCCTGCTGAGCATCCTGACCATGCTGTACGACCGGTACCGGCCGATCAACGACTACCGCGTCGCCGCGGCCAAGGACGATGTGGCTTCGTGAGTTCGCTGCGTCAGCACCTCACGGGGGTCACCCGGCGGCTGGAGCAGACGTTCGTCGGGCGGTGCATCGGTGCCTTCATCGACCTGCAGGGGATCGACCGGGCCATGGTCATCGCCTCGCAGGGACTCACGGCGCTGATTCCGCTGCTCATCCTGGTCTCGACGCTGGCGCCGGCGGATCGCCGCAACGTTGTCTCGGAGGGGTTCATCCGCAGGTTCCATCTCACCGGCGGTGCGGCCGAGGCGGTGACGGAGGTCTTCGCCCGGCCGGCCGGTGGTGCCAGCGTCGGTGTTCTGAGTGTGGTGATCCTGGTGTTCTCGGGACTGTCGCTGGCCCGGCGGATGCAGCGGCTCTACCTGGAGGCCTGGCACATGGCTCCACAGCCGGGTGTGCGTGGCTCGTTCAACACGTTCCTGGGCCTGGCCGCCCTGCTGCTGGACATCGGCCTGCTCGCGGTCGCTCGGAGCCTCGTCCGGTCCCTGCCGTTCGACTGGGTGCTCGGCGTACCCATCTCGCTCGTGAGTGGCCTGGTGCTGTGGATCTCCATCCCGTGGCTGCTCCTCGACGGCCGGGTGTCGTGGCGGCGGCTGGTCCCCACCGGAGTGATCGCCACGGTCTGTAGCGGTGTCTACAGCGTCCTCTCCACGGTCTACATGCCCCGGCAGATGGAGACGTACAGCGAGCGGTACGGACTCTTCGGAGTCACCCTGGCGCTGGTCGGCTGGCTGCTGGTCGTGGCGCTCATCCTCGTCACCGCGACCGTGGTCGCGGCCGAGTTCGATCGCAGCCAGGGTGGAGTCGCCCGCTGGGTCCGGGCCCGGCTTTCCCCCACCGAGGGTGATGTCAGGTGAGGTCGCGGTGCCGATGATGAGAGCGTGGGCACACCAGTAGCAGGGAACGGGCCTCCGTCCGAAGGACCGGCGCCCGACGTACCAATGCCCGAAGCACCGGCGCCTGAGGCGTCGGTAGCCGAGGTACCGACGCCCGAGGCGCCGATGTCCGACCTTCCGGCGGCCGAGGTTCCGGCAGCCGAGGCGCCGATGTCCGAAACTCCGGCAGCCGAAGGTCCCACGCTCGAGGAGCCGGCGTCCGAAGTCCCGGCGCCGGGTCGCGAGCAGATCGTCGTACTCGATGTGGTCGTCGGTGTCTCGGCGCTCGCCGCCGCGACGGCGGCCGGGGTCGGACGACGGGCCCGGCGCGTGGTCAGGCCGGCTGTCGGCCTCATGCTCCGGCCGCCGTTGGTGCCCCGGCGCTACCGGGCCGACACCCTGCTGTCGGGTCTTGCCCAGTACGGCCTCAGCCGCCGGCCCGAGCTGCGACGGCAACTGGCGGCGAGGCTCGCTCCGGTGCTGCCGGAGATCGTGGCCGTCATCCTGGAACCGCTCGACCTCACCGAGATCGTCAAGAACAGCGTGGATCTGGACGAAGTGGTCGCAGGCGTCGACCTGGACAAGGCGGTCGAGCGGCTGGACCTGAACAAGGTGCTGGTCCGCCTCGACATCCCGGGCCTGGCCGAGGGTGTGATCGCCGAAGTGGACCTGGCCGAGATCATCCGTCAGTCCACCGGCTCGGTCGCCTCCGAGACGGTCCGCGGCGTCCGGATGCAGAGCATCGCGGGTGACGAGGCCATCGGCCGGGCGGTCGGCCGGATCCGGCTGCGGCTCGGCCGGAAGGTGCCGGCGACGGAACCGTGACGATGGAGGGGATCTCCGCCGTTCCGAAGGAGGCCCGCGGGTACCAGGGCCGGCCCGCAGGGCTGATCACCCGGGCCGTCGCCGCCCTCGTCGACACCATCGTGGTGGTCGTCTTGCTGCTGGTCGGCTACCTGGGCGTGAACGGGGCGCTGTTCCTGATCGATCCCCGGGGATTCCACTTCACCGAGGCGTCGCCGCTGCCGATCGTGACCACGGCCCTGCTCGCGATGTTCCTGTACCTGTTCGCGGCCTGGTCGATCACGGGCCGGACCTATGGGTGCCACGTGATGGGACTGCGCGTCATCGGACACCGCGGACGCCGGCCGGGAGTGGTGGTCGCGCTGCTGCGATCGCTGCTCTACTGCCTGTTCCCCATCGGTCTGGTGCTGTGCGCCGGCGGCCGCAACCACCGGTCGCTGCAGGACTTCATGGTGCGTACCTCGGTGATCTACGACTGGCAGCCCAGGCAATTCGACTAGGAGGTCACGATGCCGGAAGTGCCCGAGTGGCCGAGCCGTTGGGTCGGCTGGATCCTCTTCGCCGGCGTGATGATGATCGTGCTGGGCATGTTCCACGCCTTCCAGGGGTTCATCGCAATCTTCGACGACTCCTACTACCTGGTCGGCCGGCGTGGCCTGACGATCCACGCCGACTACGCGGTCTGGGGCTGGATCCACCTGGCGCTGGGCGTGGTCGTGGGGGCGGCCGGGATCGGTCTGCTCAACGGCCGGCTGTGGGGGCGGATCGTCGGCGTGATCGTCTCGGTGCTCAGCATCATGCTGAACGTCGCGTTCCTGGCGGCGTACCCGCTCTGGTCGACGATCATGATCGCCGTCGACATCCTGGTGATCTGGGCACTGACCGTCCACGGCCACGAGATGCGCGTCATCGTGGAGGAGTCCGAGGAGGCGTCCTCGCACTGACAGGTCTGGCGTCGGCGTGGTCAGGCGTCGGGGCGGGAGGGCAGCAGCCCCAGCTCCCAGGCTCGGCGGACCGCCTCGTTGCGCCGGGACGCACCCAGTTTGCGCAGGATGCTGCGCACGTGGCTGCGCACGGTGTTGACCGAGACGTACATCGTGCTCGCGATCTCTTCCGTGGTGAGGAGTTCGGCGAGGTACCGCAGTACCTCCTGCTCCCTGCCGGTCAAGGCGCCGATGCCGGCGTCGGCCTGGTGGCCGTCGGGCTGGCCGATGGCGGGCGGCTGGACCGGTTCCGTGCTGGGCGCCCGGAGCCACGGGTGACGCTTCATCAGCTCACCGCCGGGCCGGAGCAGTCTGCCCACCGCGGGCGGTGCTTCGGTGAACGGGCGGCGCAGGTGTTCGGGAGCCGCCAGCCTGAGGGCGCGCTCCAGACAGAGTCCGCCGCGGCTGAGGTCGCCGTTCCGGATCGATTGCGCCGCCTGGACCAGACAGCCGTCGACGAGCGTGTCGAGCGGCAGCGTCCGCCGCGGTAGCGGCGGAAGCGGAGCCGGAGCCGCTCCGACCTCGGTGGCCGCGCGCTGCAGGACCAGGAGGGATCCGATCTGGTGGCGCCCTTCGGACTGCTCGATGACGTTGGTGGCCGCCTGCGGCCGCTGCTGTGCGACGAGGATCTTGGCCGCGTCCACGACGAGCGACTGGCCCAGCCAACCGTCGAGGTGGCCCCCGAAGCTGTTGTGCGCAGCCCGGAGTTCGGCTTCCGCCAGTTCGACGTCGCCGCCGGCCCACAGCAGCCTTGCCCGGACCAGAGCCAAGGCGACGGCCAGCACCCGGGCGTCGTACGTCGCGGGAGCGTCCGCGGCGCGACGTACCAGGGTCCGGGCCTCGTTCAGGTCACCGCGGTCCGTGCTGACCCAGGCCCTGGCCACGATCGCCGATCGGGGCCAGGGGAGCGGACCTCCGCTGGAGTCCGCCAGTTCGGTGGCCTGGCAGGCGAGCTCGGCGGCGCGGCCGAGGTGCCCCCAGACCGCCTCCACCAGCGCGGCCATCCCCAGAAGGTCGACCAGAACGTCGTCGGCACCAGCGGCTTCGGCAACCCGGACACCTTCGAACAACGCGGTCAGCGCGGCGTCGAAGTCACCTCGCTGCAGCAGCACCCGGCCCTTGGCGCCGGCCACGAGCAGGTGCGCTTCCGGCTGGGCGGTCGCCGACCCCGGCGTCGCTCCTCCGAGTGCGGCTTCCGCGGCCAGGACGGCGTCGAGCCCCACAGCCACGTCGGCCTCGAAGCTCGTCGCGACCGCCTCCAGTACGGCGATCGACACGTCGTACGACGGGTTGCGAGCGGTCGAGGGGTTGTCCATGTCGGCCCGGGCCTTGCCCAGCGCCGCGAAGCAGGAGGCGACGTCGTACTCGGCGAGCGCTCGTGCCGCGCGGACCACGCTTGCCGCCACACCGTCCACATCGTCGGGCAGCGCCGCGAACGACCGCTCGAGGAACTCGCGCTCGGGCCCGGTCAGCAGGCCGGCGACACCGAGTCCTTCCACCAGATACTGCGCGGCGTCGCTCCAGCGGTGAGCGGCCACGGCGTGACGGATCGCCACGGACCACTGGTCGTTGCGCGCGAACCAGTCGGCCGCGGCAGCGTGCAGCTCGGGGACGAGGGCGGGTTGCTCGAACGCCAGTTGCGCGCGGAGGAACTCGCGGAAGAGCGCCTGGTAGCTGAAGGTGTCCTCCGTTCCGGGGACAGGCTGGATGAACGAGTTCCCGTGCGACATGAACTCGAGTGACCGCTGGTCACACCCACGGCCGGTCAGCGCTTCGGCCAGCCCTGGGCGCACCTTGTCCACGACCGACGTCCGGAGCGCGAACTCCCGCAGGCCCGGCGGCTGTGCGTCGAGGACCTCGGTCATCAGGTAGGCCGCGACGTTGCCGGCATCACCGCGGAACTCCCGGATCGCCTGCTCCGCGTCGGTCTTCCCACGCAGGCTCATGGCCGCGAACATCAGGCCGGCGGGCCAGCCGTCGGTCCGGTCCTGGAGCACGTCCAGCTCCGCCGGGGACAGGTCGAGTGACTGCTGCCGCATGAGGTCAGCCGTTTCCTCGACGGTGAAGGCGAGGTCCGCGGCCCGGATCTCCGCGAGAGTGCCGGCCAACCGGTACCGGTGCAGTGGGAGCGGCGGATCCGCGCGGGTGAGCAGCACAATCCGGAGCCGTCCGGCGCTGGCCTGTACCACTCGCTGCAGCCGCTCGCCGAGCTCGGGTGAGATCGCGAGATCGCCGCAGTCGACCACCAGTACCGGCGCTTCGCGCCCGGTCGCTGCGCCGAAGCGCGTTCGTCCGGGGAGATGGGCCCCGGACGAACGCCGTCCCAGTCCGCCGGTCAGGATCGAGGTCCGGTACGGCAGACCGCCGAGTACCGACTCCAGGACTCGTGCGGGGTGCTCACCGGTACCGTCCAGGGCGATGTGCCTGATGACGGACGGTTCGGTGGCGAGGCTCTCCCACGAGGCCAGCAGCGCCGGCTTGCCGAAGCCCGCCGGCGCACAGACGAGCGTCAGCGGCTGGTGGATCGCCTGACTCAGTTGCTCGAGCAGACGCGGCCGTATGACTGTTCCCGGTGGAATCACCGAGATGCGTGCGGCGGTGCTTGCGTGATCACCGGGGCGCGTCTGCCCCGAGCGCCGCCCACGCTCCGCCCCCGAGTGCTCGCCTGGCATGTCCCCTCCCAGCGATACGCGGAAGGACCGAACACTGCAGGGCGGTGCGCACGGTCGATGCCGCACTTCGACAACACCACGAAACCTGCCGAAACGCCAGCCTTCTGTGTCCGATTCCCGAACAACTTCGAGACTCGTGCCTTCAGTAATCCATAGTTTGCGGATCCTCTTCAGCAGCAGGGATTCAGTTCACCCCGCAGGGATGAAGCCGCCCCGCATCGCCTTTGTCACCGTCGAATCGACACCGGTGCGAACGGAGTTGGGTTGATGGCCGAGGCGACGTACGAGATTCGCGTGGCCGGCGCCGTACCGGAACAAGACCTTCGCGATCTGGGCGCGCTGACACTGGCCGTCGACCAGGTCAACACCGTTCTGTACGGCGTCCCGGACCAGTCGGCGCTGTATGGACTACTGGCGCGGTTGCGGGCACTCGGAGTCGAGGTCGTCGAGGTCCGGCGGATCCCGGGTCCGACGCCGACGGCGCCCGAAGCGGTACCCACGGACGGAGACACGGACGATGAGAGCAAGTGAGCGACACGGTTGGTCGTACCAGGTGGTCGTCCGGGGTGAGCTCGGGCCCGCGGTGCTCGCCTTCTGTGCGCTGCCCGCTCACTACGAACTCTCCGGTGTCTTCCAGCTGCGCGTCGGCGACGGCGACGGCATCGAAGACCTCGCGGCCACGCTGCAGAAGGCGGGCCTGATGATCCTGAGCATCCGCCGGGTCGAGGTGCACGACACCAGGATGGTCGCGACCACCTCCGGATGAGCGTCACCCCCGAGGGGTGATGCCGTCCCGTGCCGTCGCGCGCAAGAGTGTCACTCGGACCTATGAGGGGGGCCGCGATGGCGATCACGGAGTACAAGTCGGGGGCCCCGTTCCCTGGTGTGGTGGGGCGTACGGCCGAGGAGTCGACTCCGGCCTGGCCCGCGCCGACCCGGGCACGGTCCGGCGCCCCGAACGTGCTGCTCGTGGTCCTGGACGACACCGGCTTCGGTCAGCTCGGTTGCTACGGCAGTCCGATCGAGACGCCGAACTTCGACGCGCTGGCCGCCGGCGGGGTGCGGTTCACCAACATGCACACCACGGCGCTGTGCTCGCCGAGCCGGTCCTGCATCGTGACGGGGCGGAACCATCACAGCAACGGCATGGCCGCGATCACCGAACTGTCCACCGGCTACCCCGGCTACGACGGGGTCGTTCCGTTCGAGAACGGAATGCTGTCGGAGATGCTGGTGGACGAGGGTTACAGCACGTTCATGGTCGGCAAGTGGCACCTGACGCCGTCCAACCAGGAGACGGCGACGGGGCCGTTCACCCGCTGGCCGCTGGGGCGCGGATTCGAGCGCTTCTACGGCTTCCTGGGCGGCGACACGAGCCAGTGGTATCCGGACCTCGTGTACGACAACCACCAGGTCGAGCCACCGCGCACACCGGAGCAGGGCTACCACCTGACCGAGGACCTGATCGACCGGTCGATCGAGTTCATCGCGGACACCAAGCAGATCGATCCGGGCAAGCCGTTCTACCTGCATCTGTGCTTCGGCGCGATGCACGCACCGCACCACGCGCCGAAGGAGTGGATCGAGAAGTACGACGGCGCGTTCGACGACGGCTGGGAGGCGTTCCGGGAGACGGTGTTCGCCCGGCAGAAGTCGCTGGGCATCATGCCCCCCGACGCGGAACTGTCCCGGCACGATCCGGACGTACCGGACTGGGACTCGTTGCCGGCCGCGTCACGCATCCTGTTCAGCCGCTTCATGGAGGTGTTCGCGGGCTTCCTCAGCCACACCGACCACCATCTCGGCCGGCTGCTCGACTTCCTGCGCGAGCAGGGCGAGCTGGACAACACGATCGTGATGGTGATCTCGGACAACGGGGCCAGCGCCGAGGGCGGCCCGACCGGCACCACGAACGAGGCGCAGTTCTTCAACAACGCCCAGGAGCCGCTCGAGGACAGCCTCAAGCTGATCAACGAGATCGGCGGGCCGAACACCTTCAACCACTACCCCTGGGGCTGGACCTGGGCGGGCAACACCCCGTTCCGGCGCTGGAAGCGCGAGACCTACCGCGGCGGTGCCAGCGATCCGTTCATCGTCTCCTGGCCCGCCGGGGTCCAGGCGCGGGGAGAGATCCGCGAGCAGTACGCGCACATCGTCGACATGGTGCCGACTGTCCTGGACCTGATCGGGGTCGAGGCGCCCGCCACCATCCGAGGGGTCACCCAGTCGCCATTGCACGGCGTGAGCTTCGCCGAGGCTCTGCACGACGCTGCGGTCCCCAATGCGCATCACACGCAGTACTTCGAGATGCTCGGTCACCGGGCGATCTACCACGACGGCTGGCGGGCGGTCTGTCCGTGGCCCGGTCCTTCGTTCGCCGAGGCGGGCGTGGGCTTCGGCCAGCCGATCAGCGCGGAGAAGCTGTCCGAGCTCGACGCCACCGGCTGGGAGCTGTACAACGTGGCCGAGGATCCCGCCGAGAACCACAACGTCGCCGCGGACAACCGCGATCGGCTGATCGCGCTGATCACCACCTGGTACGTCGAGGCCGGGAAGTACGACGTACTGCCGATCGACGGGAGCGGGCTCGCGCGGATGATCGCCGAGAAGCCGTTGGTCGCCCCGGCACGCGATCACTACGTCCTCCGGCCGAACACCCAGTCGGTCCCGTTCTTCGCGGGTCCGCGCGTGCTCAACCGGCCGCACAGCATCACGGCCACGGTCGAGCTCCCCGACGGCGGCGCGGAGGGTGTCCTGCTGTGCCAGGGCACGTCGGCCGGCGGCTATTCCCTGTTCGTCAAGGACCAGCGGCTCCACTACGTCCACAACTACGTCGGCCGGAGCCTGCACCGGGTCTCGACGACCGATCCGCTACCGGCCGGCCGGCACGACCTCCGCTTCGAGTTCGAGCCGACCGGTGAGCCTGACCTGCCGAACGGGAAGGGTGCACCCGGACGCCTGCAGCTGTACGTCGACGGGCGGCTCGAGGCCACCGCGGACACCCCGGTGACGACGCCGTTCATCATCAATCCCGGCAACCTCACCTGCGGCGCCAACCCCGGCTCCCCGGTGACCCCGGACTACACCAGCCCGTTCAAGTTCACCGGCATCCTCGACCAGGTCGTCGTGGACGTCAGCGGCGAACTGATCCGCGATCCGGAGTCCGAGCTGCAGGCCCACATGGCACGGCAGTAGCAATCGTTCGTCTGAAGGAGATGGTAGGCATGACCGCTGTAGATGTTCACGGGCCCGTCGACTTCGTGCTCCTCGAGTTCACCGGCAACCGGCTGACCGGCCGGGCGGCCGAGGAACTGCTGAACCTCGTCGACCGGGGCATCGTCCACGTCTACGACATCCTGATCGTCGGCAAGGACCAGGACGGCGTGCCGTACTCGGTGGACCTGGCCGAGGCGGCCGAGCAGGTCGGCGGCTTCGCCGACTTCCAGGGCGCGCGGTCGGGCATCCTCGGGGACGACGACCTGCAGCAGGCGGCCGACGCGATGGAGCCCGGCACCCTGGCCGCGCTGATCGTCTACGAGAACCTCTGGGCCATCCCGTTCGTCGCCGCGGCCCGCGAGTCCGGCGGTGAACTCGTCGCCGGCGGACGCATCCCGGCACAGGACGTGATGGACGCGCTGGAAGCCCTCGAGGCCACGGAAACCCTGGAAGCGACGACCTGAGGAGGCTGACATGCCAGGACTGTTGCGAGGAATCGCGAGAACGGCTGCGGTAGCGGGAACGGCGAGCGTCGTGGCCGGTCGAGTACGACGCCATCAGGACGAGAAGTTCGCCGATCGCGACGCCCAGACCGCGGCCAAACGTGAGGACGCCTACGAGCAGCAGACCGCGCCGCCGCAGCAGGAGTACGCCGCGCCGCCGCCACCTGCCGCGCCGGCGGCCGACCCGCTGGAGCAGCTCAAGACCCTCGGCGAGCTGAAGGCATCAGGGGTCCTGACCGACGCGGAGTTCCAGGCCCAGAAGGCGAAGATCCTCGCGGGCTGAACCGATCTCTGCGGAAGGCGGCGCCGTGAGCGAGGGAGCGGGCAACGGGGACGAGCGGCCGGCGGGCAACCAGCGGCTGGCCGTTCTGCTCGCGATGGCGATGTTCGTGCTCGTCGTCGACACCTCGCTGATGAACGTGTCGATCTCCGCGGTGGTGCACGATCTCGACACCACCGTCAGCGGCGTCCAGTCCGCGATCGCGCTCGAGGCGCTGGTCTCTGCAGCGTTCATCCTGATCGGCAGCAAGGTCGGCGATCTCATCGGGCGTAAGCGGGCCTACATCCTCGGCCTGCTGGGCTACGCGATCGGTGCCTCGGCGATGTCGGTGGCCCAGAGTCTCACGGCGATCATCGTCTTCTGGGCAGTGATCGGTGGTATCGGGGCCTCGCTCCTGCTGCCCGCCATGCAGTCGCTGATCCACGGCAACTTCGAGGGCGTGGCGCAGAAGCAGGCCTACGCCCTGGTCGGGGCCGCCGCCGCGCTGGCTGCCGCGGTCGGACCGCTGCTCGGTGGGTTCATCACCACCTACCTGTCCTGGCGCGTCGGCTTCCTGCTCGAGGTCGTCATCATCGCGGTCGTGCTGTCCGGCATCGGCCTCGTCCACGACGTGCCCTACACAGGCTCGCGGCACATCGATCTCGTCGGTGCGGCGCTGTCCGTCGTGGGTATGGGCGGAATCGTGCTGGGCATCCTGGTGTGGCAGGAGGGTGGTGAGTCCGTCGGCGCGATCCTGGCACTGGGCATCGTGGGGCTCGCGGCACTCGTGTACTGGCTGGTCCGACGCAAGCGTGAGGGCAAGCCGACCCTGATCGATCCGGATCTGTTCAAGTCCAGGGTCTTCAGGTTCGGTATCTCCCAGCAGATGCTTCAGCAGATCACGCTCGGTGGCACGATGATCATCCTGCCGATCTACCTCCAGATGGTGCTCGAGTACAACGCGATGGAGGCCGGCCTGTCCCTGGCTCCGCTCTCGCTCAGCATGTTCGGTGTGGCGGTCCTGGCCGAGAAGAGGGCGGGCAACCGGCGTCCGAGCCACATCATCAGGTGGGGATTCCTGCTGTTGACGGCCGGTCTGGTGCTGCTGATCCCGATCGTGCCGCGGGCAGACTCCGGCTGGTACCTCCTGGTCCCGTTGGTGATCGCCGGGACGGGGCTGGGGCTGCTGGTCTCCCAGCTCAACAACTACACACTCGCGCCGATCCCCGAGGAGCGGGTCAGCGAGGCCGCCGGCGTGAACTCCGCCGCGGGCTCGTTCGGCCTGTCGTTCGGGCTGGCCTTCGCCGGCGCGATCATGCTGGCGACACTGTCGTTCGCGTTCACCAACCAGGCGGAAGCCAGCGAGGTCCTTCCTCCGGCCGAGCAGGCGCGCGTGGCGCAGGCACTGGAGGACGACGCAGAGGTGATGACCAACGCGCATCTGGAGGAAGTGCTCGCCGGTGAGCCCGAGGCGATCCGGGTCGAGATCCTCCGGATCAACACCGAGGTACGGCCGTTCGCCCTTCAGGTGGCCTTGTTCATCCCGATTCTCGCCGGTCTGGCCGGGCTGCTGAACTCGTTCCGCATGGTCCGCCTGCCCGAAGCTCCACCTGCCGTCGACAAGGCGGCCGGCTGAGGCTGCTGCTCAGTCCTGCTTGCGGCTGAGCCCGACCTGCACAGCGCCGAACAGTGCCTTGGCGACCACACCCACGATCAGCAGGTCACCCAGCATCTGCACGATCGTGATGGTGCGGGCCAGACCGGTCTTCGGCACGATGTCGCCGAACCCGACCGTCGCGAACACCGTCACGGTGAAGTACGCCGCGTCGAGGCGGTTCATTGCTTCGGAGAAGCTCCCCGGCTGGGCGTTCTCGAGCAGGTAGTAGACCGTGGCGAAGACCGTCAGGAACAACGGCACGGAGGTCGCGAGCGCCTCGACCCCCCTGATCCGCGGGTACGACGACCGGGAGATCTCGCGGATCTGCCACCCCAACAGCAGCGTCACGATGGCCAGACCGACCCCGAGCACCACGGCCGAGTTGCCGTCGAGGCGTTTCATCGGCAGGAGGAAGTAGCCGGTGACGATGACCACCGAGACCAGCAGGGAGCGCAACAGCGACCGCACAGCGATTCGACGCCGTGCGCGCGGCGTCAGCTGCTCGTAGGACATCTTCGCGTCAGCCCGCATCGGTCGTCTGCCGAACGCTCATCGCAACCCCCCGGCTCAGTCCCGGACGACTTCAGTAAAGCGCAGATCTGTCCGTGGCCGCATCGTCCGCTGCGGTCCACCGGAGCTCATCCCTCGCGGGTGATGCCGGGTGCGGGGGTTCGGGGTTCATTGGGCTGTACGGACCGGCTGGCGCGACTCCGGCCACGACCGGAAGGACTAGCGGTATGAGCGCACGTGGCACGATCGACAAGACGGCGAGAGCCGTGCCTGGACTGGGTTCGGCCCTCGCCAACGGGAGATCCACACCGCCGGCCGGCCATCTCACCCCGGGAGATCGAGCCCGGCGTGGCCTGGCGGCGCGCGAGACCCTGCCGCCGCGCGAGCAGGGTGAACTGGTGTTGTCGGCGAAGCGTCCGGACCCGGTGGACCTGATCGAGGAACAGGCCAAGGACAGGGTCCCCGAGCTGGTGCCGGTGCGGCACGGCCGGATGATGGTGTCGCCCTTCACGTTCTTCCGGGGAAACGCGCTCGGGATGGCGATCGACCTCGGTGCCTCACCGGTGTCCGGTCTCGGAGTGCAGTTGTGCGGTGACGCTCATCTGTCGAACTTCGGCATCTTCGGGACGCCTGAGCGTCGGCTGCTCTTCGACGTCAACGACTTCGACGAGTCCACCGCGGGTCCGTTCGAGTGGGACGTCAAGCGCCTGGCCGCGAGCGTGGCGGTGGCCGGCCGGGAGAACGGCTTCTCGCGCAAGCAGCGCCGCAAGGCCGTGCTGGAGACGGCCCGGCGCTACCGCGACGCGATCGGCGAGTTCTCCACGATGCGGTCGCTCGACGTCTGGTACGCCCGCGCGGACGTCGAGGACGTCCACGAACTGCTGCAGCGCAGGAAGATCGGCTCGAAGCGTCTCAAGAACGTCGACCAGACGCTGGACAAGGCCCGTGGCAGCGGGAGCCTGAAGGCGTTCGCCAAGCTCACCGAGATCACCGACGCCGGGGTCCGGATCAAGGCCGATCCGCCGCTGATCGTGCCGATCATGGACCTCCTGCCCGACGCCGGCCGCGAGCAGCTCGAGGCCCAGATGCAGGAACTGCTGATGCGCTACCG
>Ga0164241_10004404_pt1 | contig 13669 bp, 9 predicted proteins | sample OricomyardsoilBY_FD_108780 | JGI IMG/M metagenome (GOLD analysis project Ga0164241, IMG submission 108780) | Backyard soil microbial communities from Emeryville, California, USA - Original compost - Back yard soil (BY) | ecosystem: Environmental > Terrestrial > Soil > Unclassified | place: USA...
AAGAACGATATTACCGGTGAAATTTACGATCTCACGATTGAATAATGAAAAAAGAACGCATCTGTACTCTTTTCGCTTTCACGGTTTTAATTGCCGTTTGCTCCTACCCGCTTTTTATTAATCTCGGAAAGCTAAGCCTTCGCATGTGGGACGAATCGCGAAATGCGATCAACGCTTTTGAAATGATGAAGGACCATAGCTTTATCGTGACGCATTTTGACGGTCAGCCGGATACATGGAACTCAAAACCGCCTTTTATGATCTGGTGCATCGCTTTGTGCATGAAGCTCTTCGGGGCCACAACCTTTGCTGTCCGGTTGCCTTCGGCACTTGCCACACTTGCCGCTGTTGTGCTTTTATTCGGGATGAGCAAAAAATATTTATCAAATGTACTGCCGGGCTTTTTGGCCGCACTGGTCCTGTGCAGCAGTGTTGGCTTTATCGATTATCATGTTGCGCGTAACGGGGATTTTGATGCAATGCTTTCGGTCTGGATGTTCTTTTACGCCCTTTTTTTCTTTCTCTATCTAGAAGTAAAAGAGCGGAAAAAGTTAGTATGGAGCGCTGTGTTCCTTGCATTGGCAATACTTACCAAAGGTATTGCCGCCTGCATGATCCTTCCTGCACTGTTATTTTTTGTATTTACAGGAAAAGAATACCGCAGCGTTCTTAAAAAACCGGAATTTTATATAATTCCTTCTTTGGGCTTACTGGCGGGGCTTTCGTATTATCTTATCCGCGAAGGATTAAATGCCGGTTACATAAAAGCAGTTATTGAAAACGAGATCACCGGAAGATATATGGCCACAAATGAAGGGCATACGGGAAGTTTTTTCTATTACCTTCAATTAATGAACGAAGCGCATTATCGTATTTGGCTCCGGGTCCTTCCTTTTGCTTTTATCGCTGTTTTCTTTTCAAAAGAAAAACGTGAAAAGCAATTGAGCATTTTTTCAATGTTTGTTTGTGTTTGTTATTTGCTGATCATTTCCTGCGCACAAACAAAATTACCCTGGTACGATGCGCCCTTATACCCTTTTATGGCGCTGATCATAGGCATTGGAGCAAAAACCGTTTACGCGATCCTATTGTCGTATACGCCACTTAAAGCGTTTCCGGAACGAACGATCGGTTTTTGTTTTTTCTGCCTGCTGTTATTTTATTACCCTTCTAAAAATATCCTCGCAAGCTCTCTCCGTGCAAAAAAAGAAACGTATTACCCTGAATTATTTTACGGTGATTTTATTTCTTCCTTTCATAAAAAATTTCCTGCTGCCGGCCTGCTGACCGTTGTTTCAGAGGGATACAATCCACATCTTATTTTTTATACAAAAACGTACCGCGATAAAGGCCTTTCCATTACTGTAGTTCCTCGCAATGCCGCTTTTAAGATAAACGATACGGTTATGGTCTGCGAGCCGGATAAAATGTGGCCGGTTTCCGGTATTACGCGATATGCGGATACGATCTATAGTGAAGACAATAACAAGTTCGTCTTAAAGATAAACGATCCCGGACAGAAAGAAACGCAGATGGCCGCTTCGGAAAAATTATTTTACGGCCAGATCGACGATATAAAAGCGAATGAGGAATGGATGAAAGATATCCTCGGAAAAGCGGCAAAGAAAGGTAACGACCCTGAAAAGCAGGTTCAATTGGATGCCTTGTATAAGCTGGAAACAGGCAAATTACTTTCGAAAGGGGCGGCCGACAGCCTTCGTATAAAATTCAGGCTTACTGAATCACAACCTGCAGCTCCTCAACAATAAGGTCAGTTGTTCCGGGATTCCAGAAATATATTTTTAATACGGCATCCTGCGGCTGCCCCCCGGGAATAATGAAGGAGGCAAAGATCTTTTCTTTTTTGCTGTAACCTGTTCTTAGTTCGGACAGGATCACTTCGTTTCTCAACAAGGATTTCCCGTTTTTTTCCAATGAAAAAACAAGCCGGCCCGTGTCTTCTTTTTCGCCCGATACAAGGCCGCTGACAACGACTTTTTTTGCTCCGGGAATTTCTTTCAGTGTTCGTGAAAACCCCGCTCCATACTCATTCTTATTGTTTATTACTTTTAATTCCCCCTGCTTTGTTGTGTCCGTTTTAAAGATCAGGACTGGGCTGACAAGCCCATCCATAAATCCAGTGGTTCGGACGAGCCCGTCTGATTGGGTTATACAAGCCTGCGGTGTTTCTTTTATAATATGGCAATCTACCGAATCGCGAACAAAAACGGAATAGGCTACATTTTTTTTGCGGTAAAAATCACAGGGTTTGAAGCCTTTTGAAATGATCATTTCCCTGATCCTGCCTTCCGGATCTTCAAACTGGCTGTGCGATTGAACGTAGATCACTTTATTGACGGTATCAAAATTCAATTTGTCCCAACTGTATATTTCTCCTTTGGCGGAACAATAAACCCCTTTTGCAGCAAGCCTTTCAAGTGTTTTTGAATACTCCTTAAATGCTTCGCGATCGTAATAAAAAGCGAATTCCCTGAATTTATACGATGCTGAAACAAGGATCACACTTTGTTTCGATTGCTGTTCTTTGATAAGCGGCACCATCGATTTCCAGTCGTCTTCGCGCTCTTGTTGTATCTCAAATGTTGCCAGCACAAGGTAAAGCAGCGGAATGAATGTCAGGATCCTAACCGGCAGGCTTGCGTTCAGATTGCCGATCACGTACGCTATAAACAAAAACAATCCGAAGGTGGAATATAAAATGTAACGGCTCAGAAAAACAGGCCTGAATTGCGCGATGTAAAAATCAAGGACAATGGGCAACAGGTACAACAAAAGAAAGATAAAATAATAACGGGCTTTGAAATTTACACCGTAGAAACGGAATCTTTTATTCAGCGCAAACATGATCAGCGAACAAATAATAAATGCGCTAAACACATAAAACAAGCGTTCGTGCCCGTTCAGAATATTTACATGCCAGCGCAGCTCACCCATGCCCGGAGCGCCATTCCAGAAGCTGCCCGTTTCCGGGATATTGGATAACAGGATGCGTAACCAGGGTAAAAATGCCAGAACAGTAAGAAGCTGGCTCAGGCAATAAAACCAAAACCCTTTCCTGTTACGATGGAAGAAAAACAGGGCGCCCGTAAATTGTACTACAAAAATATAAATGGTAAGATAATGCGAGAACAGCAAAAGAAAATTGATCAGCGCCAGGAAAAAAAGATCTTTCTTCCGCTCCTTTTCCAATAACCGGAAATAGAAATAAAAAGAGCAAATGCACAAGAACTGGATCAGCGCGTAGGGGCGAACTTCCGTAGCGAAGAACTGCTGCGCGTTTGAAAATAAAAAAAGAATGGAAACCAAAACCGACGTTGTCTTATCCAGGTATCTTTTAGAAAAAACGAAGAGGATCAGTCCGGCCAAAACGCTCAGAACAACAGAGAATGCTTTTGCAGAAACGTCGGAAATGCCGAAGATATTCATCCAGGAATGCAGCAGGAGCATGTGCAATGGCGGATTCTGATCATATAAAAAAACCGGGAACAGGTCTTTTAACGACTGCTGTGAGTAAAAAATGCTGTAGGCTTCATCACCATAAATACTTTCTCCGCCAAGGCCATACGAACGGCAGAAAATACTCAATGCAAGCAGCACAAAAAGAAAGGCATACTTTTTAAGTAAAAGCTGTAATGTCTGCATTGCAATTTCTTTATAGGGAAGCTCTTTGATCCGGTTCAAATTTAAACAATATATTTCGTCTCCGGACGGCTCTCGCTAAAGGATAAAATAAATTTTTATATCTTTAACACAAATGAATCAGCATGATTTTAGGTAAGAAACTGGTGGTCGTACTTCCCGCCTACAACGCGGCCTTAACGATTGAAAAAACATATAATGAAATTCCCCTGGATATTGTTGATGAAGTGATCCTGGTGGATGACGCCAGCAAGGACAATACGGTGGAAGTGGCGTCGGGCATAGGCATCAGGCACATCATCAAGCATGAAAAAAACAAGGGATACGGCGGAAATCAAAAAAGCTGTTATGACAAAGCGCTTTCACTCGGCGCAGATATTGTGATCATGCTTCATCCCGATTATCAGTACACTCCAAAATTGATTCCTTCCATCGCGAATATCATCGCACAGGATCTTTATCCGGCTGTTTTCGGGTCCCGCATCCTTGGAAAAGGCGCCTTAAAAGGCGGAATGCCGTTGTATAAATACTTTTTCAACCGGGTGCTTACGCTTTCACAGAATATCCTGATGAACCAAAAGCTTTCCGAATACCATACGGGTTACCGCGCTTTTTCAAAAGAGGTGCTGGAAACGATTAATTACCATGCGAATTCTGATGATTTTGTTTTTGATAATCAAATGGCCGCCCAGGTTTTTTATGCCGGCTTCGAAATCGCGGAAGTGACCTGCCCCACCAAGTATTTTGATGAAGCGTCCTCTATTAATTTCAGGCGAAGCGCTGTTTACGGAACCGGTGTTTTAGGCGTTTCATTCTTATATTTCTTTAATAAGATCGGCCTTTGTAAATCCGAGATCTTTAAGCGGAGATAATTGCCGGGTAAAATAAAAGCTGCAAAACTTTCATTCGGCAGCTTTCAGCTAGTTAATATAGATCCTGAATGTTTCTCTCGCCGTGATCGTATCGCTTTTCGCAATAAGCATATGCGGTTCCTGCGGATCAATACTCACATATTTATGATTATCCGCTTTTAGTGCAATGCGGTTATTCCCGAGATAGATCAGTTCGAATGTTTCCCATGGGCCGGCTACATCGCGGTTGGCCACGAGCTTTCCCGATAAATGCAGATCGGCGCTTACATATTTTTTGTTGTTTGCCTTCCATGAGATCTTGTTATTTTCTTTGCGGATGAATAAAAATGTTTCCCAGGCAGCGATATAATTTTTCGAGCTCGAAAGTGCTGTCGTGGAATTGATCTCACAGCTTATGATCAGCCTGTTGGAACCTTTCAGGCAAATCACATCAGTCGGCTTTATCGCTTTGATCTCTTCCTCGGAATAGCTTTCAGGCAAACCGCTTCTTGCCCGGTCGTAGGCGGGCTCATCCAGCAACTCTTCCCATTTCTGCGTTTTCCGGGTTGCAAAAAAACCTTCGAAGTAAGCCCCTTTTGTCATCGACTCATAATGAATGAGCTCGCGGCTAAACTGCCAGCTTTGGAACATATTCAATGCTGTAAATGCACAAACACAAACAATTAAAACGGTTTTTAAAAATGTTTTCCCCCTTTCGAGGATCGCGTTGTACAAGCCTGCCAGCGGAAAAACAAGCAAAGGATACCAATCGATAAATGCCCTGTTGCCGAATGTTCCGCCATACCACCACGCCCACCATGACAATAATACGTAGATCATCAGTAAAGAGATCAGCGCAACGGGCAAAAACAAGGGAAACGCTTTTTTTCTCATGAAAAACAATCCGGCCAAAGCAAGCCCCATCATTGGAGTATACAAAAGCCAGCCTTTCCGGAAACCAAACAATCCCTCTGCCAGGTGCGGATGATCAAAGTAAAAGCGCTCGCCTACATACGAAAAAAAGAACCATTGATCCGTTACATATTTCCAATAGAAAAGCTGCGGCAGGAAAACAAAGAATACGCCAAAAGCCATCAGCAGTAATTGCACCTTATTGGACATGCATAATTTCCATTTTTCTTTGAGTGTTTGTAAATTGTATACATGGTACAATGCGAAAAACAAAAAGCAAAAGATCATTGTCGGCCGGATCAGGGTCAACAACCCGCCCAGCAAACCTATGTACAGCGCTGTTTTTAGCGTTGGCGCCTTGTGCCACCGGATCGTGTGCCATATAAAAATGCTCAGCAATGAGAAGATATACTGGTGCGACATTAAATTTTCCATCGTGGAATACCAAAGCAGGTTGGTTCCTGCAAATACCGAAAGCAGGGTAAAGGCGGTGATCTTATCGGGAAAATAAAGAAGCAGTGTTTTACGGAGATAGTAAAATCCGAGTAAAAGATAGAACAGCCCGCCTGCAATTACAGCTATCTGGTAAGGCGCCGAAAAGCCGTCTGCCGCTTCACCCGATACCAGTGCAGCGGTATGGCCGAACACAAAAAACGGGGCGTAAAGAATGGAAAGCCCCATGGTTGTTTTTATAACTTTCCCTCCGTTAGCAGCTTTTTCGGGCCAGAATTTATATTTATATTCTTTTGTGTTTTCCGTAAAGCCCAGCTTAAGATCGCCATGGATAAAGGCGGCAGGAAGATATCCGTAATAGGAAACAACATCATTGACAATGACATTTTTTTGCCAGGGCCTGTACGCAGCTATTATCGCGATCCATAAAATAGCGATAAATACAAGCACTGCTTTGCTGCCGGAAGTTGATCTGACACTGTTTTTCATTTGTACAATAATAGCAAAAAATTAAGCTGCGATCCCGTTGTAATTTTTAAAAAAAGTGTACTTTTAAGCGTTCATACAGAACCATTCGCAAATGGCCTTTTTAAAGAAGATTCAGTTATCTACGCTTGCTATTTTAATTGTTGTTATCTCCTGTTTTGTTATTGATCTCAGTTTAAAGAACTGGAAAAAACAAGATCGTGTGATCGAGCAGGATATCCATTGGTATTACGGTTATCTTCCGGCTAAATTTGTTTACAACGATACAAAGCTGGAAAAAAGCGATTACCGCTTCGACGACAATTATTACCTCTTCTGGCCGATATATACGCAGGACGGCAAAAAGGTACACAAGACAACCATGGGGCTTTCCATTCTTTACGCCCCTTTCTTTTTTGCCGCTCACATTTATGCAACCTATACCGATTACCCGGAAAACGGTTTTTCCGAACCCTATAAGGTATTTCTTTTATTAAGCGCGATCTTTTATTTGATTGTGGGATTGGATTTTACACGCAGGGTCCTGCAGCACTTTGGGTTCAGGGATGTACACATAGCGCTTACGCTTTTCCTGGTTGGCATGGGCACCAACCTGATGTGTTATGCATCGCAATCCGCACCAATGTCGCATGTCTACAATTTCTGCCTGTTCGCGATCTTCATCTGGTATACGATCAAATGGTATGAGCACCATTCGATGAAAAACACGATCATTATCGGCTTGCTTCTCGGGATCATTTCTCTCGTCCGCCCTTCCAACATCCTTATTGCCGTTTTTTTTGCATTCTACGGGATCAGCAGCCTGCAGGACCTCCGGGAGCGGCTTCTGTTTTTCCGCAGGGAATGTTATTTACTGAATGTGATCGGGTTTTTTACGCTGCTTGTATGGGTGCCCCAGTTTTTATACTGGAAAGAAGTAACCGGCAATTATATTTTTTATTCTTATACCGACGAAGGTTTTTTCTTTGACCGTCCGCGTATTTTAGAGGGCTTGTTCAGTTTCCGGAAAGGCTGGCTGGTGTATACGCCGCTTATGATTTTCCCCCTTGCAGGGTTGTTTTTCCTGAAAGGCTTAAAAAAGATCCGGCTCGCGATCATTCTTGTTCTTGCCATAAACATGTATGTGATCTTTTCATGGTGGTGCTGGTGGTATGGCGGAACATACGGGCAACGCAGCATGATCGATTTTTATCCTTTCCTGGCCATTTCACTGGCTTACCTGATCAAATATCTTTCCGCAAAAGGCAAAGTCATTAATATTATTTTTTATTCCATTTGCGCTTTTTTCATCTGGCTGAATATCTTCCAGACTTACCAGTTCGAGAATTTTTCACTCCACTGGGAAGGAATGACCAGGGAGCTTTATTTTAAACAATTCGGAAAAATGGATAAAATAAAAGATTACGATAAATATGTTAGCTATCCGAATTTTGAAGCCGCAAAAAAAGGACAGGATTGTGAAACAGTGACAGAAAACAAAGCGCTTGATACATTCGGCGGCAAAAAAGCAATAAGCAAAAAAACCGTTTTTCTGAAAGCATCCAATAATAAATATGTATGTGCCGATGAATCGCTCGGCGACCTTGTTTATGCAAATAAGGACATTCCAAGCCTTTGGGAAACCTTTACACTTGTTACATTCAATAACAATGAATGCGCGCTGATCTCATTCAAAGACAAGTTCCTGACCACAGATATCCAGCAGGGAGATAAGATCATTGCCGATCGTGCCGTGCTGGGTGGATGGGAGGTTTTCACTTTTGAGGAGCGGGCCGATAAAGCCATTGTTTTGAAAGGAGTCAATGGTAAATATTTAAGTGTCGATCCAAACACACTTCAGTTAAGTGCAAAATCCGAGTCGCCCGGTACAATGGAAACTTTTACACTGATAATTAAGGAATAACCATGCGGAGCTATTTTACACATTTTAAAACAGGCGACTGGCTTATTCTTTCCGTACTTTTTTTTCTTCTTTTTTATATCATATACAGGGCTTTTAGAAAAAAACAGCCCTGTTAAAGCGTCCAATAATAAATATGTGAGTCTTGATGATAAAACACAACGTTTATTTGCCAGGAGCAACAGCATTGGAAAAGCGGAACATTTAACATTGCAATAATTAATTAATAAAAAATTCACACAATGCTTTTTAGCAGCACCTTTTTTTTAATCTACTTCCTGCCGGTTTTTTTCAGCATTTACTTTGTTCTTCCACAAAGCCTGAAAAACTATTACATCGTTCTTACCAGCATTTTGTTTTACGCCTGGGGAGCTCCCCAGTTTGTTTTTATACTTCTTGGTACCGTTGTTTTTAATTTCGGGCTGGCCCACATTATCGTACGATCGGAAGCAAGGAAAAAAAGGCTGCTGCTGATTTTTTCAGTGCTTGTTAATCTTGGCTTGTTGCTGTTCTTTAAATACGCTAATTTCTTTATCGATAATGTAAACGCTTTATTCCTGGCAATGGGAATGCATCCTTTCAGCTTTATGCGGATCGCTTTACCGATCGGGATCTCCTTCTTTACATTCCATCAGCTGAGCTTTATTATCGATGTATACCGCGGTGTGAAGCCGCCGATGAAAAAGATCAGCGATTATGCACTCTACATCTTATTATTCCCGCAACTGATCGCGGGACCTATTATCCGATATAACGAGATCGCGGACCAGATCCAGGGACGGAATAAGAAGTTTGACCTCGATGTTGTTTTAGCCGGCTTTCTGCGGTTCGCGATCGGACTGGCAAAAAAGGTGCTTATCGCCAACATATTGGGGAAAGAGGCCGACAGGATCTTTGCACTGCCCGATAATGAGCTGGATTTTGTTCTCTCCTGGATGGGCGCCATCACATATACATTCCAGATCTATTTTGATTTTTCGGGTTATTCCGATATGGCTATCGGGCTTGCCAAAATGATGGGTTTTACTTTTCCCGAAAACTTTAATCATCCTTACATCGCGCAAAGCATTACCGATTTCTGGAGAAGATGGCACATCTCGCTCAGCCGCTGGATGCGCGACTACTTATACATTCCGCTGGGTGGAAATAAAGTTTCCGAAGGGCGCTTATATTTTAACCTCTGGATCGTTTTCCTGATCTCGGGCTTTTGGCATGGCGCCGAATGGACATTTATCATTTGGGGGGCTTACCACGGCTTTTTCCTTGCTATCGAGCGTTTGTTCCTGCTGAAAGTAACGGCTAAGATCGGTGTGTTTCTCCGGATCGCATTTACCTTTTTCATTACTGTGATCGGCTGGGTTATTTTCAGGGCTTCAACAATAGAACAGGCATTTTCTTTTTTGCAAAAGATGTTCTCCTTCAGTTCAAAAGAATATTCCGCTACACCACACCTGGTTTTTATCCTGATCGTCGCATCGCTCATTTCATTTCTTCCTGTTTACACAGAAAAGCTCAAAGCAAGAGGCTCTTTAATAACTGTTTCATTAAACCCTCTTAAAACATTTTCCTATGCTTTGATCATCCTGGTATTTATGGCACTTTGCATTGGCGAAATAACATCCAGCAGCTTTAACCCTTTCATTTATTTTAAATTTTAAAATGGCCCGGTCTAAAAATATAATTTTCATTTTATTAATGCTCATCCTTTGGCTTCCGCTTATACAGCAGCTTACCGGCTGGGCGAAGGAGCCTTCGCTTCATGGCGCTTTTACGATCCCCGAAAAGCCTGTATTTTCAATCGATTCGTTAAAAACATTCAGCTACCAGAAAAAAGTGGAAGATTACCTGAACAACACATTCGGATTCAGGGGCCTGTTCGTTAAAATTAAAAACAGCTGGGAATATTTACTCTTCACACAAATAAATGTGGAAGATCAGGTAGAAGGAAAAAACGGCTACATCTTCAGCAGGAGCTCTATTGAAAAAATGATAGGAAAATGGTACAACGGAAGAGGCAGGAACGAACAGATCATTGCAAATATAAATTATTTGAAAGAAGGCGTGGAAAGCAGGGGCGGACACTTCCTTACTATTTTCGCCCCGTCCAAAGAAAGCGTACTGCCGCAATTCCTTCCGGAGAAATACGCAAATATCCATGCGGACAGCTCCGACTACGAAGATTTTATTGCATTGTATAAAAAATACAATATTCCCTGCCTCGATTTTAAAGAATACTTTAATAAAATAAAAGATACCGTAACGCATCCTCTTTTTACTACAACCGGCTTTCACTGGTCTTCATACGCAGCCGCTATTGCGCAGGATACGCTATTGAGCTATATGCAGCACTCTCTTCCCGATCCTATGCCCAAATTTACGCGAACGGAACTTGTATGGTCGGATACGGCCCGCGATTCCGAAGCCGACTTTGAAGAGCCGATGAACCTGCTTTTCAGCCTGAACCAGCCGAAATATGTTTATCCGACATTTAAAATGGTTCCTTCTACGATAAAAAATAAACGTCCGAAGGTGATCATTATCGGCGACAGTTTTTTCTGGCAGCTCAAAAATCTGAAGATGATGCAATACGTATTCTCGGAAGACTCCAAATACTGGTATTATTTTGCACGCTACTCTTTTCCGCTTGCTGATGTTCCGGGAGTGGCGCTGGCAGAGCTTAACATTATGGACGAACTACAAACCGCAGACTATGTGATATTGGTTGGGTCGTTTGGCACAACAGTCGATTTCCCTTTCGGCATCACCAAGTATTACCGGGAACATGAAACGGTTGACAGGGGCGAGTTTGAGGGCATAAGACAATATATTAAAAACGAGGAAGAGCTGATGATAAAACTTACTGCTGCTGCAGAAAAAGGGAAATCGCCGGACCAGGTTGCCGGAGAGGAAGCAAAAAGGATTTTCAAAAACAAGATCGCATTTAACCTCCGGGCATCAAACGGAAAATTTGTTTGCGCGGATGCCGGGCGTAAGGATATTATCACTGCCGATAAAGAGGCAGCTTCCAGCTGGGAGCTTTTCTCGGGCTATAAGTTGAGCGATAATAAAATAGCGATCGCTTCTTTCCGGAATAAATTTTTATCCGCTGAGCTTCATGGCAAAACAGAAATTACGGCTAACCGCGATAATGTTGCTGCATGGGAAGTTTTTGAGATCGTTTACAAGGATCCTACACATGTTGCCTTTAAAGCTGCGAATGGAAAATTCTTGCGTGTTGATGAAAGTTTGAAGCAGGTATTTGCCAATGCGGAAACAATTGAAAATGCAGAAACATTTGAGCTGATTCAAAAAAAATAATCAATTCTTTGGTTCCCAAACCTCTACTTTCAGCTTATCGATATAAAGCGGCAAGCGACCCCTGTGCCAGTAGTAAACCTTTAATGTGTCTTCCGGAGTGCGGATAAGCGGCGTGAGATAGTTGACGGAAACTTCGGACCATTTATTAGGCTCGATCTTAAAATCTTCAATGTCGGTAGAAGAATAACCATACGATTTTTGCTTATGCTCAAACGTTATTACCAGTGAGCCCGGGTTGTTTTTAATATCGCCGGTGCTGTATACCTGCATACTTACTTTCAGCTTTGCATGATCCTTTTCCGTAAGCTCCATATACGCTTTTTTGATCGGCGGAGAATAGATCACTGCCGAATCCATTTTCATTGAATTGGCACCGGAAAAAACAAAATCCGCTGACGGATCAGGAATCGTATCAAATTCCTGTGTCCAGTCTTTTGTATTCGTGTATAAAGACGGGTCTATTTCAACAGGGCCGCCCGAACGGTCCATCACCAGTATTTTTTCATAATCCTCCGGCGTATCCAGCATTCCGAAAACCGAAAAATAGGCTTCTTTTGTCATACGTGAAGGATGGATCACATTGTTCAGGTATTGCCACGTTTGAAAAAGGTTAAGCGATACAAATAATGCGGCAACAGTTACCGTTGTAATAGCCAGCCATTTTCTGCCGGGCCTGAGCGTCATGGTGAGAAAAGCTCCCAGGGGTAAAACCATCAGCGCATAGGAAGGGATCAGCGAGCGCTGTCCGAAGCTTTCTGCATACCACCAGCAGGACCAGGAAGCGACAATATAAAAATTGATGATAAAGTAAATAAGAAGACCGTTGATATATTCTTTCTTTTGCCTGATCGAAACAACTAGTCCGGCAATTGCAAGTAGCATCACTGGCGTATATACCAGCCAGCCTTTCCGGAAGCTGAAAAGCACCTGCGTGATAAAGGGATGGAGAAATTCGAAGCCCTCTCCCGGATTATCATCATAGCTATTGAACAGAAATTTTCCGGTGATCACTTTCCAGTAGATCAGCTGTGGCAGGAGGGCTGTAAATAAAACAAAAAAGAAAATGAATGTATGTGTCTTGCGCTTAAAGAACAGCGCGATCTTCTCCTTCAGGGAATAAGTTGTTCCCACCTGCCAGAAAAACGGGATGAACAGGCAAACCAGCTCGCTCGGGCGCGCCATGATCGTAAGGCCACAGGCAGTGGCAAGCAGCAATAAGTGTTTTGTCCCGAATGTTTCGTGCCAGCGGATCGTAAACCAGGTAATGGCTGCATACAGTGTAAACAGATAATTATGAGACATTGCATTGGTTCCCTGGAAGCTGGAATGCATAAAGTAGTTTGTTCCGAAATAGATGATGAACATACAGCCGGCAGAAACCGCATCCGAATAATACCGCAAAAGAACCTTTCTGAGAAAGTAAAAGCCAAGGATGCTGTAAAAGATACCTCCCGACAATATAGCCACCTGGTAAGGCTGCGAAAAGCCATCCTTCGGAAAATCCGTAAAGCGCGCAAGCAGGTGTCCTATAAAAAAGAAAGGTGCATACAGGTATGACATGCCGATCGGATAACGTAAAACCCAGGATCCGGTTGGCAAAGGATATGCCTGGTAAAGTGTTGCCGAATTGTGGTAGTGGTCAAGCACATTGTGCAGAACCGCGGTATCCTGCAGCCCCCAGTTATTGTAAATGAAATTAAGCGGTAAATAAAGATAATACCCGAATACATCCCAGGACAAAATGTTTTTAGGAAAAAAAGAGAAGTTAAAATAAAGCAGGCTACAGCTTATTAAAATAAGCGTGAAAAAAGAGATCCTGCGGGTTTTAAAACTCATGATTTTTTAGTCAGCAAACGGTAGCTTAACTAATTTTAATGTACCGATATTCAGTGTCGGGATCTGGTCCTGACTTTTCTTTGCCGTGTCTGCCAACAGCTCGCCTCTTACCATCGTAAATTCCGTTGCCGAAGCCATCCAGTGATAAAAATCAAAGTTGCCAAGTAGCTCAAAACTTCCGTCGGACCGCGATATAGTATGATAAGAATGATCCCACCATTGGTTCCAGCCAAGCACCACTCCGCCCACAACC
>Ga0164241_10004405_pt1 | contig 13666 bp, 12 predicted proteins | sample OricomyardsoilBY_FD_108780 | JGI IMG/M metagenome (GOLD analysis project Ga0164241, IMG submission 108780) | Backyard soil microbial communities from Emeryville, California, USA - Original compost - Back yard soil (BY) | ecosystem: Environmental > Terrestrial > Soil > Unclassified | place: USA...
CAGGAACCAGGCGAACGACGTGCACAGATACAGGTTCCCGATCACCTTGTGATCAGTACTGGTGATCACCCTGACGATCCGTCGACCGAGCTCGTGGCGCGGACGACCGATCGTGGTAGTGGTCCGCGGGGTAGTGGTGGTCATGCGTGGCAACAGATCCGACGAGGGCGCGGCCGGGCGTGCGTGGACGCGTCCGTGCTGGAGAGCCTCATGGCCACCTCACCAGTTCGCCGCCTGGTCGTTGGCGGGGGACGACTCCCCATTGATCGAGGAGTTGTTTCGATGCTGCTCGCGGACCCTCCGTCCGGCAATGCCGGCTCCCGGCCGCTAACTGCTCGCCGGCGTTGCCGTCACCCGGCAAAGCCCCGCCGTCAGCTCATTGCGTGTGGGGATCTCCGGCGAGGTCGGACGATTGCCGTCCGAGCTGACCGATCAGGCCCAGTCGCTGCGGTGACTCTCGTCCAGGATGCGGCGTACCAGCGGCTCGAAGAACTCCAGGGGCAAGGAGTCGTAGTCGGGGTCGAATGAGCACTGGTCGTAGTTCTCGCAGAAGTCCACGGTCGCCTGGTAGTGCGGATGGTGCTTCCAGCGCTCGCGCGCGTTGGGATCCATCCCCACGTGATGGAAGTAGTAGAACCCCTGGAAGACGCCGTGGTGCTTGACGATCCAGTAGTTCTTGTCGCTCACGTACGGGCGGAGAACGGCGGCAGCCACCTCGGAATGGTTGGCCGGCGCGAGATAGTCACCGATGTCGTGCAGGAGCACACACACGACGGTCTCCTCGTCCTCGCCGGCGCGTTGTGCGCGAGTCGCGGCCTGCAGGGAGTGGTCGAGCCGGGAGATCTGGTAGCCGGCTGAGTCCTCCATGGTGCGCAGCCATCCGAGGACGCGGTCCGGGAAGGTCTTCAACTCCTCGGACTCGACCTGACCGAGCAGCTCGTAGTCCGCAGCGGTGCCGTCCTTCATCTGGGTGAACGAGACGACGCCGCTCATGCCTCGCCTCCGTCGGCAGGCTCGGGGATGTGGTGGCCGAGGAGTACTCGGCGACGTGCCATCAGGTCGTCGAAGTCCATGTACACATCTTGCAGGTGTCGGCCGCCGCTGGCTGGATCGAACGCGAGTCGGCCGTGCAGGACGCGGTGGCTGTGGACGGTGAGCAGGTCGCCTGACGACGTCTTGAAGATGACCTTGTACCGATCGCTGTCGATCCGGCGGCCCAGGGTGCGGTACGCCCGGTAGAACGCCTCCACGTCCGCGAACGAGGCGTGGATGGGCTGGGCCAGCTGGTTGGAGAACCGGAACGTCCGCACTCGTCCGTCGGGGTCGAGCTGGATGACGGGGGCGGTGGCGTACGTGTCCTCGTCCTGGGAGAACAGCTGGAAGGTGACGGGGAGGCGCGTGAGCACCTCGAACGCTTCCGGGTCTTCGCGACGCAGGTCCTCGATGATCGCCCATCCGTCGGTCACGGTGCTTTCGCCGCCGCTGGCTTCGTTGACCACGAAGTGGAGCAGCTGGATGCTCGGCGGCCAGCTGTAGCTCGGCAGGTCGGTATGCGGCTTCAGCTCGACGGGTGTGTGGGCGACGTTATAGCCCTCGGGGTCGTGACGGACGTTGTGGATGCGCTCGAAGGCGGTCTCGCGGACGTGGCCGACGGTCTCGGCGAACCGCTCCACCTCGCCGTGCACCGACGGCGTACCCGCCACGACGGCGACACCGTAGTCGCGAACGGCGTCCAAGTAGGCGATCTGGCCGTCAACGGTGTCAACCACGTCGGCGTGGTCGAAGGTGGGCACCGCAGCCAGGGTCGCGTCCCACAGCGTGGGTTCGTGCCCGGAGCGGGTTCGGGTGCCGGAGGAGTAGTCCCGCTCCAGGAGCCACGGCACCGAGTAGCGGGTCGAGTGGCCGTCGTTCCACTCGAGATGCAGTCGACGGTCGGCTTCACTGACCACCGCGCTGGTGGCGGCGATGTCGTCCGGGATGTTGGCGGTGAACAGTGCCCGCTCTCCCGACTGGGAAACACGGCACTCGCTACAGCCGCAGTTGTCACGCAACCACACGTAGTGGAACGAGGAGGTTCCCACGGAGTGCCTGAGATCGAGGTAGTCGTCGTGCAGCTCAACGGTCACGGCGTCGACCGGGACGCCCTCGCGAGTGGTGGGCTGAACGGTCATGAAGGCCTCCCGGGTCACGCAAGGTCGGACAGTGGGCTCATGGTGCCGGCGCCCGAGGCCGCGGCTCACTGCGGATGCTTCACGGTGTGGCCCGTCGACGGCAACCCCTCACGTGATCAGGATCCGGGCTTCGGCTCACAACAGAGCGTGACGACCGGATATAGACTCGCTTGCGACAAGGGGTGCCGCAGTGAGGTCGCCCCTGATGGTCGGCAGGGGGACGCCATCGTGGTCACGAGGACACTCGCCGCGCGCGGCACGGCTTGCGCGCTGGCGGCCGTCGTGACGATCGGACTGTCAGCGAGCATCCCCCCACCGGCGCCCGCCGCGCCCTCACATCCCGCACCCCCCACCGCGCGGCATGCCACCCCGGTGACGCGAGACGCCCAGGCCAAGGCAGGTCGGTCCTCCACACCGCACTTCATCAAGAAGGTCAGTCGCAACGGCCGCTACTTCTTGGACCAGAAGGGCCGCCCGGTCATGCTGCGCGGGGACACGGCGTGGGGTCTGGTCTTCAACGCGGGTCGCTACCGCGGCGGTACGACGTGGCGGTCCGACATCAAGGGGTACCTCACGGCGCGGGCAAACAAGGGCTTCAACACCGTCTACGTCGCGGCGTTGGGGAACACCATCAACCAAGGCAAGTACGACAGCGGCGCGACCTGGGACGGCGTGTCCCCTTGGGTAGGCGGAAGCACCCGTGACATCGGTCCGCATGTCGGCACCCTGCGCGACGCCTACTGGAAGCGCGTCGACTACCTGCTGAAGACCGCCAAGGCCGCGGGAGTCACGGTGATGCTCGACGTGATCTACGGCGACGACATCTGGGAGAACGGCCGGCCCGGCGCCATGTCCGACCACGGCGAGTACCCGACCGACGCCCAGATGACGAGGTACGGACGGATGCTCGGCAACCGGTACCGGGCCTATCCGAACCTGATCTGGATGATCGGCGGGGACTACTGGGGGAACGCGGACGCCAAGGTCGCTCGCACGCTGCGGGCGATCCGGAATGCCGGGGCCAAGCAGCTGATCAGCGTCGAGAATTGGGACCACTCCTCGTCCTACTCAACCGGCCTCGGCCGGACGTTCGCCCAGTGGGCGGACGTCTACTCCTATGCACCGACGTACCGCTGGTGCCAGCGGGCCTGGGCCAAGAAGACTCGGCCGCTGGTGTGGTCGGACGGCTACTACGACAAGCACTCCGGCGCGAGCAACAACCTGCTCTACCGCCAGGAGGTGGGGTGGGCGCTCACCTCCGGAAGTCGCGGCAGCGTGTACGGCGCGGAGGACGTGTGGGGTTGGGGCTCGGGCTCCCTGTCCGCGGTGCGGCATCCGGGCCCGGCCGCCCGCCAGATGGTGGCCGCATGGAAGGCCGTCTCCCGCCTCGCCCACTGGTACCGACTGGTGCCCGATTTCGGCTCGGGAAGGGTCCTCCGGGGTGATCGCGGGACGAAGATCACCTCCGACGTCGAGTACACGAAGCCGACCAACGACTACATCACCGGGTCCATCACGCGGGATGGGAGCCTGGCGCTGATCTACCTCCCCCGCGGTGGCACGGCGCACGTCACCTGGGCGCACCTGGCCAAGCACCACCGGACGGCAAAGTGGCTCGATCCCACGAACGGCAACCTGAGGCGCGCCAAGGCCGGCCGCTCGTCCTACGCCGCGCCGCGCGACAACGCCGCGGGCCAGCCCGACTGGTACCTCGTGCTCCGGGCTCGCTGAGCCCAGTCACCAGTTCGCGGGTGGATCGCTGGCGGGGAACGACTGCGCGCCCCACTGATCGACGATGTCCCACGTCGGATCTTGGGTGGCGGTTCCCCGCAGGAGCTTCACGAGTATCGCTGCCTGGCTGATCTGAACGTCCTTGGTGGCCGTGAGCAAGGTCAAGCGGTTGCGAGCGGCCATCGCACGCAGATGGCGGAGAGCCGAGGCCCGGTCGGGATCCTCGAGCTCACGGAGGTAACGAGACGAGAACTCCTCGAACTTCTCGGGCGCGTGCCCATACCACTTGCGCAGCGCGTCCGATGGCGCGACGGCCGTGCACCACTCGTCCAAGTCCGCTCGGACCTTGCTCACCCCTCGGGGCCATCGGCGGTCCACCAGAACCCGGATTCCGTCGTCGGCCGGGTCGTCATAGATCCTCCGTAGCCGTACGTCGGGAACGTCTCCCATGGTTCGCCTCCCGCCACTCACCGACCTGATCGAACGATCCCGCGGCACGGGAGGCCGACGCAGCGACTCCGGTCGGTCGGAAACCAGGTCTCCTTGCTGCCGATCCCCAGCAAGGAGGGATCGGCAGGGCCGGCTGCTACTCGGTCGGGGGTTGTGTCGGTTGGTCCGGCCAGCCGAGCAGCTTCGCCCCCAGTACGGCGACCTGGAGGGTGAACCGGTCCCCCGGGTCCAAGGGATCGAAGCCGGTGAGCAGCTTGACCCTGGCCAGCCGGTAGGTCACGGCTCGCACCGACAGATGGAGCCTGGCGGCAGCGGTGGTGGCCACGCACCCGGAGTCGAAGTAGACCGCCAGGGTCTCCAGGAGCGGCCCGGCGCCGCCGCGCGCCTCACGCAAAGGGGTGAGCACCGAGTGGACGAGATCGACGATCGCAGGTTGATCGCGCGCCAACACCCGGTAGGTCAAGACGTCCCGCGTCTCGACGATGGGTCCGTCCAGGTTCAGTCGGGCTGCCATCGTCAGGCCCTCGCGGGCCTCCTCATAGGAGCGGGCGATCCCGTAGGCACCCGGGTGCGTCCGGCCCACAGCCACCCGCCAGGGAGAACCTTGCCTGAGCCGGTTGAGCTCGCCATGCACGAGCTTGCCCAGATCGCCGGTTCTCTTCAGCCCAGATGACGTCGATGGAGCACCGGTGGCGTCACCCAGCGCCAGCACGACGACTCGTCCGTCCTTGGTGGCCACCAGCACATCGCGATCGCCGAAGCGATCCAGCACGACCCGTTCCAGCGCGGTCGTAGCGGCCGCGATCGAGGACAGCCGCCGTCGCGGTTCGGCGAGGGCGACCTGGTGGGCGCGCGTCAGGTCAAGTCCGAAGGGCTCCGCCCGCTCCACCAGCTCGCTCAAGTGCGCATCACCACGGAGCAGGTCCTCGACCAGCTCTCGTCGAAGGGCCTCCTCCCGCCGCACTCGTTCCCGGCCGGCTTCGGCATGACCCTCGGCGAACGCTGCCACCGCGTCGTCCACAACCTGCAGCACCGCGGTGGCCGCCGCCCGCACCGCGGCGTTGTCGCGAGCCCGGACCACGGCGGGCAGCTCGGTCCAGACGCGTCGCGCCGCGGACAGGTACAGGTCGACTCCCCGACCGACCGCGACGCCCTGGGTGGCGGCGCGGCGGCCATGCTGTCGTACCGCGTCGATCTGGGTGCGCCCGGGGAACCGTCCGAACGTGGCCGCCTCCGCGAGCATCGGCAGGTAGTCGCCCAGGAGATCGCTCGGGACTCCGCCCGCATCTTGACTGGCCAGATCGGCGACCCGATCGAGCCACCGATCGTCATCGACTGGTGACTCACTTCCCCAGGGAAATGAGCCGCTCTCGGAGCGCTGCTGACCGGTCATGCGCTTCATCCGCTCGCCGCTGTGGAACGCCAGTAGACGACACCGAGCCCGCTGTCGGCAACCAGTGATCCGTCCCCCCGCTCCACCAGTGCCGCCTTGCCGACCACAAGCAATCTTCGAGGTTCAAATCGGCCGGACCCGTACCCAGACTTCGGAGGCTGGCTGCTGCATCGTGAGAGAGACATGGGTCCCAGCCATCACCGCAGGTGCCTGGCTGGCTGGCCGCCGCGCACCGAAAGGCCGATTCCATGACCATCCGCGATCCGATGAAGGTGTACCGGGCCGTCTGGTGGGCCGCTGTGGCGGTCCTGCTGATCGCTCTGGGTGTCACCGCAGCGGTCAGCCTTGCCGGCTCCCCGAACCTCCTGGCCGTGGGCGTCGTCGTCTTGTTCCTTTTCCCGCTCTGCTCACCGGCTGCGATCCGTGCACTTCGTCGTGGGTGGCGCTCGGTGCGCCGTTCATGGGCGCCGCGTCTGGAGACCCTGGCGCGTGCCTTCGCCTTCGCCGATCCCCGCTGTGTATCCCTCCCGACGCCGCCACCAGAGCCGTGTGGACTGACCGATGAACAACTGTGCAGAGACTGGCAGAGGAGCTCCCGGACCCTGCGTGCACGGACCTCGTCGGCACAGAAGGTGGCCATCGTCGAGGAGCGGCAGACCTATCTGGAGGAGTTCGGCCGACGGAACCCAAGTGGATTCGCAGCATGGCTCACGTCGGGGACCGGGGCTTCGGACGACCTGATGCCCTACCTGAGCAAGACCGGCCTCGAGCACGCCGCGGTCAACTGGGACGAGCTGACGCGGGGGCGAGACTGATGGGCACGGATCTTCCTGCACGGAGCTAGTGCCGGCGCGCTCAGCCGCTCAGCCGATGGTGACGACGAGTTCGGGTCGGCGCCGCAAGGTGTTGGAGACGTAGCAGACCCGCTCGGCCTCGGACACGAGTCCCTGGAGCACCTCACGCGGGGTCTCGGAACTGATCGAGGCCGCGATCCGCTCGAACTCGAGCCCCCGATAGGTGCCGACGACGTTCACGTCGAGGCCTTGCAGCTCGACGCCACGCCGCTTGGCGACGAAGGCTATGGCCAGGGCGAGGCACGAGGCCACCGACGCCAGCAACAGATCGGTCGGCTGCGGCCCGGTGCCGCCACCGCCATGCATCTCCGGCTCGTCGACGACGATCTCGAACCCGTCGGCCTCCGTCACCGCTCGCATCCCGCCGGTCCACCGGGTGCGCACGGTGCGGTCGGTCATCGCCGGCACCTCATCCGCGCGACACCTCGGACGCCAGCGCCTCGAGGGCAGCCCGGAAGCACTCGACCGGCGCGGTGGCCACACCCGCCCCGATCTGGCCGACACCGGAGCTCGCATGCAGGATCCCGGTCGTGACCTTCGGGGTCGTGTCAAGCTCCACCACCCGGCGTACGTCGACTCCTAGTGGCGTGCCGCGGTCGTGCCACGTGGGCAGCCTGAACCTCGTGCTCGCGGTCACGCAGATCGACGCCATCCGCTCGGTCATCGTGACCGCGTCGGCCATGCCACCGGGCAGGAAGCCGGCGACCGCCGGCGACCCGGCGGCGGCGGCGCCCCCGAGGCCGACCAGCTCGAGGATCGCGCTGTCCCCGATGTCCGGCGCACTCGTCTCCGGTCCGTAGTCGGGGTAGTACATCGCCTCCGCCACAGGTGGGGCATCGGCGACGAACACCTCCGACGAACCGGCAGTCCTGATGCCGTACGTCGTGCCGTTACGGCACATCATGGTGACGATGCTGGACCCCTCGACCTGCTCGGCCCACAGCGCGCTCGCCTTCGCGCCGGCCATGGCCAGGTTGAGGAAGAAGAGATGGTTGCCGGACAGGAACTGCGCGAACTCGAGGCGTCCCTCGTCGGGCAACGTGGCGATCTGCGGGAGCAGCTGGCGGATCATCAGGCTGGTCGTCCCCTGCGTCCGCATGTGGACGTCGTCGCCGATCTGCACCCCCTGGGCGGCCAGAGCGAAGATGTCGATCGGGCCGGTGGAGTCCAGGATGTCGCGCAGCATCGGTCCGCCGACGTCGCGCAGGAGCGCGAGCCTGGCGATCGCCGCCGGGGTCTCGCGTCCGAACCAGGCGGTCTCGCCCGGCCCCTGGTTGACCGGAGCGAACGCCCTCGTGCCGCCGTCCCGGTTGTCCACCGCGAACACCGGCGCCGACCGCCCGATCGCGCTCGCCATCGGCATCACCGTGTCGTAGCGGTACGCCGGCTCGAGCCGCACGCTGCCGTCGGCAAGGATCCCGTCGGCCTCCTCCACCGTCGCCGCCCAGCCCTCGGCCACCGTGGCGGCTCGCATCGAGCGGCGCAGCGGGTCGCAGACCTGTGCCCAAGCGATCTCGGGCCCGCAGTGCAGCAGGGTCCGGTCGGGCAGACCCGTGATGAGCCTCCCGGCCGGCGCGACGTCCACCAGCAGCGGCACGCTCTCGTCGAGGCGCCGTACGGCTTCGGCGTTCGCGTGGTCGATGGCCGCCGCCCGCGGCCCGTCGAGCTGCTCCAGTGCGTCGACCAGATCCATCCTCCCGTCGGCGGGGATCCGCCAGGCCACGTCCTCCACAGGGGCAGCCTGGTCCCGCACCGCATCGGCGAACAGCGAGAGGCCGAGGTTCACCACGGACACCTCGGTCGGCAGCACGATGGCGTTGTGCGAGTCAGACATGTGTCTCCTCCAGATCGTCGACAGTGCGTCGGGCCTGCTCGAGCAGTCGCTCCACGGCCTCGTCGAGGCCCCGGCGACGTCGCTCCAGGGCGTCGTGCAGGTCGTCGGTGCTCTGCTCGCAGTCACCGATCATCGACCTGACCGCCGTCGAGGCAGCGCCACCGGTGCCGGAACGGCTCTCGATGATCACCCGGGGATCCAGGGCAGTGCTCAGGTCGATGTCGGTCAGACCCAGGGGCTGTCCGGTCTCGGCGAGGGCAGCCTCGTCGAGCATGGCCCCGGTGATGAGGCGGCCGGGGATCCCCTGCCGACTGGCCTCCCGGACGGTTCGGCCGACCACGTCGTAGGCGCTGCGGTAGTCGACACCGCAGGTCTGCACGATGAACTCGCTGAGGTCGGTGGCCTGCGTGTAGCCGTCGTCGAGGCCGCGCGCCATCTGCTCGACGTTCACGTCGAGGGTGCGCATGACCCCGGCCATCAACCGGGTGACCCGGATCGCCAGATCCAGCGCCCGCGGCACCTCGCCGTAGGCGAAGATCAGATTGTCGCTGCGCGCGGACGGGCTCTTGGCCACCGCGAGGAAGCCGGTCAGGCGCCCGATCAGCACGCCCGAGGCACCCCGCACGATGGACAACGAGTACGGGTTGCGCTTCTGCGGCATCAGGACGCTCGACCGGGTGTAGGCGTCCGCGAGGTCGACGAAGTCGAACTCGCTGCTGGACCAGATCTCGAGATCCTCCGCGAGCTTGCTCTGTGTGGACAGCAGGCTGGACGCGCTCGCCAGCACGTGGATGAGCCCGTCGATCTGCCACATCGCATCTCGGGTGTGCTCGATGACCTCGTCGAACCCCAGCGCTTCGGCGACGAACGTCCGGTCGTCGAGCAACCGGGTCCCGTTCACGCAGCCGGCACCGGCGGGGCTGCGGTTGACGTCGTCGAACTCGTCCAGCAGGCGATGGGCATCGCGCAGAGCGGGGTAGACGAACGACATCACGTAGTGGGCGAACGTCGAGGGTTGTGCCTGTTGCAGGTAGGTCTGGTCGGGCATCAGTGTGTCGACGTGTCGCGATGCCAGCGCGGTCGTGTCCCGGGCGAAGCCCACCACCTCGTCGACCAGCTCGAGGAGCTGACCACGGACGTGGATCCGCAACGCGATCCTGGCGGCCTCGCGACGGGGCCGGCCGGCATGGAGCCAGCCGGCGACCTTGCCGAGACGTCCGACGAAGAAGCGCTCCCGGGAGTTGTACGGCTCGCCGAACTCGGGGTCGTAGGGGAAGTCCTCGACGGCCACCTGCTCCACTTCGAGCAGCAGCCGAAGCAGGTCGCGGGCGGCCGGAGCCGGGACGATCTCGCGTCGTAGCAGATCCAGCACGTGCGCGATGTCGGCGAGGTTCAGCCCCTCGTGGAGAAACGGTGCGTCGGCGTTCTCCAGGGCGAATCCGCTCTCGATCAGCTCACGGGCCGGCCCGGACTGGGGCGGCCCGCTGCGGCGTAGCGGACGGCTCACGACGGTCCCCCGACCAGGGCGGTGAGTGAGGCGGCCAGGCCTCCGGTATGCCAGAACACGGCAGGTGTGCGGGCTCCCTCGCTCAGGAGATCGCGGAACAGGGTCATCGCCTTGGCTCCGTAGTAGTCGTCGAGCAACAGTCCCTCGTGGTGCAGCGCCAGGCGCGCGCTGAGCCGGTCCTCGGCCGACGCGAGGCCGAATCCGGTGCCGCGGCAGTCGTGGACCTCGACGTCGTCGGCGGTCGGTTCTTCCAGGCCCAGGGCGGCCGCCCCGGCCCGGGACAGCCGCAGGATCTCCGCGGCCAAGCCTGGGGCCGGCCGGCTCACGCTGGCGCCGACCAGCCGCCACGGCCGACCACAGCCGACCTGTCCCGCAACCAGCCCCGCCTGGGTCCCCCCGGAGCCGCTGGCGACGACGACCGTGCCCGGAGTGAGGCCGGCCAGCTGGCACTGCTCGGCCAGCTCCCGCGCCGCATGGGCGTAGCCGAGCACCCCGGTGGTGGTCGCACCTCCACGCGGGACGGCGTACGGTCGGCGCCCGGCGGCGCGCAGCCCCTGCGCGTAGTCCACGACCGCATCGTCGAGCAGGTCGCGGGTCTCGACCACGTCGAACATCAGGCGAGCGTCCGCTGCCCGCGCCAGCTCGACGTTCACCGACGGCTTCGACGGCGGCTCGCCCGGGAACAGCAGGTGGCACTCCAGCCCGACGACCTGGGCCGCCATCGCCGCGGCAGCACAGAAGTTCGACGACGGGCTGCCGGCGGCGACGAAGACGTCGGACCCGTCGGCCACGGCCTCGCCGATCAGGAACTCCAGGGTCCGCGCCTTGTTGCCGGCGATCCCGAAGCCGGTCAGATCGTCACGCTTGAGGAAGATCGGGCCGGCGTCGAGCACTCGCTCGAGGCGGGACGCACGCACCAGCGGGGTGGGCAGCAGGGCGAGGTGGGTCCGGTTCGGGCCCGATCGGCTCAGCTCCACGAGTCCGGCTCCGTCTGGCGCGCCGTCTCGGCGCGGGCGACGACGTCGTCGACCATCCGAGCGGCGTCTCCCACCACATGGGTGGTCCACGTCTCGCGGTCCTGCTCGGTGGCGACGCCTTCGGCGACGAGCGCGTCGAGAACCTGGTGGAGGTTGCGGGTCCCCGGCGCGAGTACGTCGTGCATGATCCGCTGGGCCTCGCTCCGTCCGAGTCTGCGGGTCAGCCCGGCGAGCATCTGTTCGGACGCCGGCTGGTCCCCGTGGCTCTCGAGGTTCGCCCGCATCGTCGCTGCGTCCACGACCAGCCCGGACGCCAGCCGCACCGCCATCGTGAGCGCCGCACCGGACAGCAGGCAGACCTCGGGCAGCGCCACCCACTCGGCCTTCCAGGCTCGTCCGTCCCGCTCGTGACCGCCGACCATCCCCTCGGTGAGCACCTGCGCGTTGGCGCGGACCAGCCGCGCCAGGGTGTCCAGATGCTCGCTGCCCTCGGGGTTGCGCTTGTGCGGCATGGTGATGCTGCCGACCGTGTCGCTCGTCGTCGGCTCCCGAAGCTCACCGATCTCGGGTCGCTGGAGCTCGTAGACCTCGCCGCCGATCCGGGCCAGGGTGCCGCAGACCATGGCCAGGACCCCGCCGAACTCGGCGATCCGATCGCGCGCGGTGAGCCACGAGATGCCGGGATCGGCCAGCCCCAGCTCGGCGCAGAACTCCGCTCGCAGCTCGACCCCCCGGGGTGCGAAGAACCCCAGGGTGCCCACGGCGCCGCCGAGCTGCCCGACCAGCCAGCGCGGACGCCCCTGCGCCAGCCGCTCGAGGTGGCGACGCACTTCGTCGGCCCAGGACGCAGCCTTGAAGCCGAACGTGATCGGGGATCCGGGTTGGCCGTGCGTGCGTCCGACCATGGGTGTCTGGCGATGCTCGACGGCCAGGGCGAGGAGCTGGGCCTCGATCGCGCGCAGGTCTCGCCAGACCACTGCGCCGACGTCACGCATCACCAGCGCGAACCAGGTGTCGGTCACGTCCTGGACGGTTGCGCCGACGTACACGTGCTCCCTCGCGGCCTCCGGAAGCAGTTGCTGGAACGCGTTGATCAGTCCCAGCATCGAGTGCGACGTACGCCGGGTCTCCGCGGCAACGAGGTCGAGGTCGAGGAGCTGTGCGTCCGCATGGGTCGAGATCTGCGCCGACGCCTCATCGGGGATCAGGCCGAGTCGCGCCTGGGCGGCGGCCAGCGCGGCGATGATGTCCAGCCAGCTCTGCAGCCGGGCGCGTTCCTCGAAGACCTCCGCCAGCTCCGGAGTGCCCCACAGATGGGCGTACTGCTCGGAGTCGCTCAGGCGGGTGCCCACGTCGGCTCCCACTCGGCGACCAACTGCGTCAACGCCTCGGAGATCTGGGCCAACGACGCTCCCCAGGGCACGATCACCATGCGGTCGTCGATCTCGGTGTGGGCCTCCAGCAGGCAGCACTTGGCCAGGATCGCCCCGGTGCCACCGGTCCGCTTCCACGGACAGATGTCGACCTGCGGTGCGCGCTCACCGTAGAACCAGTCGTGGATCTGCTGGGACCGCTCGCAGCCGATCAGGATCCAGTCGCGCCGCTCGGGATGCTCGTCCAGATAGTCCGTGGTCGCACCCTCGACGGCAACTCCCCCGCCGCGGCAGGGCAGGAGATAGCTCGCCGACTCGTGGGACCGGGCCAGGTCGTCGAGCTCGACGATGTCGGGGACCAGCTCGATCGGCGGCAGGTGCTCGGCGACGTCCAGCACCCGACGGACCTGGTCGAGGAGCTTCGCCGGGGTGGGCGGTGTCACCTCGCGCACGGTGATCCGCAACGGAGACGGGTCGATGATGAAGTTGACGTGGCTGTATCTCCCCTGCACCACGACGCCGCGCTTGTCCGGGGCCCCCTTCGTGGCCGCCTGCGCCAGCGCGGTCGGGACGGCGGTGTCCACCTCCGGGTCCACGAGGTAGGCGCAGTCGGCCGCCCCGACCAGGACCTGGAGCCCGGTGATGGGTGAGAACAGTGGGTCCTCGGACGCCTTCTGCACGGCAACGACGACGGTCTGCGTGCCGTTGCGGACGACGATGAACCGGGTACGGCGATAGGCGTCCCGACCGATGAAGTGGCTCTGGAGGGAGGCCTCGTCGAGGTCGACGTCGACCGACGACACCGCCACGCCGCGGTAGGCGCCCGGCACGACGTTGCGACGCCCGGTCGGACCGGGATCTGCTACGCGGGCTGCCATTGCCGGGTGAGGTCGCAGGTGTCGGCGCGCAGCCCCAGGCGCAGGGTCTCCAGCGCCAGCACCTCCTCGGCCGGAATGTTGGCGAGGTTGACGTCGGGCCCGAACTCGCGGACCAACCAGGCCTGCTGGTCCTTGCGCGGCGCCTCGAACAGGATCCGCTCCACCCCTCCGCCATGGACCGCGGCCGCCACCACGTCCTCCCGGATCGACCCGTCCTCGCGATAGATGCCGACGGTGCCGCTCTCGCGACCTTCGGTGATCACCCAGGCTGCGCCGGCGGCGAGGTCGCCGGCCACCTCGCGGGTCCACTGCTCGCTTGTGAGGACCTCTCTGGGATCCTTGCTCCCCACCTCGGAGAACACCACGAACCGCTGAGCGGCGGCGCGGAGCAGGGCGTGCTTGTCGGCCAGGCTCATGGGAGCCACTCCGCGGGAGACCTCCACGCTGTCGAGTCCGACCGCGGCGGCCCAGTCCAGGCATTCCTCCGCCCGCCCCTGG
>Ga0164241_10004406_pt1 | contig 13666 bp, 5 predicted proteins | sample OricomyardsoilBY_FD_108780 | JGI IMG/M metagenome (GOLD analysis project Ga0164241, IMG submission 108780) | Backyard soil microbial communities from Emeryville, California, USA - Original compost - Back yard soil (BY) | ecosystem: Environmental > Terrestrial > Soil > Unclassified | place: USA...
CATTCTTCAATTCTTTTGATTTAATAGCCATCGCCTTTGCAGTGGCCAGGTATTCCCTTCTTCTTGATTCGGCTTCGTTTTCCTCTGCCCGCTTTTTCTCAACATTCGCACGATTTTCATTTTCCTTGGCAGCTTTCTCAGCTTTCTTGGCTAAAGATTCTTGCTGCTTGGCTAAGGCCTCATTTTTTGTTGCCAGGTCAGCGTTTGCAATCGCAATCAATTTTTGCGCATCAGCTTCTTTCTGAGCTGTTACGGCCTGATCTCTTGCCACTTCCGCTGCCTTAGCTGCTTCTACTGCTTTTTTAGCTGCTTCTTCTGCTTTTTTAGCATTCACATCTGCACGTTTTGCTTCCGCTGTAGCGATTTCCTGTTGCTTGATAGCAGCAGTTCGTTGAACAAGTGCATAAACAAGGAACATCAATGAAATAACTGTAGCTGTTCCCAATACAATGGCGACAATACGCGCCCGCTGAAGTTTACGTTTAGCTTCAAGTTCTTTAATACGTTGCTCCGTCTCGAATTCCTTTTTAGAATATTCGAGGAAGATCATTGTACGCTCAAACGCAGGATGATAGCGTTGTCCCCATACTAAAGTAGGTTTGTGCTTCGCCTGCCAGTTGAGTGCCAATTGTAAATCTGGTGGCCTCCAAAGGCCGGCTTTGCCTACCTGGTACATGGCTGCCGCTTCCGCTAAGCGCAAATACATTTGCACGGCTTCGGCTTCATCATCTACCCAGTTTTTCAATCGCACCCAAATCCGCATCAAGCTTTCATGCGAGATATCCACCATCGACTTGGAGTTGAGTGGTGTACCATAAGCCGGTGTTAATAAGGATCTTCCTGGCTCACGGAATTTTTCAAGAACTGCAATTACATCTTCTTCCGACACATCGGAGATCGCTGCAATTTCATTTAATCGGGTCGGTCTTCGTATTCCAAAATTCTCGCCTCTTTTTTCAGTGATTGCTTTGAACAACATCTCGCAAATGCGCTTCTGTTCATCGTCCAATTCATCGTACGCCTCATTGGCGTGCATCGACAACGCTTCCGCCATCGTACCAATCGCCTCGTAATGTTTGAGGTCAACGAGTTCATCTTCATAATCCCTATACTTTGCCCAATAGCTCCATGTACGCATCAATGCGTGCTGAAGAATGGGAAGCTGATCGGGATTATCTCCTAAATCATTTAATAATTGCTGAGTGAGTCGGGGAGTAATGTGTGCACCGCCTACTGCTACTGGTCCTTCAATGGCTCTGCGTTTTTGTTCGCGGGTCATTTGAGGAATGAGGTAGTGACTATCGTTGATTTTTCTTGTTAGCTCAGGGAACTGTGCACAATCTCCGATAAAATCAGAACGCATGGTGATCGCTACATAAATAGGAGCGTCCTCATAATTAATGGCCTCCATCAGGAGGTTAACAAACGCAAGTGTTTCATTAACTGAGTTAGGATCAGTACTGTCCTTGAAACGGAACAATTCTTCGAACTGATCGACCAAAATCAGGTAATTGACATCTTCTGCTCTGCGTGATTGCTGAATGGCTTCAACCAATCCTAACGAACTGCTTCGAAGGAGTGTGGATACAATGGTACGTTTGATCTTGCGATCTTCCGGATCTGCACCTACATACTCACGAGATGTTTTTAGAAGTGCTTCGGCAAGGTTATCCACAGGTCCTGCACCAGGACGTGTGACTACCACTTCCCAGTTGGGACTGGCATCAGTAAGAAAGCCTCCATACAAAATAGGCAATACGCCACAGTAGATGAATGAAGACTTACCGCTTCCTGAAGGACCGATGACACCGACAAACCGGTTCTTTGAAAGTTTGAGAAGAACTTCATCACTCTGGCCTTCCCGGCCAAAGAAGAGATGACTTTCTTCAATCTTAAAAGGACGCAATCCCGGAAAGGGGTTTTCCGTTCCTACCTGGGTAGGATAGCCTTGGATTTCTTCTGTGGATTGGCTCATAATAATTATGCTTTAAATTCTTCTAAAAACATTTTCAACGACTCCATCGATTTATTGTGATCTCCAGCAATCAATGTCATGTTGTGACTCTTGAAGCTTTCTAAGGTAGAAGTGGGATTTGTTTCTGTTAAAATGGCTTTTCCTTTAATTGGTTTTTTTCTTCCAAAGCCAGGAGCCTTTAATAGATCAAGCACTTTCATTCGTACCCATTGGTCATTTACTTTTCCTTTATAGATGATGGCGCCATCAAATTTTCTAAGATTATCGATATGATTTTTTCTTAACTCTAATAAATCACCCTCGAATTCAGGCATTAAAACCTTAAAGCCTGATTTTTCAATCACTTCCTTAAAAGGTTTCACTTCAAGATGATCAATGCGATCATGAACCAGGTAAATGGCTTTGCCAGAATAATCTTCTTCTGTAGAATCCGGAGATTCAAGTAATTCTTCCCGCATGATATTCTTAAAATCCTCCAATGGATTCTGAAGAATTTCAGCGCCCTCCTGTGCTTCCACATCACGTCTGATCGTATCAATGAAAGCCTTCTGCCGATCACTTGCATTTTTCAGATTAGGCGCAATCCAAATAAGTCGGGAGAAATCTTCCTTACGGGACTTCTTAGCCAGACTTTCTTCTGCAGCAATTTTATTTTGAATATCTACAACCGAGCGATCTGCACCTTCAGGGATTTCACCATAAGCGCTTCCAACTAAATGGATGGATAGCGTAGAGTCAGCAAGGTCTTTTTTTACAGCGCGTTCCAGATCATTTAAATGTTGTGGGAGTGTTTGATTGGGAAGCACCACATAACCGTGGCGTTGCAACTCTCTTTTTATAATATTACGCTGAACAGATAAATCATGACCGGTTTCAGCCAAATAGATGGTTTTGCGCTTGAAGATGTTTTTAACTTCCGTTTTCTGTTCTCCTTCTTTTAATAGAATTAATGCTTCGTGAATATCATAAGCAAGATCTACCATTTTCATCCAGTATTGTTTCTCTGCTTCCTGGCTGAAAAAATCCAGGTACTCTTTCATTTGACCTGTTTCCGTATCCAATTGATACATATCATAACCCAACAGATCCCTGAGACGTGGTGGTTGCTCCTGGTTAGAGAGTGGCGCTTTTAATACTTTGAATACTCGATTTGATTTCGATGAAGATGTGGCTTTATAAAAAGCTTCTACCGAATCAAGGCAGCGACCTGATTGAATAAAGTCTTTGGATAATATAGTGACCAGGACGGCAGCGTTATCCATGGTGGAGGCTGTTACAGAATCAAATTCACCTTTGAGAAGTATGTTTGGTCGTTGACCAAGTACCTGGAAAAGCATAAGCTCCAGGAATTTCTTAAAATTAGTTACCCAACCGATGTCACTCTTCTTGGCAGATTCGTTATCCTTCTCAGCATAAGTAACCAATACATCAATTTCAAAAGCCATCTTAATAGACGTTTAATTAAAAAATTATATAGATTCTGTTTGTTCTTTCAATGTTACATTTCGGATTAAACCTTGTACTAACTCATGATGTTTCGCAAGTACAAAATAGAAATCAACAATATTGATTCTGAAAACAATACTCCGTTCGCTAGCAACAGCTTCGGTGATTGAAGGTGTAGCTCCTTCCTGGAAAAGATCCCCAAAAACATCCCCTTTTTTTAGAATAACTATTTCTTCTGTGTTATTCAATAATTTCACCTGGCCTAATGCAACAATCAGAATTGGATTCAACTCATCATTGCTGTTAAAGACTACTTTTTCTTTTGCATTTAAATCAATAGGTACGATTTTATCGGCTAGGTCGCTCAATAAATTCCCACTGATTCCCTTGAATACAGGTAATTGTTTAATAAACATTACCATTTCTATGAAGAGATAGAATCCATCATCCAACCCATCTAATAACTGGTTGTTTTGAATTGATGAGTTCAGGAATTTTTTATCTTTTACCGGAAGTCTTTCTGTTACGGATTCATACAGTTTTTTATCCTTGTTATAAATTACCCAAGCCGCAGCTTCCTGCAGAATTTTATCCTGGTTGAAAAGCTGGCTGATTAACCCACGACTAACCCTGAAATCCGCTATGTAAGCGGAGGCATGAACCGCGCACGATTTGGACCAGCGATTGTTGTAATTAAAATCACGATTGAGGATATAATTGATGACCTGCACCGGATTGTAGCTTTCACGAGGGAAATACGTTTGAAGTTTATTCAACTTATCAATCGTATTAGAATCATCCAGCAATGGAATCAGCTTTGGTTTGAGATCATTATCTACAAATAAATCTAAAAGCTCCAATGCGTACTGAATGCTATCCGGTGTATTGGTCTGAATATTTTCTCTAACCAACTGAACAGATTCCGGATCATAAAGCAGGGACAGTAGCAGCGAGATCTGGTCGTAATTTTCACGAATCTCCTCGCGTAATGCTTGCCTTAAAAAGGCAAACTCTTCACGTTCTTCAGGGAGCTCTTCCAATGCGGCAAGATTCCAAAGCGTTTTGCCCATTTCTACATCCAGCAGATCTTTCACAGCTGTAGCTTCACGGCCAACGGCCTGATAGTTGATAAAGCGAAGGGAGTAAAGGATTTGTTTTACAATGCGCTTATCCGGGTAGTCTACTTTTTTCCAAAGTAGTCCAATAGCTTCAGGGCCACCAATGTGCCCAATGATTTGAACAATCTTTAGCATAACCAGATCAGACTGTCCGGACTTATGAAAAGCAGTTTCCAGAGTGAGTAGAGCCGGCTCACCTGCTTCTTTTAATGCGGAGGCCGCTGAGTGAGCATAAACCGGAGAAGAAAGTAATTCGATCAAGACGCCCCATGTTTCCTGGCGTTTTATCTTTCTGGCAGTGAGTAATGCCTCATGACGCACTTTAGGATCCTGGTCACGAAGTAATTCAAGTAATATGAAGATAGTTTTTTGGCTGACTAGCTTTCTCAAAAGTTTAGTAGCCAGGATTCGGTCAGACTGTTTCACCGATTTGCTCATCTTCATCAGTTTTTCCACTGAGATGGAGAGCAGATCACTGTCTTCAGCTTCGCCAGCTGCCCGCTGAGCAAGACCTCGCATTTCGCTGTTGGAATCCTGGCCAATACCTAATTCCTGAATTTTATCCTGTGCGAACTGTTTTACCTTTCGTGTATCACTGTCTGCAAGCCGGATAATAGAACTTTCGAATAATGCAGGCTCCAGCTTTTCCATGAGCTTTAGGCCATAGATCACTTTCTCCTCTGCTGTGCTTTTTACTTCTTTTTCCAACACACTATCCAGCGTATATTCTTTGGCTACATCGTGTTCTGAAGTGGCTTTGTTCTTCACTAGCGAATCCTGTAAAGTATGGCGATAGCCTTTATACATGTTATTGGTAACCCAATACCATAAGCCCAGGATAGGAAGGGTGAATAGTGTAATGGAGAGGAGTGTAAAAATGGTGAACTGGTTAATGATCACAATCAAGCCACCACCAATGAGGGAAGCCAATGCAGTGACGATACCCTCTATCTTTGTCTGAGCATCCAGCTTAATTGATTTATTAATTGGAACATAATACATCTTATAAGTTGGTTCATCCAACGCCCCCTTCAATGAGTTGACAAACAGCTTACTCATAGCCACCATGATAAAGAAGTAGATCATGGTATCCCCTTCGTAACCAAAAGTAGAACCAATAATTAATGCACCAATAGTGAAAAGAATAAGGAGCAGGGGATTAATAATCAATGCCACTCGAAGTCCGTAATCCTGCGTAATGCGATCGGTAATAAACGTGGTAAAGAGAAATCCAAAAACGACAATTGTTCCCTCGAAGAAGGAAAGAAAGTTGGCAATTTCGTTGGGCTGGAATTGCTTGGTAACAACGTTATAGAAAGAGTAGTCAATAAATCGAAGGGCAGAAATAGAGACGATTACGAAAATGGACATTAAAACGATGTAACGATTTTTTAAAAAGGAAATCAATCCTATTTTTTTGTGCTCCTGTTCTTCTGCCGATGATCGTAACCTGATTTTACCAAGGTATTTATTGCTGAGAACGATAAACAGCAACATCATAACAGTGATACTAAACAGACCGATGGTAAAAAGGGAAGCCGGAGATAAATTGAAACTCGACAGAAGAACGGGTATAGAAAAGAAGGCAATGATGGAAGCAATATCCAGCCCCACGTCCACGCTACCAATCACTTTCTTCTGCTGGCGTAAATTGAACATACGACCGAATGCGCCCCAGAAAACCAATGTGGTAATAAAAGTGAATGGTAAAACCTGTGTAAAGCCGAAATAATAAAGCTGATTGGTATCAGTGACGAAGCCTTCTCCAAATTCAATAAAAGCGGTAATGCCAATAATTACTGTTAAGCTTCCAATGGCAAGAACTGTAAAAGGAATTCTCCCCTGCAAAAAATTGTAGATTGTGGTAGCCAGGATACCAAAAACTCCAGAAATTACAAGTGCTATTGGAAGATCTTTATCTTCCGTAAAGTGCTCAAGGAAAAGGGATTGTGATCCTACCGTTACTGTAGCCAGAAACAACCCCATGAAGAAGCTGATTGCTAAAAGCAGAAATACCGGACCCGACTCTTCCGCGTCCACGCCAAGAATGCGTTGTAACCGTTCTCTCATAAGGTTAAGTGGCTTAAACAGCTAAGTTGGCAAGATTCATCGAAAAATCCTATCAACCCGTGCTTGCTTACGGAGAACCTTAAGTCCTGGTTTTAAGGTATTTGACTATTTTTTCAATTTTTTTGGTCGAAAAAAACTTCTATTAAATGTGTTGCTTGTAAGATTGAGGGGCAAAAATGATTAAATGAACTCCTTTAAAATATTTAGTATTGCAGTGATTATGAAGTTTTTAAACCCCGCTATGAAACACAACTTAATCCTTCTTTTCCTTCTTTTGGCCGTCACAGGCGCATGGGCTCAGAATACCAAGGCACTTGCTGACGCGCAACGTTATTTTTCAATTAAAAATTACGAGCAGGCACTGCCTCTCTATTTGGAAGCTATCAATTCCGGAATTAAAGATCCTGTAGCTTTCCACCAGGCGGGAATATGCTATCAGAAATCGGATGACATCAATCAGCAAATAAAGGCTATTCCATTTTTTGAAAATGCGCTCAAAGAGGGCAAGGGAATGGCTCCTTCCGTAGGCTATGAACTTGGTGAACTTTACTTGAAAAATGAAGAATTAGAAAAGGCGATTCATCAGTTTACCATATATAAAGCGGCAACCAAGACAGATAAGAAAGCCCAGGCAGCGGCTGATATGGCTATTGAGAAGACAAGTAATGCCATGGCGTTTATGTCAGTGCCGCGTGATTTCAAAGTGACCTCGTTCCCAGGATTGGTCAATTCCAAATACACTGAGTATAACCCCGTAGTATCTGCCGATGAAAGCGTAATGGCATTTACAGCTTTGAGACCAAATACGGGTAAGACAAGATCAGGAGATAAGTTCATTGAGGAGATCTATATTTCCTATAATCAATCAGGTACATGGACCGAACCTAAAGTAGTGCCTGTTGCCTCACAGTATAACGTGGGCACAGCAGGTATTTCTCCTGATGGACAAAAGATGATTGTGTTTATGGGAGGAATCGATGACCAGGGAAGCTTATTTCAGATTACTAAGTCAGGCGATGGTTGGTCGAAGCCCTCCATTTTAGCCAATACGATTAATTCCAAGTCACTGGAATCAACGGCCAGTATCACTCCGGATGGGAAGACTATTTATTTTGCCAGTGACCGCCAGGGAACATTAGGAGGTTTGGATATTTGGAAGATAGAGCAAAAGCCTGATGGCAATTGGACGGCACCATTAAATCTTGGACCAGAGATTAATTCAAAGGCCAATGAGGATGCGCCTTTTATTCATCCCGATCAAAAGACATTGTTCTTTACCAGTGATGGTCATAACTCTCTGGGGGGACGTGATATTTTTCAAAGTAAACTTATTGGAACGAAGTGGACAAAGCCAGAGAACATGGGTTACCCGGTTAACACCACTGCCAACGATAATTACTTTACGTTGATCGCTGATGGTACACGCGCTTACTTCTCTTCAGACCGAAAAGGAGGACAGGGGGCCCAGGATATTTATTACCTGGATATGCCAGCGAATGCTGCAAATATTCCATTGACCATGATCAAGGGTAAAATCCTGAATGGCGAAACAGGTAAGCCAATGCCTACGAAAATGTATGTGGTAGATAAGGAGACGAAGAAAGACCTTGAGTTTGTCTATAATCCAGATCCACAGACAGGAACCTATCTCATTATTTTGCCTCCTAATAAGAACTATGACATCATTATTGAATCAGAAGGCTTTCTGCCATATACTTTGAACGTAAACGTTCCAAATCAAAATTACTTCTACGAATTGTATCAGCTTATCCATTTAAAAACGATTAAGCAATTTGATGTAGTAGTGGGACAAGAAGTATTGGTAAAGAACGCTTTCTATGATACTGAGCAGGAGGCGAAGGTAGACTTGAGAAAGACACATGAAGCAAAGCTTGTACAAAGCGGCAATGTGGATGTATATGACATGATGCTTGACCTAATGGCTTCAAACGACAAGGAAGGAATTGCTTACCTGACAGAATTAATTAACCATACAGATCCGGTTGACGCTATTAACTTTGATGAGAAACAGAACTCTAAAATCGAAGTCGCTTCCCGTACTTATTACTATGACGAAAGTGATGAGAGTAAGTTTGAACAGAAGCAAGTGGATGGCAAAACCATCTTCTCCTTACCTACAATGGTGGTGGCAGAAGAGTCCAAGCGGTTGAAAGAAGCGAAGAAGACTTCTTCGTTTGACAAATCGGTTTTAACCAAATCTTCTAAGATACTTTTCGATGCAGGTAAGAGCGATCTCAAAGCGCAATACAATGCTGAATTAGATAATATCATGGCCATTTTAGCTAAGTACCCTGATTTGGGAGTGGAGATTTCCGGATTTGCTTCTGCGGAAGGAACAGAGGAACTGAATCGTGAGTTATCGAATAAACGTGCAATCACAGTGCTTGACTACATGAATCATAAAGGCGTGGTGCGCAGAAGAATCGTAGCAAAAGGATATGGCGCAACGAAAGACCAAACTGCAAGTAAGGAAGAAGGAAGAAGGGTAGAAGTGAGAGTGGTTGATTTAAATGCTTTAACCTCCAAGTAACCAAATCATAAGTAAGATATTTCAAGCCATTCTGATTTTGAATCAGGATGGTTTTTTTTTGATTATGTAAACTCATCGATGAATTAGACTGAAAATAGATTTGGGGTGGTGCAGATTGTTGTGCCCTAATGCAATGCTTCCTATCTTCCCGCCAGGTGTGCTTTGTTTATGCGAGAATTTATTAAAAAGTATTTCAGATATTTTTGGTTTCTGTTGGTGTTGGGTTATCGTAAAACGCAACCCATCCGATTTTGGTTGAATGTTCAGTATGAACGTATTGATCTTTACTATAAGGAACATCCCCGAGCAAAAAAACTGACTATCATTTTCGGTACTCCTGCTTTTGTGGTATTGCTCATTTTATTAACGGTCTGGATAGAGATCCCCAGTCGCAGAGTGCTTCGCAATGTGCAAAACCAGGTAGCTACTGAAGTATATAGTGCAGACAGCGTGCTAATCGGTCGTTATTATATACAAGACAGAACGGAAATTAAATATGAAGACATAGCACCGGTTGTTATTGATGCATTGGTATCAACAGAAGATGCACGCTTTTATGATCACTCGGGAATAGACTTCAGAAGTTTAGGAAGAGTATTGGTTAAGTCTGTTTTCATGCAGGACGAATCTTCCGGAGGAGGTAGTACCATCACACAGCAATTGGCAAAGAACTTATATCCACGCGAGCACTATTGGTTTTTTACTATGCTGATTAACAAGCTTCGTGAGGCAGTAACTGCACAGCGGATAGAAGGGATTTACGATAAGAAGCAGATTATTGCAATGTATTTGAATACAATTCCCTTTGCTGATAATGCATTTGGAATACAAACCGCTGCATTACGATTTTATTCAAAGTCGGCCAGTGAATTAACTACCGATCAGGCAGCAGTATTAATTGGGATGCTGAAGGCAACGCATTCCTATAACCCAAGATTATTTCCTGATCGTGCGCTGAAGAGACGCAATGTTGTTTTATCCCGAATGGTGAGATATAAGACATTGCCCCAGGCAAAATATGATTCATTAAAAAAGTTACCCATCGATTTGCAGTATAGCAATATCTCGCACCATGAAGGATTGGCTCCCTATTTCCGGCAATACCTGAAAGGGGAATTAATAAAATGGTGTGAAGAACATGAAAAAGCAGATGGCAGCCCGTACAATATTTATACTGATGGATTAAAAGTCTATACAACCATTGATTCAAAATTGCAGACATACGCAGAGAACGCTGTGACGCAACAAATGACAAGATTGCAAAAGATATTCTTTGATCATTGGGGAAAAGAGAAGCCATGGGTAGGCAAAGAGAAAGTCTTGGAAGACGCCATTCATCGTACTCCAAGGTACAAGCAATTGCGGGAGCAAGGACTGTCAGAAGAAGAAATCATGGAGGTATTGCAAAAGCCAATACCGATGAAGGTGTTTACCTGGCAGGGGCCAAAAGATGAAGTCATTAGTCCGGTAGATTCGGTTATTCATCATCTTCAATATTTGAATGCTGGCTTTGTAGCTATTGAACCTGAAAGCGGAAAAGTAAAAGCATGGGTAGGAGGTACAGATCATGATTTCTTTCAGTATGATCACGTAAAAACAACAACCAAAAGACAGGTGGGATCTATTTTTAAACCATTGGTTTATGCCATGGCAATAGAAAAGGGAATATCTCCTTGTGAATTTATTCCGGCAAGTCAACAAACCTATATTGATAAGGAAGGAGAGTTATGGACTCCGAAAAATATGGGCGGTGATTATGAAGTGCAGTATACCATGAGAGGGGCATTGGCTTATTCTGTAAATACTGTTGCAGCAAAAATGATTCAGAAAGCAGGAATAGAAAGTACGATGAAACTTGCTCACGACATGGGTATCACCAGTGAGATACCGGATGTCCCATCCATTGCATTGGGCTCAACTTCTATTTCGCTACTGGAAATGACCACTGCTTACTCAACCATTGCCAATGAAGGAATTCCTGTTTCGCCTTATTACATTAGTTCTATTCAAGACCTGGATGGGAAAATTTATTCCGATTTTCAACCCAAGAAATCCATCACTCCTGTATTGAGTCAGCGAACGATACAATTAATCACGCGGTTATTGCAAACAGTTGTACAGGAAGGAACCGCTTCACCGATTCGCTGGCAGTACGGTGTTTATAACGATATGGGTGGTAAGACAGGAACAACCCAGGCAAATGCAGACGGATGGTTCATGGCGATGAGTCCTAAGTTGGTGATGGGTGCATGGGTAGGTGCAGATGATCCGCGTATTCGTTTCAGAAGTACAAAGCTTGGTCAGGGCTCTACCACTGCATTACCTATTACAGGATATTTCATGCAACAGGTAACTAAAGATCGAGCGTATAAGGAAATCATTGCTGCTAAATTTGCTCCGTTGCCTGTGGCGTTGCAAAGTGAACTGGATTGTGCTTTCTACGAATTAAGCGATACGCTCATGTACAAAATAGAGAGGAGCTTATTTAAGCGCGATTCACTGATTCAAGCTGATACATTAGCCCGGGTTCCTGATGAAACTTTCCTTCAAATGTTGTATCGAAGAAAGATACGGATCAGGGATGCAAAGCTTCAAAAAGATACAGCCAATATAAATAAGCTGGAGATTGTCAATTAGGGTAATAGCAATGAGCTGTCTCCGTAGCTGAGAAAGCGGTAATTATTTTCAAGCGCAGCATCGTAGATTTTTTTCCAGTCGTTTCCAACCAATGCAGCAACCAGTAACATCAACGTAGATCCGGGTTGATGAAAATTGGTGATCAGACCTTTACAGACTTTGAATGAATATCCAGGCAGGATGTAAATGGATGTATGTCCAATGATATTTTCAAAACTTTCTTTCTCCATGTGTTGAAGAATGCATTTTAGCGATTCTTCTGTGGAGGGTAGAGAAGATCTTTCCTCATACGGATCGTTTTGTTTAATTATAAATTCAGTTTTGGGGTTAGTTAATAATTTTACGCCATACCAATACAAACTTTCCAGTGTGCGCATGGAAGTGGTGCCTACGGCAATGACTTTCTTTCCCGTCAATAGGTTTTGAATATTGTTTTTAGAAATCACAATTTGTTCAGAGTGCATGACGTGTTCCAATGCATTTTCAACCTTAACGGGTTGAAAGGTCCCTGCACTTACATGAAGCGTTAAGAAATCGACCGAGATTCCTTTTTGCTGAATTTGATTGAGTACGTTCTCAGTGAAATGCAATCCTGCAGTCGGTGCTGCTACCGCACCTTCAAAGTGTGAATAAACAGTCTGATAACGTTCCAGGTCTTTTTGTTCGGTTTCGCGCTTGATGTAGGGTGGAAGTGGAGTAGCTCCAAACTCACCGATCATTTCTGCAAATGAGATCTTACTATTCCAGGAGAATTTGACGATACCTTCCTGCCGATCAATTAATTCAGCACGGACTTCGCCTTTCGAAATCTTCTTAATTAAAACCAGATTAGTTGACCAGCGCTTTAGATTTCCAATCGTGCATTTCCATGAGGTGCTTTCTTTGCTTTGCATAGCCACTTGCAAAAGTGTAGAAGGAGCAATAGGATTCAATAAAAAGATTTCGATTTCTGCGCCCGTATCTTTTTGAAAGTGCAATCGTGCCGGAATTACTTTAGTATCATTAAAAAACAGAATACTGTCTGTTGGAAGTAATTCAGGGAGTTCTTTGAAAATGCGATGATCTATTTTTTCCTGATGGTAATAGAGCAATTTGGATTGATCTCGTTCTGCCAAAGGATGATAAGCGATCCGGTTATCCGGAAGAGAATAGGTGAACTCAGAAATGGAAATGGATGGCCTCATTAAAAATCAAAGCGCAAAAATAGTCAGAAGGTTGTATTTCAAAACCCAGTGAAGCATATTCGTGGTATGGCTGTAAAGGTTTCCATACAAAAAAAGACATTTTTATTCTCTTTTAGTGCACGCACATCGCGTGGGCCAATGCGGGAGCGTGTTTCCTGGTTTTTTAAAATCTGGGACGAATCTTCTCCGGAAGTTGTCGGATTGGGTGAATGCGGACCATTACCAGGATTGAGCGCAGAACTGACTCCTGAATTTGAAACAATGTTGGAGAATTGTGTCAATAAGATTAATGAATCTGCAATCCCGATCAAGCAATTGCAGGAAGGATGTGAATCGTTATCAAAATTAACAACTCTTCTGTCAGGTATAGGACTACCCATTGATTTGAATGTTTGTTCATCTATTAAGTTCGCACTTGAAACAGCATTCCTCGATTTACATTTTGGGGGCACGAGAATGTTGTTCAATAATTCATTCAGCAAGGGACAACCCATTCCCATCAATGGCCTCATCTGGATGGGCGGAATGGATTTTATGTTGCAGCAGATAGAGATCAAAATCAGGGATGGTTTTCGCTGCGTTAAACTAAAGGTTGGTGGATTGGACTTTGAACGTGAATGTGATGTACTGCAATACATTCGCAGAAAGTATTTTCGTGATAACATTGTGATCAGGCTTGACGCGA
>Ga0164241_10004407_pt1 | contig 13666 bp, 12 predicted proteins | sample OricomyardsoilBY_FD_108780 | JGI IMG/M metagenome (GOLD analysis project Ga0164241, IMG submission 108780) | Backyard soil microbial communities from Emeryville, California, USA - Original compost - Back yard soil (BY) | ecosystem: Environmental > Terrestrial > Soil > Unclassified | place: USA...
GGACGCCTGCACGACCATCGTCAGCCCGCCGAGCAGCACGATGACCCCCGGCGAGAGCGGGCTCGTCTCGCCGGCCACGAGCCGACGGCTACCGACGACCGTCGCCGCGCCGCTGCCGAGGTCGCGCAGCGACATCTGCGAGCCGGTCGTTAGGACGGCGTGCCGCGCCGCCACGCTTGGGTCGGTGACGCGGACGTCGACCTGCTCCGAGCTGCCAATCGTGACCTCGCCCGCGATCGGAAGCGGGAAGGTCGACATTTGAGCGTGACCCAGCACCAGCAGCCGCATTCCGCTGGCGGCGGAGGAGGGCGGTCCGGAGCTCGGTCGACCGGTGATCAATCTGTGCAACGGCGTCGCGCGGATTGTGCAAATGGTCAATGGTCATTGTGCAAAGCGCTCCGGGCAACCCCAGCGCATCCTGTTGCCGTTCGCCACGGCAGCTGCGGTTTTTGGCGCTTTAACCGCGCCTGGCTGGCCCGCCGACCGCTCGTGTGACATGACGGCACACCCCTTGCTCTAGGGGTCGCCGCCGCGCCTGTCGCGGCAAAGGACACACACGGATGCAAGCTGTCAAAGGGATGGTTCTGGTAGAGGGGGCGACCTACCGGATCGTGCGCACGGCGTACGCCGAGTACGCGGTGGTGCGCGTGCTCGATGACCTCACGGTGGGCATGTTTCGCAGCGCGCCGCGCGTCGAAGTGACGAGCGCGGCCATCGAGGAAAAGCTCCTGCGCGAGATCGCGCGCTCCGCGATTCAGGGCGCGAAAACGAGCTGGGTCGGGCGGCTCGGACTGAACCAAGCGACCTCGTAGGTTCAGGTCGCCGCGACGAGGAGCGCCGCTACCTCGTCAGCGAGCGCGAGCGACGCCGTTAGACCGGGCGACTCGATGCCGTAGAGGCCCACGATCGGCGCCTGGTGGTCCGTGGGGCCGTCGATGCGAAAGTCGTGAGTGGTTCCTGCCGGCCCGAGCTTGGGTCGCACGCCCGTGTAGGCAGGAACGAGCTCACCTTCGGCGAGCGCAGGGTAATAGGCGCGGATCGCGGACTCGAACGCGGGCGCTCGGCTCGCGTCGAACGTGTAGTCGATACCGTCGACCCACGACACGTCGGGACCGAAACGCGCCTGTCCGGCAAGATCGAGCGTCACGTGGACGCCGAGCCCACCGGGCACCGGGACCGGGTACACGAGGTGACGAAACGGCGACCGGCGACTCAACGCGAAGTAGTGGCCCTTCGCGAAGTGCTCGCGTGGCAGGTCGCCGACGGCGAGACCCGCGATCGACCGGGTCACGCTCGGTGCGCGCAGGCCGGCGGCGTTGACGACGGCGCGGCAGTGGACCGTCGCGGGCTCGGGACCGCCGAGCTCGAGCTCGACGGCGTCGCCGGCGGCTCGTCCGCCTAGCACCGGGGTCGACACGACGATCGACGCACCGCCGGCGAGCGCATCCCGGCGCAACGCGGCCATGAACGCGTGACTGTCGATGATGCCGGTCGACGGCGAGAACAGTCCGCGCACGGCCCGCACCTCCGGTTCGAGCGCGCGGATTTCGCCGGCGTCGAGCCAGCTGAGGTCATGGACGTCGCTCGCGCGCGCCTGTTCGAGCAGGCGCTCGAGCGCAGGGATTTCCTCGTCGCGCGTCGCGACGACGAGCTTGCCGATGCGGGCGTGCGGGATGCCTTCGTGCTCGCAATAGGCGTAAATGGCCGCCTTGCCCCGCACGCAGGCGCGCGCCTTCAGTGACGCGGGTGGGTAGTAGATGCCCGCGTGGATCACCTCCGAGTTGCGTGAGCTCGTGTGCGTGCCGCACGCGCTTTCCGCCTCGACGACGACGACCTCGCGCCCCGCGAGCGCGAGCGCCCGTGCGACCGCCAAGCCGACGACACCGCCGCCGATCACCAGGACGTCGAGCGTGCCCGGCGCGCGCACGCGTTGCTCACTCGAAGGAGCAGACGTACTCGGCGATGCCGCTCTTCACCGCGATATCGAAGCCGGACTTGCCCGGCACGCGGAAGAAGCTGCCGGCCGCGTAGTCCTGCCATTCGGTGCTGCCGTCGAGCCGCACGCGACAGGCGCCTGCCACGATGTCCATCCGCTCGGGCGCGTCCGTCCCGAAGTGAAACTCGCCCGGATAGATCAGGCCCAAGGTCTTCTTCGCGCCGTCGGCCAAGAGCAGCGAATGCGAGACGACCTTGCCGTCGAAGTAAACGTTCGCCTTCGCGACCGCCGTGACGTTCTCGAACTTCATGCGCGCGAAATAGCACGACCCGTCGGCGCCAGTGCCACACGGCTGGCGAACCGCCGCGCGCTTCGATAACGCCCCCTGGCTCGGCTAGCCTGGCAAGCACCTTTCCCGACGGCGTCCTCCGTGTCGCCTATTCGTGGATTGAACGTTGCGCGGGTTCACCTACACCGTTCCCCTTGACGGCTCCGCACCTCGCGTCCCACTCTTTCTCGTCTAGGGCTTCGGTTGAGGATGTCAAACCCTCGAAAACGCTATCGGGTGCTGATGGTGGAGGACAGCCGCGTGAGCCTCGAGGTGTACGCGCAGCGGCTCGAGCGGCGCGGCTACCACGTGGCCACCGCCCTCTCCGCGGAGGAGGCGCGCGGCGAGCTCGAACAGGGGCTGCCGGATTTGATCCTGCTCGACGTGTTCATGCCGAAGGTGAGCGGCTTCGAATACGTGCGCGAGCTCCGCGCGGACCCGAAGACGGCGCGCATTCCCATCATCCTGATCTCCGCGCTCTCCGACACGCAGCACATCGTCGAAGGCCTCGAGCTCGGCGCGAACGACTACGTCACCAAGCCCATCATCATGCCGATCCTCACGGCGCGCATGGAAGCGCTGCTGCGCTCGAGCGAGCTCGTGCGGCGTCTCGAAGTCCAGACGGAGCTGCTTTCGAAGCTCGCGGCGTTCGACGACTTGACCGGCGTCTACAACCGCCGCTCGATGTTCCACCACCTCGAAGCCGAGCTCAGCCGCTGCCGGCGCTACGGGCGCAGCCTGGGCGTGCTGATGGCGGACATCGACCACTTCAAGCGCGTGAACGACGAACACGGCCATTTGGTCGGCGACCAGGCGTTGCGCTGGGTCGCGACGACGCTGCAAAACGAGCTGCGTTCCATGGACTTTTTGTGTCGCTACGGCGGCGAAGAGTTCTGCGCGATCCTGCCCGAGACCAATCGCGCGGGCGTCGCGCGCGCGGGTGAACGGCTACGAGCGGCCATCGAACGCTCCCTGTTCGATCAGGGCGGCGTGCAGATGAGCTTGTCCATCTCCGTCGGCGGCGCGAGCTGGGTCGCGGACGAGGGCGCCGACTTTCCCGATTTGCTCGAGCGCGCCGACACCTCGCTCCTCGAAGCCAAACGGGCGGGGAGAAACCAGGTGCGCGTCGCGAACGAGGCCGTCGTCGCGCGACCGAGCTGAGTTTCCGGTCCGGTCCTCAGTCTCGCAAAAAGGAGCCTCCGATGACGAACGATTGGGCCCGGCGCTGGTTGCTCGTGATCTGGGGCGTGAGCGCGCTCGCGAGCTGCTCGAGCGGTGACGACGACAGCGACGGCGCGGCGGGAATGCCGGCTGCGGGCGGCACGTCAGGCGGGAGCGCGGGCACGTCCGGCGGAGGCGGCGGCGGCAGCGCGGGCAAAGGCGGGTCCGGAAGCGGAGGCAGCTCCGCGAAAGCGGGCACGGGCGGGGACGCTCAGGGCGGCACGGACAGCGGCGCGACGGGCGGCTCGACGAGCGGCAGCTCCGGCAAGGGTGGCAGCTCCGGCAAGGGTGGCAGCTCTGGCAAGGGTGGCAGCTCCGGCAAGGGCGGCTCGAGCACGGGCAGCAGCTCGGCCGCGGAGGTCGCGACGAAGCTCGGCCGCGAGGCGAACTTTTTGATCGGCATGGGGAACGACCTCAATAACGATAACGACCAGGACGGCGCGTACACGCTCGGAGTGACGATGGACATGCACTACGCGTACCTCGTGGGGTTGCCGGGCGAAGGCGGTTGGCCCGACTGGAACGCGGACGGCTCGTTCGTGAACATCCTGGCCGACTCGGCCGACGCGCACGGCACGACGCCGATGTACACGGTCTACGGCATGGCGGCGCACGGCGAAGGCAACCCCGCCGTGCTGACGGACCCCGATTACATGACCAAGTATTGGGCGCAGGAGCGCCTGATGTACGAGCGCCTCGCCATCTTCGGCAAGCCGGCCATCGTGCATCACGAGCCCGATTTTTGGGGCTTTTACCAGCAGCAGACCGGGGGCGATCCCGCGAAGCAGCAGGTGCTGATTCACGACTACGTGGCCGAGTGCGCCGACGAGCCGGAGGATCTCAGCGGCCTCGGACATTGCATCGTCAAGCTCTCGCGCTCGATTGCGCCGAAGGTCATCGTCGGGTTCCACGCGTCGGAGTGGGCGGGCTCCCCGTCGGACACGGTGAAGTTTCTGAACGCGTGCGGCGCCGACCAATCCGACTTCATCGCGATCGACATGCTCGATCGCGACGCGGGTTGCTTCGAGGCCGCGAAGGATCCGAACTGCATGCGGGGCGGCACCTTCTACTGGGACGAGACGAACCAGACGAGCCCGAACTTCCACGAATTTTTGGACTACTCGCAGCAAATCGGCGACGGCCTGAAAAAGCCGATCATCTGGTGGCAGATCCCGTTCGGCGTGCCGAGCGACACCCCCGGAGGCACGGCCGGTCACTACCGCGACAACCGCGTGCACTATATTTTCAGCCACATCGACGAGTTCATCGACGCGGGCGGCTTGGGCACGGCGTTCGGTACGGGCGCGGGAAATCAGACGGACATCACGACGGACGGCGGCCAATTCCAGGACGCCGTCACGGCGTACTTCGCCGACCCGGCGCCGCTGCCGTAGCAGCGGCCGTCAGGCGCCGCGCGGCTGCCTTCAGCCGCCGCCGAGCGCGACGCACTCGACGAGATCGAGGCCGTGGCCGTGCAGGGCGGCGATGCGCTTCGGATTGTTCGTGAGCAGCCGGATCTTCTGGATGCCGAGCGCGCCGAGGACCTGCGCGCCGAGCCCATACTCGCGCAGCGTCCCGCCGTGCGGCCGCGTGCCGCCGTCCTGCAAGCCGACGCCCGGCGCGAGCTCGAACGCGTCGGGTCGTTCGGGCGGCAAATAGACGACGGCGCCCGAGCCCTCGCGCTCGATCGCGCGCAGGGACTCCTCGAGCAACCGCCCGCCGTGCCCCACGCTCGAGCTGAACACGTCGCTCAGCAGGGCACCGCGATGCATGCGACAGAGCGTCGGCCGGTCAGGCTCGATCTGCCCCTTCACGAGCGCGAGCACCTGACGCCGCTCGGGCAGCGACTCGAACACGACGGCGCGCCAGGCCGTCCCCGTCGCGTCGAGGACGATCTCGCGCTCCGCGACGATGCTGACGAGCCGCTCGGTACGCAGGCGATGCGCGATCAGATCGGCGATCGTGAGCACGCGCAAATCGTGGCGCAGCGCGAACTCCTCCAGATCGGGCAGACGCGCCATCGCGCCGTCGTCGCGGATGATTTCGCAGATGACGCCCGCCGGAGCGAGACCGGCCATGCGCGCGAGATCGACCGACCCCTCCGTCTGGCCCGCGCGCACGAGCACGCCGCCGTGCCGCGCCTGGAGCGGGAAAACGTGACCCGGCACGACCACCTGCTCGGGTCGGGCGTTCGGATTCGCGGCGACGCGAATGGTGTGCGCGCGGTCGGCTGCGCTGATGCCGGTCGTCACGCCGTCGCGCGCCTCGATGCTGACGGTGAAGGCGGTGCCGAGCTTCGGACCCGTGCGGCCCGGCGCGCCCATCATCGGGAGATCCAGCTTTTTGACCTGCTCTTCCGTGAGCGTCAGGCAGACGAGGCCGCGCCCGTGGAGCACCATGAAGTTGATGGCTTCCGGCGTGACGTGCTCGGCCGCCATGCACAAGTCGCCCTCGTTTTCGCGGTCCTCGTCATCGACGAGAATCACGAATTTACCGGCGCGGATGTCGGCGAGCGCTTGCTCGACGCGCTCGCTCGGGCCCGGCCCGGGTGGAGCCTTGTTGGCGGTGGAGCTCTTCACGACGACCTCGCCGCTCCGACCCGTCCGAGCTCGGGCACGGCCGTCGCGGCCGCTTCGCCCTCCGCCCAACGTGCGACGTAGCGCGCGACCAGGTCGACCTCGAGATTCAACTCGCGACCGAGCGCGACGCCGCCGAGCGTCGTCACGGCGAGCGTGTGGGGGATGAGCATCACGCGAAAGCGGGAGCCCGCGACCTCGTTCACGGTGAGCGAAACGCCGTCGAGCGTCACCGACCCCTTGCTGGCGACGAAGCGCGCGAGCGGGGCAGGGCACTCGAGCTCGACGTCCCGCGCGTCGCCGGCGTTCTCGAGGCGCGTGACGCGCGCCAAACCGTCGACGTGGCCGGTCACGAGATGTCCGCCGAGCCGCTCGCCGAGCGCTAGCGCGCGTTCCAGATTGACGGCGTCACCCGCAGCGAGGCGGCCGAGCGTGGTGCGCGCCAGCGTTTCGCGGCTGAGATCGGCCGCGAAGCCGCTGGGCCCGGTAGCCGCGACCGTGAGGCAAGCGCCGCTCACCGAAATCGACTCGCCGAGCGCGAGCTCGCCGAGCGATGAGGCGAAATGCAGCCGCGCGCCGTCGACGGCCTTCTCGACGCGCTCGACGCGTCCGAGAGCAGCTACGAGCCCACTGAACATGGCCCCCCTGATAGCACGGGCGCGGGGTTCGGCCCGCGCGAGGGTTGCTTCCGGCGGAGAGCGGGATCACGATCGTCGTGATGCGCCTAGCGCTGCTCGTCGGGCTGATGGGGATCGCCTGTGGGCCGAGCCTGGCCACCGTGCACGAGGGCGCGGTGCGCTTCGAGCACTGCTACGGCATGGATCTCGAACCACGCTCGCAGCCCGACCAGCTCAAGGCTTGCTGGCAAACGTGGGTCGCCGCCTACACGCTCGGCCAGCCCCGCGATCGCATCGAGTACGCGCAGCGCCGTCTGCGCGCGCTCTCGGGAGGAGACGCGGAGCGGCCGACCCTCGCTTTGGATCGCGCTGCGCCCGCGGAGGACCGCAAATTCTACTTGGTCGTTCCGAGCCCGACGAGCGTGCACGCGCCGCCTCCGCCCGTCGCCACGGTCGTGCCGGCGACGGACGCCGGAGAACCCTCCGACGCGGCGGTCACTTCGGACGAGGCCGCGAAGACCCCCGACGGAAAGCCCGCCGGCCGCGCGAAGTCGAGCGATCTGAAGACTCCCGACGCGGGCCGCCCACCGCCCGAGGAGCGCTGTGCGTCGGGCTGCCGGGACAGCTGGCAGGCGTGCCAGACCGCCTGCAGTACCGGCAAGCCGAACTGCAACGAATGCAAGAACGCTTACGCCACATGCATGCGCGGTTGCTTCGACTGACCTGACGCGGCTCGCGGTCACGCGGTTCCCCGTCCACGGCGTGTGGCCGCCCGAACGCGCGGCGGCCCTCGCCGATCGTGGCAAGCTCACACATGTCCATGGAATCGCGAGGGTCTCGCCGAGGTCACGCGCGCGCACGCCGCTTGCACTTCCCCCCAATTTGTTGACGCGCCGCACCGAGCGGCTGTACCGAAGGAGATCTCGCATGGAGTTTGAGGCTTGCCCCGAACCAACCGTCAAGGCGCGTAGCCGGCGGGGTCGGCGGCGAACGGTGAAGCTGGCAGAGGTCGCAGGGCGTCAGCAGAACACCCAAAGGAAATCTCGATGTCTCGAAATCCGGCTTTGAGCGCGCTTGCCCCCGCGGTGGCAACCCCCCTACCCCGGGTTCTCCGGCCACAGCGCGCCGTGCCCGCCGATGCGGTCCGGCCGACTCGCGCCGAGGTGAACCTCGCGAGCCTCCGCCACAACCTGCGGGTGGTGCAGCGGTTGTCCGGCGGCCGCCCCGTGTGGGCCGTGCTCAAGGCCGACGGCTACGGTCATGGGGCGAAAGCCGTCGCGCGCACGCTCGAACGGGCCGGAGCGAGCGGGATGTGCGTCGCCCTCTTGGAAGAGGGCATCGAGCTGCGGGACGCCGGCATCAAGATCCCGATCCTCGTCACGGGCGGGTACTACGGGCGTGCGTGGGGGGAGCTCCTCCGTCACGACCTCACGCCCGTGCTCCACGATCTCGCACAGGTCGAGGCGCTCGCCGACGAGGTGCGTTACTCGCGCTCGGAGCCGATCCGCGCGCACGTGAAGATCGACACCGGCATGAGCCGGCTCGGTGTCTCGCCCGCCGAGCTCGAGCCGCTCGCTCTGGCCCTGAAGCGGCACCCGGAGGTGCAGCTCGACGGGCTCATGACCCATTTTGCCTGCGCCGACACGGGCGAATCGCCGTCCATCGACGCTCAGCTCGAGCTGTTCGACCGCGCGACCGCGACGCCCGCCGCCCAGGGGATCACGCCGCGCGTGCGCCACGCCGCGAACAGCGCCGCGCTCATGCGTTCCGAGCGCGCGTGGCTGGATCTGGTGCGGCCGGGCATCGCGCTGTTCGGGGTGGAACCACGCGCCGGGCTCTGCAAAGAGCTGCGTCCCGTCATGCGCGTGCGGAGCGAGATCGTGGCGTTGCGCGAGCTGCCGCTCGGCGCGTCGGCGGGTTACGGCGGCACCTGGGTGGCGCAGCGACCGAGCCGCATCGCCACCGTGCCGATCGGCTACGCCGACGGTCTCGTGCGCGCGCTGTCGAACAAGGGCGCCCTCCTCGTCCGTGGCCGCCGGGCACCCATCGCCGGCGCCATCAGCATGGACATGACGATGATCGACGTGACCGACGTCGAGGGCGTGCGCCTCGGTGACGAATGTGTCGCGCTCGGGACCCAGAAGGGCCCTCTCGGCGAGGACACCATCGGCGTCGCCGAGGTCGCGGCCGACCTCGGGACCATCCCCTGGGAGGTCCTCACGAACGTCTCCCGTCGCGTGCCGCGCTTCTACCGAGAGCCGTAGGGCGTTCCGGGACCCCGGATCTCCCGACGACAACCGGTTCCAGTCGCGGCGGTGAGGCGGCTTCTCCCCAACCCGCGCGGCCGATCCGAGCGAATTTGGCTGCGGGGCCGACACGGCTTGCCACCCCGGAAATCCTGGGGGTAACTTCGCGCCCCTTGTCCTTTAGGCACGGAGCTCGAGGAGCAATAGCCGAATGAAGTACGGGCATTTCGATGATGAAGCGCGTGAGTACGTCGTCACGCGCCCCGACACACCGCGACCGTGGTCGAACTATCTCGGGACCACCGAGTACGGCGCCATCATCACCAACCACGCGGGCGGCTACAGCTTCTACCGGAGCGCCGCGAATCAGCGCGTCCTTCGCATGCGCGGCAACTCCGTCCCGCTCGACCAGCCGGGCCGTTACTTTTACCTACGCGAGCAGGCGACGGGCGACTTCTGGAGCGCGAGCTGGCAGCCGGTCGGCAAGCCCCTCGACAAGTACGAGTCCGTCTGCCGGCACGGCACCGCGTACACGATCATCACCTCCAAGTACGAGAACATCGAAACCGAGGCGACGTACTTCGTGCCGCTCGGTCAGACCTTCGAGTACTGGCGCCTGCGCGTCAGCAACAAATCCCAAAAACGCCGGCAGATCTCGCTCTACACGTACTGCGAGTTCACGAACGTCGGGCACCTCTACAACGACCTCGTCAATCTCCAATATTCCCTGTTCGCGAACAAAGCGACCTGGGAAAGCGACATGCTGCACGTCGCCTCCCACCCCTACGAGCCCTTCGATCCCGAGAAGCTCGGCGACCCCGCCCGCTTTTGGATGAAGGTCGTGGGCGCGCCCATCGCGGGCTTCGAAACGCTGCGCGACAATTTCTTGGGCTTCTACGGCACGTACCAGGCCCCCGAGGCGTTGAAGACCGGCAAGCTCACCGGCTTCCAGACGGAGGGCGAGAACATCGTCGGCGTGCAGCAGGTGGATCTCGACCTTGCGCCCGGCGAAACGCGGGAAATCATCGTGCTGCTCGGCTTGGGCACGCCCGCTTCCCACGGCAAGCAGACCGTCGCCGAGTTCGGTAACCCCGAGCGCTGCGAGCAGGAGCTCCAGGCGCTCAAGAAGTCGTGGCACTCGCTGATCGGCGGCGTGCGCGTGAAGACGCCGGACCCCGAGTTCGACTCGATGGTCAACGTCTGGAACGCGTACAACGCACTCGTCACGTATGCGTGGTCGCGCGCGGCGTCGCTCATCTACAACGGCGAGCGCGACGGCCTCGGCTACCGCGACACCGTCCAGGATTTTCTGGGCGTGACGCCGCTGCTCAAGGAGAAGATGCGTGACCGGCTCGAGCTCATGCTCACGGGCCAGGTCGAATGCGGCGGGGCCATGCCGCTCGTGAAGCCCTTCTCGCACCGCCCGGGTCACGAAGAGACGCCGGCGAAGGAGCACTTCCGGAGCGACGACGCGCTCTGGCTCTTCAACGCGATCCCCGCGTGGGTCGCCGAAACCGGTGACGTCGAGTTCTACAAGAAGGTGCTGCCCTACGCCGATCGCGGCCAGGCGACGGTGCTCGGTCACCTCCGCCGCGCGCTCGAGTTCAACTTGGAGCGCACGGGCAAGAACGGCTTGCCGAGCGGACTCGCGGCGGACTGGAACGACTGCTGCAACCTCGGCTACACGGGCGAAAGCGTGATGGTCGCGTTCCAGGTGCGCTACGGCCTGGGCGTCTACGCCGAAATCGCCGAGCGCCTCGACATGCCGGGCGAGGTCAGCTGGGCGCTCGATCGCCGCGCGTCGCTCGACGCCGCCATCCAGAAAACCTGCTGGGACGGCGAGTGGTTCATCTGGGCCACGGGCGCCGACGGCACCGTCTTCGGCACGAAGAAGATGGACGAGGGCAAGGTCTACATCAACACGCAGGTCTGGGCCGTGATCAGCGGCGCCGCGTCGCCCGAGCAGGCCAAGCTCTGCATGAAGTCGATGAAGGAGTACCTCGCGACTCCGTACGGCTTGATGCTGAGCGCCCCGCCCTTCGAGAAGACGCCGAAGCAGGTGATGATCGGCGTCGTCTACAACAAGGGCATCAAGGAAAACGGCGGCATCTTCAATCACCCACAAGGCTGGGCCGTCATGGCCGAATGCCAGCTCGGCAACGGCGATCAGGCCTACGAGTACTACCGGGCGTACATGCCCTCCGCGTACAACGAGCGCGCCGAAATCCGGCAGATCGAGCCCTACGTGCACAGCCAGACGACGTACGCGAGCGTCAACGTCAACGCGGGCAAGTCGCGCGTGCCCTGGCTCACGGGCACCGTGTCGTGGAGCTACTTCGTCGCCGTGCAGAGCATCCTCGGCATTCGGCCGGAGCTCGACGGCCTGCGCATCGACCCTTGCATCCCCTCGAGCTGGCCTAGCTTCGAGTGCGAGCGCGAATTTCGCGGCAAGCGCATCACGATCAAAATCGCGAACCCGAACAAGAAGTGCCGCGGCGTGACGAGCCTGACGGTCAACGGCAAGAAGCTGAACGGCAACCTCTTGCCGCTCGCCGCGCTCGTCGACGGCGCGGTGGTCGAAGCGCGCCTCGAGGGCTGAGCGTCGCGCGGCGCGAAATCAGATCGGAGCCGCCGTGCCCCGCGCGGGGCGGCGGCTCAAGCGGATTTCACGAGCGCGTCGAGCTTGGCCGCGCAGATGAGGTCGTTTTCGCTGACGCCGCCGACGGTGTGCGTCCAGAAGACGGCACGACAGCGCTTGTAGGAGACCTCCAGATCGGGGTGGTGGTCCTCCTTGTGCACGACCCACGCGAGCGCGTTCACGAACTCGATCGTCTCGTGGAAATTCGAGAACTCGTAGGTCTTGGCGATCTTCTTGCCGTCGCTCTCGAGCGCCCAGCCGGGCAGCTCGGCGAGCACGCGCGCGATTTCGGCGGGAGGCAGCGGCGGCGTCCCCTTCGGCAGCTCGCGACTTCGGCGCTCGAGGAGCTCACGCATGCGTCGAGGATAGCCCCCAGCCCGGAGGCGTCAATCACGCGGGCGCGGGCGGGGGCGGGGGCTCGGGCTCGAGCAAAAGACGCGCCTCGTTCAGGGCGCCCGCGACCGGCGCGAGGCGCTCGTCGCTGCGAATCAACGTGAGGAGCCCGCGCATCGCGGCCAGGTACGCGTCGCGCTCGAGCTCGCCGCGAATGAATTGCACGCGCAGAAATACCCCCGCCGTTTGCGCCACGTCGCACAAGCAATACGCCCGCACCTCCGCGAGGCGCCCGGCGTGCACCATCGGACCTACGTCCTTGCCGTCGATGCCGACCTTGCCCGGCATGCCGCACAGCTTCGCGACCACGTCGAGCCGTGACGCTTTGGCCGCGCCGAAGTCGGCGACGTAATCCATGAGATCCAAATGTCCGTCCGCCGTGAACCGGTAACGCACGTCGCGGGAGCGGTAGTAATGCCGGAGCGGTATCCCGTGCCGTAGGCAGCGCGTCGCGATCACCGGCATGTCGAAGGAACGCCCGTTGAACGTGACGAGGCACGGCCGGCGCTCCTCGAGCAGCTTGGCGAAATCCCGGAGCATGCCCGCCTCGTCCTTGGCCTCCCCGACGACGCCGAGGCGCTTCACCTCGTAGTTGGTGTCGAGGAGCAGGGCCCCGATCACGACGACGCGATGGTGGGGTGGTGCCGGCAGCCGCTCGGTGTCCCCGATGGGCACGATGGGGAGCTCGGCGTCGAGGACGGTCTCGATATCGAGGATGAGGTAGGGCTGGGTCACGGAGAGGGCGCTCGAGCGGAAAGCACGCTTAGCAGGGTTCCGGTCGCGGCGGGGCCGCTCTGGGCGCTCGGAGCGGGGCGGACCCACGTATTTAACGTCTCGAAATTATTGCCCTATTCGACTGAGGGCGGGCGCTCGAGCCGACCTGCGTGATATGTCCGTCAAGACGAGACGCGCGAGCCGGCTCTCCAAAGGGTGGGGAGCTCGGGCTGAGGTCGCGTCCAACGTCGCCAAAGTTTCTCGACCGAGCGCGACGGAAGAATCCTCAAAGTTTTTTTGAACGCCGTTTTTGGAGCAGGGGCTCCAAAAAACCAACCTCCACCACCAGCAGAAAAACCAGTTCCCCGGCGAGAGAGGCACCCGCAGAGCGTCCATGGCTTCGACCTGGGTCGAGCCCACGCCGCGCTCAGCGTGCCTGGCAGCCGAGAGGCCCCAACTCCTTTTTTCCCATGGCTCGCAACACCTTGGTCATCAACTGCGACATCCGCGAAACGCGGGTCGCTCTCATCGAAGACGGCATCATCGCGGAGCTTCAGATCGAACGCGCATCCGCCGTGGGCACGGTGGGTAACATCGTGCTCGGTCGGGTCTCGCGCGTGCTTCCCGGGATGCAGGCCGCCTTCATCGACGTAGGTCTCGACCGCGCCGCGTTCCTCCACGTCGAGGACCTGATCCGCCCCGACGATTTCGAGGCGTACCTGTCCGGGGCGCGCCGGCACGAATCCGACTGGAAAAAGGGCGACGGGGGCCGCCGGCACGGACCCCATGCCCACACGGGCGAGGAGGGCGAAGGCGACGACGACGACGACGACGACGACGACGACGAGCCGCGCGCCGGAGTCGTGGCTGCGGTCGCCGCGGGTGCGGGTGCCGCGGCCGCTGAGGCCGACGACGACAGCTCGCCCGAAGCCGGCGACGCGGACGACGACGACGACGACGACGACAGCTCGCCCGAAGCCGGCGACGCGGACGACGA
>Ga0164241_10004408_pt1 | contig 13663 bp, 13 predicted proteins | sample OricomyardsoilBY_FD_108780 | JGI IMG/M metagenome (GOLD analysis project Ga0164241, IMG submission 108780) | Backyard soil microbial communities from Emeryville, California, USA - Original compost - Back yard soil (BY) | ecosystem: Environmental > Terrestrial > Soil > Unclassified | place: USA...
AGGCCGTGGCGGTCTGCCTGCTCCACAGCTACGCCGATCCCCTCCACGAGCAGCGGATCGGCGCGGCGCTGCGCGCGGCGCTGCCGGGCGTGCACGTGTCGCTCTCCCACGACGTCGTCGGCACGTTCCGCGAGTACGAGCGCGCGGCCACCACCGAGGTCGACGCCGCCCTCTCCCCCCTGCTCGCCGACTACCTGGATCGCCTCGCCGCCCGCGCCGCCGCGGCCGGGCTGCCCGCCCCCGACATCATGCAGTCCAGCGGTGGGCTCACCGACCTGCCCACCGCCGCGGCCCACGCGGCGCTTACCGTGCTGTCCGGACCGGCCGGGGGCGCGGCGGCCGCCGCGCTGCTCGCCGATCGCTGCGGCGAGCCCGACCTCCTGTGCTTCGACATGGGCGGCACGTCGTGCGACGTGTGCGTCGTGGAGGGCGGCGTGGTGCGCGAGACCGCGGCCCGGGAGGTCGCCGGCCGCCCGCTCGCCCTGCCCATGGTCGACATCCACACGGTCGGTGCCGGCGGCGGCTCGATCGCCTGGCGGGACCCGGGCGGCGCGCTGCGGGTCGGCCCGCGCTCGGCGGGGGCCCGGCCCGGCCCGGCCTGCTACGGCCGGGGCGGGACCGAGCCCACCGTGACCGACGCCAACCTCGTGCTCGGCCGGCTGGACCCGGCGGCCGGGCTGGCCGGGGGCGTGCGGCTGGACTCCGAGGCCGCCCGGACGGCGGTCGGCGCGCTCGCCGCCACCCTGGACCTGGACGTGGAGGCGTGCGCGGCGGGCATCGTGCGCGTCGCCGACGCCGAGATGGTCCGAGCCCTGCGGGTGATGACGGTCGAGCGCGGCGTCGACCCGCGCGACTTCGCCCTGCTCGCCTTCGGCGGCGCGGGGCCCCTGCACGCCTGCGCGATCGCCGAGGAGCTGGGGATGCGCCGCGTGCTGGTCCCCCGCACCTCCGGCGTGCTCAGCGCGCTGGGGCTCGCCGCCGCCGACCACCGCCGCGACCGAGCCCGCACCGTCCTGCTCCGCGGCCCCGAGATCACCGCGGAAGCCCTTGCGCCGGACGCCCCCGAGGTGGACGGGACGCCGGACGGCGGCGGCGAGGCCTCGGCCGCCTACGACGTGCGCTACCGCGGCCAGTCCCACGAGCTGACCGTCACCGGCGTTCCCGCTGACCCCGAGGCGCTGCGAGCCGCGTTCGTGGCCCAGCACGAGGAGCGCTACGGCTACGTTGAGCCGGACGGGGAGCTCGAGGTCGTGACGATCCGCGAGCGCCGCGCGGTGGCGGGACCGGACGTGACGCTCGGTGGCGCGCCGGCCGGCGGCGACGCGCACGGCACGCCCGTCGGCCCCGCCGTGCTCGCCCTGCCCGAGACCACGGTGTGGGTGCCCGCCGGCTGGCGGGGCACGACGGACGCCACCGGCACCCTCGTCCTGGAGCACCGCCCGTGAGCGCCCTGGATCCCATCGCCCTGCAGGTGACGACCGGCGCGCTGCGCGCCGCGTGCGACGAGATGGGCGCCGTGCTCATCCGCAGCGCGCACTCGGCGAACATCAAGGAGCGCCACGACTGCTCGACCGCGCTGTTCGACCCCGACGGCGAGATGGTCATGCAGGCCGAGCACATCCCCGTGCACCTCGGCGCGATGCCCGCGTCGGTGGCCGAGGTCCGGGGCGAGGACCATGCCCCCGGGCGCTCGTGGATCCTCAACGACCCCTACCGCGGCGGCACCCACCTGCCCGACATCACCGTGATCACGCCGGCCTTCACCGCCGCGGGCGAGCTGCTGGGCTTCGCCGCCTCCCGCGCCCACCACGCGGACGTCGGCGCGCGGGTGCCGGGGTCGATGCCCGCCGACTCGACCACCTTGGCCGAGGAGGGGGTGGTGATCGCACCGCGCGTGCTCGACGCCGCCGCGATCGACGCGCTGGCGGCCCGCATGCGCCAGCCCGACCAGCGCCGCGCCGACCTGCGCGCGCAGCTCGCCGCCAACCAGATCGGCTGCCGCCGGCTGACCGAGCTGGCCGAGCGCGTCGGCCCCGCCGCCCTGCGGGAGGCCACCACGGCCGTCATGGACTACGCCGAGCGGCGCACCCGCGCCTGCCTGGCCGCGCTGCCCGACGGCGTGCGCACCGCGCGCGACGTGCTCGAGGCGGTCGACGGCGATCTCGAGCTGGTCCTCACCGCGACGGTCGCGGGCGACGCGCTGCGGCTGGACTTCACCGGCAGCGCCGCGATGGACCCGGGCAACCTCAACTGCCCCCTGGCCGTCACCCGCAGCGCGTGCATCTTCGCCCTGCGCGTCCTCACCGACCCCGACATCCCGCCCTGCGCCGGCGCCCACCGCCCGCTGGAGGTGATCGTGCCCGAGGGCACGCTGCTCAACGCGCGGGCCCCCGCGGCGGTGGCCGCCGGCAACGTCGAGACGTCCTCGCGGGTGGCCGACCTCGTGCTCGCCGCGTTCGGGCGCGCGCTCGGCCAGGGGACGATGAACAACCTCACGCTGGGCACGGAGGACTGGACGTACTACGAGACGACCGGGGGCGGGCAGGGCGCGTGCGCCGACGCCGACGGCCCCAGCGGGGTGCACGTGGCGATGTCCAACACGCTCAACACCCCGATCGAGGCGCTGGAGCAGGAGTTCCCGCTGCTCGTCACCGAGTACGCCGTGCGGCGCGGGTCGGGCGGCGACGGCGCGCACCGGGGCGGCGACGGGATCGTGCGCGAGGTGCAGGCGCTGGCCCCGATGACCTACTCCCTCATCACCGAGCGGCGCCGCCACGCGCCGCCGGGGGCGGCCGGTGGGGAGCCGGGCGCGCGGGGGCGCAACGTCGTGGCCGGCGCCGAGGTCGCGCCCAAGGCCACGGGTACGCTGGAGCCCACCATGACCCTGCGCATCGAGCCACCAGGCGGCGGGGGGCACGGCGCCCCGCCCCGCCACGCCTCCACCCCGGCGGGAGCCGACCGATGACCCGCGTGGGCTTCCTCGGCCTCGGCATCATGGGCTCGCGCATGGCCGCGAACCTCGCGGCGGCCGGGCACCCGCTCACCGTGTGGACCCACACGCCCGGCAAGGCCGCCGCCTGGGCGGACGGGCGCGACGGCGCGACGGCGGTCGCCACCCCGGCCGAGGTCGGCGCGGCCTGCGACGTCGCGATCACCGTGCTCGTCGACGGCGGCCAGGTCGCCGCCACCCTGCTCGGCGACGACGGGGTGCTGGGCGGCGCCGCCGCCGGCGTCCTCTGCGTGGACATGTCGACGATCGGGGCCCGGGCGGCACGGGAGATCGGGACCGAGGTCGCGGCTCGCGGCGGCGCGTTCGTCGACGCCCCGGTCACCGGCTCGTCCCCGAAGGCGCAGGCGGGCACGCTGACGATCATGGCCGGCGGCGCCGACGAGGACGTCGCCCGCGCCCGCCCGCTGTTCGACGTGATGGGCGAGCTGTTCGTCCACGTCGGCCCCGTCGGCCAGGGGCAGATGCTCAAGCTGATCAACAACGCGGTGGCCGCGGCCAACGCCGCCACGCTGGCGCAGGCGCTGATCGCCGCGGACGCGACCGGCGTCGACCTCGGGGACGTCGTCACCGTGCTCGGGGCCGGGGCCGGGGGCAGCGCCATGCTGGACCTCAAGGCCGGCCCGATGCGCGAGCACGACTACACGACGCTGTTCAAGCTCGACCACATGCTCAAGGACGTCCGGCTGTGCCTGGACGAGACCCAGGCCGCCGGCGTGCCTTTCCCCGCCGCGGCCACGACCGCGGAGGCGCTGGCCGCCGCCCGGCACCGGGGCTTCGGCGAGGCGGACTTCGCGGCGATCGTGGAGGCGTACGAGGGACTGGCCGGGCGCCGCCTGTAACTGAAGCGGAGCGATGTCACACAGCGAACGCGCGGCCCGGCGCGTTCAGACTCTCGCCGTGTCTTGCCTTCTGGAGCCGGAATGTGTGTGATGGCGCGCACACAAGACAGCGGGAAACGGGCCGGGAAAAACGCCGATCTCCTGTGTTGACGACCTGTAAAAGTACGGCGTTTGCAGGGACATTTTGCGGATCAGCCGCCTTCTGCGACAATGTGGTACGTCCCGTGGCTGGAGGTCGTTGGGTTATCGACTTCGCCACGCGGATCTTCTCTCGTTCCTCTCGTCAAGAAACCTCACTACACCTATGCCAATTGCCTTCAAGGAATGGGCCGTCACGGTCCGCGCGCTCGCCGAGGGTGAGCAGCTGCTCACGCTTCGCAAGGGCGGCATCCGTGAGCCCAACAAGCACTTCGCGCTCGAGCACGATCGGTTCTTCCTGTATCCGACGTTCGATCACCAGCGCAACGACCTGATCCGGGACTCGCACCTGCCGGAGCTGCGGCGCGCGCTCGAAGAGGGCGTGTGGCCGGACGGCGAGCCGCCCGTCCAGGCGCTGCTGCGCGACGGCGGGATCGAGCAGCCGGAGCGCGTGCGCATCCGGTCGTGGGCCGAGGTCGCCGGGTCGTTCACCGTCACCGATCCGCGCATCGTCAACGAGCTGTCCCCGTTCTACATCTGGACGACGGACTACGCCGACAAGCGCCTGTCCTGGAAGCCGCGCCACCCGCTGCACGTCGTGCTCCTGCGCACGTACCGCATCCCGCGCCCGGTCACTGTTCGCGTCCGCGACGAGTACGGCGGATGTCGCTCGTTCGTGGAGATCATGCGTGACCTGCCCTTCGAGGGCACGCCGGTCCTGTCCGACGACGAGTTCGAGCGGGCGACCGAGGAGATCGGCAACATCTGCAGCGGTCGCGTCCCCGCGTTCGCGTAGCGACGTCATCTCCGCAGTCCCCTTCCGCGACACGCCGCTGCACGGTGCCCAGGGTGTTCTCACCCTCGGCATCGGTGGCGGCGGCGATGTCGTAGGAGCCCTGGCCGTCCACGCGGCGGTCCGCGCCGCCGGCCTTCCCTCCGCCGTCGGCGGCATCACCTGGGAGCGCCGTCCGGTCGACCCGCTGCCCGGCCCGCGCCGGCTCGACGAGCTGACCGGTCTGCGGGTCCTGCACCGCGCCGCCGGCCTGGCCGGCGCCCGCACCCGCGGCCCCGGCGACGTGCGCTTCGCCGAGGGACGGGTGGCCGAGCTGCTCGGCGAACCGACCGTCCTGATCGATCCGCACCCCGGCCCGTCCGTCGTCGCTGACGGCATCGCCGCTGCGGCGGCCGCACTGCACGCCGACACCGTCGTCCTCCTCGACGTGGGCGGCGACGTGCTCGCCCATGGCCGCGAGCCCGGGCTGGCCAGCCCGCTGGCCGACTCCGTCCTGCTCGCCACCGCCCCGCACCTGCGCGAGCGCCACGGCCTGCGCGTCGTCGGCGCCGTGTTCGGCGCCGGCTGCGACGGCGAGCTGACGCCGACCGAGGTGGCCGCCCGCCTGGCCGAAGTCGCCGCCGCCGGGGGCGACCTCGGGCACCTCACGCTCGACACCGCCGCGCTGACGCTCCTGGAGCAGGCGGTCGCCGTCGTCCCCACCGAGGCCAGCGCCCTGGCCCTGAAGTGCGCCTCCGGCCACATCGGCCGCGCGCCGATCCGGGGCGGGCGCCGCCAAGTGGAGCTGACGCCGGCCGGCGGCATCGTCGCGTTCTTCGATCCGGAGGCGGCGATGCGCTCCGCCGCCCGCCTGGCCCACCTCGTCCGCGACGCCCCGGACCTCGAGGCCGCCAACGCGCTCATCACCTCGCGTGGGATCCGCACCGAGCTGGCCTTCGAGCGCGCGGCCGCGGCCGACGGGCCCCGCGGGGGCCACTGATGAGCTGGACCGAGACCCGGTCCGCCTCGTTCGCCGTGCGCTTCGAGTCCGAGGACGCGGGCGACGTCGAGCAGCTGCTGGAGCAGCTGGAGTCCACGCGCGAGCGCCTGATGGACGGGTTCGGCCGCCTTCCCGAGGACGTGGCGATCGTCGTCCACCCCACCCCGGCCCAGCTCGCGCTGGCCCAGCCGATCCTCCCCGTCGTGCGCCGGATGACCGCGCCCGCCGCCCGCCGCTACCTGGCCGGGTGGTACACCGCCAACGAGGTGCACGTGCTCGCGCCGCGCCTGCTGCGCGAGCGGTCCTCCAACGTGCCCGGCTCCGAGGAGATGCTCCTGCTCAGCCCCTCGGCCCTGTACGTGCAGCTCGTCGTCGGCAGCATGCACCCGCGCCTGCCGCCGCCCTTCCGCCCCAGCTCGCTGCGCACCTACTCCAAGTGGGCGTGGCTGGTCGCGGGTGCCGGCTCCTGGTTCTCCGGGCAGACGGCGTGCGCCCGGCCGGCGATCATCCGGCGGCTGCGCGAGGGCGGCAAGCCCGCGTTCCCGCCCGGGGTCTCCGACGCGCCGCTGCTCGGCGGCACGCTCTACGACCTGCTCGTGCGCGAGGAGGGCCAGGGCGCCGCGGTGCGCCTGGCGCGCGCGCCGCTGGCCGACGGCCCGCGGCGCGTGCTGGAGCGGGCGTTCGGCGAGCGGGCCGCCGTCCACACCGAGGGCACCTGGCGCTCGCACCTCACCCGCATGGCCACCACGGCCGGCGACCGCTGACCCCCTCCAGGGCCGCCGCGCGCACGTCATCCGGGTTGTGCCCGAGGGGTGGGCACAACCCGGATGACGTCGGCGCGGCGCGCGGCTAGGGCCGGACCCGGGCCGGGTTGCCCACCACGGTGGCACCGGGCGGGACGTCGCGGGTGACGACGCTGCCGGCGCCGACGATCGCGTCGTCGCCGATCGTCACCCCCGGGCAGACGATCACGCCGCCGCCGAGCCAGACGTTCGCGCCCAGCGTGATCGGCCGGGCCGTCTCGACCCCGGTCCGCCGCTCGGCGGGGTCGCGGGGATGGTCGGGCGTGAGCAGCTGGACGGCGGGCCGCAGGCGGCTGCCGGCGCCGATGACGATCGGGGCCGCGTCGAGGAAGATCGCGCCCGCGTTGACGAACGCCCCGTCGGCGAGGACGACGTTGTAGCCGTAGTCGCAGAAGAACGGGCGCTGCACCTCGACGCCCTCCCCGATCCCGCCCAGCACCTGGGCGAGCAGCCCGTTGCGCGCGACGTAGTCCGTCGCGGCGTCCGCGGCTCGCAGCACCTCCTGGCAGCGGGCGCGGTCGGCGGGCAGCGGCGCGTCGCCGGGGTGGTACGGCGCCCCGGCGGCCATCCGCGCGCGGGCGCCGGGCTCGCTCACAGCGCCTGGGCGAGCAGGACGACGAGCGCGACGACGACCACGGCCGCGACCAGGCCGATCAGCAGCGGCTTGGCCCGCACGACGGGCTCGGCGGCGGCGAGCTGGAGCATGTCCGCCTCGTTGAGGATGCGGCGGGCCGCGTCGGCGCCGGAGTAGGGCACCTGCACGTCCCGCGGGCCGGCGGCGAGCATGTCGGGCACGTCGAACCCTGCCGAGCGCTTGACCGTGCTGGGGATGCCCGCCTCCAGCAGCATGCCCTGGATCATCTCCGCCTCCGGCTGCTGGCGGGCGGTGATGACGTGCACGAGCTTGCCCCGCGCGTAGGCGGGGTTGATGCGACGGGCGATCGCCCGCTGGTCGTCATCGATCGTCAACGACGACCTCCACCTCGGTGATCGTGCCGCCGTCGATCAGGTAGCTGCGCACCACCGGCTCGTCCCCGGCCAGGCCGACGATCAGCCACTCGACGCCGGGCCAGTGCGCGGCGAAGTTGACGTCGGTCTGCGACGGGTAGGGCTCCGAGCGCGTGTGGGAGTGGTAGATCGCCCCGTGCTCCAGCCCCGCGTCCTCGATCGCCGTCAGCGCGCGGTGCAGCTCCATGCCGTCGACGTCGAAGCGGAACGGGCTGTGGGCCTGGTTCTCCAGCTCCCGGACGTCGACGGTGACGCCGTCGCGGACGCCGGTGATCCCGCAGCATTCGTCGGGAGCGTCACGCTTGGCGTGCTCCACGATCGCGTCCAGCCGGGCTCGGTCGATCACCATGGACCCAACCTACAGGTGCGAACTACGGCCAGAGGCCTTGTTCGCATTGCGGGTTCTCGGCCAGGGGCCTCGAACACCGCGGCCCTCAAAGGACCGGCAGTCCTAGGAGACCGACTCCTGCTTGGCGGCCGGGGCCGGGGCGTCCGGATCGGGGTGCACCGCGGTCGCGGTGGTGGGGGCCGGCGCGGGCACGGGCGCGTCCTCGTGCCGGGCCTCGACCCGGTTCGGGGCGAAGGCGTCCTTCTCGTCGTCGTCCCCGCCGATGCCGCTGACGGAGTCCTTGAACTCCCGCAATCCCTTGCCGAGCGACTTGCCGACCTCGGGGAGCTTCTTCGGGCCGAGGACGATGAGCGCGATCACCAGGACGATGATCAATTCCATGGGGCCGACGTTGGGCATGCCCACATGGTGGCAGACCGCGTCCGCGGGCGCGACACCGGAGGCGCCGGCACCATGCGGACGTCAGCCGGCGTTGACTACCACCAGACGGTGGAGTCCAGGTTGGCGACCTCGTCGACCGGCAGGGTGTAGACGCCGCTGGACAGGTACTTGGACCCGTCGTCGCAGACGATGAAGACGACGTTGCCCTCGTCCATCTCGTTCGCGATGCGGACGGCGATCGACGCGATCGCCCCCGAGGAGACGCCCGCGAAGAGCCCCTCCTCGTCGAGCAGCTTGCGCGTCCAGATGATCGCGTCGCGGTTGGTCACGAAGATCTTGCGGTCGAGCAGCGAGAGGTCGATGATCGGCGGGATGAAGCCGTCGTCGAGGGAGCGCAGGCCCTGCACGGGCTCCCCCTGCATGGGCTCCGCGGCGACGATCGTCACACGGTCGCCCAGCTCTTCCTTGAAGCGCCGGGCGTTGCCCATCAGCGTGCCGCCGGTGCCCAGGCCGGCGACGAACGCGTCGACCTGGCCGTCGAGCTCTTCGAGGATCTCGGGGGCGGTGCCGTTGTAGTGGGCGAGCGGATTCGCCGGGTTCCCGTACTGGTAGGGCATGTAGTACGAGGGGTCGGCGGCGGCCATCTCCACGGCCATCGCGACCGCGCCGTTGGAGCCGAGGTTGCCCGGCGAGTAGACGATCTCCGCGCCGTACATCTGCAGGAGCTGCGTGCGCTCCTGCGTGACGTTGTCGGGCATGACGACCTTGAGCTTGTAGCCCTTGCGCTTGGCGATCATGGCCAGCGCGATGCCGGTGTTGCCCGAGGTGGGCTCCAGGATCGTCTGCCCGGGAGCGATGAGGCCCTTCTCCTCCGCGTCCTCGATCAGGGAGCGCGCCACGCGGTCCTTGACGGACCCGGTGGGGTTGCGGGACTCGAGCTTGGCCCAGATGCGCACCCCCGGCTTGGGCGAGAGGCGCTTGAGCTCGACCAGCGGCGTGTTGCCGATCGACTGCACGAGGTCGCCGTAGCGACCCCCGCAGGGCTTGTTCTTCAACGGAGGCAGACCCATGACTTCAGAAAGTGTAGCGGCGGCGCACGCCGCGCGAGCGCCGTCGCACGCGATAGGGTCGACAGCGTGTCAACTCTCGTGAAGGTCGGGTTGTGCGAGCTGGCCCTGGGCGCGCTCAGCGGCTGGGTCGTCGTCCTGCGCACCGAATACCCCGACGTCCTGCGCAAGCTCGGCGTCCGCAGCCCGCGCCGCGTGCTCCAGGCCCACCTGGACTGGATCATCATGGGGCTCATCCTCATCGCGGTCGGCACCGCGCTGCCGGACCTGCCGACCTGGCTGGCCTGGGTCCTGGGGTTCGGCGCGGTGGTCAACGCCACGCTGTTCGTCCCCCTCGCGTTCCGCGAATCGGCGAGCAAGGCCCTGCCCTATCGCGTCATCACCCTCGTGTCGTTCACCGCGATGAGCGTCGGCACCGTCGGCGCCGCCGCGTTCGCCCTCGGCGCCTGACGCCTCCCGGCGGCATACGCTGCCCGCATGAGGATCATCGTGGTGGGCGTCGGGCACGTCGGGGCGACCATCGTGGAGACCCTGCACGGCGAGCACGAGATCGCGGTGATCGACCTCGACCCGGTGCGCCTGCAGGAGCTGGCCAACGCGTTCGACGTCCGCACCGTCACCGGCCACGGCGCCAGCCGCGACGTCCTGCTCGAGGCCGGCATCGCCGAGGCCGACCTGGTGATGGCCTGCACCGCCCGCGACGAGGTCAACCTCGTCGCCGCCGCGCTGGCCCGCCGCCTGTCGAAGGCCAAGACGATCGTCCGGACCCGGGAGAGCGCGTACTTCGACGCCTGGCACGACGGCGACCTGGACGTCGACTACATGGTCTCCTCGGAGCTGCAGACCGGCACCGCCGTGGCCGCCACCGTCTCCGTCCCCGCCGCTCGGGCCACCGACATCCTCGCCGAGGGCCAGGTCCAGGTCGTCGAGTTCGACATCTCCGAGGAGGCGCGGACCTGCGGCCTGGTCGGCATCCCGCTGGCCGCGGCGCCGCTGCCCGACGACTCGACGGTGGCGATCATCGTCCGCGACGGCGCGGTGCTGACGCCCCGCGGAGACGCCACCATCCTCGCCGGCGACCGCGTCTTCGTGATCGGCTCCCCGCACGCCGCGCGCCAGTGGAGCCAGACGCTGGCCCCCGACGGCGGCGCCGTCGAGGACGTCGTGCTGTTCGGCGCCGGCCGAGCCGGCGTCGCCATCGCCCGCTTCCTGCTCGCCCGCGGGATCCACGTGCGCATCGTCGACCCGAACCTGGAGCGCTGCAACGACGTCGCGACGGCGCTGCCCCGTGCCCGCATCTTCCACGGCACCGGGCTGGACCGCGAGTTCCTGCGCCAGGAGCGGATCGGCCAGGCCAGCGCGGTGGTGGCCGCGATGGGCGACGACGCCAAGAACCTCTACGCCGCGGTGCTCGCCGCGGCGCACGGGGTGCCGTTCACGATCGGCCTCGTCGACGACCCGACCTCGTCGGTGGTGTTCGACCGCGCGGGCATCGACGTGGCGGTCAACCCCCGGACGGAGACGGCCGAGGAGATGATCCGCTTCGCCCACGACCCGCGGACCCGGCAGGTCGTGATCCTCGACGACGACCGCTTCGAGGTGCTGGACATCGTCGTGCGGGCCGAGAGCGAGATCGCCGGCGTGCGCTTCGCCGACCTCCCGGTCACCGGCTCCGCCATCGGCGCGCTGATCCGCGACGGGCGCGCCCTGTTCCCCCACGGCGACGACGTCGTGCAGGCCGGGGACCGGGCCATCGTCCTGGTCGAGTCAGCGCGCGCCTCGCAGGTCGAGAAGGCCCTCTAGTGCCGGGGGCGATCGCGCGGCGACGCGCCGAGCGCGGCCGGGTCCAGGTCGACGTCGGCGCGGTCTTCGACCTCGTCGGCGGCCTGCTCAAGTGGGTCGGCCTCGCGTTCCTGGCCCCCGCCGTCGTGGCGCTCTTCGCCCACGAGCCCGCCTGGCCGTTCCTCGTCGGCGGCGTCGCCACCACCGCGACCGGCCTGCTGCTGGACCGCATCACCCACGACCGCGACGAGGGGCTGATCGGCCCCCGCGAGGGCCTGATGGTCGTGGCGATGATCTGGCTGCTCGTGCCGCTCTTCGGCTCCATCCCCTTCCTCGTCGGCAGCGTGCCCGGCCTGGAGCGGCCGGTCGACGCGTACTTCGAGTCGGTCTCCGGCTTCACCGCCACCGGCGCCACCGTGCTCAAGGACATCGAGCACATCGGCGACGCCATGCAGTTCTGGCGCCAGCTCAGCCACTGGCTCGGCGGCATGGGGATCATCGTGCTCGCGGTGGCGATCCTCCCCCGGCTGCGCATCGGCGGCCGCCAGCTGCTGCAGACCGAGCTGGCCGGCCCCACCGAGATCGAGAAGCTCAGCGCCACCATCCGGGAGACGGCGCGGCGGCTGTGGACGCTCTACCTGTCGCTCACCCTGGTCTTCACCGCCATCCTGGCCGTCATCGGCTGGACGGGGCTGGACCCGGCGATGGACGTCTTCCAGGCGTTCTCCCACGCGTCCTCGGCCATGGCCCTCGGCGGGTTCTCGCCCAAGAACCAGTCGGTCGCGGCGTTCGCCCCGATCACCCAGTGGGTGCTGTGCCTGGTGATGCTCATCGCCGGCGTCAACTTCCTGCGCCTGCACCGGCTGTTCGTGCGGCGCGAGGTGAGGTTCCTGGCCCACGACGAGGAGATCCGGCTGTACTTCGCGTTCCTGGCCGTCGGCGCGCTCCTGCTGCTGGCCGAGCTGTGGGGCGACGGCATCGCCGGGGGCGAGAGCGCGGTGCGCCTGGCCACGTTCCAGGCCGTGTCGGTGATGACCACGACGGGGTTCGCCACCGGCGACTGGACGCTGTGGGGGCCGTTGGCCACGATGACGCTCCTGCTGCTGATGTTCATCGGCGCCTCGGCCGGCTCGACGGGCGGCGCGATCAAGGTGGTGCGCCACCTGCTGCTCTTCCGCATCGTGCGCCGTGAGCTCGTGCAGACGACCCACCGCTCCGCCGTCGTGCCGGTGCGGGTCAACGGGATCGCCGTGGACGAGAAGGCGCTGCGGTCGGCGATCGTGTTCGTCCTGCTGTACCTGGTGATCTTCGCGCTCGGCTCGCTCGGGCTGGTCATCGACGCCGACCGCACCGGCTCCGAGCTGACGGTGTTCGAGGCGATCGGCGCCTCGGCCTCGTGCATCGGCAACGTCGGCCCCGCCTTCGGCGTCGCCGGGCCGTTCGGCAACTACTCGAGCTTCAGCGACCTCTCCACCTGGATCCTCTCGATGCTCATGTGGCTGGGCCGCGTGGAGATCATCCCCGTGGTCGTGCTGCTGACCCGGAGCTTCTGGAGGGCCTAGGCCCAGGAGCTCCGCAGGCGACGCAGGCCCTCGGCGATCTCGTCCGGGGCGTGCGTGGTGAAGGAGAGGCGCAGCGTGCGCGGGTCGGCCTCGCCCGCGAAGAACGGCGTGCCGGGGACGAAGGCCACCTCGTGGGCGACCGCGTCCCGCAGCAGCGCGGTGGCGTCGTGCCCCTCGGGGAGGCGCGCCCACACGAACATGCCGCCGCCCGGACGGTTCCACGTGCTGCCTGAGGGCAGTCCGTCGGGCAGGCCGGACAGCAGCGCGTCGCGCCGCTCGCGGTACACCGCGCACAGCCCCGCGATGTGGGCGGGCAGGTCGGTGCGGGCCAGCCAGGCCGCCGCGGCCGCCTGGTCGACGGTGGAGGTGTGCAGGTCCGCCGCCTGCTTGGCCACCACCAGCCCGCGCAGCAGGGCGTGCGGGGCCCGCACCCAGCCGATCCGGATGCCGGGAGCGGCGACCTTCGAGAGCGTCGACAGGGCCAGCGTCCGGTCCGCCACCGCGGGCAGCCCGGCGATCGACGGCACCGGCGCGCCGTCGTAGCGCAGCTCGCCGTACGGATCGTCCTCGACGATCCACAGCCCGTGGCGCAGCGCCACCTCGGCCAGCGCCACCCGCCGCTCGGCGGGCAGGGTCCGCCCGGTCGGGTTCTGGAACGTGGGGATCGTGTAGACGAGCACCGGCTTCTCCGTCGCCGCGGCCGCCTCCAGCGCCTCGGGGATCAGGCCGTCCTCGTCGCACGCCACCGGCACCACGCGGGCCCCCGCGAACGCGAAGCACTGCAGGGCCGCCAGGTACGACGGGTCCTCGACCAGGACCGTGTCCCCCGGCTCCAGCAGCGTGGTGGCGATCAGCGTCAGGGCCTGCTGCGAGCCGCTGGTGACGAGCACGTCGTCGGCCTCGGCGGGGATCCCCCGGCCGTGCAGCAGCGCGGCGATGCGCTCCCGCAGGC
>Ga0164241_10004409_pt1 | contig 13657 bp, 15 predicted proteins | sample OricomyardsoilBY_FD_108780 | JGI IMG/M metagenome (GOLD analysis project Ga0164241, IMG submission 108780) | Backyard soil microbial communities from Emeryville, California, USA - Original compost - Back yard soil (BY) | ecosystem: Environmental > Terrestrial > Soil > Unclassified | place: USA...
ATAGTTCACCGACAGCACCGCGTAACCGCGATTCGCCAGCCACTGGTGTTCGGGATCGAAGCCGTAGTCGTCACGCGCCCAGGGACCGCCGTGCACGTTGAGCACCAGCGGCACGGGCTTTTCAGGGCGCCCGTCGCCGTTGGCATCCGAACCCGGCGGCAGCGATAGATAGGAGACCAGCGTGAGGCCATCGCGCGCCTTGAGCTCCAGCGCCTGCATCGGCACCAGCGGCGTGCTGTTGAGCTTCGGGCGTTGCTCGAACAGCTTGGTCAGCGTGCCCGCCTTGCGGTCGTACAGATACGCGACGGCCGGCGCCTTCGGATCGTCCGCGGCCACCGTCCACAACGAATCGTCGAGCGTACGGTTCGTGACCTGGAAGCCGTCGCCGAGTTTGCCGGTCAGCAGCGCGATGTCCTTCTTCACCTTGGGATCGAGCGCCGTGAACTCGGGCTTCAGGTAGTTGACCGAGTACGCCGTCGGCTTCGCGGTCTTCGGCTCGAACCAGATCTGGTCGACGTCGGCCACGTCGCTCGAGCCGAGCACCGTGGTCTTGCCGGTGGCGATGTCCACACGCACCAGCGCCGACTTGTCGCGGCCCACCGAGGATTGCAGCAGCGCGGTGGTGCCGCCGACTTCCACGGCCAGCGGCGCCGTGGTCAGCGAATCTTCCTGGCCGTACTTGAGCAGGCTCACCCACTCGTTGCCGACGCGGCGGAACAATTCGGTGCCGTCGGCATTGTTCTTGATCGCGAGCCTGGGCTTGAGGTCGAAGTCCACGAGGTAACCCGCGATCTCCTTGTTGTTCTCCTCGACCAGCGTGCGCTCGCCGGTGGCGATGTTGATCTCCCACAGATCGTGCCACTCGGGCGAACGATCGTTGAGGCCCACAGCGACCACGCCGGGCTTCTTCCACGACAGATCGACGATCTCGGCGCGCGCGCCCTTGTAAGGCGTGATGTCCTTGTCCTGGCCGCTAACTACATCGACGGCGTGCACGTGCCAGTTCTCGTCACCGTCGAGATCCTGCAGGTAGAGGATGTGCCGGTTGTCGAACGACCACATGTGCTGGCGGATGCCGCGCTTCTGGTCGTTGGTGATCGGCTTGGCGGCGTCGAGCTTGCCGCGCTCGGCCAGCCAGACGTTGAGCACGCCGTCGCGCGGCGCGATGAAGGAGATGTACTTGCCATCCGGCGAGACGCGCGCCTGCGCCTTCTCGGGATTGCCGAACAAGGCGGAGCGCGGGATGAGCGTGGGCGCTTCGGCCGCGGCCGCCAGCGTGGGAATGAACAAGGCCGACGTGAGCAGGCTGAGGAAAAGTTTTTTCATGGAATGCCTCGGGCAGGGTTCCTGCAAGGATGGGGAGTATATCCAGCCGGGTCGGCGGTCGACCGGTCAGTGCGGTATCTGGAGTCATTCATCCGATCAGGCGATTGGCGTTGCAGGACGCTTGTGCTACTTTTGTGCCGCCATGTCAGAAACCACGACGATTCGACTCCCCCCCAAGCTCCGTGCGCGTCTGCGGGCGATCGCAAAAGAAACCGATCGCTCGGTCCACAGCCTGATCCTCGAGGCGGTTGAAAAACACGCCGCCTACGAAGAGCAGATGCGCAGTCTCGTCAAGGAAGCGCTGGCCGCGGATGCGGAGATCGATCGCACCGGCGAGGTCTATCGCGCGGAAGACGTGCACGCGTGGGCAAAGCGCATCGCGCAAGGCGTGGCGAGCCCGCGGCCCAAGCCGTGGCGCAAATAGTCTATTCGGCGCGTGCCATCGAGAACCTCGAGCACGCATTCGGATTCTTGTTAGTCGAAAATCCGACCGCCGCCCTGGCTGCGGCGGAAGCCATCGAGTCGGCAGTAAATACCCTGGCCGCACATCCCTTGCTCGGCGGTCGCGTGGAAGAAGACCTGCGCGAGCTGGTCATTTCATTTGGCGCCACGGGATATATCGCCCTGTACCGCTTCGTGGTGCAGGACGACACCGTGCGCGTGCTTGCGCTTCGGCATCAACGCGAAATCGGGTATCTCCCGTAACGGAATTTCCGCCGTCGCGCTACTTTCAGTGGCATGCTTCCCGTCCGCCGAACCCGAGGTACCCCGATGAGACCCGCGCCGCTCGGTATCGCCCTGCTCTCCATTCTCTTCAGCTGTTTTGGTGCCACTGCCATGGCCAAGAAATCCCTGCTCTACATCGCCACCCAGAACCCCGAGAAGATGGGCATCACCGTCGCGGAGTTCGATTCCGACAGCGGCGCGCTCTCGGCACCGAAGCTGGTCATGGAGACGCGCGACCCGGCGCACTTCACGCTCTCGGCCGACGGCACGCGCCTCTACATGTGCAACACCGGCACGCCGGGCGGCGTCAGCGCCTTCGCGGTGCAAGACAAGAAAACCGGCGCGCTCGAGCTGCTCAACTACAAGGAATCGAAGGGCCGCGGGCCTAGCTACGTCAGCGTCGACAAGAGCGGCCACTACGTGCTCGACGCCAACTATGGCGGCGGTTACATCGAGATCCATTCGCTGGCCGCCGATGGTTCGCTCGACCAGCAGACCGCATTCGTGCAGCACCAGGGCTCGAGCGTGAACCCGCGCCAGGACAAGCCCTACGCGCACTGGATCCGCACCGATCCCGCCAACAAGTTCGCGCTGGTCGCGGACCTGGGCACTGACAAGATCGTGATCTACAAGTTCGACGAGCAGACCGGCAAGGTCACGCCGAACGAGCCGGCCTTCGCCAGGCTGAACCCCGGCTCCGGACCGCGTCACCTCGCCTTCCACCCGAATGGCAAGTGGTTGTACGCGGTGCAGGAGCTGGCCAATGAAGTGGTCGCCTTCAAATGGGACGGCAAGAAAGGCGAGCTCACGCAGTTCCAGCAGGTGAAGACGCTGCCCGCGGATTTCAGCGGGCAGAACACGGCCGCGGAAATTGCGATCCGCCACGACGGCAAGTTCCTGTACACCTCGAATCGCGGCCACGACAGCCTGGTGGTGTACTCGATCGATGCGAACAGCGGCGAGCTCACGCTGCAACAGCGCGTGCCGTCACGCGGCAAGGTGCCGCGTTACTTCACCTTCGACCCGACGGAGAAGTGGCTGATCGTCAGCAACCAGGAAGGCGGCAACGTGTCCGTGTTCTCGGTGGATGGGAAGACGGGTGAACTGGCGCCGCGCGGAGAGCCGGTTCCCATCATCAAACCGATGGCCGTGGTGTTCATGCGCTGAATTTGGCCAGGGCCGCTTGTTAGGCCGTCGGCGATTGGCAACGACCCACTGTCGCCATTCACATGACGGCGATGACAACCTAGGGGCGTTTTGCCGCCCGTGTCGGACTCGGCGGACCGCCGGCTCGCGCGCCGGGCAATTCCGCGTACTCCGCCCGACGGTTATGGTCGCAGGCATGACGATCAAACATCGTTCGCAGGGCATTCCCACCACGCTGCCATGAACGACGTGCGCGGCGCTGACTCCTCAGCGGACGACAAGCGCAAACAACTCATCCAGCTTTTCCTGCGGCGTTCGTTCGGCGACGTGGAGCAGATGAGGCGCACCGTGCCGCGACTGGTTGCTGGTGACCCGGCCACCTGGCAGGACCTGCGTTTCGCCGCGCAGCGCATGGCTGGCACGGCCCAGGGTCTCGAGCTTGGGATTCTCGCGACTCGCGCGAAGGAGCTCGCGAGGTTCGCCGACGAGAAGTTCGCCGGCATCACCCTCGATGCACATTTCCTGCTGTCCGCCACCACCGCCATCGAGATGGTGGCGATCGAGCTCAACCGCCTGTTCGCAGAATACGCATGATGGATCGAAATCCGACTGAGAAGCCGGCCTGCATGCGGATGGGAATCAGGGCTTGAGCCAGCGCACGAACCACGCAATCCCGGCGTCGACGGCGTCCGGGTTCACGCGGTGCGGCGTATCTTCCTCGATGAGCAGTTGCAGTTTGTCGGACGCGTTCGCGGCGGCGTAGAGAGGCTGCGCGCTGCGCACCGCGAGGCGCACGCCGGCGATGGGCGTGTTCGCATCCGAGTCCGCATTCACCACCAGCAGTGGCCGCGGTGCGATGAGCTTCAGCATCTCGGGGCCGTCGAATGATCCGTCGATGCCTGGCGCCACCCGTGCATAGAACTCACGCACGAAGTCAGCGTTGTCAGTCTTGCCGGCCAGCGTGACCGAGGCATCGAACGCATCCTGGATGGTGGCGATCCGCGCGCGCCACTGGCCATTTTCCAGCGACCACTTGAAGCTCTGCACGCCGATGTACGGCACGGCCACCGCGATGCGCGGATCGGCCGCGGCCGCCAGGTAGGTTTCGATTCCGCCCTTGGAAATTCCCGTCAGCCCGATGCGCGCGGCGTCCACGTCCTTGCGCGTCACCAGGTAGTCGACCAGCCGCATCACGTCCCACGAGGTGTCGAAGTAGAACGGATGGCCCTTCCCGGTCTTGAATGCTTCCGCAATGGCCGCGTTGTACTCGTCCGAACCGTTGCCCGCCCGGGTGCGTTCGCCGTGAAAGCGCCCGTCGATGGCCACGCCGATGAAGCCCGCCTTCACCGCCTTGAGCACGATGTTGGCCATGTTGTCCTTGTTGCCGCCGGTGCCGTGCAAGGCGATGACCACGGGCCGCGGCCCCTTGAACGACTTCGGATCCGGTAGCAGTAGATAGCCCGGCACGCGCTCGCCGGCGTCTGCCCAGTACCACAGGTGGTACTTCTCGTGGCCTTCGACCGCCGGCAATGCGGCAAGCTCGGGTTTGAGAGCCACCTTCGGCCGGCCGATGAGCGCCAGGTAGGATTCGCGCGGCCCGGCATCGACATCCGCCAGCACCGGCAGCGCCAGCACCAGGCCCAGTACGAAGAGCGCGAGTCTTTTCATTGGGTGAACTCCGGGTAGAACTCTTTCATCATGCGGTCGCGATAGGCCACGAGGTTCTCCATGGATTGCATCTTGTCGCGCACCGGCGACTCGAAATGCGTTGCCAGCGAGCCGGCGACGAATGCGAACACCGTGGCATCGGCGCCCGAAGGCGTCGCGCCCAGGAAATAGCGGTTGTCGCCGAGGATCTGCGCCAGCGCCTCGATGCCGCGCCCGGCCATGGCGGTGGTCTCCGCCTCGCTGTGCCGGCCGAGGCCATGGCTGTGCAGGTTGCGACGGATCTTGCGCAGCACCATCCTCTCGACCAACGGCCGGATGATGGCCGGCGCCCGCTTGAAGAAGTTCTTCGGGCCCCTGGTGTAGTTGGGCTCGGTGAGCCAGCGCCAATAGATCATGATCCAGTACAGGTGGTCCTCGAGCATCTTCTCGGCCACCCAGCCCGTGCCGCGCTCGCGCGCACTCAGCCCCCGATCGAAGTCGATGCCGTGTTTCTGCTCGAGATACATGCGGATCAGCGTCGTATCGGCGACCACGGTCTCGCCGTCGCGGATGTACGGTAGTTTGCCCTTGGGGGCGGCGGCGAATCCCTTGGTGCTGGTCTCGTACTTCAGGCCCGAGATCTTGAGCAGCATCTCGCCCTTCATGACGAAGGGACTGGGATCCGGCAGTCCGAAAAACGGACCGAACGTATAGAGGGTGATCATCGAGAACCTCCCGGCGCCGGATTATGCGGCACCGGGAGGCTTACTAGTCGACTGATCAGGCACTCATGATCTTGCCGGTCTCCAGCAGCGACTTGATGTCGCTCAGGATCCAGTTCCAGCCACCGCCGCCCTGTTCGTTGAACGGAGTCTGCGTGGCGGCCGACATCATCGGCGCGCCGGTCACGTCGTGCGTCACCGTGAGCCGACAGAAGCCCTTGCTGGTCGGCTCGATTTCCCAGGTGAGGCGCGTGAAGCCTTCGGCCTTGTGCTGGTCGTTGAACAGCCAGCGGTAGGAGTGCACCAGCTTCGTGATCGGCTTCACCTCGAGAACTTCGCCATCGATGATGGTCTCGGGCAGGCCGTAGTTTTTCATCATCGCGTTGGCCAGCGCGCGGTACTTGCCGCCCGGCTTGAGTTCGTACTCGCCCACGGCCTGGTAGCCGTACTTGTCATTCCACTTGGGATCCGTGATCGCGTCCCAGATGGCCTGCTGGGTGGCGCGTATGTAGATCTGGTGAACGTGGGTCACGCGGTCTTTCTGCGATTCCATTTCTTTGACTCCGTATCTTCTTTTTCCAGGGTGTTCTTGAGATCGATGAGTGCCGAGACCTGGTGTTCCCTGAACTTGCCTATCCATCTGTCGTGGATCTGGCGGATCGGCACGGCGTTGAGGTAGTGCAGCTTTTCACGCCCCTCGCGCCGCGTGATCACGAGACCGGCCGCTTCGAGCACCTTGAGATGCTTCATGACCCCGAAGCGGGTCATCGTGAGCTCCCACTCCAGCTCGCCCAGCGTCTGGCCGTCACGCTTGCGCAGCAGGTCCAGCAGGAACCTGCGGGAGGTGTCGGCCAGCGCCTTGAAGACCAGGTCGTCATCAATCATCGGCCGACTATATGTGACCTTTTGGTCACATGTCAATTTGCCCGCATCCGGGACGGTCCACGCGCCCGCGCAACTAACTACCCTGCAGGGTCAATCGGCGATGGAGACCCGCTTGAGCCGGCTGGATGCGCCGCTCTTGATGGCCACCTGCGACTTGCGCACGCCGAAGTGCGCGGCCACGAGCGCGATGAGCGCCTCGTTCGCCTTGCCATCGACTGGCGGCGCCTTCACGCGCGCCTGCCAGGTCCCGTCGCCGAGCTCGACCAGCTGGTCGACACGGGAACCCGGCTTCATCTTGATGCTGAGGATGCGCATTACGTCACGCGACTTTATCCGCAAACCCTCTGTCCTGCCCCACGCCTGCGTGGATCGACTGACATCCCGTTGCAACCGGTCCGGCGGCTCGTGGGTATGAACCTGCATGCGAACCCTCAGCCTGCTCTTCGTAGCGTTGCTCCTGCCCGCACACCCCGCGACCGCCGGTAAATGGCCGCCCGAGCCGCAGCTCGAGATGCGGGTGCAGTTCGCGCCCACGGCCTTTCCCACCGCTTCGGGAACCTTCCTGGTCTATGAACTGCGCATCACCAACCTGTCGAAGCAACCGATCACGTTGCGACGGCTGGAAGTCCGGGACGCCACCGACGCCGTGGCGACGCCGATCGCATCCTTCGAAGGCGAGCAGCTCGACTCCGTGCTGATGCACTTCGGCAATCCCGCGGTCGGCGATCAGATGCCCACCGCCGACAACAACTACCGCAGCCTGGCCGCGGGTGAAACCGCGCTGGTCTACCTCACCCTGTCGGCGGCGCGCATGCCCGGCTCCCTGGTACACCGGCTTTTCACGGCGGATGAAAGGATCGACGGCGCGCCCACCACCACCCGCGGCACCAAACTACTGGAGCTCGGGCCGCCACTGGCAGGCGGCCCGTGGCGCGCGCTTGCGGGCGCGGCAAAGAACGATTCCCACCATCGACGCCAGTTCATGGTGCTGGGTGGCAGCCTCGTGCTGGACGGCCGCTACGCCATCGACTGGAAGCGTGAAGAGAACGGTGCGAATTTTCGCTGTTCCAAGGACGACATTCATTCGTACCTTTCTTATGAGAGCCCCGTGCTGGCGGTGGCGAATGGCCGCGTACTCGACACCCGCGACGGCATTGCCGACAACAAGCCCGGGCACGTAGGCGCGGAGGCACTGGACCTTTCGCTCGAGACCATCGCCGGAAACTGGGTGGTGCTCGATCTCGGGCACGGCCAGTTCGCGCACTACGCGCACCTCAAGCCCGGCTCCCTGAAGGTGACGCCCGGTCAGCGCGTGAAACGCGGCGACGTGATCGGACTGGTTGGTAGTTCCGGCAGTTCGTTCGAGCCACACCTGCACCTCGAGGTGACCAATTCAGCCCGGGTGCTGCGAGGTGAGGGACTGCCGTACCTGATCGACGCGTATGTCGACATCACCACCGGCGCAGCCAACCCGCGCCGGGATGAGTTGCCCGTCGCGAACACGCTGGTCGAATTCCGCTGAGAAAAAGGCCGGAAGCCAGGTGGGAGCCCACTCGCCGGGGGTTGGTGTCGGCTGAAGTGAAAAGTCCCGGCTTCCGGCCTGTTCGGTTCGCTCAGACCAGGCGCGCGGCGCCCGCCTCCAGCAGCGCGTGCGCGGCGTCGGCGAAAGTGCGGCCGAGATCGCGGTCCATCGCAATCACGGCGCACTGTTGGAACTGGGTGCCCATCACGATGAGATCGGCGCCACTCAGGCTGGTCGAGAACCAGGGCGGCGGCGGCCAGGGCAGCGGCCACTTGATCTTGAGTCCATTGCCACAGATGTCGTCGACGAAGCGCGCCACGTGGCCCGCGACAATGGTCGAGCCGCGCTCGGCATTGGGGCGCGGAATGAGGTCGGCGAGTTCGCAGACATCCGTCATACGCTCGCTGAATTCGAGGATCACGGCGGCCAGGAAGCCGGACCGCGGCGGCAGGGGCTGCGGATTCAACGCCACCGCCGATAATGGATCTCCGCCGATGACATCCCAGATCTCCGGATGCTTCTCCGCGATGACACGCCACAGGTTGGTGCCATGGCCCGCGCCCAGGACGGAACGCTCCAGCGCCTTGCGGATATAGGGGTCCAGGGGGCCCGGAGCATCCTCCGGGCCTTCAGGATTGGGATATCCGGTCGTCAACTGGCTCACCAGCGCGGTCAGCGCCCGTGCCGACAGGTGTTTCGGCGGCGGCCGGGGACCCGGTTTGCCGGGGGCGGCCATGCTGGGATGCGTGCTCACACTCATCACTCCCTCCACTGTTGCTGTTTTGGCGGGGGGCGAGACTGGCCCGGCGGTCGCACGGAGGCGATGGACGGACACTGATCCGGCGCTGACTTGTCTATGATTCACCTAGGGAAACGTCGAAGGCTTCATGGATAAGCGCGAAATCCGGTTCGATGGGTGGCAGGTGGATTTCGCATCCGGCGAGATTTCCAAAGACGGCCGTACCCAGCGCCTCCAGGACCAACCGCTTCAGATCCTCGATGAGCTCACCCGCAACCCCGGCGAGGTGGTGACCCGCGAGACCCTGATCGCGCGGCTCTGGCCCAAGGGCGTGGTGGAATTCGACACCGGCCTCAACACCGCGATACGCAAGCTGCGCAGCGCGCTCGGGGACGACGCCGATACGCCGCGCTACATCGAGACGCTGCCGCGCAAGGGATACCGGTTCGTCGCGCAGATCACGCCGGCCCCGGCGCCACCCCCGGTGGCAGCGCCGGCGGCCGATTCCTTATCGGATACCGCGCAGAATCGGCGTGCGTCCGATCGCCGCGCGCCCGTGAAGCGGCTGGCCTGGGGTTTCGGCAGCCTGTTCGTGGCGCTGATCCTCGCGGTGGTCGCGTGGCACATGCCCGGCCGGCTATTCCAGGCCGATGACGCCACCCAGGCGCTACCCACGATCGTTGTGTTGCCGCTGGTGGACATGTCCATCGACCAGAACGAGCAGTCGCTGTGCGACGGCCTGACCGAGGAGCTGTCGAACTGGCTGGCGCATATCCCGACGTTGCGCGTGGTCGCGCGGACTTCGGCGTTTGCGTTCAAGGGCAAAAACACGGACGTGCGCAACATCGCCAGGCAGCTCGAGGCCTCGCACGTGCTCGAGGGTTCGCTGCGCCGGTCGGGCGACCAGTTGCGCATCACCACGCAGCTGATCGAAGCGTCGACCGGCCTGCACATCTGGTCGAAGTCTTTCGACCTGCCCCTCGGCGACATCTTCATGATCGAGGACACGGTGTCGCGCTCGGTGGCCGAGGCGCTGCATCTCGAACTCAGCACCGACACGGCCGAGCAATGGGCGCAGCGCCAGCCGGCGCATATGGAAGCCTACGAGCTGTACCTGCTGGGCAAGGCGCGGCAGCGCAAGCGCACCGCCGAGGACAACATCAAGGCCACGGAATTCCTGCGCCGCGCCGTGGAGGCCGATCCGCAGTTCGCGCTGGCGCAGGTGGGACTGGCCGAGACTCTGTTGAACAGCCTGTCGCTGAACCGCGCGCCCCTCGAAGACGTGGCGGCTGAGGTCGAGCCGCTGATCAACCGCGCGCTCGCCATCAGCCCGGACCTGCCCGACGCGCTCGCGGCCAAGGGCTGGCTGTACACCGAGGAGTACAAACTCGCCGAGGCGAAAGTGCTGCTCGAGAAGGCCATCGAAGGCAATCCCAACGATGCCTCGAGCCTGCGCTTCCTCGGCAATCTCTACGACCGCCGCGCGCAACCGAACCAGGCGCTGACCAACTACTCCACGGCGGCGCGGCTCGATCCGCTGGATTTCATCGGGCACGTGTTCCGCTGCCAGGAGCTCATCGACCTCGGCGACTTCGAGGAAGCCAACAACGCCTGCAAGCGGGCGCGCGAGCTCGATGCCTCGAACATGTGGGGACCGCTGACCACCGCGTGGATCGCGCGCGCGCAGGGCCGCACCGAGGAGGCACTGCGATGGGTGGACGCCGCCCGCAAGCTCGAGCCCAACGACACCTGGCTCGCCGACCAGAAGATCGACCTGCTGCTGACCCTGCGCCGGCCTGACGATGCGAACGCCACGCGGCTCGAACTGCCGCAGGACGACACTTTCTTTTCACTGGCGCGCGAAGGCGCCATCGTGTTCGCGCGCGGTGGACCGGAGGCGCTGCGGAAGTGGATGAGCGAGAACCACATCGAGACTCGCGCCGGGACCGGCGCCGAGCTCACCGAGCTCGCGCGCATGCAGATGGTGTCCGGCGACCTGCTCGGCGCGCGCAAGACGCTGCTGCACGCCGACCGCATCCTGCCCATCCTCAGCGGCGACCTGCTCGATGGCAGCCAGATCCGCCACGAGTACTCCGGCGCGCTGATCCGCGCGCGCATCGAGCTCAACGGCGGCGGCGATCGCGCCCGCGCGCTGCAGATGCTCACCGACTTCGACCGCATGCTCGATACTTACGAGAAAAGCGGCGGCCGGCACTTTGGCCTCTTCACGCTGCGCGCCGAGTCATTCGCGTTGCGCGGCGAGAAGGCCAAGGCGCAGAAGGCGCTGCAATCCGCGTGGAAACACGGCTGGCGCGCGACCTGGAAAGCCGCGAACGATCCCCTGTTCGCGGGGATCGAGCTGCCGACGACGGATTGATCGCCCTCAGTACGAGGAGAGATTCAGAGTGGTGAATTCCTTCTTCGGCGGCGGCCGCGGGCCGGGCGCACTGACGAGCATGAAATCGTAGATATCGCCGTACGCCGAGAAGAATTCGGCGGTTACTTCATTGACCGCCTTGCGAAGCTTTTCGATTTCCGCGTCGCTCGGGCCCGTTTGCCGCTTGGTTTCCATGGAGCCTCCCTGTTTTGGGCGGCTACCTTACACGAGTCAGGCGACCGAGCAGCAGTCCTGCCCCCAGGCCCAAGAGTGCATACAGCAGCAACGCGCTGACATACAGCGCGCGCCCGTGCAGCAACATCCACGGCGGCGGAAACACGTTCTTGCGCAACACCGACCACAACACCACGCCCAGCGACATCGCCATGGCCGAATACACCGGCCAGCGCCAGTACGCCCGGCTGCCGGCGCGCGTCACCAGCATGCCGATCAACATGCCGGCGGCGGAGCAGACGTAGGCGATCAGCAATTCGTCGAGCTGCGAATTCATCCGCGCTCCGCGATCAGGAACGACCGGCCGCAGCCCTGGTCGCGGCGCTGCACGGTGGAGCAATCGAGCAGCGTGCCGGGCGCGCCACCGGGGCCGTCGTTGTCCACGCACTGGCGTACCTCGAACAGCACGGGCACATTGCCGGTGCCGCGCAGCGTGCGGCAATGAAAGGTGAGCGTCGGCCCGATACCCGGGCGGAACATCTCGGCCGTGTCGCGCAGCTCGGTGGCATCGGTCTCGCGCCCCGCAAGGGTAGTTAGCCTGGCGGCCAGCGCGGCGTCGACGGCGCGCGCCAGCTCGAGCGTGTGCTGGAAGTAGTCGTCGTCGTCGAGTCCGCTGCAGCCGCCGTGCTCGCGCCACTCGTGTTCGTGCAGGTGATCCGCCATGCCGGGCATGAGCTCGCCGAGCTGCTGTTCCAGCATCGGGTCGAGCGACAGTTTCGGCACCGGGCAATCGTGCGGGTAACTACGCGGCTCGAGGTTCTCGGGCCACAGGCCGTGGATCACCAGCGGACGCTGCCCGCGGGCCCGGCACTCGGCCTTGCGCTCATGGCCGTCGGCGCAGAAAGCCGAATGGACCGTCATGGCCAGCAGGTAGAAATCGAATTTCGCGCCGGCCGAGGGCGTCGCCGGACCCACGGCGGATGGCTTCTCGCGCGTCTCCTGCTGAACACCCGGCGACTTGACGGAATCCTTCGGCGATCCACATGCAAGCAACGCGCCCATCGCCGCGCTGAGAACCAATTTCCGGAGATGTGATCCAAGTGGCGCCACGTGGGGAGATTACCCCGGCAGGCAACGCGCCCACATCCATATATAGTTCGCCCTCGGTTGAAAACCCTTACATCGACTTCCGGGAAATCATGAAACCTTCCGTTCTGCTGTCCCGCCTTGCGGTTCTTTGCGTCGCTGGAATCACCACCGTCTCCTCACAAACACTGCAGCTCCAGCCGGTCGAACGGCTGCCGACGCCGGTCATGGACCCGGCCTCGGATGACGCGAAGCTGGCGCTGAAGCGCTTCTCGCTGCCACCGGGATTCAAGGCCTCGTTGTGGGCCGCCGAGCCCATGCTGGCCAATCCGGTGGCCATCGATTTCGACGAGAAGGGCCGGTTGTTCGTCTCGGAAACGTATCGCTATCGCACCAGCGTGCTCGATATCCGCGACTACATGGGCATGCTGGAGCTGGACCTGGCTTCGCGCAGCATCGAAGACCGCGCCCTCCTGCATCGCAAGGTGTTTGGCGAGCAGGCCAAGGACTTCGCCATCGAGGGTGAGGTCGTACGCCTGGTCGAGGACACCGACCACGACGGCGTCGCCGACAAGAGCAGCGTCTACGCGGACGGTTTCAACAGCGAGCTCGACGGCATCGCCTCCGGCGTGCTCGCGCGGCACGGCAAGGTGTGGTTCACCAACATCCCGAGCCTGTGGCTGCTCGAAGGTGAAGCAGGCAAGGTCAAGAAGACCGAGCTGCTGCGTGGCTTCGGTGTGCGCTACAACTTCACCGGCCACGACTTCCACGGCCTGGTGATGGGCCACGACGGCAAGTTGTACTTCTCCATCGGCGATCGCGGCATGAACGTGAAGACCAAGGAAGGCGGACGCGTGGCCTATCCCGATGAAGGCGCCGTGTTCCGCTCGAACCCCGACGGCACCGAGCTCGAGATCGTGCATCGCGGCCTGCGCAATCCGCAGGAGCTCACCTTCGACGAACACGGCAACCTGTTCACCGGCGACAACGACAGCGACCAGGGCGACCAGGAGCGCCTGGTGTACCTGGTCGAAGGTGGCGACAGCGGCTGGCGCATCGGCTACCAGCACGCGCCACTCGGCAAGGGTGGGCCGTGGATGCGCGAGAACCTGTGGAAGCCGCGCTTCGACGGCCGCCCGGCCTATCTACTGCCGCCGGTGTGCAACATCGAGGACGGCCCGTCCGGCCTCACGTTCTACCCCGGCACCGGCCTCACGCCAGAATACAAGGGGCACTTCTTCGTAACGCACTTCAAGGGCAGCATCGCCCGCAGCGGCATCCAGACCTACACGGTCAAGCAGGACGGC
>Ga0164241_10004410_pt1 | contig 13654 bp, 12 predicted proteins | sample OricomyardsoilBY_FD_108780 | JGI IMG/M metagenome (GOLD analysis project Ga0164241, IMG submission 108780) | Backyard soil microbial communities from Emeryville, California, USA - Original compost - Back yard soil (BY) | ecosystem: Environmental > Terrestrial > Soil > Unclassified | place: USA...
CAGCGAGCCCTTCGTGATGGCGATCGCAAGCGCGATCGGCGTGTTCATCGCGCCCAGATCGACGCCGGCGACCCACACGGTCAGGCCGGTCAAAAACAGCAGGGCCCCGAAAATACTGAGGCACATCGGAATCGAAGGAACGTGGTGAGACGAGTGTTCTGTAGACATGAAGTAAGCCCTACGCGCCCGCGTGCCGGCCGAGCAGATACAACAACGGGAACAGGAAGATCCAGACGATGTCGACGAAGTGCCAGTAGAGACCGGCGACTTCCACCGGCGCGTAATACTCCGCGTTGTACGTGCCCTTCGCGGCGTTGATCACGATGTAGGTCATGATCCCGAGGCCGATGATCATGTGCGCCGCGTGGATGCCGGTCATCATGAAGTAGAGCGAGAAGAAGATCTGCATCCCCTGCTCGAGCGACGCATCGAAATGCGGACCCGGCACGAGGTGGTGCGCGAACTTCGCCTTGTATTCGAAGAACTTGACGACCAGGAACACGGTGCCCAGCGCCATGGTCAGCAGCAGCGTGAGCACCTGCTGCCCCTTGTTGCCGATCATCGCCGCCCGCACCGCCAGCGCCATCGTCAGCGAGCTGACGATCAGGACGGCGGTGTTGAGACCGCCGAGCCGCCAGTCCAGCTCGTGGCTGGCTTCGATCCACGCGTGCGGATACATGTGGCGGTAGACGATGTAGGCCATGAAGAGGCCGCCGAAGAACATGACTTCGGTCACGAGGAACACCCACATCCCGAGGGTGGACGCCTCGAGCTGCTGTTCCATCGTGTAGAAATGCGCCTGCAGTTTCGGATGGCGCGCCGTCGTAGTCGGGGTGCTCATGACTATTTCACCTCCCGCTGCGGCATCGGCGCGTGCTGGTAGTCGTAGGCTTCCTTCGTCACGATCGGCATCTCATGGAAGTTGTGCGTGATCGGCGGCGACTGGATCTCCCATTCAAGACCCGTCGCGCCCCACGGATTGGCCGGGGCCTTCGGTCCCTTCACGATCGAGTAGACCAGGTACACCACGATCATCAGATAGCCGATGCCGAGCAACGCCGCGCCCGCGCTCGACATGATGTTGAAGAACTGGAACTCCGGCGGATACGCGTGGTACCGGCGCGGCATGCCCATGTAGCCGACGATGAACTGCGGAAAGAACGTGGCGTTGAACCCGAAGAACACGAGCATCGCGGCGATCTTGCCGGCCGTCTCGTTGTACATCCGGCCCGTGATCTTCGGCCACCAGAAGTGCAGACCGCCGAGGAAGCCCATCACGCCGCCGCCGACCATGATGTAGTGAAAGTGGGCGACGACGAAGTAGGTGTCGGTCAGGTGGACGTCGAGGCCCATCGCGCCGAGGAACAGGCCCGTCAGGCCGCCGACCAGAAACAGCCCCATGAAGCCGAAGATCCAGAACGTCGGCGATTCCCACGAGATCGCGCCCTTGTACATCGTCGCCGTCCAGTTGAAGGTCTTGACGGCGGACGGCACGGCGACGAGCATCGTGATGATCGAGAACACGAGACCGGCGTAGATCGACTGGCTGCTGACGAAGAGGTGATGGCCCCACACGAGGAAGCCGATGATCGCGATCGCGAGCGACGAGAACGCCACGAAGCTGTAGCCGAAGATCTGCTTGCGCGACATCGCCGCGACGAGCTCCGAGACGACGCCCATCGCCGGCAGAATCATGATGTACACGGCCGGGTGTGAATAGAACCAGAACAGATGCTGGAAGAGCACCGGATCGCCGCCGAGCTTCGGATCGAAGATGCCGAGGTGCAGCGTGCGTTCCGCCGCGATCATCAGGACCGTGATCGCGACGACCGGCGTGCCGAGAATCATGACCAGGCTCGTCGCGTACTGCGCCCAGATGAAGAGCGGCAGCCGGAACCACGTCATGCCCGGCGCGCGCATCCGGTGGATCGTCACGATGAAGTTGAAGCCGGTCAGGATCGACGAGAAGCCGGTGATGAAGACGCCGAGGGCCGCCGTCGTCACGCTGGTGTTGGAGGACAGCGAGCTGTAGGGCGCGTAGAACGTCCAGCCCGTGTCCACGCCGCCGTTGAAGACCGCCGCCAGCGTGATCGTGGCGCCGAGCACGTAGATGTACCAGCTCAGCAGGTTGATGCGCGGAAACGCGAGGTCCTTGGTGCCGATCATGATCGGCACGAGGAAATTACCCAGCGTGGCCGGGATCGACGGGATCAGGAAGAAGAAGATCATGATCACGCCGTGGAGCGTGAAGACCTTGTTGTAGAGATCCGACGTGAGCAGATCGCCCTGCGGCGTTAGTAACTCCGTGCGGATCATCGCGGCGAACGTGCCGCCGACCGCGAAGAAGATCGTGACGGAGATCAGGTACAGGATCGCGATTCGTTTGTGGTCCTTGGTGAGGAGCCACGACGCGAGGCCATGCGGCGCTCCGAGGTAACTGGGTTCTTGCACAGCAGCTTCGTTCGACATCACGTCCGCCTACTTCTCTTTTCCGTTGGCCGGCGCCGCCGCCGGCTCAGCCGGCTTCAGCGTCTTCACATATGCAATGAGCTGCAGCAGGTTCTCTTCGCTCACCATGCCCTGGAAGGTCGGCATGATCGATTGCGGGCCAAAGCCCTGCACGACCTTGGCGTTCGGACTCATGACCGACTCGCGCAGGTAGTTTTCGTCCGCCACGATCTTGCGACCATCGGTGAGCGTCACCGTGCTCCCGAACACGCCGCCGAGCCAGGGACCGCGGCCCGATGAATCCGGCTTGTGGCAGGTGCTGCACGAGAGCTCCGAGAACAGCCGCTCGCCGTTCTGCGCCGCCGAGCCCGTCGAGCGTCCACCCGCGAGCCACGCTTCGTAATCCTGCGGTTCCATCGCCGTGACGGTGCCGATCATGCCCGAGTGCTTGGTGCCGCAGTACTCGGCACAGAAGATGTGGTACTCGCCGGTCTTGGTTGCGGTAAACCACAGCGTCGTGAGCTTGCCCGGGACGACGTCCATCTTCACGCGGAAGGCCGGGATGAAGAAGTCGTGGATCACGTCTTCCGAACCCATCGTCAAGCGCACGGGACGGCCAACCGGCACGTGCAACTCGTTGATCTCGCGCACGCCTTCCGGGTGCTGCGCCTTCCACATCCACTGCTTGCCGACCACGAAGATGTCCATCGCGTCGGCGGGCGGCTTCGCGAGCGTGAAGAACACCTGCGCGCCCCACACGAACATGACCATGGAGAGCAGGAACGGCACGCCGGTCCAGATCAGCTCGAGCGTCAACGATCCGTGAATGTCCGCGCCGATGTCGTCTGGCTTGTTCCGGCGATATTTGACCGCGAACGCGACGACGGCGATGGAGACCGCCACCGCGAAGAACGCGGAGACAGCGAGGATAAAGAAGTAGAGCGCGTCAACATCCGACGCGACGGTCGATGCAGATGGCGGGAAAAAGGGTAAACCACTCGACATCTAGTCCTCTGTTCCTCTGTCCTTGGCGCGTGCCGACGCGCCGGCCTCAACCGGGGCGGCCGGGCGTTGACGCACAGCGCGGAAAATCGAGATGCCCAAAATCGTGAGCGTCAAAAGGCCGCCGAGCCGAACGGCGGACATGATCGCGAAGCCGTACGTCCCGGTCGACGGATCGTAGTGATAGCAGTAGAGCAGCGCCTGATCGACCATCGTGCCGACCTTGCCCTGGCCCGCATCCACCAGCGCCAGGCGCAAATCGCGCGGCGCAAACTCAATGCCGTAGAGATACTGCGAAATCCGGCCCTCGTTCGAGAGCACCTCGATCGCCGCCGGATGCGCAAACTGCTGAATCTTCTCGTCGTACACGTACTTGAAGCCCACGGCGTTGGTCAGGGCCGTGATCGACTCCTGGCGGCCCGTCAGGTAGTGAATGCCGTTCTCGGCGCCCGGACGACGGTACCGCTCGAAATACGCCGCCTTCTTCTTGGCCGCCAGCACCGGCGTGTCCGCCGGATCGAAACTGACGACGACGAGATCGAAATCCTTGCCGGCCGTGAACGGCAGCGCTTCCATCGAGCTGTACAAACCGTTGAGCACCTGCGTGCAGAGCATCGGGCACTCAAAATAGACGAGCGCCAGCACGACCGGCCGCGGACCGAAAAACTGGCCGAGCGTCACGTCGCGTCCCTGATCGTCGACGAAGGTCAGATTCATGGGCAGCGTGTCGCCCAATTTCTGAACGATGTCTACATCCTTCAGAAGCGGCACGCGTTCGGTCGCCGCCTTGCCGGGCGGCGGAATCGACAACGGTCCCGACGGCTGCGCGTACGCCGACGTGCCCGTCAGCGCGCACATGACTGTGAGCACGACAGGAAGCACGACGGTGAGACGGCAGGCCGGGATACGCATTATTTGATGGCTCCAGTGGGAAATCCGCGTTCGAGCAGCAATTCCTTCGCGCGGTCGATCGGCAAACGCACGACGCCCGCGTTCTTGTCCGCCCACCCGTAGGTGTCGAGCAGTTCCTCTTCCGACGCGCGGAAATGTTTGAGATTGCCCGGTTCGTCGGTCAGCAGGTTCGGCGGCGGCGGCATCGTGCCGGCCGGCGCCGACATCACCGCGCGCGCGGGCGAACTCGCGATCGCCTCCGCGTCGAAATACTTGAACATGCCGACGACGATGCCCTGGCAGATGAAGGTCGTCACGGCCAGGATCACCATGAACACCACGATGCCGCGGTAGTTGATGCCGTCGCCTTCGGTCACGGCCTGACCGGCCGGCTGCTGTTTAATGTCCGCCATTGGAGAACGCGCCCTTCAGATACGGATCATGCACCGGCACGACCGGGCGGCCGGACAGGTTGCGGAAAAAGAACGGCAGCCACACGAGACCGAGCCCGGCGACCGCGGCGAAATCCACCCAGTTCGGGCCGCCGGCGTGCTCGCCGTGGCGCACCATCGGCGCAATCAACCACGCGATTTCCACCGCGCGCATCGCCAGAATGAAGAGCGCCACGCGCGCCGCCAGCTTCGGCTGGCGTTTGACGCGCCGCGACAGCAGAAACGCGAACGGCACGACGAAATGACCGAACAGCACCGTCCAGCTGACCCAGGCCCACGGGCCGTTGAATCGGACGATGTAGAACGGAATCTCTTCCGGCAGGTTGCCCGACCACACGATGATCAGCTGCGACACGCTGAAGTAGGCCCAGAGCAGCACGAACGCGTACATCAGCTTGCCGAAATCGTGGAACCGGTCGGCCGACATCAGCTCCGACATCGGTTTCGCTTCTGACAGCCGCGCCAGAATCACGATCGTGAACGCCAGCGTCGACAGACCCGAACTGCCCACGAACAGCACGCCGTAGATCGTCGACGTCCAGTGCGGATCGAGCGACATCAGCCAGTCGACCGACATGAACGTGACCGTGATCATGAAGAGCACGATGCCCGGGCCGGACAACGTGCGGAACTTGCGATCCTGCGGGCCCGGAGCGACCAGCGGATCGGTGTCCTGCTTCGCCGACCAGCCGGCGAGCGTGAAGCCGAGCGCGCCCCAGATCACGAAGTAGCCGACCGCGCGCAGCAGAAAGAAGCTCTGGTTCAGATAGGCGGCCTTCGACTGGATGCCCGGGTCGGCCAGGGCCTCCGGACGCGCCCACTCGTAGAGCACCGGCAGGTTCATCGCGATCGGAATGAACAGGATCGCCATGATCGGCAGCGTGCGCACCGACGACTCGAACACGCGCCGAGACACGATGCCCCACGCGCCGCCGCTCAGATGCTGCACCATCAGCAGGCCCAGCGAGCCCACGGTGATGTTCAGCCAGAACATGTAGCCGATCAGATACGACTGAAAGAACGTGTCGTGTTCGATGAAGTACCCGGCCACGGTGGCGGCGGCACCGAGCGCGCCGAAGATCAGCGCCTTGGAACTCATCGCGTTGATGACGCCGGATGGCCGCGTCGCAAGCGTCGCGTCCGACACATCGATATGCCCGCTCATTCGTGACCTCCGCCGGCCTTGTGACCGGCTTCCTCTTTACCCGCGCCCATCTGTGCCGAGGCCGGCTGATCCAGCTTGTCGATCTCGCCCGCCGGCACATCGGCCGTCGTCGCGTGGTGGCTCAGTTGGAGCGCGCGGACGTAGGCGATGATCTTCCAGCGGTCCTCCACCGGAATCTGCGCTTTGTAGTCCGGCATCACGCCGAAGCCGTTGGTGATCACGTCGAAGAAGTAGCCCGGGGCCGAATCGCGCAACCGGTCGGTATGGAAGCTCGCAGCCTGGCGGTAGCCGCGCTGCACGACCATGCCGTTGCCTTCACCGGTGCGGCCGTGGCACGGCGAGCAGTAGACGTTGAAGCGCTCCTGGCCGCGATCGAGCGCCGCGCGGTCGATCGGGAACGGGAACACCGTCGCCGGCTGGCCGTCGACCTTGCCTTGATACAGCAACGCGTTGTCGTCGTGGTACTGGCCGCGCGCGACCGTGCCCTCGACGAGCGGCTGGGCGGAGATGCCTTTTTGAAACACCACGCTCGCTTCGAGCGGGTCGTACCGCGGCGCGTCGTGCATGTCCTGACGGCAACCTGTAGCAAAGGGCAGAAGGCAGAGAGCAAGCAGTCCGGCGCGGCGCGCCATGGTCTTATTCGTCGACACTGACGACCTCCATCGCTGTGAGGCCCTGCAGAAACGTCTTCGTGCCGTCGAGCGAGAACTTGGGATCATCGGCCTCGATCACCAGAAAGAACCGGTCGGACGTCGCCATCGAGAAGCGCGGCACGTTGAAGACCGGGTGATACGGGCGCGGGAATCCGCAGAGAAAGAGCAGGCAGCCAAAACACGAGAGCGCCGCCAGCAGAATCGTCGTCTCGTAGGCCGGCGGAATGAACGCGACCCATGCGTGATACGGACGGCCGCCGATGTTCTGCGGAAAGGCAATGACCTGCGTCCAGTATTCCAGTCCGTAACCACCGATCAGACCCATGATGCCGCCGCCGAGCACGACCTTCGGCAGAATGTGTTCTTCGAACCCGAGCGCTTCGGCCAGGCCGTGAATCGGCATCGGCGAAAACGCGTCGGTTTTCGTGTAGCCGGCGCGGGCGACCGCATGCGCGGCCGCGAGCAGCGTTTGCGGCGATTCAAATTCGGCCATCAGGCCGTAACGTTCAGGCGTTTCGGGTCCGTGTGACATCAGTGCGCCCCTCCGTCGCCGACGGCGGTAGCTTTCGGGCTGGATTCAGGCACGAGCGTCTTGACTTCGAAGATCGCGATCATCGGCATCACACGCACGAACAGGAACATGAGCGTGAGGAACAGGCCGATCGTGCCGACAAACGTCATGATGTCCCAGATCGTGGGGTGATACATCTGCCACGACGAGGGCAGGAAGTCGCGGTGCAGACTCGTCACGATGATGACGAACCGCTCGAGCCACATGCCGACGTTCACGAACATGCAGACCAGGAAGACCACCGGAAGCCGACGGCGGAACCGCTTCGACCACATCAACTGCGGCACGATGAAGTTGCACACGAGCAGCGCCCAGTAGCTCCACGCCATCGGGCCCTTCCACATGCGGTTCATCAGCATGAACCGCTCGTAGCCGCTGCCGCTGTACCAGCCGAAGAACGCTTCGCAGCCGTAGCCGTAGACGACGATGAGACCCGTGACGAGCATGACCTTCGCCATGTTCTCGATGTGGTGCATCGTGATGATGTTTTCCAGCCCGTAGATCTTCCGGAGCGGAATCAGGAGCGTGAGCACCATCGCAAAGCCGGCGTAGACGGCGCCGGCGACGAAGTAGGGCGGGAAGATCGTCGCATGCCAGCCCGGCAGGATGGCCACGGCGAAGTCGAAGCTGACGACCGTGTGCACGGAGAGCACGAGCGGCGCCGACAGACCCGCGAGCAGCAGCGACGCGTTTTCGTAGCGATACCAGTGGCGCGCCGAACCCCGCCAGCCGAGCGAGAGCACACCGTAGATCTTCTTCATCACCGGGTGCCCGGCGCGGTCACGGAACGTCGCGAGGTCGGGGATCATCCCCGTGAACCAGAACACGATCGAGACCGTCGCGTAGGTCGAGACGGCAAAGACGTCCCAGATGAGCGGGCTGCGGAAGTTCGGCCAGATCGTCATCGTGTTCGGATACGGCAGCAGCCAGTAGATCGCGAGCCAGGGACGACCGGTGTGGAAAATGGGGAAAATCGCCGCGCAGATGACCGCGAAGATCGTCATCGCCTCAGCCGAACGGCTGATCGACATGCGCCAGTCCTGCTTGAACAGCAAGAGAATCGCCGAAATCAGCGTGCCGGCGTGGCCGATGCCGATCCACCACACGAAGTTGATGATCGGAAACGCCCAGCCGACCGGAATGTTGTTGCCCCACACGCCGATGCCCTTGAGCACGACATAGGTGAGCGAGACCATCAAGCCCATCACGAGCGTGAAGCCCACCGCCACGAAGCCGAACCACGCCATCGGCGTGTGACTCGTGAAGACGATCGACGTCAGCTTGTCCGTGATGGACGTGTAGCCCTGGCCCGGCGTCAGGACCGGGACGGGGGCGCGAAAATCGCCTTCGGGGAAACCTTGCTGTGCCATCTGCTACGCCTTGTCCAACGCCGGATTCGCGTTCCGCACCACCGCGAGGTACGAGGTTCGCGGCCGCGTGTTGAGATCTTCGAGCAGGCCGTAGTTGCGCTCCTGCTCCTTCAGTTTCGATACCTTGCTGTCCGGATCGTTGAGGTTGCCGAACATGATCGCGTCGCTCGGGCACGCCTGCTGGCAGGCCGTGACGATGTCGCCGTCGCGGATGTCGCGGCCCTCGGTCTTCGCGTCGATCCGCGCGTGGCTGATGCGCTGCACGCAATACGTGCACTTTTCCATCACGCCGCGGCTGCGGACCGTCACGTCCGGGTTGCGCTGCGCCTTGATCTCTTCGGTCGCGAAATCTGAATACAGCAGGAAGTTGAACCGGCGCACTTTGTACGGACAGTTGTTCGAGCAGTACCGCGTGCCGACACAGCGGTTGTAGACCATGTCGTTCAGGCCTTCATCGCTGTGCACGGTCGCGCCGACCGGACAGACCTGCTCGCAGGGCGCGTTCTCGCACTGCTGACACGTGACCGGCTGGTGCACCATGCTCGGCGCGTCGAGCGATCCCTCGAAATACGTGTCCACGCGAATCCAGTGCATCTCGCGCGACTTCTTGATCTGTTCCTTGCCGATGACCGGGATGTTGTTTTCCGCGACGCACGCGACCACGCACACGCCGCAGCCGGTGCAGGCATTCAGGTCGATCGCCATGCCCCACTTGTTGCCGGTGTATTCGAAGTTCTGATAGAGCGTCATGTCCCGCGGCGGGACTTCCGGGCCGAGCTTCTCGACCGATTCCTTCGGCTCGTGCTTGTATTCCTCGGCGGTCACCACGCGAACGGGGTTCCGGCCTTCCATGTTGAAGTGCGTCTGCGTCGACGCGAGCATGTAGGTCTCGCCGGTCTTGGTCACCGTCGCGCCGCCCACAAACCAGGGCGCCATCGACGTACGCAGCGGATACACGTTCATGCCCACGCCGTTGGCCACGCGGCCGAGCTTGGTCTGGCCGTAGCCCAGATGCAGGCCGATCGTGTTGGTCGCCGTGCCCGGCATGATCCACACCGGCACGCGCACGCGGCGGCCGTTCGACGCGATCTCAATCACGTCTTCGTTCTGCACGCCGAGCTTTTCCGCGGTGGCCACGCCAATGTAGGCGACGCTATTCCACGTGAGCTTCGACAACGGCTTCGGCAGTTCCTGCATCCAGCCGTTGTTGCCAAACCGGCCGTCGAGCACGGTGGGGTCCGGGCGGAAGACAACTTCGTACCCGTCAACAGGTGCGGCTGGTGCGGCTGGTGCGGCTGGTGCCGGGTTCGCGGGTTCGTTTGGTGCGGCTGGTGCCGCTGGTGCGGCTGGTGCGTTCGCGTTCGGGATAAAGCCGTCGTGCAGCGCTTTGCGCCACGCGGCTTCCGTGCCGAGCGACTCGGCCCAGAATTCCTTGACCAGATCCGAGCCCGTCTTGCCGAGATTGCCGTTCATCGCCGCCAGCACTTCGATCGTCTGCTTGCCGTCGTAAATCGGCGCGATGAGCGGCTGAATCAGCGTGACCGTGCCGTCGAACGACTTCGCGTCGCCCCAGCTCTCGAGATAATGCGCCGCCGGCACATGCCAATGGCTCAGTTCGGCGGTGTCGTCAAAGTGCATGCCGACATGCACACGCAGGCCGACCTTGCCGAGCGCCTCGGCGAAATTCAGATCCGCCGGCGCCGTGTACACCGGGTTGCCGTCGAAGATCACCAGCAGATCGACCTTGCCCGCGTTCATGTCGCTCACGAGCGACGTGATCGACGCGACGCCATCGGCCGGTGACGCCACGACCGGCGCCACATACTTCACCGTCGTGCCCGAGTTGCCGAGCGCGTCGTTGATCGCCCGCGCGAGCTCTTTGACCGCCGCCGGCTGACGTTCGCCCGCCACGACCAGCGAACGGCCGCGATGCGCCAGGAGATCGGCCGCCGCCGCCTTCACAAATTCTTCCGCACCGGCCGCCGCCTCGGCGCCGGCCATCGAGCCCGACACACCCACAGCCCCCGCAATCGCCGCGGCGACCGCATGAATGTCCTGCGCGCGCACCGCAATCCGATGCTCGGCCTTCGCGCCCGTAATCGTCGGAATCGCTTCGGCCACATACAACCGGTTCTGCTCGTCGTTCGGCGTGCCGATCCGGCGGCGCGAACCGAAATCCTTCGAGTAGCGCACCTGACCGGCGCCGTGCCCGAGGAAATCCTCGTCGAGCGAGACGACGACGTCGGCGGCTTTGAAGTCGTAGATCGGCGCGAAGCTCGTCGCGCCACCCTGCACCGTGCCGAAGACCGGATCCCACTGATGCCATTTCGCATCCGGCAGGCTCTGAGTGAGTTCGGTGATCTGCGCCACGATCGACGGCGACGACACCGGCTCGGTCAGAATGCGCAGACCCGCGCCGTTGACCGCGCGCTGCGCCGACATCGCGCCCTGCATCGCCGCAATGAACCCCGACCACGTCTTGATCTCACCGTGGCCCTTGATCACGCGCGAACGATCCGGATCGTACAGATTGAGGACTGAGGCCTGGCCGAAGACGTCCGTGCCGCCGAGGCTGGCCGGATGCTCCGGGTTGCCTTCGAGCTTCGTCGGACGGCCCATGTGGTTCTCGGCCAGCAGCGGGTAGGCGTAGCCGCCGAGCGGCATCGCGGTCGCGTAGAAGAGCGGGCGGCCGGGAATCAGTTCTTCGGGCTGGCGCACATACGGCACGAGCTTTTCCACCGGCTGGCGCGTGCACGCGCCGACGCCGGCGAGCGCCAGCGAGGCGCCCATGAGTTTCAGGAAGGTCCGGCGGCCGGCCGGGTCTGAGAATTCCGACGCCTGCGACGGGAACTCCCGATGCATGTAGTCGCCGAATTCCTTGGAGTCCGCGAGTTCTTCGAGGCTGCGCCAGTACGCCTTGCCCGTCAGGTTCCCGTCGCCCGCCAACCGCTTCCGAATCGATTCAAAATCCATCGTCTTTTATCCCGCGCCCTTAACGGTGGCAGACCGAGCAACTGGTCATGTGCTTGGGATCCGCGATCTTGTATTCAGCTTTGAGCTGGGTGCCCAGCTCGAGCTGGTTGTCCGGGGCCACGTAGGCCATGTTGAAGACTTCTGACCGGGGCCGCAGATACTTCTCTGGAGCACGGTGGCAGTCGAGGCACCATTCCATCAGGAGAGGCTTCGCCTGGTACATCAGCGGCATCTTGTCGACCGGGCCGTGGCAGGTCGCGCAACCGACACCTTGTTTCACGTGAATCTGGTGGTTGAAATAGACGAAGTCTGGTAGGTCGTTTACCCTAGTCCAGTTCAAAGGTTGGTCATTCCGGAATGACGCACGGACCGGTTCGAGGATCTGGGCATTGGTCCAGAGCTGCGAATGGCAGTTCATGCACGTCTTGGTCGGAGGGATCCCCGCGAACGAGGACTTCTCGACTGACGTATGGCAATACCGGCAGTCAAGTCCGATCCCGCCCACGTGGTGGGCATGGCTGAACTGAATGGGCTGCTCAACAAATTCGTTTTGCTTGGTCGCCCAGGACGACCGCATCAAGGTGAACACGACCCATCCCAGAAACAGGACGAGCGTGAGGACCCCGGCGAGGCTCATTCGGGCGGTAGCGTTGGCGCTCTTCGGAAAAATCTGGCTCATAGCGGAATCGGCGCCCATAGCCTATCTGAAACCAGGGGGCTACGGCACCTGCTGTTGCGACGGACAATGATGTGAAAAATTTCACAATCTGTCAATTTTTTCTCTGTCACCCCTAAGCTAGGACCCACCATGGCCGCGATCGACATCCAACAAGTCACCAAGCGCTTCGGCGACTTCACCGCCGTCAACGGCGTCACGCTATCGGTCCCTGAAGGGTCCATTTACGGATTCATCGGACCGAACGGATCCGGAAAAACGACGACGATCCGCATGATCATGAATATTCTGCTGCCCGACGCCGGCACCGTCGCCGTCTTCGGCAAGCATTCCTCCACGACCGCGCGCGACGAGGTCGGCTACCTGCCTGAAGAGCGCGGCCTCTACAAACGGATGGAAGTGCGCCGCCTCCTCCGCTATTACGGCCAGCTCAAAGGCAAATCGCTCAAACAGGTCGATCCGGTGATCAACACCTGGCTCGAACGGTTCCAGCTCACCGGGTGGGCCAACAAGAAGATCGAAGCCTTGTCGAAAGGCATGGCGCAAAAAACGCAGTTCATCGCGTCGATCGTCTCGTCGCCGAAGCTGCTGATTCTCGACGAGCCGTTCTCGGGTCTCGATCCGGTCAACGCCGACGCGCTCAAAGACGCCGTGCTCGATCTCCGGCGGCAAGGCACGACGATCGTCTTCTCCACGCACGACATGTCCGCCGCCGAGCGGATGTGCGATCGCATCTTCATGATCTTCAAAGGCAGCACCGTCCTCGACGGCACGCTCGACGAGATTCAATCGAAGTACGGCCACGACACCGTGCGCGTGAAGATCACCGGCGGACGCGCGCTGCTCAACGGTCTCGACGACGTCGAGAGCGTGAACGATTTCGGGAACTACCAGGAACTCCGCCTCAAAGCCGATCCGCAGAAATTCCTGCACGCGCTCGTGCAGAAAACCGCCGTCGAACATTTCGAAATCACTCGTCCGTCGCTGCACGACATCTTCGTGCGCATCGCGCAGCCGGATGCCGAAGATCTCAAACGTCCTGTGTCGGGAGCCGACTAATGAATCGCATTTTTATCGTTGCCCAGTCGGAATTTCTCACGCTCGTCAAGACGAAGGCGTTCCTGATCGGTCTGCTGCTCATGCCGATCATCACCGCCGGCGCGATCGGCTTCCAGATCTACGCACAGAAACACTCCGATCGCGACGCGCACAAGTTCGTCGTCATCGACCACACCGGTGTGCTGTACGGACCCCTGGAGGCCGCGGCCAACGCGTTCAACGCGAAGAACGGCGAGGGCGCCGCCATGACGGGCCCGCACTTTGTGCCGGTCGCCGCGTCGGCCGGCGCCGATCTGGATCAGTACCGGCTGGATCTGTCGCAGCAGGTCAAAGACAAACAGCTTTTCGGCTTCGTGGAAATTCCGGCCGACGTCGTCGACCCCAACGTCGAGAA